>Ga0187892_10004072_pt1 | contig 25240 bp, 19 predicted proteins | sample MA1701073metaG_FD_139345 | JGI IMG/M metagenome (GOLD analysis project Ga0187892, IMG submission 139345) | Bio-ooze microbial communities from a basaltic lava cave in the Kipuka Kanohina Cave System on the Island of Hawaii, USA - MA170107-3 metaG ... | reverse complement strand
TCGACGACCTCGATCGCGCGCAGCGTCTTCATGGCGGCGCAGGGTAAACGAGGGAGGACGGAGCGCTCCATCCCCTGCCGCCGAAGGGCGACCCGGCGCGGGATCGTCAGCGCGAGGGGAGGTAGCCCAGCGCGCGACGCAGGAAGGCCTCGACGTAGGGCTCGAAGTCGTCGGCGCGGGCGGTCTGGATGCCCGTGACGTCCCGGGGCGAGACCTCCCGCGCGTCGAGGACCGTCCCGTCCGTGGGGTCGACGATCCGGAGCCTCGCGCCGATCCGGAGCGTCCGCCGGTCGGGGAGGTGCGAGGCGTCGAAGAGGGTGACGTCGATCTCGAGATTCGCCTCCCGCGCGTCGGAGCCGCCCCCTTCCGTCAAACCCCGCGCCCGGAGTGCACGGTCCGCGGCTCGCGTGACGGCGGAGAGGGCGCGGACCTCGTCGGGGGGCGCCGCACCGCCGGTGAAGACCGATTGGAGCAGACCCACCGGGGGAATCCGGACCTCGGGGCCGGCGTTCCGGACGGCGCCGACGCGGATCGTGCCGACCGAGTGCGACGCGAGGGTCTCGCGCAGGGCGGGATCGCCCCGCAGCGCACAGGCCCCCGCTGCGGCGAGGAGGGCCGGGATCGCGAGGAGGCTTCTCACGATCCCGGCGCGGCGAAGGCCGAGGCGTCGGAGGAATGGGCGCGGAGGTAGTCGAGCACGAGGTCTCGCTGGCGCTCGGAGAGCCCCGCGCGGGGACCGTAGCGCTTGAGATTCGCGGCCCAGACCCCGGAAGGGAAGTCCGAAGGGGAATAGGGGGTGTGGCAGAGCGAGCAGCGGTTCGCGTAGAGCGCGGCGCCGTCGGCTCCCCGAGACGGGCTCGCGCACCCGGGAGCGAGCGCGAGGAGCGGCAGGATCGCGAGGGCGAGAAAGGCGAGGAGCGTCTTCATCAGAAGTAGGTCGAGATCCCGGCGACGAATCGGTTCCCCTCGTCGTCGGGCCCGTCGAAGGGGGTCCGGATCCACTGGTAGGAGAACTTGATGGCCGTCTTCGAGACGGGCCGGAAGTTGATGCCGGCCGTCCACGCGTCGCGGTCGTCGCGCGGCGTCGCGCCGACGGCGCGGTCGTTGAGGTCGTTCGAGTCGTACCGGGCGACGAGCGTGAACGTCGACTCGTCCGTGAAGGGGGACCCGCGCCAGCCCTCGGGGAAGAACCGCCAGGCGAGCTGCGCGTAGATCCCGTGGAGCCCGCGCGGGGCGTCCGACTCGCCCGGGACGTCGCCGAGGATGCCGTTGCCGTTGAGGTCGAGCGCGGGCGGGCCGTCCGAGTCCTTCCGCTCGAGGGAGAGGGCGGCCCACTCCCCCTGCGCCTCGAGGGGCCCCCACCGGAGCATGCCGTCGACGCCCCACCCGGAGACCCGGCGGCTCCCCTCGTCGTCGTACTTCCCGGTCATCCCCGAGACTCCGAAGTCCGCCGCATCGAAGAAGGGGAGGTCCGGGAGCAGCCCGAGGCGCGCGAAGACCGTCTTGTTGTCGTTGTTGTCCTCGCGGAAGGACTGGCGCGCATCGCGCGAGCCCCCGTTCGTCGTGAATCCCTCGTCGAAGCCGTTCGAGAGGACGACGTCGTAGTTGACCCCGAGCCCCTCGAAGGGGACGAGGGCCCCCTCGACGCCGACCCCCGGCTGGCCGAACGCGGAGGGGATCACGCGCCGCGCGACGAAGGGGCGGTCGTTCAGCTCGTTCAGCGGATCGTCGTGGAGGAGGTTGAAGCGGTTGAACGGGATGAGGAGCACGCCCGCCTTCGGGACGAAGGCGGGATCGAGGTGGAAGCGCAGCTCGGCGTACTCGACGAGGATCTCGTTGTCGGAGAGAAAGGACGCGTCCGCCCCTCCCCCCTCGATCTCGATCTCCATCGCGAAGTCGATCGACTCCGCGATCTCGGCCGACATCTGCGGCACGATCCGCACGGAGTCGAAGGTCGACTTCTCCCCCTCGAGGTCGCGGTACTGGATCGTCGCGTAGCCCCCCCACGTCACCTGCGGGCCGGGCGCCGGCCGCCCCCAGGCGCCCCCCTGGGGCCCGACGTCGGCCGGGGCGAGAGCGCGCGCCTCGCTCTCGATCGCACCGGGCATCCCGCCGCGCAGCGCCTCCAACTCGAGGCGCAGCGCTTCCAGCCGCCGGCGATCCTCCGCCTGGCGGCGCTCCTCCTCCGCGAGCTTCTCCTCGAGCGCGCGGATCCGCCGATCGCGGTCCGCCTCCGGCTCCTGGAGGAGGACGGGGGCGGCGAGGAGCAGGGGGAGGGCGAGGACGATCATCGGGGGGGGCCCGTATCAAGAATAGGATTGAGAATCATTCTCAACAAGAGGGGCGAAGATAACGAGGCCCGCCCGCGGCTTCAACAGGGAAGACCGGGGATTCGGGGCGAGGAACCGCGCCGGGCGGGCCTACTTGAAGATGTCGTAGGCCTGGGTCTTGACGACTCCCCAGCTCGGGGAAGCGCAGATCGCAGGAACCTCGATCACGCCCGCCTGGACCGAGGCGACGAATCCCGGGGGGATGGAGGTCGGAATCGGCCCGATCGGGAGAACGGCCGTGGTCTTGGGCCTGCCCGACGGGCAGGCCGGGGCGGGAAGGTTCGGCGCGATCACGAAGAGGCAGACGCACCCCGGCCCGCAGAAGACGTCGAAGGACTGGTTCGTCGTCGAGCCGCAGGCGGTGAACGGGATGGGCTGCGGGCAGGAGGAGGGGGACGCGAGTCGGGGCAGCGAGCAGGGGATGCAGGGACAGGTGCTGATGACGAAGATCGTGGCGACCGCGGCGGGAGACGCGTCGACGCTCAACGTGATCGGGGTCGAGCCCCAGGGACCCGAGGGGACGCAGGAGGTGCTCCCCGGGATGGCCCCGTTCACGAGGAGGTCGTTCGCTCCGCAGACTCCGGTCGTCTGCGTCCGAGCGGGACACGCGATCACGAACAGAGCGGCGAACAGAGGGAGAACGCGCATGGGAACTCCTCCGAAAAGCCCTTCTCGGGGGGCGATCGAGTAATCCCGGAGGACGCCGGATCCGCCCGGGAGGTTCCCCGGGGCCGAACGCTCCCTGCCGTCCTCCTCGCGAGTCGTAGGGCGGTACGATCCCCCGAGCCCGCCCCTCGAATCGGGTGTTCCTCCACCCCCTCGGCCTCCTCGCGCTGCTGGCCGTCCCGGCCGTCGTCGCCTTCCACCTCTTCCGGAGGCGATTCCGGCCCCACCCGGTGAGCGCGATCTTCCTGTGGGAGAGTCGCGACCGGATCCCGCGGGCCGGACCCAAGATCGAGAGACTGCGCTCGAACCCCTCGTTCTGGCTCGAGACGGCCGCGGCGGCCTTCCTCGGCCTCGCCTTCGCCGGCCCGCGGGGGTTCGCCGGCGGCGAGGAGACGCATCTCGTCGCGGTACTCGACACCTCCGCGTCGATGGGCGCACAGGTGGACGGCGTGAGCGCGCGCGACCGCGCCGTCGACCTCGTCCGGGACCGGATCGACGCCCTCTCCCCCCGCTCCCGCGTGACGATCGTGCGGAGCGGATCGCCCCCGACGCTCCTCGCCGGGCCGGCCGCCTACCCGACGGAGGCGACGAGCGCGCTCGCCGCCTTCGCGCCGAGCGCGAACCGCCACGACCTCTCCCCCGCCGCGGCGCTCGCGTTGCAGCTGTCGGGAGGCGGCTCCGTCCTCCTCGTCACGGACCGCCTCGAGCCCGAGGCCCTGCCTCCGGAGGTCGAGATCGCCGCCGTCGGCCGCGCCGCGAGCAACCTCGCGATCACGCACGCCGCCCGCACCCGCTCCGCGAGCGGCGAAGACCGCATCGCGCTCGCGGTCACATCCTTCTCGACGGAGAGGACCACGGCGCGCGTGCGCCTCCTCGCGGGGCGCGAGAGCCTCGCGGAGCGCGCCTTCGAGATCGACCCCGACGAGCGGCGCCATCTTCTCTTCGAGGTCCCGCACGAAGCTCCCGCGATCGAGGCGCTCCTGGACGGCGACGCGCTCGCGCTCGACGACCGGGCATTCCTCGCGCCCGTGGCGCCCCGAACCGTCGCGCTCGCGACGACGCTCGACGAGGCGGGCTCCCGCCTCCTCGGCCTCTTCGAGCGCTCGCGGATCGATCGATGGCTCGCGCTCGTCCCCGAGAGCGTCGAGGCCCCCGACCCTGCCGCGGCGCACGCCGTCCTCGGGAGGATCGGCGGGTCGCCCTGGTTCCTCTCGCTCGAGACCCCCGGCGCGGAGCGCAAGGAGTGGATCGGCCCCTTCCTCGTCGAGAAGCGCCATCCCCTCCTCGAGGGCGTGACGCTCGAGGGGGTCGTATGGAGCGCCGACCCGAGCCACCGGCTGGAAGGGGCGCCGCTCGTCTCCGCGGGGGACGAGCCCCTCTTGACCGAATCGCGCGAAGGATCGCGGGTCCTCTTCCGAGCGAACCTCGATCCGTCGCGCTCGACGCTCCAGCGCTCGCCCGACTGGCCGATCCTCCTGTCGAACTTCGCCGAGATCCGCCGCCGCGAGCTGCCCGGCCCCGCGCGCACGAACCTCCTCGTCGGCGAGACGCTCGTCGTGCGGGGGGACGGCGAGGCGACCTACGTCGTCGAGGGGGAGGGGCGCCGCGTCGAGTACGCGACGCGCGGAACCCTCGTCGCCGACGCCCCCGACCGACCGGGTCTCTACCGGGTGAGCCGCGACGGCGCTCCGCTCTGCGAGATCGGCGTCACCTTCGCCGATCCGGCCGAGTCGGACCTCCGCGCGCTCGGCCCCGGCGCCCGGAGCGCGAGCGCGAGCGCGGCGACGGTCGCCGGAGGATCGTCGGGGCTGCGGCAGGCGCTCCTCGGGGCCGTCCTCCTCGCGCTCGTCCTCGACTGGCTCTTCCTCGCGCGGGCCCATCGGTGACGCGTGGGCTTCCTCCACCCCGAGCTCCTGATCCTCCTCGTCCCCGCGATCGCCGCGGGATGGCGCTGGCGCGGCAGCGGGCGCGCGACGCCGGCGATTCGTCTCCTCGTCCTCGTTCTCCTCGTCCTCGCTCTCGCCGAACCCACGGTCCGCACGGCCGCGACGGGGCGCGACCTCGTCCTCCTCGTCGACCGCTCGCGCTCGATGCCGGCCGAGGCCGGGCCGACGTCCCTCGAGATCGCGCGCCTCGCCGAGGAGGAGCGAACGCCGGGCGATCGCGTCGCCGTCGTCGCGTTCGGGACGAAGCCGGCGATCGAGCGCCTCCCCTCGGGCGAAGGTCGCTTCTCCGGCTTCGAGCGGACGATCGATCCCGACGGCTCCGACCTCGGCTCCGCCCTCGAGACGGCGCTCGAGCTCCTCCCGGCCGATCGGCCCGGGTCGATCCTCCTTCTCTCCGACGGCGAGGGGAACGGCCGCGACCCGATCCCCGTTGCGCGGCGCGCCTTCGCGCGCGGCGTGCGGATCGACGTCCGCCGATCTTCCCGCCCACGGGCCCAGGACCTCTCCGTCGAGCGGATCGACCTCCCCGAGGAAGTGGGCGACGGCGAGCCCTTCCAGTTCAGCGTGTGGGTGCGCGCGGATCGCCGCGTCGAATCGGACTTCCTCCTCGAGAGGGAGGGGACGGTGCTCGTCTCGGGCCGGCGCGTCTTCGAGGAAGGGCTGAACCGCCTCCTCTTCCGCGACCGCGTCGAGGGAGGCGGCGTCGCCGTCTATCGGGTGGCCCTCTCGGAGGAGGGAGACCGCGTCCCCGAGAACAACCGCGGCCTCGGCGCCGTGCGCGTCGCCGGGCCTCGATCCGTGCTCGTCATCAACGATCGGGGCGAGGAGACGAGCCTCGTCGCGGCGATTCGCAGCGCAGGGATGCCCGTCCGCGCCGCGACTCCAGAGGGGGCGCGGCTCGACCCCGTCTCGCTCACGTCGCATCGCGCCGTCGTCCTCGAGAACGTCGCCGCCGGCCGCCTCGGCCTCGGGACGGACGCGCTGCGCCACTTCGTCCTCGAGAGAGGCGGCGGCCTCCTCCTCACCGGCGGGCGGGCGAGCTTCGGGATCGGAGGCTACTTCCGCTCCCCCCTCGACGAGATCCTCCCCGTCTCGATGGAGCTGCGGCAGGAGAACCGCAAGCAGGCGATCGCGCTCGCGATCGCGCTCGACCGCTCCGGGTCGATGAGCGCCTCCGTCGCGGGAGGGCTCACGAAGATGGACCTCGCGAACGAGGGGACCGCGGCGGCGATCGAGCTCCTCTCCCCGATGGACGAGGTCGCCGTCGTCGCCGTCGACTCGAGCCCGCACGTGATCCAGGAGCGCACCTCCGTCGACTCCCCCGTGCCGATCACGGCGCGCGTGCGCCAGATCCGCTCGATGGGAGGCGGGATCTTCTGCCGGACGGCGATCGAGTCCGCCGCCGGCCTCCTCGCCGGCGCGAAGGCGGGGAATCGCCACATCATCCTCTTCTCCGACGCCGCCGACTCCGAGGAGCAGGAGGGATGCCCCGGCCTCGTCGCCGACCTCGTGCGCGACGGCGTCACGCTCTCCGTGATCGCGCTCGGCTCCGAGACGGACTCGGACGCCGGCTTCCTCCGGACGATCGCGAGGATCGGCGAGGGGGAGATCCACTTCACGAGCCGGCCCGAGGAGCTGCCGCGCCTCTTCGCCGCCGACACGATGCGCGTCGCGCGATCCACCTTCGTCGAGGAGCGCACGGGTACCTCTCCCCTGCCGAGCCTCTTCGCGCTCGGCCCCGCGCCGCCGGAGTCCTTCCCCGATCTCGACGGCTACAACCTCACCTACGCGCGGCCCGGCGCCACCCTCGGCGCCGTGACGCAGGACGAGAACCGCGCCCCCGTCTTCGCGCTGCGCCACGCGGGGATCGGGCGGACGGCGGCGTTCACCGGAGAGGTCGGCGGGAAGTACGGGAAGGACGTCGTGACTTGGGGCGAGTTCTCGACCTTCTTCGCGACCGCCGGGCGCTGGCTCGCGGGCCAGGAAGAGCCCGAGGAGTACTTCCCCTCCGTCCGCCTCGAGGGGAAGGAGGCCGTGATCTCCGTCGAGATCGACGCCGCAGCGCCCGCGCCTCCCGACACGAGCCGACTCGCGGCGCGGATGACCGATCCCGCGGGAGACGTCGCCGAGGTCCAACTCGAGCGGATCGACGAGCGGCGGTTCGAGGCTCGAGTGCCGATCGACGGCGAAGGGATCTGGCTCGGGACGGTCCGCCTCGGCGAGGACCGCTTCGTCTCGCTGCCGCCGGTCGCGCTCCCCTATTCGCCCGAGTTCGAGCGGTCCACCGATCCGCTCGCGGGGGAGCGACTCTTGCGGAGGATCGCGGAGGAGTCGGGAGGAGAGATGGAGGTGACGGCCGGCGCCTTCTTCCGCGGCGGGCGCAAGGGGAAGGCGGTGCGCCCGCTCGGCCGGGAGCTGGGTCTCGCGGCGCTTTTTCTGTTGATGCTCGAGATCGCGGGGCGGCGCTTCCCCTTGTGGAACATGTTCCGGATCCCGCGCGGCCTCCGACGGCGCGCCGACCGTGTCGCGTCCTCCGTCGTGTCGAAGGGAGCGGAGCCCCTGCCCTCCTCGCGCGCGGCGGCACCGCCCACGTCCGCCCCCCCCCCGCCTCGCCCCGCCCCTTCCCTTCCCGACGCCCTCGAGCGAGCGAAGCGCGCCGCGGGTCGCGAGCTGGAGAGGTGAGGGCCGGAGGATGGCCCACGTGGGCCACGGGCGCCTCGGACGTTACCCGGGCGTAACGTCTAGCAGGGCGTCTTCGCCACCCATCGCCCTAAGCTCTTGCCATTTCTGGCTTTGAGAAACCGCCCCGGGGCTCGGAAGTTGCAACCCTCGGGGTCCTGGTCTCGTCCAGGGTCGCGTGAAGTCGAGGCCTTGAGGAACGCGCTGAAAAACCTCCTCGCCGCGGCAAACCTCCTCGCGCTCTCGTCGTCGGTCGCGCTCGGACAGGTCGCGCTCTTCCGGGAGCTGCGGGGAATGTTGCCTCCCGAGCCGGACGCCACCTGGGCGTTCGCGCTCGGTGACGTGGACGGCGACGGCGATCTCGATCTCCTGGTGGGGAACGCCGACGGCGAACGTCTCCACCTCAATGACGGGTTCGGGAACTTCACGGAAGCGACCGGAGCGCTTCCCCCGCCGATCGGTCCCTTCGTCTCCACGTCCTCCCTGGCCCTCGGCGACGTCGATGGAGACGGGGATCTCGACTGCATGATCGGGACGTCGTACTCGGCCGTGTCGAACCGCCTCTACCTGAACGACGGCACGGGCACCTTCACGGACGCGTCGGCGCAGCTCCCCTCGCTCTCAGACTTCACGCGCGCCGTGGCGCTCGGTGACGTCGACGCGGACGGAGATCTCGACGCCGTCGTCGGGAACTCGGGGCAGAGCCGTCTCTACCTCAACGACAGCACCGGTCTCTTCACCCTGGGTCCCTTCCCCACGACGATCGACGTCACGCAGGCCGTGGCGCTCGGTGACGTGGACGGGGATGGGGATCTGGACGCGTACTTCGCGAACCACTCGATCGATCGTCTCTTTCTCAACGACGGAACCGGGATCTTCTCCTACGCGATCGCCCAGATCCCGACGGCTTACGCGAACACGACGGACGTCGCCCTCGGCGACGTGGACGGAGACGGGGATCTCGACGCCCTCCTCGGGCAGCCCGGCTCCACGCTCACGGGAGCGCAGAATCGCCTCTATCTCAACAACGGTGCCGGGGGTTTCTCGGACGTGACGGCGCAGCTCCCCGCGATCCTCGACATCACGAACGCCGTCGCGCTCGCGGACGTCGACGCCGACGGGGACATCGATGCGCTCATCGGAAACTCGGGGCAGGACCGGCTCCTTCTCAACGACGGGTCCGGTGTCTTCACGGATGCGACGGCATCGCTCCCTCTCCTCGATCACGGGACGTGGGACCTCGCCCTCGGCGACGCGGATGCGGACGGGGACCTCGATGCCCTCTTCGCGAGCTACGGCGGAAACAATCGTCTCTACCTGAACGACGGATCCGGAGTCTTCGCGAACGCGACGAGCCCGCAGCCCCGGATCCTGGGAGACGCTCGGATCGTGCTCGGGGACCTGGACGGCGACGGGGACCTCGACGCCTTCGCCGGCTACGCCGGCGCCGCCGGCCAGAACCGGCTCTTCCTCAACGACGGCACGGGAGTCTTCGCCGAGGCCCCGGGCCCGCTCCCTGCGATCCTCGACGACACCCGCGCCGTCGCCCTCGGCGACGTCGACGGGGACGGGGATCTCGACGCCCTCGTCGGGAACTCGGGATGGCCGGGCGAGCCGAACCGCCTCTATCTCAACGACGGATCCGCGGTCTTCGTCGACGCGACCTCCCAACTTCCCGCGTTCCTGGGTGGAACCCTCGCCCTCTCCATGGGTGACGTCGACGGCGACGGGGATCTCGACGCGGTGATCGGCTCCGGCGGAGGCCGCCTCCATCTCAACGACGGCACCGGAGTCTTCGTCGACGCGACGACGCAGCTCCCCTACTCGACCGGCGGAGCCTCGTCCCTGGCTCTCGGGGACGTGGACGGAGACGGGGATCTCGACGCCGTGATCGGGGGAGGCGGTCCGGGGTGGACCGGGCTGGACCGGCTCTACCTGAACGACGGGTCGGGCGTCTTCGCCGACGCGTCGGCCCAACTCCCGGCGATCCTCGACGACACGCGAGCCGTCGCGCTGGGAGACCTGGATGGAGACGGAGACCTCGACCTCTGGATCGGCAATGCGGGGGATCCCGACCGGCTCTACCTGAACGACGGCTCCGGCTTCTTCAGCGACACCACCGGTCAGATTCCCGTGATCCTCGACACGACGAGCGCGGTCGCCCTGGGGGATGCCGACGGCGACTCCGACCTCGATGCCTTCGTCGGGAACGGCTCCTCCTATTCGTTCGGGGAGCAGGATCGGCTCTATGTGAACGACGGCACCGGAGTCTTCACCGACGCCACCTCCCTGCTTCCCGCGATCCGGGAGCGCACGAACGCCATCGCCCTCGGCGACATCGACGGGGACGGCGATCTCGACGCCCTGACGGGGACCCACCTCGGCCCGATCCGCATCGCCTCCAATCTCACGAGGCAGCTCGCGAGGAAGGGCGTTCCACGCGTGGGCAAGCCGCTCCGGCTCGACCTCCACGGGCCGGCCTGGGGGAGCTGGTTTCTCGCCTTCTCGCTCGGCACCGCGGGCCAGCCGATCCCGCCCTTCGGGACGCTCCGCCTCGACCCGACGGGAATCCACCTCGCCTCGTCCGGCCTTCTCGATGGACTGGGCCGGGCGGCGGCCTTGTTCTCCGTACCGTCGACCCCCTCCCTCGTCGGCGCCACCGTCTACTGGCAGGCGCTCGTGACGAGCCCGGCGAGGTTCACGAACCTCGAGATCACGACCCTCACGGATCTGTAGGTCCTCGATGCGCGCGCACCGATTCCCTCATCTCGGGACGCTCCTCGCGGCCACCCTCGTGTCCCCCGCCTCCGCGCAGACTCTCCGATTCGCGGAACTCCATCGAATGATGCCGCGGGACCCGAAGCCGACAGCAGCCCTCGCCTTTGGCGACCTCGACGGAGACGGAGATCTCGACGCCTACGTCGCCAATGGCCTCTACTATCCCCCGAATCCGGACCGGATCTACTTGAACGGAGGCTTTGGGGCCTTCGCCGTCGCGACGGGCCACCTTCCCGCGACCTTCTCGAACACGCGATCGATCGCGCTGGGAGACGTCGACGGGGACGGGGACCTCGACGTCCTGGTCGGAGCTGCAGGACAGAACCGGCTCGGGCTCAACAATGCGGCGGGGGTCTTCGCCGACGCCACGTCCCAGCTCCCCGCCGCGCTCGACGAGACGCGGTCCGTCGCACTCGGCGATGTGGACGGGGACGGCGACCTCGACGCGTTCATCGCGAACGGAGTCTCTCCCGGGTGGCAGGTGAACTCCCTGCTCCTCAACGACGGCTCCGGATTCTTCGTCGACGCCACGTCTCAACTGCCGCTCCAGGCGAACAACAACTACACGACCGCCGTCGCTCTCGGGGACGTGGACGGAGACGGAGACCTCGACGCTCTCTGGGGCAACGCCCCCCAGAACCTCCTCTACCTCAACGATGGATTCGGAGTCTTCAGCGACGCGAGCGCCAACCTCCCCCCGAACTTCTACCCCGGCACGGTCGCCGTGGCCCTGGGAGACATCGACGGAGACGGAGACCTCGACGCCGTCCTCGCGACGTACGACTACTCCCCGTGGAACCGTCTCTACCTGAACAGCGGCTCGGGCGTGTTCGTCGACGCGAGCCAAGGGTTCCCCCCGCTCTCCGGCCCGGTGACGGGCGTCGCCCTCGGAGACGTCGACGCGGACGGGGACCTCGACGTCCTCTTCGGCCACTCCCAACAGAATCGCCTCTTCCTCAACGCCGGCTCCGCGCTCTTCACGGATGCCACCTCTCAACTTGCTCCCCCTCTCCCGGCACCCTTCTCCGACAATACCTACGCCGTCGCGCTCGCGGATGTCGACGGGGACGCGGATCTCGACGCCGTGATCGGGAACATCCCGACGGGCGTGTCACGGGGACAAGACCGCCTCCACTTGAACGACGGTCTCGGTGCGTTCACGGAAGTCACCGGGCCCTTCGCCAAACCGACGCATCCCCCCCGAGCGTTCGGGTTCGGAGACGTCGACGCGGATGGAGACGTCGACCTCTTCGTGGGCGCCATCGGCCAAAATCGCCTCTACCTCAACGACGGGGCCGGCCTCCTGAGCGACGCGACGAGCCAGCTCCCCGCGCTCGCCGACGCCACCCAGGCGGTCGCCCTCGGAGACGTCGACGGCGACGGCGACCTCGACGCCCTGATCGGGAACGACGGGCCGAATCGCCTCGACCTCAACGACGGGTCGGGCAACTTCACGGCGCAGGCCTTCGGGGGCGGCCCCTGCGACGCGGTAGCCTTGGCGGACCTGGACGGCGACGGAGACCTCGACGCCCTGATCGGGCGCGATGGGCAGAACCGGCTCTATCTCAACGACGGCGCCGGCGGCTTCACCGACGCGACGAACCAGGTCCCTTCGATCGACGACGACACCTATGCCCTCGGCGTGGGAGACGTGGACGGGGACGGCGACTTCGACGTCCTGATCGGAAACGAGGGGCAGAACGGCCTGTGGCTCAACGACGGGACCGGTGCGTTCTCCGATGCCACGAATCAGCTGCCGGCGCTCTCCGACTTCACCCGCTCCGTCGCGCTCGGGGACGTGGACGGGGACGGGGACCTCGACGCCCTCGTCGGGAACAGCGGGTCCTCGACGGCCTCGGGCGCGCAGAGCCGCCTCTACGTGAACGACGGCGCCGGCGGCTTCGCCGACGCGACGAGCCAGATCCCGGCGATCCTCGATCACACCTACGCCGTGGCGCTCGGGGACGTGGACGGCGACGGCGATCTCGACGCCCTGATGGGGAATGGGATCTACCCCAATTCGTACGCTTCGCCCGGAGACCTGAACCAGATCTACTGGAACGACGGTTCGGGGATCTTCGTCCTCGCGACCGCCGTCCTCCCCGCGGATCTCGACGACACGCGGGCCGCGGCCCTGGTCGACCTCGATGGAGACGCGGACCTCGAGGTGCTCGTCGGAAACCGCCTTCCCGTAGGCGGTTGGCAGACGGCGGGCGAGATCCGCCTCCTCTCGAACCTGCGACGCCAGCTCGCGTGGAAGGCGGTCCCGCGAGTCGGGAAGCCGCTCACCCTCGACCTCTACGGCCCCCCGCTCGGAGGATTCCTCCTCGCTTTCGGCGTGGGCCCGGCCACCCTCCCGGTTCCGCCCTTCGGGATCCTCCGACTCGACCCGAGCGGGATCCACCTGGTCCTGACCTCCCTCCTCGACTCCCAGGGGCGCGCCGCGGTCACCACCTCCGTTCCCGCCGACCCCTCTCTCCTCGGCGCGACGGTGTACTGGCAGGCGCTGGTGACGAGTCCCGCGAGATTCACCAACGTCGAGATCACGACGCTGGCGAGTCTGTGAGGAGCGTCCCCCGTCCCGTCCGATCGGAGGTGGACGAGGCGAAGTTGAACGTCTGGGGCACCGTCGCGTCGAGCGGGGGAGCGAAGTTCACGAACGCGTTGTCGTTCCCGTCCCGGACCCCGATCTCGGAGTCGGGCCCCTCGTCGAAGATCACGAGGACGCCCGCCCCGCTGTCGCTGAAGTTGTTCGCGAGTCCCTGCACCGTGAGGGAGTTCGCGCCGGGCCCGACGAGCCCGAGGCCGGTGATGTCCGCCCGGAAGCTCGTCGTCTGGACGTCGAAGAAGAAGATCGTCGGACCCCCGATGAGGGTCCCGACGACGAGATTGCCGTCGACGAGGATCGTGTCGTCTCCCGGAGTGTGGGGAGGGTGTGCTCGCCCTCCCAGTAGAGGACGACCTGGTTCACCGTGGCGGCCGCGGGGACCGTGAAGGAGATCGTGCCGGGCTGGACGTCGAGGCCCGTCCCGGCGACGAGGAGACCCGAGCCGGCGGCGATCGGAAACGCGACGGGCGGGCCGAGGGCCTCGGTCCCGTCGGCGAGCGCGCGCGAACCGGTCGACAGAAGCAGGGTCGCGAGTCCGGCGGCGCGGAACGCGCCCCGGGCGGACGGACGGAGGGCGGACGAGTAGCTCCCGATCATGGAATCTCCCACGCGCAATTGCAGGCCCGGCGCGCCAGGTCGAACCGCGCAACGCCGCGCCCCGGAGCGAGGTTCGGTTCGGAACCGGCTCCGTTCGACGTCCTCCCCGCACGCCCAGTCGACGATGAAGTATTACCGAAGGCGATCGGGCGGTCAAAGCGGTGCGACGCAGGGGTCGATGTCGGGGAGGAGTTCGCGGACCTCCGGCCGCTCCCCTCACCCGATCGAGGGGAGGTGCGGGCGCAGCGCGACGAGGAGGAAGAGCGACGCGACGAGGAGGTCCATCGGCGGCTCGTGGTTTTCGAACACCCGCCGCCAGGAGAAGGCCCTCGAATCGCCCGAACGCCAGGGACGCAGCCGCGGGACGAAGTCGGGAACGGCGGCGTCGTAGCGCTTCCATTCGTCCCCGAACTTCGCCTCGAGCCGCCCCCCTTCCGTCTTCTTCTTCCTCGGCATGTAGACGACGAAGTAGACGACGAGGACGAAGGGGACGAACCCGAAGAGGATCCACCTCCCGCGCGGGCCCGTCGAGGCGGCGGCGGCGAGGAGGCCGACCGTGATCAGGAAGGACCCGAGGTAGAGCGGGTTCTTCACGTGCGCGTACGGGCCCGTCGTCACGACGAGTCGGTTCTTCTCGAGATGCCCGCAGGCCCAGATCCGCAGCGCGAGGCCCGCCGCGACGAGGATCGCGCCGGCGACGAGTCCCGCCGGCGTGGGATCGGCGAGGTAGAGGAGCCCGACCGTGGCGGCGTAGACGAGGAGTCTCCGCGGAGTGGGCTTCTTCGAGGCGGGCATGGGGGGCGCGGTGGGCGAGGAGGGTAGGAGGCGCCCTCGACGCGCGCAACCGGCGGGCTCGCCCTGCGGTCCGGATCAGCCGCGCGCGCCGACGACCCCCGGCTCCGCGGCGACCTCGCCCTTGCGGAGGTGACGCGTCCACCGCTTGTCGAGCCAGTTCCACCACATCTCGGGGTGCTCGCGGACGAAGGCGTCGACCTCCGCCGCCCACCGGCGCGTCGCGCGCTCGGCCTCCTCCTGGATGCCGCGCGAGCGATCGAGCTCGTAGGGCTCGCCGATGCGGACGCGATAGGCGCCATCCTCCCAGTGCCAGAAGGCGGGGATCACCGGCGCGCGCGTCCGCAGGGCGATGATGAAGGCGCCGGTCCGGAAGTAGGCCGTCCGACCGAGGAACCCGACCGGCGTTCCCCCGTGCGGTCGGCGCAGATAGTCCGGGGTGATGAAGAGGATCTTTCCCGACCGGACGATCTCGAGGGCCACTCCGAGCCGATCGCTCCGATCCCCGTCCTCGGGGGGGAAGACGAAGTGCTCTCCTCCGACCCCCAGCGCCGATTCGTTCACCTCCCACTTCCGGCGGTCCTTCGTCTTCCGCATGTACGTGCGGCAGGGAAGACGCGTGCCCACCTTGTAGCCGTAGAGAGGATAGGCGCAGAGGTGAGGGGCGATGTGAACCACGCCGCGGCCCATGCGGTAGGCCCGCTCGAGGATCTCGAACGAATCGTCGAAGACGTAACTCTCCGCGTTCCCGCTCCCCTCGAAGCCCGACGCACGGAGCATGTGAGCCAGCATCACGTACTGATCGATCGCGCGCTCGAAGTAGGCGTCGACGAGGCCCGGGCGGTGGACGCCCGCGATCTTCATGTTGATCGCCGCCTTCCGCCGGAGCGGCCATGCGAGGCGCGCGGCCCCTCGCATCGCCTTGTGGAGCGCCTCGACGGAACCGTAGCTCGAGGCACGCCGGGACACGGCGATTCCGGCCTGGAGCAGCCTGAAGGTGAGGCTCTTGCGCAGCTTCCGGGTGAGAGTCATCCCGTCCTCGCGCGCGACGATCGCCTATCTTGGCTCGAGGACGCCCGCGGGAACGAGGCGGTCACGGCACACGCTGTCGAGGGATTCCGAGGTCGCGACCGAGACGAAGGCGGCGCCGACGCGGCGGCACTCCGTCTCGAGCGCGCCGGTGAGGCGCGCGAGGCGATCGCGGTAGGCACGGACCGTCCGCGTGTCCAGGACGAGGTCGATCGTCCCGCCTGTCTCGGCGTCGGTGAGCCGGAGCGCGCTCCCCTCGGGAGGCTCGCGATCCCCCTCGCCCAGGACCTGGACGAGGGCGAGCGCGCCCGCGCGAGCGCCGAGCGCGCGGACGAGGGAAGGCGCCTCGTGGGGCGAGAGGAAGTCGCTCACGAGGAACCGGATCGCCCCGGACCGGACGAGGCCGGCCGCCTCCTCGACCGACTCGCCGAGCGGGCGCGCCCCTCCGAAGTCGACCCCCCGGTCGCGGAACGTCTCGGGCTCGAGGACGCGGGCGCGGTCGCCGAGGAGGAGAACCCGGACGGCGAGGTTCTCCTCGCGAGCGGCGAGGGTCAGCAGGGCGGCGAGGTCGAGCGCGAGGCGCGCCTTCGCGCCCTCGACATCCATCGACCGGGAGGCGTCGAGGAGGATCTCGACGCGCGGCTGGACCTCCTCCCGGTAGAGGCGGACGAAGAGTTGGTCCGTCCGCGCGTACGCCCGCCAGTCGAGGTGGCGCACGTCGTCGCCCGGCGCGTAGGCGCGCCGATCCTGGAACTCGAGAGAGGCGCCCGTCCCCTTCCCGAGCCGGTCCCCCGCGCGCTGGCGCGCCGCCGTCTCGGGAAGCCGAGGCCGGTAGACCGAGGCGAGGCGCGCCGCGTCAGGGCTCGGCGACGGCACCGGTCTCCTCCGCGGGCGGAAGCGCGGCCTCGGCCGTGCGAGCGCGGCCCGCGCGACGGTCCCGACTCGCCTCGAGCACCTCGCGGACCCCGGCGACGAGCCGGGGGAGATTCAAGGCGGCGAGGAGGAGCGCGGCCGAGCCCAGGAAGACCAGGGGGCCCTCGTCCCCCCGGTCGAGGCGCTCCAGGGTCCAGATCGGGAACCCGATGTGCTCGAACTCGATCCAGCGACGGTTCCCGACGAAGAAGCCGACCAGGGTCGGCACGAGGATCGGCACGGTCACGAGCACGGGCACCCCCAGCCTCGCGATCGTGCGCCCCTTCGCGGTGTGCGCGGCTCTCCGGCCGAGGAGGGAGGGAATGGAGAGGTAGAGGAAGGCGTAGCAGAGGGCGCCCAGGATCGGCCCGTGGGGGAGGGACCTCATCGCCGAGCGCGAGGCCGAGATCGCCTCGGCTCCGCCCATGACGACCGCGGCGAGGACGAGGAAGAGGAGGAGCCCTCGCGCACCGCCGGGGAGGAAGGGCGCGGCGAGGAGCGCCAGCGCCCCCCGTCTCGGGACGCGGGGACGCACGCGACGCCCCAGCTCGTCCGGCTCCGTGACGAAGAAGAGCATGGGGACGACGAGGGCGAAGAGGAGGAGGATCGTCATCCCCTCGAGCCGGTTCACCCCCCGCGTCCGGACGAAGAAGAAGGTCAGCCAGGAGAGGCCGAGGAGGACCGCGGTGGCGGTCAGGGCGCGGGCGCCCGTCGAGCGGTTCTCCTCCGGGTGCGCGAGGCGCGCGCACGCGACGGCGTGTGCGAACGCGGCGACGCCCGCGAGGATCGTGAGGAACACGCCCGCCGTGGCGGGGAAGTCGGTGGAGCGGAGCGTGTAGGGGCGGAAGGTGAAGTTCGCCGCCATCCCGATCGAGAGCCCGGCCAAGATCACGAGCGACACGGCGAGGAGGATCGTGAGCACCGCGCGCAGGAACCGGATCCGGGTCAGGCTCGAGACTCCGAGCGCGAAGAGGGAGAGCGTGAGCGAGAGCGCGAGCGTGCCGCCGAGGATCGTCCCCACCGCGAAGAGATCGATCTCGCGCAGGAAGAACGAGAAGACGAGGAAGGGGCCGAAGGTCGAGAAGTGGAGGAGCGTCTGGATCGCCGCGGCGAGGTACTTCCCCCGGACGATCCGGCGCGGCTTGAGGTCGGACAGGACGAGGAGGTCGTAGGTCCCCTCCTCCCACTCCGCCCCCATCGAGAGGAAGGCGGAGAGGGGGACGAAGCCGAGGACCGCCACGGCGAGGCAGGCGTAGATGGCGAGGAAGAAGTTCCGCCCGGAGCCGGAGGAGCCCTCCGCGACCTGGGCCAGGATCACGAAGAGCCCGATGAGCGTCGCCGCGACGAGGGTGAATGCGAAGGTGATCTTGAAGTAGCGCCCGCGCAGCGCCTGGCGGATCTCCTTGACGAGGACCGGGTTGATCCGGTCCCCCGCGGCCCCGAACGCCCTCCCGGCGATCGCCATGGCTACTGGACCTTCCCCTCCGTGATCCGGAGGAAGAGATCCTCGAGGTCCGTCTCGCGAGGGGCGAAGGCGACGGGCCGGAGCCCCATCGAGACGAGGGCGCGGACCAGATCCGCCATCTCTTCCGCGCTCCCCTCGAAGTCGAAGACGAAGCCGTCCCGCTCGCGGCGCACGCGGGCGACCCGCGGCTGCTCGAGGAGCGCGCGCTCCGTCGCCTCGGGAGGATCGAGCGCGCGCAGGAAGACCTCCGCGCGGTGGGCGACGCCGCGCGCGATCTCGTCCATCGACCCGGTCGCCCGGATCCTGCCGCGCTCGATGACGGCGACGCCGTCCACCATCTCTCCCAGCTCCGAGAGGATGTGCGAGGAGACGAGGATCGCCTTCCCCGAGGCGGCGAGCGCCTTCAGCAGCTCGCGCAGCTCGACGCGCGCGCGCGGGTCGAGCCCGGCGGCGGGCTCGTCGAGGACGAGCACGGCGGGGTCGTGGAGGAGGGTCTTCGCGAGGCAGAGGCGCTGGCGCATCCCCTTCGAGAGCGCCGTGACCTCCTTCTCCATCAGCCCGCCGAGGGACGTGAACTCCGCGACCCGCCGGATCGTCTCGCGCCGGCGCCTCCCGTCGAGCCCGTAGGCTCGCGCGAAGAAGTCGAGGTACTCCGCGATCGTGGTCGAGGCGTAGGCGCCGTACGCGTCGGGCATGAAGCCGAGACGGCGGCGAGCCTCGCGCGGCTCCTCGATCGCGGATCGGCCCTCGACGAGGACCTCCCCCTCGTCGGGCACATCGAGCGTCGCGCAGACGCGCATCGTCGTCGTCTTCCCGGCGCCGTTCGGTCCGATGAATCCCCAGATCTCGCCGTGGGGGACGTCGAAGGAGACCTCGTCCGCGGCGGTGAGCGCGCCGAACCGCTTCGTCACCCCGCGGATGGAGAGCGCCGCCGTCACCGCCCCCCCTCGTCCAGGATTCCGAGCACCTCGTGTCGTCCCTCGAGTTCCCTCACCTCGACGCCGAAGCGGTCCGCGAAAGGGGAGGACCCCAGGCGCGCGAGGTAGGCGCCGGGCCAGAGCGCGCCGGGCTGGATCGATCTCCAGCCATCGGCCTCGACCGGATCGGTCCACCCTCCGACGAGGCGGGCCGTCGCGCCGCGCTCGAGCTTCCCCGGGAGCCGCCAGGGTCGGCCCTGACCGTCCCGGACGAGCAGGGTCTCGATCGTCGCGTCGAGTCCGTTCTCCACGGTCAACGCCCCCGCCTCCTCGCGGACGCCGAGGCGGAGCCGGGAGACTCGGTCCGTCAGGAGGACCTGCGTCTCGGGTCGCCGCACGGGAAGGAAGTCCCCTTCGAGGAGGAGCCCCTCGTCGAAGTCGAGGACGTACTCGCGCGAGGAGCCGCCGAACGGCTCGACTTGCTCCGGATAGCAGGACGCTCCCGGGCCCGGCCGCAGCCCGGGCCCCGGGGCGAGGCCCGCGTAGATCGCCCTCACCTCCGCCGTCGCCGCGCGGTGGGTCCGCTGGTCGAGGACCGTCGCCGTGACCGTCGCGACCTTGACGTCGAGCCCCTGCTGGAAGACCGCGTACCCGACGAGGATCGCGGACGCCCCGAGGGCGAGCGCCGGGATCGTGACGAGGAGGAGGATCGGCCGGCGCGCTCGGTGCACGAGCCAGAAGTTGAGCGGGCCGATCGCGAAGGCGAAGAGGACGAGCACCGCCGCGAGGGCGCGGTAGGGGATGTCTCCGACCCCCGGGATCCGGGGGCGGACGCGATTCGAGCGGGGGCTCCCCGAGACCCAATCGGTTTCCTCGTCGAGAGTCTCGCGGATCGCCTCCATCTCCGCCTCGGTGACGAACGGCGCCCCGTCGCCACCGACGACGAGGAGGCCATGCCCGAACGAGTACCCGCGGATCCCCCGCCACTCTCGACGCAGGAAGCGTGCCTCGATCCAGGGCGCGAGGTCGGCGACCTTCTTCACCTCCTCCTCCGCCCGGGTGCCGCGGAACGCGAGACGTCCGCCGAGACGGGCCCATGCGAGGAGGGGATCGAGCGCCTCGCTCGGCGGAAGACCGTGCGTCGTGTCGATGATCACCGCGTCGAGGCTCGCGTACCCCTCGTAGCGCCGGGGCAACTGGTCGAACGTCGTCGCGGCGACGGTCACGTCGCCCCGCGGCGAGGCCCTGGGAACGGTCGCCCGGATGGCGACGCTCCGCGTCGAGAGATCGCTTCCCCACTTCTCCGGATCGCCCGGCGCCGCCGGATCTCGCGCGACGAAGAGGACGAACCGCACGTCGGCGATCCCGCTCGACGGCTTCAGCACCGCGCCGATCCAGTTGTCCCTTCCGCCGTCGACGCGGACGGCGATCGAGCAGCCGGGGTTGTAGCCCGTGAAGAACGTGGGGGAGAGGAGGTCGAACCGGGCCCGCTCCCCCGGGCCGAGATCGACCGTCTTCCTCGCCTCCGCCCGCACCCCCATTCCTCCCGAGCCGCCTCGGACCTCGACGCGGTGCGGCCGGTCCTCGCGGTTGAGCAATTCGACGAAGAATGGGGCGTACCCGCGCGACAGCTCCTCGGGCCAGGGGGAGGAGGCGACGACCTCGATCCCCTCGATCCGCCTCTGGAGCGTGTCCCCCGCTCGGGCGGCGGAGGCGAGGAGCGCAGCGACGAGGAAAGGGAGGAAGGCGATCGCGGCGAGGCCCGATCTCCTACCGCGCATCCCGAGCCTCCTCGGGGACCGCCTCCTCCAGCTCGGAGACGCCGTCGAGGACCGCGCGAACGAGATCCGTCTCGGTCACGCCGTCGAGTCTGGCTCGGTAATCGAGCACGAGCCGATGCGCGACGGCGGGGACGGCGAGCGCGCGCACGTCGTCGAACCCTGCATTGGGCTTCCCCGCGAGGAGCGCGTGCGCACGGGCAGCTTCCGCGAGCGCGATCCCTGCGCGCGGAGAGGCCCCGTAGCGAACGTAGGTGCGCACTCGCTCGGGGGCGAACGAGGATCTCGGATTCGTCGCGTCGACGAGGCGCGCGACGTAGGCAGCGACCGCCTTCGGGAGGAACACGCCGTCGACGGCGGCGAAGAGATCCTGGAGTTCCTCCGCCGAGAGGACCGTCTTCAGCTCGGGAGGGCGCCCCGCTCGCCGCTCGAGGAGGATCCGCTCCAGGGTCCCCGGATCGATGCCGCCCACCTCGAGCTTGAAAAGGAAGCGGTCGATCTGCGCCTCGGGGAGCGGATAGGTGCCTTCGAGCTCGATCGGGTTCTGCGTCGCGAGGACGTAGAACGGCTCGGGGAGGGCGCGCGTCTCCCCGAGCACCGTGACGCGCCGCTCCTGCATTGCCTCGAGCAGCGCGGACTGGGTCTTCGGGGAGGCGCGGTTGATCTCGTCGGCGAGAAGCACGCTCGTGAAGACGGGGCCGGGGTGGAATACGAGGCGCCTCTTCCCCCCTTCCTCCTCGAGGATGTGGCCCCCGACGACGTCGCCGGGGAGGAGGTCCGGGGTGAATTGGATGCGCCGGAACGGCAGCGAGAGGAGCGAGGCGAGGCACTTCACGAGCTCCGTCTTGCCGAGTCCCGGGAGCCCCTCGAGGAGGACGTGGCCGCGCGCGAGGCACCCCGTCCACACGAGCCGGGTGAGGTCCCGTTGACCCAGGATCGCGCGGTCGAGCCCGTCGAGGACGCGGTGCGCCTTCGCGCGGGCCGCTTCGACGGCTTCGGGGGAGAGGAGCGCGGCCGCGGTCACCGGCCGCCGTCCTTCCCGGTCGGACCGAAGAAGACGCGGACCGCCTCGCGGTGGTGCGGCGCGAGACGCCGCCGCCAGGCACCTCGGCCGGCCGAGGGCGCGACGCCCCCCGAAACATCGGCGCCTGCGACCGGGTCGACCTCGGGCGCGCCCGCCCCGATCCCGAGAACCGCGCTGCTCTCGGGATCCGCGAAGCGACCCGGCGGAAGAGCTTTCGCCTCGAATCGGCCGGACTGCTCGGGAGACTCGCTCCCCCAGACCATCGGCGCGTCGGCCCGCCCCCGATTGATCCCGCCCGAGCCCGGATTCCCCGCGGCGCTCTCGTCGCCCTCCGCGCCCTCCCCGCCGGCGGCCCCCTCGCTCCCGTCCGCCGCGCCCCCGGCGCGGCCGCCGCCGCCCTGTCAGGCGCCTCCCGGCGGGCAGTCCGAATCGCACTCGTGCTCCACGTACCGTTCGAGCGGATCGCGCCCCTCCGTCTGCGGACGCGGGCGGAGCAGGCCCGATCTCGAGAGGCTCTCCATCTTCTTGTCGAGAAGGTCGCGGATCTCGCGCGAGACCTCCATCAGGCGCGACCCGTCGAGCTTCGTCCCCTCCGCGAGCGCGAGGCTCTCGGATCCAAGGTCCTCGAGGAGCGAGGGAGGCAGCTTCGCGTCGAGCCCTCCTTCGGTCATCTCCGCGAGCGCAGCCTCCAGCGAGGCCTGCGCCGCCTCGACGTCGGAGCCGGCGGCCGCCTCCGCGGCGGCGAGCGAATCGCGCGCCTTCGAGGCGATCTCCGCGGCGCGGTCCCCCTCCGCGAGGAGCCGGTCCTCGAGGCGGTCCATCGCCTCGAAGGCGCTCTCCGGCCGTCCACGATCCGCCTCCTCCTCGAGCCGATCGAGGCGCGTCTCGATCTCGTCGGCGACCTCTTCTTCGAGGCGCACCTCCTCCTCGAGCGCCCGCACCTTGTCGCGCAGCCGCTCGACCGCCGACTCGAGGACCGCCGGCGAGGGACCGAGCACGCTCCGTGGAATGGGGACGAGGATCGCCGCTGCCGCGAACGCGAGCGCCGGAGCGGGACGCCCGAGAAGGCGCCCGATCCGCAGGCGAGGGAGTGCCGGCGACTCGTCGAGGAGGCTCGCCGCACGGCGCCGCCAGGCCGCGTCCCCGGTCTCGATCTCGGCGAGGAGGAGGCCGGTTCCCCCGGCGCGGAGGTCGAGCCACGTGGCGGCTCCCCCCCTAGAGAGGAGGCGACGCGACGTGCGAATCCACGCGAACGCGGGGGCGAGGAGCGCGCCGAGGAGAGCGAGCGCGGCCGTGGCCGGCGACAAGCGCAGGGCGAAACGCAGGACGAACGCGAGCGTCCCCGCCGCGAAGAGCCCAAAGGCGGCGGCCGTCGACAGCTCCCGCGCGAACGCCGCGACGAACGCGGTGCGGCGCGCCTCTCCGATCCGACGCTCGATGGAATCGGCCACGAACCCCCTCGCGGGTGACGGATTCTACTCCTCGGTCGACGAGGCCGCCCAGCCGTGACTCTACCGCGGCAGGCCCTCGATCGAGGTCCCCTTCGGGAACGAGATCGCGTAGACGACGCGGACGACTTTCTCCTCGCCGGAGGCGAGATCGAGGGGGAACCTCCAGAAGCCGTCCTGCTCCCTCTCCCGGTCCGCCTCCTCCCCGGTGAGCGGGCTCGGCTTCGCCTCGACGACCTTGACCTTGATGCGGTCGTCGCGCGAGATCGGCACGGGCTCCTTCACGACGACGCGCGCGCGCGGGCCCGCGGCCTTCCGGTTCTTCGCGCGGATCTCGTACTCGTAGGTGATCGTCTCGTCGCTCCCGAGGAAGCCCGGCCCCTCGCGGTACTCGCGCACCTTCTTCCGCTCGACGGTGATCGCGGGGTCCTGGCCGAGGTAGACGTCGAAGGTGTCGCCCGGCTGGACGTCGCCGAGCGGCGCGCGGCCGACGAAGTCGGCGCCGAAGAAGACGGAGGCCATCCCCGCGAGGAGCGGATAGGCCGAGGTGTTCTTCGTCTTCGCCGTGAGGAAGACGCGCTCGGCGGCCTTCGGCGCCGCGACGTACTCGGGGGTCAGCTCGAGCGCCGCCTCGCCGACGAGGACGGCGTGCTCTTCGCCGTCGGACGGGACGCTCTCGCGCCTCGGGATGCGGAACTGGACGGAGATTCCGCGGTCCTCGACGGACGCGACGGCGGGGGCGGAGGGGGCGAGGGATGTGGCGGCGAGATTGAGCGACGTTCGCGCCGCCTCGAAGTCCGCGGCGTCCTCCAGGACTTCCTCCGACGGCGCCTGCGCTCTCCTTCCGGCGTAGCGCTGCCTCACCTCCGCGCCGGCGGTGGGCCGAGGGAAGGTGAGGTGCATGGAGAGGAGGGGCGGCGGAGAGGCTCCCAGATGCGGGCGCGCCGTGGACAGGGTCAGGTCGACGTCGGCCCAGTCCTCGCCGGTTCGCTGCGAGACCACCGCGCGGTACGCGAGGGCCACCTTCGCGAGATCCTCCGCCGCGCGCAGGTCGTAGACCGGGCGCCACGTCGCCCCCCCGACGAGGTACTCCACCTCGACGGCCGCGCGACCGGGGCGGCCCGAGGCGATCTTCGCGACGATCTCCTTGAACGGGACGAGGCGCCCTCCGGTGAGGGACTTCAGCCGGGCGTCGAGGGCCGCGATCTCCGCCTCGAGCTTCGCGACGCGCTCGCGCGCGGCGCGCAGCGCCTCCGCGTTCGAGGTGAGCCGCGTCGAGACGAAGTCGAGCGCTTCCCCCCAGCGCCCGGGGTCGATCCCGCCTCCGACGATCCCCTCGGAAGCCTTCTCGGCCGACGCGGCCCGGATCGAGAGCACGAACTCCCGGGCCGACTCGAGCACAGAAACCTCGTCGCGAGCCGCGGCGAGATCGTTCGCCAGCGCTCTCCGTCCCGCCCGCAGCTCCTCGACGGTCTCGCTCACGGCCGCCTCGTCCGTCCTCGCCCGGACCTCGACGCCCACGACGACGGCTCCGCCGCCGACGCGAACGCGCACGGAGTCGTCCTGGATGCCCGCCGGAAGCTTCCCGATCGTGAACGAGTCGAGATCGCCGCCGAGGTCCGCCTCGCCCGTGCGAAGGACGAGAGCCCGGTCGGGATAGACGGTGACGCTCGAGACCGAGGTGGCGAGATCGGCGGGCGCGATCGACGGGAGGACGTGGGCGAGGGCGAGGAGCAGCATCGGGAACAAGACCTCCTTCGGGACGTGGCCCCGTTGGACGCGGAACGAAGGCGGTGGTTCTGGTGAACCCGCCGTAATACAGTGAAGGGGCGTCGTATTCGACAAGCCTCCCCACGCGCCCCCCGCATGTCGGGCCCCCGGATCGCCCTCGTCCAGACCTACCACCCGTACACGCAGTTCACGCACGTCCATCCGCTGGGGATCCTGTGCGTGGCAGCGGCGGCTCGGGAGGCGGGAATCGGGGACGTCCACCTCCTCGACATGAAGGTGGAGATGCTCGGGGTCGACGCGGCGGCGGATCGGCTCGAGGCGCTCGCCCCCGACGTCGTCGGCCTCTCCGCGATGACCTACGAGGCGGGCTGCCTCCACGCGCTCGCCGCCCAGATGCGCCGGCGATTGCCGAACGCTTTCGTCGTCGCGGGAGGTCCGCACCCCTCCGTCGCCGCGGACGAAGTGCTCCGCGACCGCAACGTCGACGTCGCCGTGCGCGGCGAGGCGGACGAGACCTTTCCCGAGCTGATGCGCGTCCGG
>Ga0187892_10004071_pt1 | contig 25240 bp, 25 predicted proteins | sample MA1701073metaG_FD_139345 | JGI IMG/M metagenome (GOLD analysis project Ga0187892, IMG submission 139345) | Bio-ooze microbial communities from a basaltic lava cave in the Kipuka Kanohina Cave System on the Island of Hawaii, USA - MA170107-3 metaG ... | reverse complement strand
GTAATCCGCCCAGGTGCCATCGGAATTGCGTTCCGCAATAGGCTGCCCGCCAAAATAGATGTACTCAGTCCAAACGCTCCCGCTCAGTTTGCGCACGCGCATCCCATTGGCGTCGTAGGTGTAGGTCGCGCCGGTGGTGTTCAGCGACTTCATGCGCGATTCGGCGTCCCACTGGTAGGTGAAGCTGCCATCGGCCGTGAGGCTGCCCGCCGCGTCGTAGGCGAAGCCCGAAGTCAAACTTGGGGCACCGTGTCCTGTGCGCGGTTTGGTGAGAAGATGCCAGCATCAGCGAGCCATTTTCCGCAACACCCGCTCACCACAGCTTGGCCAAGGCCAAAGAGCAACAAGGTGAATGCCCATTCTGAGAGTGTCTGACGAAAGCTGAGTCCAGATTCCTTGATTCCACGTTCCATTAGGTATGCACTTATGGCCACCATGCACGTGTAGGCCGCCATGTCTCTTGCGATCCTCGATTCCCATGATTTCGTAATGAGGCTCATGGCGAGCGCAACGCAAAGCGAACCAGCGACAGCGCCAAGACCAATGGAAAGTGAAACGTTTACAAGGGGCATGGCGCTCACCAAACTGTTCATGATGGCCAGGATGCCAGCAAACACCAGGAGGGACAGCGGCCAACTCGCAACCATGAGTAACGCTGCGCCTGCTTGCCGCGCTAGTGAGGTTGAGAATGACCTTCCGCTGTTCCAAACGGCAAGGGAATAAGCGACCGAAACTCCAACCAAAAACAGAAAACCAACATGCTCCACCGAGAGCACGGTCATGCTAAGGATCGCTGTTATCATTCCCGAAGCTAGGCCGCAAAAGAAGAACAAGATAGGGATCGAAATGGAACTAGCCACCGGAGCCTTTCGGAAGCTTTTTCTTGTATTTCTCATGGATGTAGGAGTCGCAAGTTTTGATGCCACACTGTCCGTTGTTGCCTTGGATTAGCATGTCGTCCTTGATTTCTTCTTCCATTGGTGTTTCAAGGGCCGTGGGGTTTCCCTCAGGGAGAACCAAGACCAAAACCGGGAGTTGATTCTCATGGTACTCAAAAACTTCAATCGTGGGGAAGCCGTCTCGCTTGCCGCCAGTTACGTGAACTTTGCCCTCCTTTGTCACCGCCAGGAACATCACCATATCGATTGTAGCGTCCGGAGCGAGTGGAAGGTGAGAGAGGCCGTTCTTGGCTGTGACCGTAAGCGTAAAGTGGAGGGTTCCCTTGCTATCAACGTTGGGCTCCCCTAGGCTTGCGTTAACAGACCCTTGGCCTTTGAACAAAGCAAAACTGCCGGGGCCGGCTTCACTGACACCTGCCTTCTGACGGGCTATCGAAGCCTCCTGTTTCTTCGGGTCAGCGATGATCTGAACCTCGGCTCTGGACGTTGCCTTGGGGTCGTTTGCGACAGGCCCGCGTCCATCCCCCAAGCCAAAACCTAGCGGCCCAAACTTCTTCGCAGAAATGAACACACCAACGCAGATGCCAACCTGACTTCCTGAGAGGCCCGCGGGGGAAGAGCATTTCCCGGTCCGGTCGACATACTTCAGAGGATTATTGAGCGAGTAAGTATACCGATTCCACGTTTGGGGAGCCAAAGCCCCCGCGCTAGCTGGTAAGGGATCCGGGGAGGCGAAGCGGCCCTGGGCGGAGGCGTAGTAGCGGGCGCCGAAGTAGTCGAGGCCGGATTCGGGGTCGCGCTCCTTGCCGGTGAACTTGTAGTGCTGGCCGGCGGGGTCAGCGGGGAGCGAGGCACCCGCGGCGACGTGCTGCTGCCCCGCGATGATTCAAAAGCCTGCGCGAGCATTGTGCGGAGGTATTCATTGGTTTCGCATTCGGCTCAACTCCGTTGGTGTTGCCTTTCCAGTTCACGCAGACACTCCTTCGTTCTCGGAGGTATGAACTGGGGCAATGGGTATCCACCTCTTTCGTCCTAATGGTCTCAGCACGACGCTGCAAACGCATGATGGAGGTGCTGAATTGGCCTCGCCTTTTGTTCAAAACGGACATCGAGTCGATCAACGAGTTCGAAACGGTCGATCGCGTTGAGGACCATGTCCTCACCAAGGATGCTCTCAAGAACAATGGTCGCGGCACGAAGGCCCTGCGCGTGGCAGTCGAGAAGGTCTTCGGCGCGCGCCGAGGTGCAGCGCTGCCAGTTGCACAAGCGGCGCAACGTGCAGGAGCGCGGTAGAAGTAGAGGCCGGTTTCGGGGTCCCACTCGCGGGCGGTGTAGCGGAAGGGGTTGGCGACGGTGCCCGCGGTCGAGACTGCGTTGCCGAAGCTGTCGTAGGTGCAGGTGGCGGCGACAGCGCCCGTCGAGTCGGTGAGCGATGTGATGGAGCCCAGGCCGTCGGCGTTGTAGAAGTGCGTCGCGCCGCCCCGCAGTTGCGCCAGCGGTTCATCAATGGCCGGGCCCTGCGCAAAGCGCGCTTGCACCGCGCCCGTCCCGTCGGTTTCCACCACGATGCCTTCCCCGTTCCTCCTAGGATGTTCTGACCGGGCACCAGGCGCAACCACTCCGGCCTGTCCGGTTTGTACGAGTGCTATGGGGTCAATCGGTGCCGCTCTAGGCTGCCCTTGCTGCTGTGGTCCGTTTGCGGTGAGTCACCTTGCAGAAGTCAGTGGGGGCCGTGCTGTCCCGTTCCTTCACTCGATTCCATGTGCCACGGATAAACCTGCCCCATCGCAGGTTAACGGCATGTGAAAAAGAGTACAGGTTACCGCACCCCTACGACCCTTCCTGAACATCCTCTTAGAGCAGGCACGGGGGTGGGCGGGCACCAACCCTCGGACTCTTGAGACGATCACCGTGGATACGTGACCAGGGGAGGCGAAAACGAAGGGCGGCGGGTAAAGATTCCGTGGTGCTAGTACGAGGGCCGCTGGCCATTCGTACCGGAGCGCCGCCGCTAAGGGTCGTGATTTCAACAGGTTGAGAAATGCAAGCAGGCTCGACGGCGGCTGGCAATGGACATGCTCTTTGCCCTAAGGCAGGGGAAAACTGCGAGGAGAGAAAAATGCAAGAGGACCCGAAGGGCATCAACATTGAACAGAACGCAACGACGCCGCGCTGGGTGGGCATGGCCGTAGTGGCGCTGACCATCGTGTCGGTGGCGTCGCTGGGCATCGGGTGGAACGCCACCAACCGCGCCGCCGCCGCCGAAAAGGCTCTGCTGGACCAGACGCAGTCCACGCAGAAGGCTGCCGGCAGCATCGAGCAGCGCCTGGCGCAGGCCGAAGAGATCAACGCCCGGCTGGTCTCCGACGTTGGCGTCGTCACGGACAAGCTCAAGCTGACGCAGGGCCAGCTCTCGACGGCCCGCAAGCAGTCCAAGCAGCTCCAGGAGGAGTACGCCAAGAACCTGAGCGAAGTGGAAACTTCGGTGCGCGGCGAACTGGCCACCAAGGCCAGCGCCGAGGAAGTCAACTCCAAGGTGGGGGCGTTGCAAGGCGACGTCACCGGCGTGCGCAGCGACCTGGAGAGCACCAAGCGCGACCTGGGCATGGTGCGCAGCGAGCACGGCACGCTGATCGCCCGCAACCACGAGGAAGTCGAGCAGCTCCGGCGCATGGGCCAGCGCGACTACTTCGAGTTCACCCTGGCCCGCAAAGGCTCCAAGGAGCGGCTGGGCGGGATTACGCTGGAGTTGCGCGGCGTCAACGTGAGAAAGAACCACTACACGGTGGCGCTCTACGCCGACGACAAGCGCTTCGAGAAGAAAAACCGCTCGGTGAACGAGCCCATCTTCTTCTACACGCGCGGCACGCGGCAGCCGCTCGAGCTGGTGGTCAACGAAGTGGCCAAGGACAAAATCACCGGCTACCTGAGCGTCCCCAAGGGCGCCACGCAGGCCGCCAGCAACAGCTCCGGAAACTGACCGAAACTGACCCCACTGCGCAGGGCCAACCCGGGGAGGGCGGGAAGTTTCCCGCCCTCCCCGTCGTCTTATGATGGCGGCGTGGTCGCGCGGCCCCCGGGGGCCGGGCGGCGCGGCGCGCGGGGCTGGACAAGGCCGCGGGAATATTGAAAGAATACCGGCGCAGCCCCGGGTGGGCTCAGGGAATCGAACAGGAGGAAGTATGACCAAGCGTGTTTTGATATTGGCGGTTGCATTGGCCTTTGCCGTGGCGCTGGGCGCCGCCGCCGGCCAGGGCAAGGGCAAGGAAGGCACGGTCACCGGCTGGATCAGCGATTCGCACTGCGCCGCCAGCGGCGCACCGAAACCGGATCACGGCGGCTGCGCCACCAGTTGCGTGAAGAACCGGAACGCCAAGTACGTGCTGTATAGCCCGTCGGACAAGAAGGTGTACAGCCTGGACGCGCAGGACAAGGCCGGCGAGCACTCCGGCAAGCACGTCAAGGTGAGCGGCACCGTCGAGGGCGACGCCATCAAGGTGAAGTCCATCGAAGCCGCCGAACAGAAGTAGAACGGCACCGTCCGATCTCGTTCACCGGGCAGGGTGACTCCGTGTCACCCTGCCCGTTTTCGCTTCGCGGGGCGGCCGCGAGCGCGGCCGGGCCGGACGCACCCCGCTGTGCTAGGATTGGCGCGCACATGCCGCCGCTGGTGATTTACGCCGACCGGGCCTTCACTCCTCTCGAAGAAATCGCCGACGCCGTGGTGGTGGTGGATAGCGGCATCATCACCGCGGTGGGGCCACGCCGCCACGTTTCCGCGCCGGTGGGGGCGCGGGTGGTGCGCGCGGAGGGGCGGACGCTGGCGCCGGGCTTCGTGGATGTACACATCCACGGCGCCGGCGGGCACGACGTGATGGAAGGCGACGCGGCCGCGCTCGAAGCCGCCGCCGCGACCGTGGCCCGCTACGGCACCACCTCGCTGGCGGCCACGACGGTGACCGCCAGCGAGGACCGCACCTGCCGCGCGCTCGAGCAGATCGCGCAGTTCATCGAAGCGGGGAGCGCAGAAGCGGGGCGCAGCAAGCAGCGCCCCTACGCGGAGTACCTGGGCATCCACCTCGAGGGGCCGTTCATCAGCCCCGCGCAACGCGGCGTGCATCCCGCGGAATGGATTGCGCCGCCCTCGGCGGATGCGTTGCGGCGTTACGCGCAGGCCGCGCGCGGGCACGCGAAGTTATTGACGCTGGCGCCGGAATTGCCCGGCGCGCTGGAAGTGGTGGACACGGCGCGGCAGGCGGGGATGCGCGTCGGGCTGGGCCACACGGACGCGACCTACGCGCAAGCACGCGCGGCCATCGAGCGCGGGGCATCGCACGCGGCGCACGTGTTCAACGCGATGCGGCCCTTCTCGCACCGCGAGACCGGCGTGCTGGGCGCCGTGCTCACATCGCCCGAGGTGGGCGCCGAGGTGATCGCCGACGGCGTCCACGTGGACGACGCCGCGCTCCGTCTGCTGGTGGCCGCCAAGGGCGCGGCAGGCACTGTGCTGGTGAGCGACGGCACCGCCGCCACCGGCATGCCCGACGGCAAGTACCGCCTGGGGCCGTTCGAGGTGACGGTGACGGGCGGCGTGTGCCGCAACGCGGAGGGCCGGCTGGCCGGCAGCACGCTCACGCTGGACCGCGCGCTGCGCCACATGGTTGGGCTGGGCGTGCCGCTCGGCGATGCGCTGCGCATGTGCACCGTCAACCCGGCGCGCGCGCTCGGCCTCCACTCGCGCAAAGGGGTGCTGGCTCCCGGCGCCGACGCCGATTTCGTCCTGTTCAATCGCGAATTGCAGGTCGCCGGCGTCTTCCTTCGCGGTATAGAGTTGTCCTAGCCGCAGTTCGCTCGCCGCTTGACGCTCCCCGTGCCTTGCCATACACTGTCATACATGGCCGCCATCACCGTCCGTTTGGACCGCGCTCTGAATCGCGAGCTGGACCGGCTGAGCCGCAAGCTCGGGCGCACTCGATCGGAGATCATGCGCGACGCCCTCCGCCGACGCCTAGCCGCGCTTCGATTTGAGGCTGCCCGCCGCCGACTGATGCCCCACGCGGAAGCTCGCGGATACCTGACGGACGAAGACGTCTTCCGGGATGTTTCGTGAGGGTCTTTCTGGACACGAATGTCCTGGTGAGCGCCTTTACCGCGCGGGGCCTTTCCGCGGATGTATTTCGAATGGTCCTTGCGCAGCACGAGATGCTGGTAGGGGAGTTTGTGCTCGCGGAGTTCCGGAGGGTCATGCGGGATCGCATGCATGTGCCCAGCGAGGACCTACGCGCTGCGGAGGCCATCCTTCGGGAGCAAACCGTGATTCCCAAGCCCGCCGAGCCCGCGGCCATTGCGATTCGGGACCCGGACGACGCCTGGGTGCTGGCTTCCGCGCTCGCGGGTGCTGCCGATTTCCTTGTGACCGGAGACAAAGACCTCCTGAGCCTTGGAGCGCGCGCTCCGCTGCCCATTCTGGATCCACGAGCTTTTTGGGAGCTTCAACGGAAAGGATGAGGCTCGGGAGAACCAAGGGGTTCAGGGGTTCAGCGGGATGTTCAATTCCTCGGAGAGCTGGTAGGGGTCGAAGGGGCTGCTGTTGAAGAAGCGGCCGTCCACTTCGAGGGTGGGGACTTTGCGCTTGCCGTCGTTGACGCGCAGCACCAACTCTTCCGCTTCCGGGGCTTCGTCAATGTTCACTTCGCGGAAGGCGACGCCGCGCTCGGCGAGGAACTGCTTGGTGCGCCGGCAATCGCCGCACCAGGGAGTGGTGTAGATGGTGATCTCGGCCATCGGAGTATTGGATGAAAGCCCGGCACGCTGGTCGCGGAGTGGCCAGTGGCCAGTGACCCGTGATCCGTGTTCAAAGGAGACCCGTTCACCGCCGGTCACAGTCTTCACGGGTCACCGATCGCTGGTCACTGGTCACTGATCACCGGCCACTACTTGCTACTCCGAATCCGCGACAGAGCCGCCGTGGGTGGCGGTTTCCATGCGGACGCGGGCGCGTTCGAGGGCCAGCGCGGCGCGTTCCCAGTCCACATCCTTGGCGCTGAGGCTGGCCAAGCGCTCCTCGGCGCGTTTCAAGGCGTCGCGGGCGCGATCGGCGTCAATATCCGCGGCGCGCTCGCCCACTTCGGCCATCACAATCACCCGGTCGGGCAGCACTTCGGCGTAGCCGTTGACGATGGCCAGATAATACGTTTCGCCGCCCTGCTTGAAGCGTAGCTCGCCCACGCCCAGCTCCGTGAGCAGCGGCGCGTGCCCCGGCAGGATGCCCAGGTAGCCCCGGCGCGCCGGCAGTTGCACCTCGTCCACTTCTTCGTGGACCAGCTCGTGCTCTGGCGTCACGACTTCGAGGATCAGTTTCGATGGCAGGCTCATGTGGTGTTCCGTGTTTCGTGTTCCGTGTCCCGTGCTCTCGCTACCAAAGACCGCTTCAAAGCACCCAACAACTGACCGACCCTGTCGCACCGCTGTTCCAGACGGTCCTGGGCTTCCTTATTCAAGTAGCGGAGGTCGAACGAGAGGATCGCGCAATACCGAATCTCCTCCAATGAGCCTTTAGAAACATTCAGGCATGGCAGAAACTCTTTCGTTGTCCGCCGCCCAAACCCCTCAACGATATTCGCGGCATTCGAGTATGCCGCTCTGCGCATCTGCGACACCAAGCCGTAGCGCTCATGGTCTGGAAACGCACCAATCACTCGATAGATATCCAAAACCACCTCGTGTGCCTGCTGCCAGACCATCAAGTCCCGAAAGCACTTGATCTCCGACGCCATCCCTTACCCTCTCCTTGCCTGCACAGGCCAACAGGAACATGGAGCAGCGAACACGGGACACGGAACACGGAGCACGAATCACGCCTTGGCCAGTTGCTCGGCCTTTTCGAGGGCTTCCTCGATGGTCCCGACCAGGTAGAAGGCCTGTTCGGGCACTTCGTCGTGCTGGCCTTCGACGATTTCCGTGAAGCCGCGGATGGTGTCCTCGATCTTGACGTACTTGCCCTTCAGGCCGGTGAACTGCTCGGCGACGAAGAAAGGCTGCGAGAGGAACTTCTGGATTTTGCGGGCGCGGGCCACGGTGAGCTTGTCTTCGTCGGAGAGCTCTTCAATGCCGAGGATGGCGATGATGTCCTGCAGGTCCTTATACCGTTGCAGGATGCCCTTGACGGCGCGCGCGGTGGAGTAGTGCTCCTGGCCGACGATGCGCGGGTCGAGGATGCGCGAGTAACTGGCCAGGGGATCCACAGCGGGGTAGATGCCCAGCTCGGCCACCTGGCGGCTGAGGTTGGTGGTGGCGTCGAGGTGCGTGAACGTGGCCGCGGGCGCCGGGTCGGTGTAGTCGTCGGCGGGCACGTAGATCGCCTGCACCGAGGTGATGGAGCCTTTCTTGGTGGAAGTGATGCGCTCCTGCAACTCGCCGATTTCGGTATTGAGGTTGGGCTGGTAGCCCACGGCGCTGGGCATGCGGCCGAGCAGCGCGGACACTTCCGAGCCGGCTTGCACGAAGCGGAAAATGTTGTCAATGAAGAGCAGCACGTCGAGGCCTTCGGTGTCGCGGAAGTACTCGGCGACGGTGAGGCCGCTCAAGCCGACGCGCAGGCGCGCCCCAGGCGGCTCGGTCATCTGGCCGTAGATGAGCGCGGCGCGGGACTTGGCCGGGTCCTTGACGTTGACCACGCCGGACTCCTGGAACTCCAGCCACAAGTCGTTGCCCTCGCGGGTGCGCTCGCCGACGCCGGCGAAGACCGAGACGCCGCCGTGCTTCATGGCCACGTTGTTGATCAGCTCCATGATGATGACGGTCTTGCCCACGCCCGCGCCGCCGAAGAGGCCGATCTTGCCGCCTTTGAGATAGGGCTCGATCAGGTCCAGCACCTTGATGCCGGTCTCGAACATTTCGAGCTGGGTGGACTGGTCTTCGAGCGGCGGGGCGCCGCGGTGGATGGGATAGCGCGTTTCCACCTGGATAGGCCCGAGCTTGTCCACCGGCTCGCCGAGCACGTTCATCACGCGGCCCAGGGCGCCGCGGCCCACGGGAACGGTGATGGGGCCGCCCTCGTCCACGGCCTTCATGCCGCGCACCAGGCCCTCGGTGGGCTTCATGGCCACGCAGCGGACGCGGCCTTCGCCCAGGTGCTGTTGCACTTCGGTGACCACGTCCAGCGGCTCGGGCACCTTGAAGCCGTCGCTGGTGATGCGCACGGCGTTGTAGATCTTGGGCAGCTTGTTCTCGGCAAACTGGACGTCGACCACAGGTCCGATAACCTGCACGACGGTGCCGGTGTTGGTGTCTGGCATTATTTCCTCGCTATCCGTGACTCGTGACTCGTGACTTGTGACTCGTGGAAAGGCGCCCCTTAAGCGAACGCCCCAGCGCATTGATCAACTGGCCGACCGAATCACACTTCTGGAATCCTTGTCCTCGCAGCTCCTGGCTCAAATGACCCAGGTCGCTCGACAAGATCAAGAAGTAGCGGACTTCTTCCGTACTTCCCCTTGCCACCTTAAGAGACTGCAACAACTCGCGAGTCGTTCCGCGCCCGAAGCCTTCCGCGATGTTGGCCGCGATCGAGTACGCGGCGCGCCTCATCTGCATGACCATGCCGAACCGCGCCGACCGGGGGAACTTCTCGGTAACACGATGCACGAGCAAGGCCAGATCGTGGGCCCTTTGCCAAACCGTGAGTTCCATGAAGCTCTTGATTTTCACGAGTCACGAGTCACAAGTCACGAGTCACGTCTTATTGCGCTGCGGCCGCGCCGCTGACCACCTCGATGATTTCCTTGGTAATGGCGGCCTGGCGGACCTTGTTCATGTGCAGCGTGAGGTTGTCAATCAGTTCGCCGGCGTTCTTGGTGGCGGCTTCCATGGCGGTCATCTGGGCGGCGTTGAAGGCGGCCCAGGTTTCCAGCATGGCGCGCCAGATCTGCGTCTCCACGTAACGCGGCAGCAGCTTGCCGAGGATGTCGGCCGCGGGCTGCTCGTAGATGTAGTCCACGCGGGTGCCCACAGCGTGGCCGGCAGCGTGACCCGCGGCGGCTTCCGCGGGCGCGGCGGCTACCTCCTCGGTGGACAGCGGGAGGACCTTGTGGACCGACAGGCGCTGCGCCAGCACGCTCTTGAACTCGTTGTAGATGAGATAGACGGCGTCCACTTTGGCGTCCGCGTACAGCTCGATCACGCGGGCGGCGATTTCCTTGCCCTGCTCGAACCGCAGCCGCTGGAAGACGCCGGCGTGATCGGCGATGACGCGGAGGCGGCGCTTGCGCAGGGCGTCGCGGCTCTTCTTGCCGACGGCGATGACTTCGACCTGCTGGGCGGCGTTTTCACGGACGAATTCGAGGGTGCGCCGGAGCACGTTGGTGTTGAAGGCGCCGCACAGTCCCTTGTCGCCGGAGAGCGAAATCACCAGGATGCGCTGCTCGGGCCGGCGGGCCAGCAGCGGGTGCTGCGGGTTCTCAATGCGCGACATGGCCGAGGCCAGCAGGCTGGCCATCTGCCGGGCGTAGGGGCGGGCGGCCAGCATGTTCTCCTGGGCGCGGCGCAGCTTGGCCGCGGCCACGAACTTCATGGCCCGGGTGATCTGCTGGGTGTTCTTCACCGAGCGGATGCGGCGGCGAAAATCAATCAGTGTGGGCATTCAGCGTGATTCGTAACCCGAGATTCGTGAAGTGACCACCGCATTCGGTCGCGGGCCGGTCTGAAGACCGGCGCCAGCCTAGGCGGCAGCGAAGCGCTCCTTGAACGCTTCCAGGGCCTCGTTCAATTCTTTTTCCACGTCGTCGTCGATCTTCTTTTTGTCGGCCAGTTTCTTGACCAGCGGGCCGTAATTGGTTTCGAGGAAGGCGAAGAGCTCTTGCTCGAAACGGCGCACATGGGCCACGTCCACGCCGTCAATGTATCCGTGGGCGCCGGCGTAAATGATGATGACCTGGCGCTCGACGGAGAGCGGCACGAACTGGTCCTGCTTGAGCACCTCGGTGAGGCGCTGGCCGCGCGCAAGCTGCGCCTGGGTGGCCTTGTCCAATTCGGAGCCGAATTGCGCGAAGGCGGCCAGGGAGCGGAACTGGGCCATGTCCAGCCGCAGGGTGCCGGCCACCTGGCGCATGGCCTTGATTTGCGCGTTGCCGCCCACGCGGCTGACGCTGATGCCGACGTTCACGGCCGGGCGGATGCCGGAGTTGAACAGGTCGGCCTCGAGGTAAATCTGGCCGTCGGTGATGGAGATGACGTTGGTGGGAATATAGGCGGAGACGTCGCCGGCTTGCGTTTCAATCACGGGAAGCGAGGTCAGCGAGCCGCCGCCGTTCGAGTCGGAGAGTTTCGCGGCGCGTTCGAGCAGGCGCGAGTGCAGGTAGAAGACGTCGCCGGGGAAGGCTTCGCGGCCCGGCGGGCGGCGCAGCAGGAGCGATATCTCGCGGTAGGACTGCGCGTGCTTGGAGAGGTCGTCGTAGAAGGTGACGGCGTGGCGCTTGGTGTCGCGGAAGTACTCGCCCATGGCGCAGGCGGCGTAGGGCGCGATGTACTGCATGGAGGCCGGCTCCGAGCCGCTGGCGGCCACCACGATGGTGTAGTCCATGGCGCCGGCGTCGGCCAGGGCCTTGATCACCTGCGCGATGGTCGAGCGCTTCTGCCCGATGGCGCAGTAGATGCAGATCATGTTCTGGCCCTTCTGGTTGATGATGGCGTCCAGGATGATGGCGGTCTTGCCGGTCTGGCGGTCGCCGATGATCAGCTCGCGCTGGCCGCGGCCGATGGGGATCATCGAGTCAATGGCCTTGATGCCGGTTTGCAGCGGCTCGCGGACGGGCTGGCGGTCCACCACGCCGGGGGCCAGGCGCTCGAGGGGGTTGCGCTCGGTGGAGGCGACGGGGCCCTTGCCGTCGAGCGGCTCGCCCAGCGGATTGACCACGCGGCCCACCAGCCCGTCGCCCACCGGCACGGACATGATGGTGCTGGTGCGCTTGACCGTGTCGCCTTCCTTGATCTCCGCGTATTCGCCGAAGAGCACCGCGCCCACCTGGTCTTCCTCGAGGTTCAGGGCGATGCCGGAGACGCCGTGGGGCAGGGAGAGCATCTCGCCGGACATGACGCGTTCGAGGCCGTGGATGCGGGCGATACCGTCGCCCACGGAAATGACGTAGCCGACTTCTTCCACCGCGACGGTCTGCTCGTAGTTCTCGATCTGCTCGCGGATCAGTTTGGTGATTTCGTCTGCTTTGATGGCCATTCGCTGCTCCTGCTTCTGTAGGGGCGGGTTTATCCCGCCCCATCTGTAGGGGCCGGGTTCATCCCGCCGGGCGGCGTAAAGCCGCCCCTACATCATTCCGCGGCCAGCCTGGCGCGCAGGCGCGTGAGCTGGTCGCGGACCGAGCCGTTGTACACCGTGGACCCGATGCGCACCACGGCGCCGCCGATCAGCCCGGCGTCCTGCCGGTACTGCGCCTCGACGCGCTTGCCGGTCATTTTGCTCAGCGCCGCGCCCAGTTTGCCCTTCTCCTCGGCGGTCAATTCGCGCGCGGAGGTCACTTCCGCCTGGGCGATACCCAGCCGGGCGTTCAATTGCGCCGCGTAGGCCTCCTGGATTTGCGGCAGCAGCGCGGTGCGGCGGTTATCCACCAGCACCATCAGGAAATTGCGCACCGTCTTGCTGACGCTCATGCGCGCAGCCAGTTTCGCTATCACCGCCTGCTTCTTATCGCGGCCCACGGCGGGATTAGCCAGGAAGTTACGCAAGTCCGCGGAACCCGCCAGCAGCGCGGCGAAGTCGCCGAGCTCACGCTGGACGTCCGCGGCCTTGCCTTGCTGGACGGCAACGTCCACCAGGGCCCGCGCGTAGCGCTGGGCGATGGCTTTCAACGGGCGTGCTCCAGGTTCTCGACGAAAGCGCGCACCAGCCGCGCCTGCGCCTCGGGGTTCATCCGGCCGCGGATGAGCGCTTCGGCCTTCTCGACGGCCAGGCGCGCGGCGTAGGCCCGCAGCTCGATGCGCGCGGCGCGATCAGCGGCCGCGATTTCCGCTTCCGCGGCGCGGCCGATCTTGGCCGCGTCCTCGCGCGCTCCGGCGCGGATGCGCTCCGCCTCCGCGGCGCCGTCCTGCTGGGCCGCGGAGCGCAGCGCGGCCACTTCCTGGTCGAGCCGCGCCAGCTTCTCTCCGGCTTCGCGCAGTTGCTGTTCGGCCTGTTCTTTCACGCCGCGGGCTTCGGAGATGGCGCTGACAATGCGCTCCGCCCGCGCGCGGAAGAACCGCGGCGCCTTGCGCATCAGGTACAACAGGCCGGCCACCACAAGAATGAAATGGATGACGCGGAAGGCCCAGCCGAGCGGGGTGTTCTCCGGCGAGGTTTCCCCGCTCTCCGCGGCCCACGCCGGGGCGTGCAGGAAGCACGCCAAGAGGGCGATGCAAAGGACGGGCACCCCGCGGCTCATCGCGCCCCCTTCAGAATGGCTTCGGAGATGTTCTCGCCCAGCGCGGCCAATCCGCGGTCGAGTTCCGCGCGCGCGGCGGCCTGTTCGCCGGCGATGCGCTGCTTGGCGGCGGCCACCTGCTCGGAGGCGCGGGCGCGGGCTTCGCGCACGGTGGCGGCGCGCTGATCCAGCACCCCGCGCCGGGCCGCCTCCAGCTCGGCGTACATCTCGGCCCGGGCTTTCCTCAGCGCCTCCTGATAGGCCCGGGTCTTTTCCTGCGCGGCGGCCTGGGCGGCCTCGGCTTCCTTGCGGGCGCCCTCGGTGCGTTTGGCGCGCTCCGCCATCGCCCGGGTGAGCGGCCCGAAGAACTGCGATTTCAGGAAGAGGTAGAACAGGAACACCAGGACCACCACGGGCAGAGCTTGCAGGAACAACTCGCGGAGTTGGTCGGCAATCTGCATTCTGGGTTCAGGGACGCGGAGCAGGCTGCGTGGCTCCGCAAAACGGCGCACTACAGGACACTTCCGCCCCGCCGAGCAAACTCAGTTTTATAGCATCCGCAGCCGTTTCCCGTCAAACGCGAGGGGCGCGCATCGCTGTGGGGGGTGGCAGTTTGGCGGGGGCTGGGAACACGGATGAACACGGATAAGCACGGATGGGCCCGAAGTTTCCTGCTGCCCCTCCACGTTGTCTGCCCAGAGCCAACAGTCCGCAGCCAAACAATCCACAGTTTGCGCGGGCTGTGGACCGCCGGCTGTCAACTTTCAGCTCCAGATTTTCCGTGTTTATCCGTGTTCATCCGTGTTCCCAGCGACCTCCAATACAACGCCCACGACCAGCAGAACGGCCCGCCATTTGCCGGGGTGGGCGGGCGCTGCTAGAATCAGCGCTTCGCGCGCGCGGCGCGGGGAGCGCAGATGCCCGCCTTTTCCGGGGTGGATTTCATTGACTTCGACTCGCTGCTGAGCGACGAGGAGAAGCTGTCCCGCCGGACCACCCGGCAGTTCGTCGAGGAACAGGTCATCCCCATCATCGAGAAGCACAGCCGGGAAGGCACCTTCCCCATGCACCTGGTGCCGCAAATCGCGGAGCTGGGCTTTTTCGGGGCCAGCTTGCAGGGCTACGGGTGCGCGGGGATGTCCAACGTGGAGTACGGGCTGGTGATCCAGGAGCTGGAGCGCGGCGACTCCGGCCTGCGCAGCTTCGTCAGCGTGCAGAGCGCGCTGGTGATGTATCCCATCCACGCCTACGGCACCGACGCGCAGAAGGACAAGTGGCTGCCGCGGCTGGCCAAGGGCACGGCCATCGGCTGCTTCGGGCTGACCGAGCCGCAGTTCGGGTCCAACCCCGGCGGGATGCTGACGCGGGCGGTGAAGAAGGGCTCGAAGTACGTACTCAACGGCGAGAAGATGTGGATCACCAGCGGCTCGATCGCCGACGTGGCCGTGGTGTGGGCCAAAACGGAAGACGGCGTGGTGCGCGGCTTCCTGGTGGAGAAGGGTACACCGGGGTTCAAGGCTTGGGACGTGCACGGGAAGTGGTCGTTGCGCGCCTCGGTCACCAGCGGGCTGGCCATGAACGACTGCGAAATCCCGGAAGAAAACCTGCTGCCCAAGGTGCAGGGCCTGAAGGGACCGCTCTCGTGCCTCAACCAGGCGCGCTACGGCATCGGCTGGGGCGCCATCGGCGCGGCCATGGCCTGCTACGACACGGCGCTGCAATACGCCAAGACGCGCAAACAGTTCGCGGGCAAGCCCATTGCCTCGCACCAGCTGGTGCAGGACAAGCTGGCTTGGATGATCACGGAGATCACCAAGGCGCAGTTACTGGCCTTGCAGGTGGGGCGGCTGAAAGACAAGGGCCGCGTGGACCACACGCACATCTCCATGCTGAAGATGAACAACGTGCACGTGGCGCTGGAGACGGCGCGCAAGGCCCGCGACATCCTGGGCGCCAACGGCATCGTGGACGACTACTGCATCATGCGCCACATGAACAATCTGGAGTCGGTGTTCACCTACGAGGGCACCCACGACATCCACAAGCTGATCATCGGGGAGAAAATCACCGGCATCCCGGCGTTCGAATGAAAGAAAAGAGAACAGGGAAAAGAGAAAAGAGCCGCGTAATCGGGCTCCTGGCTGCCTTCGCAGCGCTGCTCAGCATCGGGGCCGGGCCCGCGGCGGCTGAGAAGCCGACGGTGCGCGCCATCACCGCGTTTGTCCGGCTGGACGCGGCGAAGCATGAGGCGCAGGTGCGCGAAGCCCTGGGCGTCCTGCGCCGGATCAAAGGCTCCTACCAGAACGCCGGCTACCAGGTGCAGACCATCCGCATCGCGCTGCAACCGCTGGGCGAGTACACGCGCGGGCTTAGCCGGGAGCAGGCCCTGGCGCTCTTCCGGGCTTTGCAGAAACTCTCGCGCGACGAACAGTTCGCCCTGGCGGTGGGCCCGGCCCTGCACACGCCCACGGCGGCCGCGGGCGAAGCCGAACTGCTGGCGGCCGCGCTGCGGGAGAACACCGCGCTCGACGCCAGCTTGACGGTAGCGACCGAGGACGGGGTGCGCTGGCCCGCCGTCCGCGCCGCGGCGAAGGTGATGAAGCTCCTGGCCGAGCAGACTCCCGGCGGGCTGGGCAATTTCAATTTCGCCGCGTCCGCGCTGGTGCCGCCGCGCACGCCGTTTTTTCCCGCGGGGTACCACGCCGGGCCGGGCCGCGAGTTCGCCGTGGCCCTGCAATCGGCCAACGTGATCCTGGCGGCCATCAAGCCGGGCGATACCCTGGGCGCCAACGCCGCGGCCATCGAAGTGGCCATGAGCGCGGAAGCGGGCGCCGTCGAGACAATCGCCCAGGCCGCGGAGAAGGAGACCGGCTGGAAGTACGCGGGCATGGACCTTTCTCCCGCGCCGCTGAAAGACGTCTCCATCGGCGCGGCCATCGAGAAACTGACCGGGGCGAAGTTCGGCGCCGCGGGCACGCTCTCTGCCGCGGTTATGCTGACGGGCGTACTGCGGCGCGTGCCCGTGCGCCAGGCGGGCTATTCCGGCCTGATGCTGCCGGTGCTGGAGGACAGCGTGCTGGCGCAGCGCTGGAGCGAAGGCGCCGTGGAGATGGACGCGCTGCTGGCGTATTCGGCCGTGTGCGGCGCCGGGCTGGATACCATCCCGCTGCCGGGCGACGTGACGGAAGCGCAACTGGCGCGGATGATCGGCGACGTGGCCTCGCTGGCCGTCAAGCTGGGCAAGCCGTTGTCGGTGCGGCTGATGCCGGTGCGGGGGAAAAAGGCCGGGGAGCGCAGCGCGTTCGACGATCCCTTCCTGGTCAACGCCGTTTTGCAACCGGTGAAGTAGCACCAGTGAGAAGGCGGAAGTAAGAAGGCAGAAGGCAGAAAGCAGAACTGTCAATTTGGCGGAAGGCGGAGGTGCGAGATCGGGCGTCTGCCTTCTCCTTCTGCCTTCTGACTTCTAACGTCTGATTTCGGCGCCGGCCTGAAGGCCGCCGCTACAATGGGAGCGCCATGGAAGTTCAACTGAGCCTGGAGTTCTTACGGGTGGTGGAGCATGCGGCGATAGCCGCGGCGCGCACCATGGGCTATGGCGACCGTCGCCACGCCGACCACGTGGCTGTCGAAGCCATGCGCCAGATTATGGACTCGGTCCCGATGGACGGCACCATCGTCATCGGCGAGGGCGAGCGCGACAAGGCCCCCATGCTCTTCATCGGCGAGAAGGTCGGCCTGGCGTTGAAGGAGTCCGGCCCCAATTCCTTCCCCGCGGTGGACATCGCCGTGGACCCGCTGGAGGGCACCAACCTGTGCGCCACCGGCGCGCCAAACGCCATCGCCGTGCTGGCGGCCAGCGAAAAGGGCGGCCTGCTGCACGCGCCCGACCTGTACATGGAAAAGATCATCGTGGGGCCGTCGTGCAAGGGCGCGGTCGAGCTGGACGCCCCGGTGATTGACAACCTGCGGGTCATCGCCAAGCGCCTGGACCGCGACGTGGAGGACCTGGTGGTGATCGTGCTCGACCGCCCGCGCCACGAGAAACTCATCAACGACATCCGCAAGGCCGGCGCGCGCATCCGCCTGATCGGCGACGGCGACCTGAGCGCGGGTATCTCCGCGGCGGTGGTGGGGGCGGGGGTGCACGCCGTGATGGGCACGGGCGGCGCTCCCGAAGGCGTGCTCACGGCCGCGGCCATGCGCTGCCTGAACGGGCAAATCCTGGCGCGCCTGGTGGTGGGGAAGCCGGAGCACGCCGAGCGACTGGCCAAGATGGGCATCAAGGACCCCAGCCGCATCTACGACACGGCCGACCTGGCTCCCGGGCGGCACATCATCTTCGCGTGCACCGGCGTGACGGAAGGCAGCCTGCTGCGTGGCGTGCGCTTCTTCGGTGAGGGCATCCGCACGCACTCGCTGATCATGACGCTGGACCAGCGCCAGGTGCGCTTCGTGGACACCGTGCACCTGGAGAAGCGCCCCGATGTCAAGGTACGCTTCGCCTAGGGCGCTCCCGGCGGGCCTGCTCGCCGCCGCCCCCGGCGCCCGCCGGGGAATCCAACCAGCAAGGGCCGCGGGTGAATCCTTGCATTGACCGGGTGCTTTCGTTAGCCTAGCCGCGATTCGGGGTTTGCAGAGTCCTTCGTGTGTTCGTCTGGAAGCGATGCACTTGTAAGAGAGCCGGCCAACCCGTACAACTAAAGACCTGCCTCTGGCGGGCAATGCCCAGCCCGACCTGCCCCCCCGCAGCAACCGCTTGATGAGCGCCATCCGCTTGGCCAATAAGCAGATCTTCGATGCCGCGTCGCAGGACGCTTCGCAGAAGGGCATGGGCGCCACGGGGGTCAGCGGATGTTCAGGTCGAAGGGCAGGCGGGCCTGCGCCAGTTCGCGGGGGCGGTTCAGGCGGCGGAGCTGGGTGCGCAGCGGCTCGGCGCGCTGGAAAAGCTCCTGGAGCAGCGACTTCTCCTCTGGCAGCATAAGGAAGCGCACGGAGGCGCCGGGCTCGATCTTGGCCAGGGTCGCGGGCCACGGCGATGGCGCGGTCGAGGCCGCCGAACTCGTCCACCAGCTTGAAGGCGCGGGTTGCGGGCGCACCCGGGGCGGGCGGGCGGGGTGGCGTGCGCGGTCGGCTAGTAGGTGGCGCCCTCGGGGAGCCAGATGACGTCGATGCGCCGGTTCTGGCGGCCGGCGCCGGACTGGCCGGCGGCGATGCGCGTATTGATGCGGCCGGCGGAGAGGCCCTTGGACACCAGATAGGCCCTGGAGTTGGCGGCGCGCTGGGTGGCCAGTTGGTCGGGGTTGGCCTCGCCGGTGTCGGCGTAGCCGATGATGAGCACGCGGGCGCGCGCGTCGGATTGCAGGCGCGTGGCCACGTCGTCGAGGATGCGCTTCAGGATGTTGTCGGGCTGGGCGCTGGTTTCGCGGAAGAAGCCCTCGTTGATCTTGGCAGCCTGCGGCGCAGCCGCGGCGGCGGCGGACTCGACGGTGAAGGCAGCGGAGCCGTCGCCGGCGCCGCCCTTGCCGTCGTCCACGCGCCCGGTGACGGTGTAGCGGCCGGGGGCCAGCCCGGTGGTGTCCAGCCCGACGCTGGGGCCGGCGCCGGAAAGCTGGCCGCCGCTGGTGCGCCACTGATAGGTCAGGTTGTCGCCGTCGGGGTCCGCGCCGCGGCCGGTGACGCGGATGCGCTCGCCGGCCATCACCGACGGGCGGTCCACGGAAACGGCCAGCGTGGGCGGCCGGTTGGCGCGGGCCGCGGGCGCGGGGGCCGGCGCCGGAGCGGGCGCCGCGGAAGGCGCCTTCAGCTCGACGTAGTCGCCGGCGTAGATCGGTTTCAGGCTGTAGGTCACCAGGACGGTGGAGGAAGTGTCTGACGTGCGCAACACGATGCCTTCACCCAGGGCTTCCTGCGGCAGGTCGGCGGGCGACCAGCGGTTGGCGCCCGGAGGCGCGCCCCAGCCCCACACGCGGTCCTGCATGTTGCGGAGTTGGTACGCGGTCTCTTTGCCGCGGCCCTGGTAGCGGTAGAAGCGGAAGTAGTCGCCGGCGTTGACGCCCTGGCCGCTGCCCAGGTTGATGTACACAATGTCGCGGGTGGCGGCCATCTGCGCGTAAAACTTGCCATGGACGACCATGGCCTGGCCGCGGCCGCTGGGCGGCGCGAACCGGTCGAACGACTCGTTGCGCATCGTGGGCGCGGGGCGCTCGGCAAAGGGCACCACCAGGTCGCCGCGCTGCATCATGTCGCAGGAGTGCACCACTTGCGTGGTGGCCACCCGGTCCGAGAGGGCCACCACTTTCAGGCGCCCCACGTCCAGCCACTGCGTCCCCATGGCCCGGCTCAGGATGGGTTGCGCCTCGAACCAGCGGTAACGGATGCGGTCCTTGGTGGGGCGGGTCACCAGGAACTCGTCGCCGATCTTGACCCCGGCGCCCGAGCCCTTGTTGATGTACACGTAGTCGCTCTGGCCGAAGACGGTGGTCGGGGAAGCCTCTTCCCCCGAAATGACGTAGGTCTCATTCGAGACCGGCGAGGTGGTCACCAGCCCCGAGCAGTACATCTCGTCGTAGTTGGGCTTCATGGCCCGGCTCTGGCCCGAAACGCTGGCAGTCATCCCCAGCGCCATCGCCCCCGCCAGGGTCACCATCCCGATTGTTCTGCGCATGACCTCTCCTTCCCGCCCCAGGCTCTTACCCGGCCGGCGGGCCTGCGGATGACACGGCCGCCCCCCAATCCCGGCCGGGGCAGGCCTTTCCCTCGCGCGAATGTACCCCCCGACCCCACCCCCGTCAAGCTTCGCCCAAACCGGCGTTTTCTTATCGGATACGGGGTAGGCCCCCCCGCCAGGCACGCGGAGCCAGCCCCGCGCCAGGCGAAGCGGGGAGCTGCGCTTCTGCACTCCACAGGGCTTACCGCGGCGGCTTTTGCGCGGGTGGCGGAGTGGCCGGGGCGGCGGGCTGCGCCGGGGGCGCAGCCTCCTTGATGCCAAGGAGTTCGATATCGAAGACCAGCGTGGAGTGGGGGGTAATGAACTGGCCGCGCTGTTGCTCGCCGTAGGCCAGGTTCGCGGGGATGTACAGCTTCCACTTGGCGCCGACCTTCATCAGTTGCAGCGCTTCTGTCCAGCCCTTGATGACGCCCGTGACGGCGAACGTGGCGGGCTGCCCGCGCTTGTAAGAGCTGTCGAACTCGGCGCCGTCAATCAGCGTGCCGCGGTAGTGCGTGGTGACCGTGTCCGTGGCTTTAGGCGTGGGGCCGGCGCCGGGAGTAATCTCCTCGTACTGCAGGCCGCTGGGCAGAGTAACCACGCCGGGGCGCGCGCGGTTCTGCGCCAGGAAGGCCTCGCCCTCGCGCTTGTTTTTCTCGCCGAGGACCTTCTGCTGCTCCTGCTGGCGGGCGCGCAGTTCCTGTTGGGCCTTGTTGAGCACGTCGTTCATCTCCTGCGGAGTGAGCAGCGTGGCGGCGCCGCCCAGCGTGTCGCGGAAGCCGCGTAGAAAGAGGTCCACGTCCATGTCCAGGTTCTGGCCCATGATGTTCTGCCCGACCATGGCGCCATAGGAGTAGCTGAACTTGTCCTTGGGCGTGGCCAGGTCCAGCCTGGGGGCGGGCGCGGACTTAGCCGCGGGCGCCTTGCCCGGCGCGCCTTTGGCGGCAGCCGGAGCTTTGGTCCCGGCGCTCTGGCCGACGGCCGTGGCCGTGCCGGCGGAGGACTTGGCGGGCGTGGTCGCTGCGGGGGACTTGCTCTGCGGAGCGGTGGTCTTCTTGGCCGCGGGCTCGGCCGGCGCCTTGGACTGCTGCGCCGAGCAGGAGCAGGCCAGCGCCAGCGCGGCCAGCCCAGTGAGAAACGTTCGGGTCATTGTCGAGTCCTTTCCCTAAACGAGTGCGCTCAAGGATTACACACTCGGAACCAAGATTCAAAACTGGGCGGTGGTTGCTTCATCCCCCACCCCCTAATGGGTAGGGTCATACAACTTGTTGTAGCTAATCGAGATACATAATTGTAACAATTTGTTACAATTCGATAAAACCTGTACTGTGAACGACATCCAGGATGGTACCAAACTCTCTCTGGTACTCCGGTAGTCTGCCCCACGCGTCCTCATCTCGGCCCCTCTTCCCTGGCCCCCTCTCGCCCTCTCGCCCTTCTCCCCTCTCTGACCCCTGACCCCTCTCCCCTGACCCCTTTCTCCCCGCGCCTTCTCCCCTGACCCCGTCCGCTGCCCTGCTATGCCGCCACTGGCGACATTTCTTTATGCTAACAGGCCCCGCCGCGCCTGTCAAGGGGGAACGGGCAGATGGCGCGTTGCAAGGCTTGTAGCCCGCGCATCAGAGGGGCAGGACGGGCTGAAGCGCGGCGAGATCCGCCAGGCGGGTAGGGCGAAGAGCTTCATATTCTCTCTGCGGGATCTTGACGTAGCGCCACTGCTTGCCGGTGAGCGAAGTGGCATTCTCGCACCAGTGAGCGGCAGCAGCGTCCTTGCGGGCCACGTCAATATTCTCCTGGCCTTTGGCCTCGAGAATCGAGAACGTGCCGGAGGTGTCTTCCGCGACGAAATCCGGGTAGTAGGATTTTAGATTCATCGCTGAATCGGTGTAGTCCATGCAAAACCCGAAAGGCTGCGGGAGCTTGGCAAAGGCGCGGACATCGGGAGCGCCGTCGAGGAACTTGGCGACCTCGCGCTCGAAGTCATTGTCACACGGCACGAGATTGAAAACCGTCTTCACTCCCTCCCAGACCGGGCGCGACCAGGGGAAGGGGTGGCAAGTGGAGAGCATGCGGGCAGGCTCCAGCAATTGGGGCTGAAGCTGCTCGATGGTCAGGGCCTGTAACGCCTTCTTGAAGACGTCCACGCAAACGTACTGCGCGGGGTTGGTGCTCATGGCGCGAACGGTGGCCATTTCCTTCAAGTCCACGGTGTGGCCGAAGGCTTTGTTCTCGAAGAAATCGCGGACTTTGGGGGCTAAGGCGGCAAACTGAGCGGGCAGTTTGACAGCTTCGGCGATGCGCTTGGCGTAGTAGCCGATCACTTCCTGAGCGGTTTGCGGCTCGACAAGCTGGTATTCGCGTTCGACCATTTTTTCCAGGGTGATGATGTCGAAGCCTTCGTAGCGGAAGGTCTTGGCCACGGGATCGTCGTAGCTCATGGGGAGGACAATGGTGCGAAAGCCCATGACATCGAGGGCGGCGATCTCTTCGGCCAGGCTCTTCTTGCGGACCAAGGACGGGCTGAGGGTAGGCAGGCCGATGTCGAATTGCTTGCGGTCTTCGAGGGGCAGGATGGTGATGATGCGCAGCTTGTCTTTGCCGACTTCGAAGGTGTCCAGCTTGAGGTCTTCGAGTTTTTCGAGTTCGTCCACGAAATCGAGGAAGGCCCTGTTGCCAATGATGTCCACGCGCTCGCGGTAGCCGGAGAGCAGGTCGCGGAACATCAGGCGCAGGCCGCGGCCGATCGTCTGTTCGGGCAGGATGTTGGCCTTGGCGGCGTAGGGGCGCAGGCCGACGACCACGGTGACGTTCTGCACGTCCCAGCCTTCGCGGAGCATCAGGACACTGACGATGGCGTTGATGGGGCTGTCTTCGCGGTCCACGTTGCGAACGGCCAGCCGCGCCTCGTCCAGGTCCTTCGTCTTGACCTGGCCGCCCTTATCGGTGTGGATCACCTGGGTTTTTTCGGCGGCAAAGTCTTCCGGGTACTTACGACGGAGCCAGTCGGCCGCGTCGTCGGCGTCGTCGGTGGAGTTCATCATGATGAAGAGGACGGGCTTCTTGCCCAGTCGTTTCAACTGATCGCGGTATTCCCTCCAGCGCTCGACGCCGGCGGTGAGGTAGGCCTCGTAGCGGACGCTGGCAATTTCCGACCTGGCGTCGGCAATGTGAGCGATGCCCTTCATGGGGCGCTTGACGATGTTGTCCACAATGGCCTGCTTGAGCGGGTAATCGCTGATGGTCCAGGGAAAAAGGCCGCCTTTCTGAAAACGCGGCGTGGCGGTGAAATCAAGCTGAGCGGCCAGGGCGGCCTTGGCGTGAAGGTTACGAATGACCTTGTTCCATTCGCTATCCTCGTCATGGGTGTGGTGGGCTTCGTCGTTGACCACCAGCAGGTGGCCCGCGCGAAGGGCGACACGCTCGCCGAAGTCAGCCATTTCCAGCTTCTTGGTTGGGGGCTTGGGACCAAGCAGGGCCGCAATGGGTTCGGGCTCGTCCTCGTCCGGCCGATCCCTGGGCTCGTAGAGTTGTTGAATATTGGTGAGGAAAAGCGTGCCTTCGAAGTGGGCCTTCTCGGTTTCGCCGCGCATGACGCAATCGAAGTCCCAGAAGATGCCGAGTTCCTTGGGGATGACCGGGTCGGCGCGGAAAATGCGGCCGGCGGCAAAGTCCGTTTTCAAGCGTTCGAAGACGATGACGTTCGGGGCGATCAGCAGGAAGGTCTTGGCGTAGTCCGTGGCGATTTCCGGCTGTTCGCGCAGGGCATTGAGGAATTGCCAGGCGACGGCCAGAGACATGACCTTGGTCTTGCCGCTGCCGGTGGCCATCTTGATGCAGTAGCGGGCGAAGTCGTCGTACGGCGGCAGGCGAAGGTCGGGCGTATTGGCGGCGTAGCGTTCGAGCAGGGCTTTGCGGCTGCGGATTTTCTCACATTCCCATACGAAGATGAGCGTTTCAATAGCTTCCCGTTGGAAGGGGTGATACTTGAATGGCCCGCCGGTCGGAGTTTTGTGGGCGGTTTCAAACCAATGGTTGAGCAGGATTCGCGTGGTGTCGGTGATGCCTTTGTAGCCCCCGGCCTTCCAGGCTTTGACGGCTTCGCGGAGGGCGGGGACGCAGACGCCGGTCTTTAAGCGGCCGGTGATGTCCAGCAGGTCGGGCTGCGCGGCGGCGGATTTTTTCCTTCGCGGCATGATTGGTCAGGGCCGGCTGGAAGCCGGCGGTACGAAAGCGGCCCAGGCTGACAGCCTGGGCTGCAGCAAGTCAAAATCGGCGCCCGGTGATAAACCAACCGGGCGCTACACAGTGCTGTCATTCCGAGCGCAGCGAGGAATCTGCACTTCGCTTTTGGCTTTCCGCGCGGCGCAATGCAGCGCCAACGCGCCTCCAACGCCGGGCGTCTTCCTCAGCCCAATCATGCCACGCGGGATTCTTTGATTCGATCAGTGCGACTCGCTTGGCGCGGGTCCACGCCTTGATCTGTTTTTCGCGGGCGATGGCGGCGCGCACGTCCCGGAAGGCTTCGTAGTACACCAAACGGCTCACGCGGTACCGGGTGGTGAAACCGGGCACGAGGCCCTGTTTGTGCTGGTACACGCGGTTTTCCAAGTCGTTGGTCATGCCGGTGTAAAGCGTTCGGGAACGGCTGGCCATGATGTAGACGTAATAGACGCGATCGGCCATAGGTCCAGAACCGAAGTGCAGATTCCTCGCTGCGCTCGGAATGACAGCGCCTCGGAATGACAGCGCCTAACGACGAACCCCATCCGACAAAAGTGCAGATTCCTCGCTGCGCTCGGAATGACAGCGCCTCGGAATGACAACGCCTAACAACGAACCCCATCCGACGAAGTGCAGATTCCTCGCTGCGCTCGGAATGACAGCGCTTCGGAATGACAGCGCCTAACAACGACGAACCCCATCCGACAAAGTGCAGATTCCTCGCTGCGCTCGGAATGACAGCGCCTCGGAATGACAGCGCCTAACGACGAACCCCATCCGACGAAAGTGCAGATTCCTCGCTGCGCTCGGAATGACAGCGCCTAACGACGAACCCCATCCGACGAAAGTGCAGATTCCTCGCTGCGCTCGGAATGACAGCGCCTAACGACGAACCCCATCCGACAAAGTGCAGATTCCTCGCTGCGCTCGGAATGACAGCGCCTCGGAATGACAGCGCCTAACGACGAACCCCATCCGACAAAGTGCAGATTCCTCGCTGCGCTCGG
>Ga0187892_10004070_pt1 | contig 25242 bp, 25 predicted proteins | sample MA1701073metaG_FD_139345 | JGI IMG/M metagenome (GOLD analysis project Ga0187892, IMG submission 139345) | Bio-ooze microbial communities from a basaltic lava cave in the Kipuka Kanohina Cave System on the Island of Hawaii, USA - MA170107-3 metaG ... | reverse complement strand
TGGTTCCGCTACGGCGCCGGGATGTACGTCGAGGAGTCGAAGAAGGTCACGATCTCGAAATGCCGCGGGCGCGCGGGCCAGAACGGCATCTGCCTGTCGCGGGTCGACGACTCGTGGATCATCGACAACGACATGAGCTTCATGTCGGGGTGGGGCCTCGCGATGTGGCGTTCGTGCCGCAACGACGTGTCGAACAACAAGTTCGACTGGTGCATGCGCGGCTTCAGCCACAAGGTCTACCACCGCGGGCAGGACTCGACCGGCATCCTGGTCTACGAGCAGTGCCACGACAACGTGTTCGCGTACAACAGCGCGACGCACGGCGGCGACGGGTTCTTCCTCTACGCGGGGAACGAGACGCTCCAGCGTACCGGGGAGGGGGGCTGCAACCGCAACATCCTCTACCGGAACGACTTCTCGCACGCGGCGGCGAACGGGATCGAGGCGACGTTCTCCGACGGCAACATGTTCGTCGAGAACATCCTCGACGAGTGCGACCACGGCGTGTGGGGCGGCTACAGCTACAACACGCTGATCAGCGGCAACACGATCCGCCGGTGCAACAACGGCATCTCGATCGAGCACGGGCACGGCAATCACATCGAGGGGAACACCTTCGAGGACTGCGGGACCGGAATCCACGCGTGGTGGAACCCGAACGAGCAGTTCAAGGAGACTCCATACGGACGGAAGGTCGACACGCTCTCGCACGGATACGCGATCGCGCGCAACACCATCCAGGGAGGGCGCACGGCGATCCGGCTCGGCAGCACGTCTGACGTGCGGCTCGACGGGAACACGCTGGAGAAGGAGATCCGGCGGGAGGGGAAGTGCGAGAACGTGCGCGAAGAAGCGGTCGCGCGCCGCGCCTTCAAGGCGCCGAAGACGCGAGGCACGCAGGACGCGTACCTGCCGAAGGGGGCGCTGCGCGGGTGGCGCACCATCTTCGTCGACGACTGGGGGCCGTACGACTTCTCGAGCGTGCGGCTCTTCCCGAACGACGTGGTGGCGTGGGGGGGCGCCGAGATGTTCCTGCTCGGGCCGGACGGGGAGTTCCGGCTGTCGGACGTCGCGGGCGCGAAGGTCGAGCCGATGTCGGGCAAGCTGCCGGCGACGCTCAAGGTGACGGCGGCGAAGGCGGGGCCGTTCTCGTTCACGGTGGCGGCGGGCAAGGAGACGGTGAAGGCGTCGGGGCTCCTGCTCTTCGCGAAATGGGACGTGAAGTTCCACGCGTGGGAGCACCAGGGGCCGCAGAAGCCGCCGAAGGACTGGGAGGCGGTGCTGAAGTCGCCGGTGGTCGCCTCGCACACCGTCGAGCGCATTGACAACCCGTGGGTCGAGGGCATGCGGATGGAGACGTTCGGCACGGTCGCGACGACCGAGATGGATCTGCCGGCGGGCGCGTGGGAGGTGAGCGTCGTGAGCGACGACGGCGTGCGGGTGACGATCGACGGCAAGGCGGTGATCGAGAACTGGACGTGGCACCCGCCGCACGAGGACAAGGCGGTGGTGAAGCTCGAGGCGGGGAAGCACGCGATCCGGATCGAGCACTTCGAGATCGACGGGCACCAGCAGCTGCAGTTCAATCTGCGGCCGGTGAAGTGAAGCCGGATTGAACCGCCAAGGACGCCAAGAGCGCCAAGCGGCTATCATCTTGAGTAATGCCCGACTCCGTGAGACTGGTCTTCGAGAGTGGCTTCGGCGAACGCGACGCAGACGAAGCAAAGGCGCGGGGGTGGGATGCCGTGCGCCTCTCGCAGGATCTGGCCGAAGAGGCGGACCACGGCACGGCCTTCATCGCCGAACCCGGCATGATCGTGGTGACGGAGGTCACGCAAGAGAAGATGTTGGCGGCCGTCAACGAGCTCTATCTCGGAGGCTACTTCGCGCGTCTTCGTCCGCTGAAATGACATCGCCATGCCTCAACTGAACCCCGGCGACCGCTTCCCGGCGTTTGAGTGGCGTCTCACCGACGGCGCCACGCTCCGCGTCCCGGACGGCCTCGCCGCCGGCTGGAACGTGATCCTCTTCTACCGCGGACACTTCTGAACGTACTGCCGCCAGCAGCTGGCCGAGTTTCAGGCCCAGCAGATGCTCTTCCAGGAGCGCGGCATCGGAGTGCTCGCCGCCTCGGCCGACCCGCTCGAACGCGCGAAGGAGGTCGTCGACGGCCTGCGCCTCTCGTTCCCCGTCGCCTGGGGCCTCGACGCCGAGGCGGTGCACGCGGCCACCGGAGCGACGATCAACCGCGAGAAGAAGTTCGTGCAGGCGACCGCCTTCATCCTGAAGCCCGACCGCACGATCGCCGTCGCGCTCTACAGCTCGTGGGCCGTCGGCCGCCTCCGCCCCGACGAGGTGTACGGCACGCTGCATTACCTAGGTCGACCCTCAGCGTAGTATGCTCGGAGCTGACGGCTAATGGCTAACGGCTCCCCATGAAGACCATCGGCATCGACATCGGCACCTCCGGCGCGAAGGGCCTTCTCGTCTCCTTCCCGGACGGCCGCGTCCTCGCGACGGCGCGCGAGGAATACCCGCTGCACGCCGAAGGCAACCGCGCGGAGCAGGACCCGGAAGACTGGGTGCGCGCGGCGCAGAACATCCTCAAGTACCTTGGCCCTGTCGACGCCATCGGCCTCGACGGCATGATGCACACGGAGGTTTGCCTCGACACCGGCGACAATGCCATCCTCTGGTGCGACGGGCGCGCCGAGGCGCAGTGCGAGGAGATCGTGCGCAAGGTCGGGCTCGACTTCCTGCGCTCGACGGTCGCCAATCGTCCGTTCGCGGGCTTCACCCTCCCGCACCTCCTCTGGCGCCAGCGCCTCGGCCGCGTGCTCATCTGCAAGGACTACGTCCGATGGAAGCTCACCGGCGAGATCCGCCAGGAGGTGAGCGATGCGGCGGGCACGCTCTGCTGGGACGTGGCGCGCGGGCGCTGGTCGACGGAGCTGCTCGACAAGCTCGGCATCGACAGCGACCTCTTCCCGAAGCCGTGCGGCTCGACGGCGGTCGTCGGCGCGTGGAACGGCATCCCCATCGTCGGCGGCGCCGCCGACAACGCCGCGGCGGCGGTCGGCGTCGGCGTCGTGCGCGAGGGGCAGGCGATGGCGAGCATGGGCACGTCGAACGTGCTCCTCGTCTGCCACGCGAAGCCGGTCGTCGAGCCGGAGATGCGCGTCCACACCTTCACGCACGCGGCGCCCGGGAAGTTCTACCAGCTCGGCTGCATGCTCACCGGCACGCGCGCGCTCGACTGGGTGCGCAAGCTGCTCGGCGTCTCGATCGACCACATGCCGGTCGCCGAATCGTCGAACGGCCTCCTCTTCGCGCCGTACCTCGTCGGCGAGCGCACGCCGCACGCCGACACGTCGGTGCGCGGCATGTTCGCCGGCCTCTCGCCCGACCACGGGCCGGGGCACTTCGTGCGGGCCGTGCTCGAGGGGACGGCGTTCGCGCTGCGCGAGGCGCACGAGCTCTGCGGCGGGATGCGGGAGGCGGTGCGCGTCACCGGCGGCGGGATGAAGAGCCCGCTCTGGCGGCAGATCGTGGCGGACGTGCTCGGCGTGCCGGTCATCACCGTCAACACGAGCGAGGAGGGGGCGGCGTATGGCGCCGCCATGCTCGCCGCCGTCGGGATCGGCGCGTTCCCGTCGGTCGAGGAGGCGTGCGGCGCGCTCGTGCGCGAGACCTCCGTCGCGCGCCCGCAGCGGTCGTACGACATGGAGTTCGCGCGCTACAAGAAGCTCTATCCCGCGGCGCGGTCGCTGGCATGAGCGAGAAGGACCGCCGGCTCGCCCGGTTCTGCCGCGAGCGCGGCTTCGACGGGGCGCTCCTGCGCACGCGCGCGAGCATCGCGTGGATCGCCGACGGCGCGGACGTGCACTGCGACACCGCGAGCGCCGCGGGCGTGGCGACCGTGCTCTGGACGCCCCGCGAAGACGGTCTACACCGACGTGATCGAAGCGGCGCGCCTGCGCGGAGAGGAGTTCGACGGCTGGCGCATCGAGGCGTGCCCGTGGCCGGAGTCGCCGAAACTGCCGAGGGGGCGCTGGGCGACCGATGAGGAGGTCGCGCCGCTCCGCTGGTCGCTGACGAAGGACGAAGTGCGGCGCCTGCGCGCGCTGAGCCGGGAGAGCGCCGGGGTGCTCTGCGGCGCGCTGAAGCGGGTTCGGCGCGGGTGGAGCGAGCACGAGGTCGCCGGCGCGATCGCCGGTCCGCTGCGCGCGCGGGGCATCTTCCCGCACGTGCTGCTCGTCGGTGCGGACGGGCGCGTCGACCGCTATCGCCATCCGATCCCGACGCGGGCGCGCGTGCGCCGCAAGGTGATGGTCGCGCTGTGCGCGCAGAAGGGAGGGCTCATCACGTGCCTCACGCGGATCGTGCACTTCGGGCGGCTGCCGCGCGAGCTGCGCCGCCGGCACGACGCGGTCTGCGCGGTCGATGCGGCGCTGCACGCGGCGACGCGGCCGGGGCGGCGGTGGTGCGACCTGCTGGAGACGGCGATCCGCGTCTATCGGGAGACCGGCTACGCGGACGAGTGGAAGCTGCACCATCAGGGCGGGCCGATGGGATACGAGCCGCGCGACTTCAAGGCGACGCCGTCGGAGACGCGGCTCGTCGTCGAGAGCCAGGCGGTCGGCTGGAACCCGTCGATCACCGGCACGAAGTCGGAGGACACCATGCTCTCGACCGGCGAGGTCCTGACGGGCACGCGCGACTGGCCCATGAACGGTTCGCGTCCGGACATCCTCGTGCTATGATGGCGCGCGCATGGATCTCCTGACGGCCGCGCAGGTGGAGCGCATCCACGAGGCGACGGACGCGCTCGGGCTGCACCGGACGTGGGTCGTGGTGCCGCTCGCCGCGTCCGCGACGCCGATGGAGCGGCTCCTCCCCGACGGCAAGGTGCTGATCTGCGCGCCGCCGGGCGCCGCGTTCGACGGATGGATCGCCGACCTCGGGCGCCGGCTCACGGACCTCGACCTCTCGCGCACGCCGAAGGCGGACCAGCACCAGCCGCACCAGACGCGCGGCAACGCGGAGGCCCCTCCGGGCTCCGGCCCGCGCAAGTACCTGCCGTGGCGCGAGCGTCCGAGCCTCGCGGTGGAGCCGAACTACGCCCCGCCGCCTCCTCCTCCGCCCGCACCGGCGCCCGCCCCCGCCGCTCCGGCGCCGCCGAAGTCCTGATCCGCTCGCGTCGAGGTCGTGGACTGGAAGACCGTCAACTCAGACGACCTGAAACGTGAAACGTGATCCGTGGGACCGCCGCTGAATCCTGCAGCGATGGCGCCGCAGGATTAAGCGGCCAGCAGCTCCGGCTGGCGCAGCACCAGGCGCCACGCGCCGTAGGCCTCGCGGAACCGCCGGCGCGCCTCGCGCATCTCGCTGCGCAGTTCGTCGAGCGCCTCGCGCGATGCGCGCCCCGTCCGCTCCCGGAGCGCCGTCATCTGCGCCTTGAGCTCCGCCCAGCGCTCGGCGAGCTTCTCCAGCCGCTCGCGCGCCTCCCGCAGGCGCACGGCGAGCACCGGATGCTCCGCCACCCAACCCGCCACGCGCTTCTCGTCCATGCGGATCCGCGCTTTGAGGATCGCGTCGTGCGGCGCCCGCACCAGCCCGCCTGCCAGGCCGGTCCACGAGAGCCCGCGGATGACCCATTTGGTGGGGTCGAAGTGCCAGGCGCGCACGCCGTTGCGGTAGTCGAACGGGAACGTGTGGTGGAAGTTGTGGTACCCCTCGCCGAGCGTGATGAGCGCGGTGAGGCTGCTGTCGCGCGACGAGTCGCCGTCCGAGTACGGCTGTCCGCCGAACATGTGCGCGAGCGAGTTGACGCAGAACGTCGCGTGGTAGAGCACGACCAGCCGCAGGAAGCCCCCCAGCACGAGCCCGCCCCACGCGTCGCCGAAGCAGAGGCCGATCCACGTCGGCAGCCCGAAGCTCGCGAACAGCAGGAGCGGCACGTAGAATCGGTGCTGCAGCCGCACGAGCGGGTCGCGCTCCAGGTCGCCGACTTTCTCGATCCGCTGATCGTCCCGGAAGAAGATCCACGCGATATGCGCCCACCAGAAGCCCAGGCGGATGTTGTACGGGTCGGCCTCCTCGTCGACGCTGGCGTGGTGGCGCCGGTGGTCGGAGCACCATTTGAGGGCGGAGTTCTCGATCGCCGCGGCGCCGAAGAACAGCCAGAACGCGCGCAGCGCCGCGTGGGCGCGGTAGGCGCCGTGCGTGAAGAGCCGGTGGTAGCCGGCGGTCACGCTGAACCCGCACGCGGCCGTCCACACGAGGAAGAGGACGACCGCGACGGCCGTCACGCCGTGCAGCACGACATAGAGGGCCGTGCCGGCGACGGCGGCGAGATGGACGAACGCCAGGAACGAGATGTTGCCCCAGTCCGGTTTTCTAATGCCTCAAAGATACCATACGGGGCGGTGAGCGCGGCAGCAGAATCGGCGCGCGGCGCGGGGCGGCGGACGCATGGCTTCCGTCGTGTTTGAACGCGGCGGCATGGTCGCGACCAGCCAGCGGTTCGCGACCGAGACGGGCGTCGCGATCCTGCGCGCCGGCGGGAACGCGGCGGACGCGGCGGTCGCTGCGGCGGCCGCGCTCGCCGTGACCGAGCCGTGCTCGACGGGGCTCGGCGGCGACTGCTTCGCGCTCCACTTCGACGGGCGCGCGGTGACGGCGCTCAACGGGTCGGGCCGCTCGCCCGCCGGGCTGCGGGCGGGCTGCGCGTGGTCGCCGCTGCACGCGAACACGGTGACGGTGCCGGGCGCGTGCGCCGGGTGGTGCGACCTCGTCGAGCGCCACGGGTCGATGCCGATGCGGGAGCTCCTCGCCCCCGCGATCCAGCTCGCGGAGGAGGGCTTCGAGGTCGCGCCGGTCACGCGGCACTACTGGATGATCCGGCCGCCGCGCGAGTTCGCCCTCGACGGGCCGCGCTTCCGCAATCCGGACCTCGCGCGCACGCTCCGGGCGATCGCCAGCGGCGGAAAGGACGCGTTCTACCGCGGGCCGATCGCGCAGTCGGTCGCGCGCGCGGTGCAGGGGGCCGGCGGTTGCCTGGCCGGGGCGGACCTGGCGTCGCACCGCTCCGACTGGGTCGAGCCCGTCTCGGTCCCGTACCGCGGCGTGCGCGTGTGGGAGTGCCCGCCGAACGGGCAGGGGATCGTCGCGCTCATCGCGCTGCGGCTCGTCGAGGAGTGCGGACGCGGGCCGCATGCGATGGTCGAGGCGCTGCGCGCGGCGTTCGCGATCGCGCGGGAGCACCTTGCGGAGGGGGCCGATCCGGCGACGCTGCTGGCGATGCGGCCGAAATCGCTGCCGGAACGCGCGACGACCGGTCCGCTGCCGGCCGGCTCGGACACGGTCTACCTCTGCGCGGTCGATGGGGCGGGGCGCGCCTGCTCGTTCATCAACAGCAACTACATGGGATTCGGGACGGGCATCGTGCCGGAGGGGTGCGGGTTCTCGCTGCAGAACCGCGGGTACAACTTCCGTCAGGACCAGATCGGTCCGGGGCAGGCGCCCGTATCACACGATCATGCCGGGGATGCTGACAGGCGCGCTGACCGGGCCCTTCGGCGTGATGGGCGGCTTCATGCAGCCGCAGGGGCACGTGCAGGTCGTCTCCGCGATGGTCGACGACGGCCTCGGCCCGCAGGCGGCGCTGGACCGGCCGCGCTTCTGCGTCGATGCGCGCGGCGTGAACGTCGAGGAGGGATTCGCGGGGATGGACGAGCTGCGGGCGCGCGGCCACGAGGTGCGCGTCGTGACCGGATGGGAGCGCGCGATGTTCGGGCGGGGGCAGATCATCGTCCGCGCCGCGGACGGGACGCTCGCCGGTGGAAGCGACACGCGGGCGGATGGGTGCGCGATGAGCGGGTGACCGTCAGTCCTGCAGCTGCCGCCGCAGAGGCTCCGCCTCCTTCTCGAGCTTCGGATCGAGCTCGACAGCGCGGTCCAGGCTTGCCAGCGCGGCCTCCTTCCTCCCGAGCCTCGCGCGGATCCGTCCGAGCAGCAAATGGCCGACGGCCGTCTTCGGCGAGTGCTCGACGACCCGCGCCGCGGAACGCGGCCTCGAGGTTCTCGGCGCGGGACGCCGCGGGCTTCAGGGCCTTGAGGACCTCGCGCAGGCGCGGATCCTCCCACAGGAAGGAAACCAGGCCCCACGACTCGCAGTAGGAGGCGTTCGGGGAGCGCAGCCACTCCTCCTTGGGCGCGCGGACCAGGTCGCGCAGCGGCGTGTACGCGCACGTAGGCGCGTCCCCCTCAAGGCCGCGGATCGCCTCGCGCCAGCAGCAGATCCACGGGCGGTGGTTGCGCGGGGTGACGGCGCCGTCGGGGCCGATGTCGGCGTTCTCGAGGAGCTCCGCGAGCCCTTCGTTGATCCAGTCGGGCGGCTCGCCGATGATCGAGCGGAAGTACTGGTGGAAGCCCTCGTGGACGAGGCCGGCGCGCAGGGCGGGATCGGGCTCCTTCGCGGGCCAGACGCGCACGGACTTGTCGTCGCTTCCCGAGACGAGGCGGCCCCCCGCGGCGAACGCGAGGGCGCGCACGTGGAGATCGTGTCCCTCGAGCGTCCGGATCTCCTTCCGCTTCGCGACGTCCCACACGCGGAGGGTTCCGTCGTGGGAGACGGAGGCGAGCCGCTTGCCGTCGCGCCGGAAGGCGACCTGGCTGACCTGCTTCCCGTGGCCCGAGAGGACGGCGATCGGCTTCGCCCCGGCGGGGTCGCAGAGGGAGATCTTGCCGTCCGCTCCGGTGGAGGCGACGAGGGCGCCGTCCGGGCTGGCCGCGACCGTCAGAACCGCGCCGTCGTGGGTGACGAGCGAGCGCGACGGTTCGTCCTGGGCGAGCGCGGACCACGCCAGCAGCAGCACGAGCATGCGCGTTCCTCCAAGGAGCGCGTCGGAGCAAGGCTGACGCGCTCGTTCTCCGTTCGATCGTTCGACCGTTCCACCGTTCGAACGGTCCCGCTCTAGTCGATGCCTGCCGATAAGGAGAACGCGCCGGCGGATCCGGAGAAATCGGACGGGGAATCCGCGGCTACTTCTTGCGCTTCACCGGCGCCCGCAGCAGCTTCTGGTCCTGCAGGAGGATCATGAGCGCGAAGGAAGCGGTCGAGCTGTAGTTGCTCTTGATGAGCCCCGGCTCGCCCCCCGCATCGCCGTCGTCGCCGATGTAGAGGCCGCCCTCGGCGTCCTGCTTGGCGATCAGCTTGTCGAGCCACTCCTTCACGAGCTTGTCGTACTCCGCCTGGCCGAGGACGTGGCAGCCGAGCACGACGCCGAGCCCGTGCAGTCCGCCCCAGTGGTGCCCCTTGTCGAGGTTCGGGATGCGGCGCTCCAGCAGGTTGCGGTACGTCGTGCAGATGCGGTGCTTCTGCTGGCCGGCGAAGTCGAGGCCGAGCATCGCGAACGCCCCGCGAGCGCCCGTCGTGTCGCCGCCGCGGCTCTGCGTGCCGTAGCTGATCCCCTCGCCCGAGAGGAGCTGCTCGAGGCACTTGTCGGCCTTCTGGATCGTGTCGTCGGGCACCTTGACGCCGTGCGTCTTCGCCGCCCAGAGGACTCCGAAGATCGTCGCGTCGAGGATGCCGAGGTCCTTGACCGGGTAGTCGAGGCGGTCCTTGTACGCGCCTTCGAACCACTTGAACCAGCCGCCGGTGCGCTCCTGGGTCTTCACGAAGTCGTTGACGATCGCCTGGAGCGCGTCGAAGACCTCCTTCGTCGGGTTCCACTTGTAGTACTCGCACAGGAACATGCCGGCGAGCGCCGGATACCAGTTCTGCGCGTGCTGGCTGCTCCCGCGCTCGCTGAGCGCGCCGCGCGCGGAGTTCACGATCTGCTTGAGGTCGCTCTCGTGGCGGCCGTCCGCCAGGAGGAGCCACGCGATCACCATCTTCGCGGGGAACGTCGCCTTGCCGAGGTTCTTCTGCAGGTAGGCCATCGCCTTCTCGTAGGCCGGAAGGCACTTCCTGCACTTGCGCGGGTCGGGCGACGTGTGAGGCACCGGCTGGGCCGGCCGGTCCTGGGCGGGAGCGGCGCCCGCAAGGACCATGACCAGGACCGCCCCGAGGATCGCTCGGACCATCGAACCCCCTGACCGGCTCGCCCCTTATCGAACGCGGGCGGCCCGCCGGTCGTGCAGAGGATTGATAATCTACTCATGAGTAGATAAGATCGGGGGCATGGGACGGCCCCCCGCCTCGACCCGGATCGCGACGCCCCAGCGCCTGCTCGCGGCGGCCGAGCGGGAGTTCGCGCGGCACGGCCTGGCGGCGGCCCGCCTCGAGGACGTCGCGCGGCGCGCGGGGATCCGCCGCCCGTCGCTCCTCCACCACTTCCGGACGAAGGACGCGCTCTACGCGGCGGTGGTGCGGCGGGCGTTCGACGCGCTCGGGAACGCGCTCGTCGCCTCGATGGAGAGCGTCGCCGGCCTCGCGGAGGGGTTCGGGCGCTTCCTCGCGGGGCGGCCGACGCTCGCGCCGCTCATCCTGCGCGAGCTCCTCGAGGCGCGCGGGCCCGGCCGGCGGATCCTCCTGCGCGAGGTCGTCCCGATGCTCGACCGCGTCGAGGCGTTCGTGCGGTCGGCGCCGCCGCGACGGGGCGTGCCGGTGCGCGCGGCGCTCATGCAGATCGTGTCCGACGTGCTTCTGAGGTCGGCGGCCGGATCGGTGCGCGCCGCCGTGTGGGGGGCCGGCGACTCGCCGGTGCTTTTCCTGTGATGCGCCTGCTCGGCCCCGCCTTCCGCGGCTTCGTCCTGCGCCGCGGCCGGCGCGACCTCGACATGACGGTGCGCCACCGCGCGCACTTCGGATGGTCGTACGACCGCGACCAGCCGGAACTCGCCCGCCTCTATGAAGTCGCCAAGCGCTCCCAATGGGACGCTGCGACCGCGCTCGACTGGTCGGCGTCCGTCGACCCGCTCGACCCGTCGCGCGAGCTGATGCCGGACGAGTGGCTCCCGCTTGCCGACATCCCGCAGTACCGGCTCCTCAGCGACCGCGAGCGCCGCGGGCAGCGGCACGCGCTGACGGCGTGGATGCTCTCGCAGTTCCTCCACGGCGAGCAGGGCGCGCTCTACGCGGCGTGCCAGGTGACGGAGGCGATCGCGTCGACCGACGGGAAGCTCTTCGGCGGGAGCCAGGTCGCCGACGAGGCGCGCCACGTCGAGGTCTTCTCGCGCTACCTCCGCGAGAAGCTGCGCAGGCTCTACGTGATCGACGACAACCTCTACACGATCGTCGACGCGCTGATGACCGACGGCCGCTGGGACATGAAGTTCCTCGGCATGCAGATCATGGTCGAGGGTCTGGCGCTCGGCGCGTTCGGCACGCTCCGGGCGGCGACGCGCGAGCCGCTCCTGCGCGAGCTGCTGCGCTACGTGATCGCCGACGAGGCGCGCCACGTGCAGTACGGCGTCGTCGCGCTGCGCGACCACACCCGCACGATCGGGGAGCGGGGCCGGCGCGAGCGCGAGTCGTGGGCGTATGAGGTGGCGGTGCTCCTGCGCGACCGGTTCCTCGCGCACGAGTTCTACGACGAGCACTACGGGCAGGCGATGAGCCGGAAGGCGTGGGACCGGCTCGTGCTCGCCTCGGGATACATGGAGCGCTTCCGGCGGACGATGTTCCGGCGGCTCATCCCGAACCTGAAGAAGATCGGGCTCCTGAGCGACCGGATTCGGCCGCGCTACGCGGCGCTCGGGCTGCTCCAGTGGGAGGACGAACCGGCGGCGGACGAGGCAGCATCGTTGCTGCACGGCGTCCCCGGAGGGTTCACCACGGAACCCCCATGAGACCGCGGTCTCGCCACGGCGCATGAAAACGCAGGCGAAGCCCTGACACCACCGAGTTCCGGAAGAACACCACGGTGGTGAACCCTCCGGCGACTCCGCAACCCGGTGATTACGCATGCGGCGCTTGACTTAGTGTCTTATGTACACTATACTAGTGTACAGACGACACCAAGGAGGCGGCCATGCTCGGCATCCGGTACCTGAAGGCGGCCCCGACCACGTACGTCCTGCACCACGCGGCTGGCCGCGTGCGGCGCGAGGGCGCCGGCCTGGCGTTCTTCTATTGGGCCCCCACCTCGGAGATCGCGGCGGTCCCGATCGGCTCGGCGGACGTTCCCTTCGTCTTCACCGGCGCGACGGCGGACTTCCAGACGGTCACCGTGCAGGGGCAGATGACCTACCGGATCGCCGAGCCGCGCCGGCTCGCCGCTCCTCGATTTCACCGTCCACCCGGACGGCTCGCACCGCAGCGAGGACCCCGAGCACCTCGGCCAGCGGCTCATCAACGAAGCGCAGGTCCTCGCCAACGCCGTCGTCGGGCGGACCTCCCTGAAGGACATCCTGCGGCGCGCCGATCCCCTGGCGGGGGACGTCCTGTCCGGGCTGCGGGCGTCCCCCGCCCTTGCCATGCTCGGCGTCGAGCCGCTCTCGTTCGTCGTCCTCTCCGTCAAGCCGACTCCCGAGATGGCGCGGGCGCTCGAGGCCGAGGCGCGCGAGGGCCTGCAGCGCGAGGCCGACCGCGCCATTTACGAGCGGCGCAACACCGCCGTCGAACAGGAGCGCCGCATCAAGGAAAGCGAGCTCGCCACCGAGGTCGCCCTCGAGGAGCGGCGCAAGTCGCTGATCGAGCTGCGGACCGCCAACGAGAAGGCCGAGGCCGACGCCCGCGCGTACGCGCTCGAGGCGACCCTCAAGCCTGCGCAGGGCGTCGACTGGAAGACGCTCCTGGCCTTCGGGGCGATGAACCTCTCTCCCGATCTGCTGGAGGCCCTGACGAGGAAGTAATCACCACAAAGGCACGGAGACACGCAGAGGACCTCCTGGTGTCTGGGTGCCTGGGTGGTGAACTTCGACAAGATCATCCTCGTCACCCGCAGGACGCGCCTGACCGAGCTCGTCGAGCGGTTCAACTCGCGCGCCCAGGCGAAGTTCTGCATCGAGCGCGCCGGCGGCGACTTCGGCGACTGCGAGCGCGAGGACGACGCGTACCGGCGGGCGCTCGACCGGCTGCGGCCGCGGCTCGCCCGCCTCCTCAAGGTGCAGGCCGTCGACCGCGCGCTCGTCCCCACGATGCTCTTCGCGCCGTCCGACCTCGTCGTGACGCTCGGACAGGACGGCCTCGTCGCGAACGCCGCGAAGTACGTCGACGGCCCGATCGTCGGCGTCAACCCCGAGCCGGAGCGCTTCGACGGCGTCCTCCTGCCGTTCGACGTCGACCGCGCGGCGGCCGCGGCGGAGCGCGTCCTCGCGGGGCGCTTCCGCGCGCGGCGCGTGACGCTCGCCGAGGCGGTCCTCGGCGACGGGCAGCGCCTCCTCGCGTTCAACGACCTCTTCCTCGGCGCGCGCACGCACGTGTCGGCGCGCTACCGCATCACGGCGGGCGGGCGCACCGAGCGGCACTCGTCGAGCGGCGTCATCGTCTCGACGGGCGCCGGTTCGACCGGCTGGCTCAGCTCCTGCTACGCGAGGGCGGCGGAGCCCGCGCCGAGGCTCGACTGGGAGGCGGACGAGCTCGCGTTCGTCGTGCGGGAGCCGTTCGCCAGCCGCACGACGCAGACCGGCGTCGCGTCGGGGCGGATCGCGGCCGGCGCGGAGCTGGTCGTCGAGTCGCTCATGCCGTCGGGCGGCTGCGTCTTCAGCGACGGCGTCGAGGCGGACTTCCTCGGGTTCGACGCGGGCGCCGTCGCGCGCGTCCGCGTTGCGGACAGGAAGGCGGCGCTGGTAGTAGAATAGAGGCCCGTGGATCTCTCGAAGGCGGTTCTGGTCCCGAAGGCGACGAAGGTCGAGCACGACATGAACCGGCTCGGCCTGACGCGCGAGGAGCTGGCCGCCTACTACCGCGCGGAGAACGCGGACGTCATCTTCGCGTCGCACGACCGCCAGCTCGCGATGCGGCGGCGCATGCGGGAGCTGCTCCCCGAGGCGCGCGTCCTGCCGCGCGAGGAGCTGACGCGCCCGGCGATCGGGGGCGCGGCGCTCGTCGTCGCGCTCGGCGGCGACAACCACTTCGTCTTCGTGACGCACTTCATCGGCTCCGAGCCGGTGCTCGGCGTCAACGCGGACCGCGTGCGCAGCCACGGCGGGCTCCTCTCGGTGAACGAGGACAACCTCGAGGCGGTCGTCGCGAAGCTGCGCTCCGGCGCGCCGGCGCTCGAGGACTGGCCGAGGCTGGAGGCGCACGTGGACGGCCGCGCGGCGGGGCGCGCGACAAGCGAGTTCATGGTCGGCGAGGAGGCGCGCAAGAACATGACGCGGCACGTGCTGCGCCGCGACGGCGGACCGGAGGAGGAGCAGAAGTGCTCGGGCCTGCTCGTGGCGACCGGCGCCGGCTCGACCGGCTGGTACGGCTGCTACGCCGGCGCGTTCGGCCGCACGGAGAGGCGCGCGCGGTGGGTCGCGACGGAGCCGTTCCCGCACGGCCACCCGTACGCCCAGGCGCGGGGGGAGCTGGGGCCGGGCGACGTGCTGACGGTGCGCTCGCGCAACGACGCCCACGCCGTTGTCTCCGTCGACTGCCTGGAGGACGCGCCGTTCGAGTACGGCGCGGTCGCGACGTTCCGGCTCGCGGCCGAGCCGCTGCGGGTCGTGCGCGCGTGAGATCCCCGGTCGCACGTATCATGTATCACGTATCACGTCCTCGCACGACCTCTGTCGCCCGTCGACGCGCGACGACATGAGACGGGACGTTCGGCGACCTGATACGTGAGACTGCCCCCCCAACCGAGAGGAGGTCCGCATGAACAAGCCCCTGCTGGCGGTGGCGGCGCTCGTGCTGGCGGCCGCCTCGGTCGCGTTCGCCTGGCCCGCGCCCGAGCCGTCGCATCCGTGCGAGATGATCGTGTTCAACGACCGGATCTACGTGTACCAGAGCGGCACGCTCTACCGCGTGGAGCCGGAGAAGATGTTCGTGGAGCAGAAGCTGGAGCTGACGAAACCGAAGCCGGGGCCGGACGACAAGGACAAGTAGCACGTCGCTCCGCGACCGGGTTTCACGTTTCACGTTTGATGTTTCAAGTGCGTCGCCCCGCTCTCGAGATCGCCGCGGTCGTGCTCACGGGCGCGGCGTTCCTCGTCTTCGAGAACATCCTGGAGCGGAAGCTGCAGTTCCTGATCCCCTGCACCGTGCTGTGGACGGGCTATCTCGTCTGGCGCCTGGTGCGCGACCGGTCGGACCTGCGCGCGTGGGGGTTGCGGGTCGACAACCTGAGGCCGGCGGCCGTCGCGAGCCTGGCGTTCTTCGCGGTCGCGGCGCTCGGCCTGCTGGCGTGGCGCGTCTTCCGCGGATGGCGGCCGCTGCCCGCGTCGTCGATCGTCGTCTTCGCGCTCTACCCGGTGTGGGGCTTCATCCAGCAGTTCGTCGTGCAGGGGCTGGTCGCGGGCAACCTGCGGAAGCTCGGCGCCCGGCCGGCCGTCGTCGTCCCGGTGGCCGCCGTGCTGTTCGGGCTGGCGCACCTGCCCGACCTGCCGCTCGCGTGCCTCTGCGCGGCGGCGGGCGTCGTGTGGACGATCCTCTTCCTGCGGACGCCGAACCTCATCCCGCTCGCTTTCACGCACGCGTGGCTCGGAACGCTCGCGTACTACTGGGTCCTCGAGCGCGACCCGTGGCGGGAGATGTTCCCGTGACGGAAGGGCCGGCCGGAGGGCGCCCCGGCCGACCCCGTTTGCCTCCTACCCGAACAGATGCTTCAGGATGTCGTCGGCGTCCTTCGGGTCGACGACGCCATCCTGGTTGAAGTCGGCCTCCTTGAACTGCGCGGGCGGCGTGCCGCCCTGATTGAGGAACGTCGAGAGGTAGATGGGATCGGAGATGTCCACGCAGCCGTCGTGGTTGGCGTCTCCGCGGAGCGTCGGAATGGCGTACGTGCGCATGGCGCTCCCGCCGGAGGCGGTCCAGACCGAGACCCCGCGGCCCCTCGTGTCGAAGACGCGCATGCGCGTTTTCACCTGGAAGCCGCCGTCGAGCCCGATCATGATGCCGGAGTCGCAGAACTCCTTGAGCCCGTCTCCGTCGAGGTCGCCGTACGTGGGACCGTGCATGTCCGAGCCGAGGTCGGGCACCGGCCAGCCCGGCACGAGCGCGTTGTTGCGCGCGTCGAAGGCCCAGGCCACGCGGCTCGGAGCGCCGCTGCCGTAAAGGTCGACCGTGAACAGCACGTCGGCCACGCCGTCGCCGCTGACGTCCCCGGCGATCGGGTTGCGCACGTAGCCCGCTGTGACGGGCACGGGGCTGCCGACCGGGGCGCCGGCCTGCGAGAAGAGGCGCAGCTCGCCGCCGATCGCGACCACGTCCTTCACCATGTCGCCCGTCACGTCGGCGACCAGCACTTTCACGCCCCCGTAGGGGACATGCTGAGGCCAGCCCGCGACGGCCGTCCCGTTGACGTTCCGCACGACGATGCGCGTGCGCCCGTCGAGCAGGCGGACCGTCTGCACGATCTCCAGCGCGTCGTCGCCGTCCATGTCCGCCAGCACGGGCGTGCCGAACCCGGCGGCCCGCTCGGGATCCGAGTAGCTCGCGACGGCGGCGCCGGAGGCCGACAGGACTCGGGAGCCCTGGTAGAACGCGCCGCCGTAGTAGTACGACGTACCGACCACCACGTCGGGCTTGCCGTCCCCGGTCATGTCTCCGAACGCCAGCGACGCCGGATAGTACAGGCCCGTCACCGGCCAGCCGGGAAGCGGCGTGCCGTCGCGGCGATAGGCGCAGACGCTCGTGGGCTCCGTCGCCACGATCTCGTCGCCCGGGCTTCCGTCGAGGTTCGCCAGCATGATCTCGGGCCACGCTTCGGTCTTCGCGATGGGCCACGCCCCGCCCGTGCGGCGGGTCCCGTCGGCGTGGATCATCTCGAGGCGATACCCGCTGACCGAGGCCACGTTAACGACGATCTCCAGGCCCGCGCGCGCCGGATCGACATCGCCGACCGCGATCGCGCCCTGAATGTGGCCTTCGAGCGCCACGGGGAAGCCGGGGATCTCCTGGTTGCGGACGTCCCGCGCGTGCACGTAGCAGCGGTTGGCCGTCGACGCGTCGTCCAGATTGAACGCGCTGGCCGCGAAGACGACCTGCTTCTGGCCGTTGCGCAGCAGGTTCGTGATCACCGGATGCGTCTTGTCGGTGAACTCGTGCGCGATCTCCATCGGCCAGCCGGACTTGAGCCGGGGCGCGATGCGGACGAGCACGCGGTGCTCCGCCGTCTTGCCCCAGTAGTCGCGGCCGACCAGCCGCAGCGTGTGCTCGCCGGGGGTCAGCCCCGCGGTGCTCCACGCGTCGAGCAGCACGATGTCGGACGGCGCCTCCGCGTAGACCGTGCGGAGCGCAGTCCACGACGACGGCAGCGACCCGGCGCCGCAGCTGAGGGTCCACGAGACGAAGTACGGGCCGAACGCGCGGCCCGTCACGCGGAGGCTGTCGCCGCTGTTCACCTGCGCTCCGGACGCCGGCTCGGTGATGCGGGCGCCCACCGTCGGGTAGGCGAGGACCGCGCGATAGGCGTTCACGCGGCCGTAGCCGGCGTACAGGTCGAAGCCCGGGGTGCGCACGTCGTCGGACGTCGAGCGCACGATGGTCCGGATCTGCTCGACCTGCAGCTGCGGGTTGCGGGCGGCGACCAGGGAGGCGACGCCGACCGCGTGCGGGCAGGCGAACGACGTGCCGGCCTGGCGCTGGTAGCCCGGCACGACGATCCGGCCGGGAAACTCGCGCTCGAGGACCGAGCCTGCGGGGATCGTGCTCACCACGTTGCGGACGCCGTCCTCGGGATCCGCTCCGGCGATGTCGCCGAGCTCGCCGCCGCCGGGGGCGATGACGTCGGTGGCGACGCCGAAGTTCGTGAAGACCGTGGGCCCGTCGTTCTGCGTCGACGCGTTGACCGTGATGACGCTCCAGTGCGTCTGCGGATAGAAGAAGTGCGAGTCGATCGAGGAGTTGCCGGACGCGAAGAACATCGCGCAGTTCCTGCCGTGCGCGTAGACGAGCGCGTCGGTCACGACGCGCGAGGGGAACGGGAGCCCCCAGCTGTTGTTGGCGATCCGCGCGCCCGCGTCGGCCGCGTAGCGGATGGCGCGCGCGATGTTCGGGGTGAGGGCGCGGTAGAACTCCTGGAGCTGCTCCAGCGTCTCCAGGGGCGGCGCTTCGCTGGGACTGAGGATCTTGAGCGCGAGCAGCTTCGATTTCTGGTTGAGGCCGGCGATGCCGATCCCGTTGTTGGACCGCGCGCCGATGATGCCGGCGCACAGCGTGCCGTGGCCGAACGCGTCGTTCGGCAGGCTGTCGCCCGACCAGAAGTCCCAGCCGGAAACGTCGTCGACGTAGCCGTTGGCGTCGTCGTCGAGATTGTTGCCGGCGATCTCGCGCGGGTTGGTCCACTGGCGGCCGGCGAGGTCGGGATGCGTGAAGTCGACGCCGGAGTCGATGACGGCGATGATCTGGTTGTCCGCGCCGGTGGAGTAGGGCGCGGCGTCGCCGGCGCGGATCTTGTGGTAGCTCCACTGGTCGGCGTAGGCCTGGCCCCACGAGCCGGACGAGTTGGCGAGCGGATCGTTCACCAGGAACAGGTGGATCCGGTTGTAGTAGGGTTCCGCCCATGCCACGCGGCCGTCCCGGAGGAGCCGGCGGATGACGGAGGATACGGAGCGGTCGCGGAAGGCCACTTCGAACGTGCGGTCGAGGGCGGTCCCGCCCGCGGGCGCCTCGTACACCGGCCGGAACGAGAGGTCGGCGTCGGCCAGGTCCTCGGCGCGCGCCCCCGGCTGGAGGCACACCACCGCCCGCCCCGGCTCAAACGGAAGATCCTGCGGAGCGACGCCCTTCTCGGCCCCTTCGATCCATCGGGCGAGCGGCTCGGCCCCGGCGCGGGGCGCGCCCGCCGCGTCGTGGGGGAAGGTCCTCAGCAGGTCCGCCTTGGCGATGGGCTCGACCGCGAACTCCGGCGCGGCGGACCTAGGGGGAACGGAGGGTTTCGACGCCGCCGGCTGCTGCGGGGCGCGGACGAAGAGACCGGCCAGCACGGCGAGCGCGACGACGATGAGGGCGCAGCGAAGAGTTTTCACGGGAGACTCCTTCTGGAAGAAAGAAAGGGATGTCGCAGGCAGGATCTGGTGACGACGCGGCAAACTCAAGGCAACCTCCGCAAGCCCCGGCCCCAGACAGGGACACTCAGAGCGGTTCGGCCCGGAGTTTCTAGCAGGCTGTTGAAAAAAGGGCAGCCTGCGGGTCGCACGTTTCACGCATCACGCTTCATGTCGTCGCCCGTTCTCCGTCGTCTGTTGTGGCCCCGTCTCACGTGCGCTTGCGGCTCGCGGGACGGTGGACGGCCGACGATCGACGACATGAAACGGGCGACTGGATACGGGAAACTGCCTCCAGGGATTCGTGCGATCCCCGGACGATTCACGCGCGTTACGGCGCCGTCTGGCGATCGATCAGGGCTTGTCCCGGCCGCGCGTCAACTCGTCGATGCGCTGCCGGAGCCAGTCCGACCTCGGAGAGCCGAACTGGATGGCCCGCTTGTAGTCGGCGATCGCCGCGGCGAAGTTCTTCCTGCCGTCGTGGAAGAGGCCGCGCAGTCGCCAGGGCTCGGGCTTGCGGGGATCCAGCTTGAGCCCCGCCGAGAAGTCCTCCAGCGCCTGGGCTTCCAGCGCGGCGCGCTCGGATTCTCCGGCGCGGCGGACCATTCCCGAGCGGGCATGCCCGCGGCGCCAGAGGACCTCCCCCGAGGCCGGGTTGCGCTCCGCCGCCGCGTCGTAGTCCCGGACGGCGGCCTCGAACAGCGCGCGCGCGTCCTCGCCCAGCGTCTGACGGTAGAAGGCCTCCGAAGCGTTGGCGAGTCCGCGGTACATCCGCAGTTCGCTCATCCTCCCGTCGATCTCGATCCCGCGGTCCAGGCTCTTCCGGGCCTCCGCGAACAGGGACAGGGGGCTGTCGTCGCGGTCCCACGCCTGGTTGGCCTGCTCGTAGCGCCCGATGCCCAGCGCGAGCCAGGCGTCGGCGCGCCGGTCGTTCATCTGCAGCGCGCGCTCGAAGTCCGCGATGGCCCGTTCCATGAGTTCGACGGCGTCCCGCTTCGTCCTCCTGTAGTGGACAGCCAGCATGGTGTACGCGTGGCCCCGCTGCACGATGGCCTCGACGCTGTTCGCATCGAGCTTGATGGCCTCGTTGAAGTCGCTGATGGCGCTGTCGAGCTGCGCCGTGGGGTCGGCCGGTCCGTGGAGCATCAGCACGCCCCGGAAGGAGCAGGCGCTGCCGCGGAGGAATCGGAAGTGCGCGCGCGTGCGGTCCCCGGCGACGGCGTGATTCAGATCGGCCATTGCTTTGTCGAAGTCGGCCTCGGGCTCGGCGCTGTGCGCCGCCAGTCGCGCGCGCGCGGCGCCCAGTTCCGCGCGGTACTGCGGCTCGGACGGCTCGAGCCGGGCGGCCTGTTCGAAGTCGACGATGGCTTCGCGAAGAGACGGCTCGGGCGACGCGCCGCGCGAAGAGACGTAGACGGCGACGTTCACGCGGGCCCCCGCGCGCCAGTGCAGGACCTCGCTGCGCCGGTCGAGGCCGCCGAGCGCCGCCTCGCAGGTCCGGATCACGTCGTCGTACCGCCCCGTCGGATCGCGCCCGCTGTCGTGGTCGTGCCGCGCCCAGAACAGGTGGACCTGAGCCAGCTGCGGGAGGATGCCCGGTCTCTCGGGGTCGAGCTGGCGCGCCCGGGTCAGGCTCTCGACCGCGTCGGAATAGTGGTCGGACGGATCTTGGCCGCGGCGGTACGCTGAGAAGCCCCGCTCGACGTGGATCTCCGCCATCGCGGTGAGGAAGGGGATGTAGCCGCGGTCCTTGCCGAGCCCCTCCTGGAGCACCTCGAGGGCGCGGGCGGATCGTTGCGCCGCCCTGTGGAGGCGCGCGAGATGCTCGTAGACTTCGTCGACGTCGCGGGTCTCGAGGCGCGCCGCCTCCAGAACCTGCTCCGCGCGCTCGACGTGGCCGTCCAGGAGGGCGACGAGGGCATCGCCGACCCTGCCGGTGCCCCTGAGATCCTGCACGGCGAGCTCTTTCAAGCGGCGCATGTCGTCGTCGCCCAGGTCCTTCGGCGCCTCATCGCCGCAGCCTTTGCTGCCGCTGGCCGCGGCCTCGTCGCGGCGCCACCGTTCGCGCAGCCGCTCGAGGCGCTCCTGGTGCCGGCGGACGGCGAGGAGCCCGCGCTCCTTCCGCGCCTCGTCCATGCCGGGCTTGAGTTGGAGCGCCTTCTCCTGGCAGGCGAAGGCGTCGTCGAACCGCATCTGGGCCCGGTACATGCGGCCGAGGAGGTAGTGGGGTTCGGCCTGGCGCGGACGGCGCTCGGAGTATGCGCGGGCCACCTTCTCGAGCTCCTCGGCGCAGGCGCGCATCTGGGCCATTTCCGCGTTCTTCCGGTGCGAGAGGGTCAGGTCGAGCAGCAGCCGCGCCTTCTCGCGCAGCTCCGGCACAGGGTCCTTGTAGACGAGCCAGATCGCGCCGATCAGCGCCGCCACGAGCGCGCCCGCGATCAGCTCGACGCGTCGGCGGCGCAGGCGCCGCAGCGTGCGGCGCACCGTCGCCAGGCGCGTCGACGCGATCGGCTCCCCCTCGATCACCCGCCTCAAGTCGTCCGCCAGCGCCTCCGCGGACGGGTACCGGTGGGCCGGGTCCTTCTCGAGGCAACGCCTGCACATGAGGTCGATCTCGCGCGGCAGGTCGGCCCGCACGCGCGTGATCGGCACCGGGTCGTCGCGCAGGATCTTGTCGTAGACCTCCGCCGACGTGCGGCCCGGGAACGGGAGCTGCCCGCAGGCGGCTTCGTAGATCACGATTCCGAGCGCGAAGACGTCCGTGCGCGGCCCGATCGCCGCGACGTCGCCGTGGACCTGCTCCGGCGCCATGTAGGCGGGCGTGCCAAGCACGTCGCCTTCGCGCGTGAGCCCGGACTCCTCGACCGGCCGCGCGAGGCCGAAGTCGACCAGAACCGGCTCGCCGTCGGCCCGGACCAGGACGTTCTCCGGCTTGAGGTCGCGATGGACGATGCCGCGCCCGTGCGCGTGGTGGATGGCGCGGGCCACCTTCTCCAGCAGCACGAGCTTCGGCTGCAGGAGCCGGCCCGGGTCGGAGAGCCAGCGGCGGAGCGTGATGCCCTCGATGTGGTCCATCACGATGTAGTGGAGCGCACCCGCGGTGCCGACGTCGTGAGTGCCGGCGATGTTGGGGTGCTGCAGGCGGCCGGCGGTCGTCGCCTCGCGGCGGAAGCGCTCGATGAGCGTGCGCGGGAGGCCGGGCCGCTCGTTCAGGGCCTTGATCGCGACGACCTTGCCCAGCCCCTCGTGGACGGCGCGATAGACCCGACCGCACGCGCCCCGGCCGATCTCATCGAGAATGAAGTAGCCCGGGATCGACGGGAGCTCCGCGGGGCGGACGTCGCGCTGGGCGCGCAGCACGCCGACCGTCTGCCGCAGGGTGAGGACGCCGTGGCGCTGCAGGGTCTCGCCGATCCTCTGCCGGCTGCCCCCCGCCTGCTCCGCGAGGGCGGCCTCGAGCTGGGCCTGCGTGACGAGGCCCTGGGCGAGGGCGATCTGGCCGAAGAACGAGCCGTCGATCGTCCGCCGCAGGTCGTCGCGGACCTCGAGCCCGACCTCCGCGAGGAAGAGGCTGCGGAGGCGGTCGGTGCGGGTGCGCGCGTCGCCGCGGAACGTGCTCACATTCCGAAGACCTCCCGGATCTCGTCCTCGAGCTCGTCGTCGGACGTGACGCCGTCCCGCAGGATGTCGAGGACGATCTCCTTGAACTGAGCGCGCATTTCGGCGAGCCGGTTCTTCACATCGTGATGGTTGATGTCGAACTGCCGGCACAGCTCTTCGTAGTGCACGCTGGTGTCGGCGAGGTAGTAGCTCTCGAAAAGCAGGAAGAGCTCGGGGCGGTCGGCCGTGCGGCGGCGCAGCTCCTCCTGGGCCTCCAGCGTGATCGCGCGCATGAGCTCGCGGTCGAAGCGCTGCTCGGGGGACTCCGTCTGGGCGGTCGCGTTCGCCTCGACGGCCGCCAGATCGTCCAGCGCGACGATGCGGCGCCCGCCGCCGCGCTTGAGCGCCTTCGCGTCGCGGCGCCGGCTCAGCACGAAGTTCCGGATCGTCGCCTTCACGTAGGCGCGGAAGCGGCCGCGTTCCGGGGCGACCTGGCGGATCATGTCCTTCTCCAGGAAGACGGCGAAGTACTCCTGCGTGAGGTCCTTCGCCTCCTCGGGGCCGGCGTTCCAGTCGAGGCGGAAGGTCCAGTAGACCGGGCGCCAGTAGACGCCGATCAGACGCCCCAGGGCGTCATCGCGCACGGCCGCGTCCTGCTCCTGGGCGCCGCGGATGATGGTCCACGCGGTCGAACGGAACGCGGGACCCCCCTTCATCTTCGACGTATCGATGGGCATCGCTCGCGCCGCGATCATGATTATACCGGGTACAGCGACGGGCGGGGGGCGTGTAGCGTTTCGGATTCGACGGTCGAATTCGCCAGAAGCGCGCGGGCGAACGGCACTGGGAGACCTTGTGATGAACCGTGCGGTCGTGCTGCTCGCTCTCCTGGTGCTGATTGCGCTGGCGGCCAGGCCCGCTTCCCGCGCGCTGCCGGGGGCGCCGCGGTCGTCGCGGGCCGCCCCGGATTCCGCCGCTTCGGAGGCAGGCCGCGAAGCCGTCCCGGCGCCGTCGCCCGGATCGCCCGACGGTCGCGCGGGCGCGCCGGGCGGCGCAGCGCAGGAGGAGGAGATGCTGCGGCTCCTTCGCGTCGCCCTGCATCATCCGGAAACGACGGCGCGGCAGCGCGCCGAGATCGCCGTGCTGATCGACAGGCTCGAAGGAGGACGCCGATGAGGACTCTCATTCCCGCGCTCATGCTCTGCGCGGTCCCCCTGGCCGCGGCCGGGCAGGACGTGTGCCGCCGGGGCGACGCCAACGGCGACCGGATCATCGACGTGTCGGACGCGATCGCCATCGCGAACCACCTCTTCGTCACGGGCGGGCCGCTCACCTGCCCCAACGCCGCGGACGCCAACGACGACGGGCGCACGGACATCTCGGACGTCTCGTACCTCCTCGCCGCACTGTACGAGGACGGCGAGCCGGTGCCCAACCACATGATCGCGTGTCAGGGCGCGCCGTTCCCGCAGGACGAGAGCGGGCCGATGGTGGGGCCGAGCGGCCCGGGCGCCGTCTGGTCCCACTTCCTGCTTGTCACCCACGCGTCGCGCAACTTCGACCGTCGGCGGCACGCGAAGACGGCGATGGACATCCTGCGCGACCGGTTCGCGGGCTCCGGCCTGCCGGTCGTCTACATGCTGGACTACAGCCCCGGCAGCGGCGATCCTGCGACGGCCGCCGCGCCGTGGTTTCCGAAGAGCCGGCATCCCTGGTGGGCGCTCTCCTCCGGCGTGGGCGTGTTCCAGCCGGCCGAGATGCGGGTGAACGCGGGGTGCGTGACGGCGGTCGGCGGGTACTTCCTCGAATGCTACCGGCGGTCGGTGCTCTCGGCGGTGCGGAGCTTCTTCGACGGAAGGACCTCGGGCGTCATGACGGTCAACATCCCGATGGACGGCGTCTTCACGACCGATTTCTCCGACCTGGCCGGCGGCCCGCTGGCCGCGCACAACTATCGCAAGGCCCAGGCGGGCGCGTTCGCGAGCCGCGGAATGACCGACGGGATCGACTACCTCAAGTACATGTTCTTCCAGGCGCAGCCGAACACCGTGTTCGGGGGCTTGTTCACCAGCCCCGTGGGGGACTTCCAGCTCACGCAGTTCCGGATCTACACGCAGATCGACGGCGCGTGGATCCCGCGGCTCTTCTTCGGATCGGGGAGCCGGGTCGTGATCTTCAAGTTCACCACCTCCACGCAGTAGTTTCGGCTCAAGCCGGCCGCGCGGGCGTCCGATATCACTCGTGGATGGCCGACACGTATTCGCCCGAAGACGTCATGATGCTCCTGGGCGTGAGCGAACGCGAACTGACGCGCCTGGTCGCCGACGGCCGGCTGCGCGCGTTCCGCGAAGAGGGCGAGACGCGGTTCCTTCGCGCGGACGTGGCGGGCGCGGACCGGGCGGACCGCGGCTTCTTCTTCGGCTTCAGCCTGACGCTCTAGCAGGCTGCTGAAAAGGGGGCAGCCTGCTGGTCGCACGTTTCACGTGTCACGCCTCCTGTCGTCGCCCGTTCTCCGTCGTCTGTCGTCGCCCCGTCTCACGTGCGCCTGCGGCTCGGGGG
>Ga0187892_10004069_pt1 | contig 25257 bp, 25 predicted proteins | sample MA1701073metaG_FD_139345 | JGI IMG/M metagenome (GOLD analysis project Ga0187892, IMG submission 139345) | Bio-ooze microbial communities from a basaltic lava cave in the Kipuka Kanohina Cave System on the Island of Hawaii, USA - MA170107-3 metaG ... | reverse complement strand
TGCATTTACGGACTTTTTATTTTCTAATTCTTCGTCGCAGAGCGACGGTTCGACTGTAGCCGTGGTGTTTTAACCCACGGAAAATAGTATCCATCCAAATCCCCGTCGCGTCCGCGACGGTTGAGTCAGCCGAATAAATGCCGTTCGTCGTATTCGATATATGCCCAAACACGCTCTTCGATATCGGGCGTGATGAGATCGACGCGGTTCTTTGTGCTGAAAACAATATGGTTATAACAATGTGAATATGTGTTCGCCATAATATTCGTGCGGTCGCTGTCGCGACGCGAATTTTTGTTGTTGATTCCGTTCCGTGGGTTGAAACACCACGGCTACATTCAATCCACCGCCACGCGGTGAAGATAAATTCAAACCTTCGTCCATCACAAAGCCCTTTATCACATACTCGCGAAGACGTTGCGTCGCCCAGATGCGGAAACGGGTTGCGATCAGGCTTTTTACACGATAGCCGACTGAGATCACTGCGTCGAGATTGTAAAAGGTCAGCCGGCGCTGAACCTCTCGTTCGCCTTCTTTGCGAACTACCGAGAAATCCTCGATAGTTGCCGACTGCTCCAACTCGCCTTCTTCGTAGATGTTCTTAAGGTGGAGCGATACATTGTCACTCGAACATTGAAATAACTGAGCCATGTCGCTCTGCGTCAGCCAAAGAGATTCGTTTTGGAGACGAACATCGAGTTTCACCCGTCCGTCATCGGTCTGATATAGGATAATCTCTCCTTGTTTTGCTTCTTCGTTTTCCATTTCAAAACCACGTCTGATTCCGCTCCGTGGGTTGAAACACCACGGCTACATTCAATCCACCGCCACGCGGTGAAGATAAATTAAAACCTTGACGTGATGCCGGTGATTATACACCGAAGCAGTTTAGCTCGTCAGGCGGCGGTAGATGTTTGGCATGCGTTCGGGTAGTGAGAGGACGTCGTCGATGATGGTGTAGCCGACGTCGCCGTAGAGGTCGCGGAGCTCGGCTTCGGATTCGCGGTCGATGGTGATGCAGAAGGGCGTGATGCCGCTTGATTTTGTTTCGGTGAGAGCTTCGCGCACATCTTCGCGGGCGTAACGCGCGTCGCCGTAGTCGTGATCGTACGGGCGGCCGTCGGTCAAAATTATCAGCAGCTTTGTGCGCGATTCCTGACGAAGCAATTTGTGCGCGGCGTGACGGATCGCGGCACCGAGACGCGTGTTATTTTGAAACGTGATGCCGCCGATGCGCCGCTCGGTGTCCTCGCTGTATTTTTCGTCAAAATCTTTTACGACATAAAACTTGACGTTGCGGCGGCCTTCGCTCGTAAAGCCGTTGATCGAGTAAACGTCGCCGACGGCTTCGAGCGCCTCGCTCATCAGCACGAGGCCTTCTTTTTCTATCTCGATGATCCGCCGACCCGGATAGGTGTATGGCTGCAGCGGGTTGCGCGTGATCGTGCGAGCCGTAGATGACGACTGATCGAGCAAGATCGAGACGGCAACGTCGCGCTGTTTGCGAAGGCGTTTTGTGTAGATGTTCTCGCTCTGGCGGCCGTCGGCTTTGCGGTCGATGACAAAATCGACAAGCGCGTTCAGATCGTAATCTTCGCCGTCGATCTCGCGGTTGATCTTTGTCAGATTCTCGGGCTTCATAAGTTGAAACTGATGACGAATCGACGAGATAAGCCCTCGATAACGCGAACGCGCGAGTTCGACAAATCCGCGATCGCCCTGCTTCACACGCTTTTCTATCACGCGGCTCCAACCGACGCGATAGTCGTTCAACTCGCGATCCCACTCGTCATAGGCGAACGCAACGTCGTCCGTCTCGAGCGCCTGTTCGGGCATGTCAGCTTGCGACCACGCTTCGCTGCCCTGCAGATCGTCGGGCTCGCCTTCGTCGTCGAGCGAATTCCACGCGTTGAAAAGATCGCGAATATCCTGCATCTGCTTTTCGCGTTTCACCTGATCTTCGGTGACTGACTCGGCGGCGTCTTTGTCGTCACAGGCGAAGTCGCTCTTCTCTTCGGTGTTGTCGCTCTCAGCTTCCTGCGTTTGCTCGGGCGTGATGTTTTGAAACAACGTGTAAACGCGCGAAGTCGCCATCAGACTGTCAGCAACGGTGGGGAGGATTTCACCGCGGAGACGCGGAGACGCTGAGGTTTTTGAATTAGATTTTTTATCAGCCGAGTTGCCTTGTTCTCTCTGCGTCTCTGCGTCTCTGCGGTAAAACGTCTCGATAACGGTCTCGATCTCGGACACGATCTGCGAATAAAACATCTTGGCGTCGTCGGTCGCGCCGCCGCAGAGCGTGATCTGAAACAGCAGCTCGAACGGCACTTGGTGAATCGGCAGATCGAAAATATACGGGCGATTTGCACGCATCAGCGATTGCATCAGATCGAGGTCGCGTCGCAGCCCGCGATACGTTTTCCGCAGCAGATGATCGATGCGCGCATTCTCCATCGTGCCGAAGATCTTGCGCGCCAAGCGCGGTTCGGGGAAGAGTTTGAGAATTTCGCGGTAGTCGGAATCGTCGGGAAGATTGCGGATTGCGGATTGCGGATTGCGGATTGCGGAATCGGTGGAATTCAAATAGCCGTCGAGCGAGAACGCGTCGCGTTCGTCGGCGGTCATCGAGTAGAGTTGCGACAGATCATCGAACGCAGCTTTTAATTCGACCGTGTCACGGTCGAAGGTGCCGAATTCGATCTGTCCGGCGGCGTGTGCGGCGAGGACCTTGTAGAGACGAAAATCTTTTTCGTCAGTCTCGAATTCTGCGATTGATGTCGGCAGATAGATCGTTTTGCCGTCACCGATGCGCGTCTCTTGCGGCATTGCGGTGAGCGGCGCGATCTCGACCTTGCGGCCGGTCAGCGCCTCGACATAAAGCTGCAAAACGTGTGAAACGCGCTCGAGCGGCAAGCCGATCTGCGTCTTTTGCAGCTTTTCATTCGACTCGCGCGTCTCAAGCGCAAAATAGCTGCGACGCGCTTTTGACGAAACAGTTTCCGGCTGAGCCAAACCGCTGTCGACCCAATCTTCGAACTGCGTTAGAGAAACTTTTTTCAGCGCAGCCGAGCTCGACTTAAACGCTGCGAGCGCGCTCTCGGCGTCAACGTCCGCAATGCGTGCGGTCAACTGCAGCACGCGGCGAATCGCGACATCGGGCGCTTGAGATCTGCGCGCTGAGATTTGCGATATGAACTTTGGCGTCGCGCGAAGAAACGCGATGAACACGGCGTTGCCATGATGAGCGATAACGCGTGAAACTTTTGTCCACTCATCGAATGCCGTCGGGGCCTCGGCCAAAACTTTGCTGCCGGAGGATACAAAATGCAGCGTGACGCTGCCGCCGAATTCGAGAAACCCGGCAGCACTCGTCATCAGACGCACGACCGCCTCAGCCGTCAATCCGTCAAATGCCTCGGGCAATATCTGCCACAATTCTGCGGTCAGTCCGCCAGTGCGATTTGCGAAATCATTTGCGAGAACGAAGATGCTCGCCGAAACCTGTTCATCGTCGAACGCGATGATCGCCTTTGCCGTCACGCTCGTATGTGCGAGAAAATCGGCACTGTGTTTTGCGCTGCGCTGAGCGATCTCGGCGGCGAGATTCAAAATGTCGGCGAGCAGCTTTTTGTCAGCAACTTCGGCGGCGATATTTGGAATAAGAGCGAACGATTCGAGAGCGATCGAGCTCGACAGGACAAGCTGCCGCGTGCAGATCTGAAAAACGCGGTCGCGCGCATTCTTTGGAACGTGTTTGAGTCCTTCGACGCCGCCGGCGAAAAACTTCACGCCGCTCGCACTGCTGCCCATCGCGAGCCTGCGTCCAAGTTCGCCCCAATGTCGCAGGTCGTCCGACGACAATATTTCTGCTGCGCTCGGCACAGCCTCGACAAACTTGCGGCTGACCTTCAAGCTCACGCCCGCTAAGCCTGCGCTCAACTCGAGCGCCGCGCGCTTTTTGTCAGCAGGCAGCTCGCTCAAGTTTCGCGCTAAGCCCGACAATGTAGGTTTGCTGCTATTGCCTTTTGCCACATTTCAATTTTACGAGGAAAGGGAGAAACCACGAAATTGCACGAAAGATCACTAAACCCGGATCATGCGATAGGACTTTTCATCCTATTTTTTCTTCCTTTGCGTCCTTTGCGGCTTTGCGTGAAAAAATTCTTTTATCTCACGCAAAGGCGCAAAGAAAGCACAAAGAAGAAAGCGAAAGAAAAATCATTACTCTTTCTAATGCTCAATCTGGGCTAAAAAAAATAAATTCTATTTAGTGCCCTTTCGTGACTTTTCGTGGTTACTCTTTGCCGTCGTTGAGTTTTGAAATGTCGAGCAGTTTTGAAAAATCGTCGAAGTGGAACATCGTCGCATCTTTGCAGTACTCGCAGAAAAAAGTTACGTCCTCGCCGAGATACATATCTTTCAAATGATAAGCGATGAAGCAACCATAGCAACGCTGAATGCGCTTGCCGAATTGTTCAAGGGTTTGTTCAGTTGGTGGCATTAGCTTTTATTGAATATTCGTTGCCGATATTAGCCGCAGATGATGCAGATAACGCAGATAAAAAACTGACTAAATCATTTTCTTTGATCTGCGTCATCTGCGTTTATCTGCGGCCAAATTCCTTCACGAGCATTCTATTTAACAACACCACGCTTCGATGATCGTATGAACTCGACCAGCAGATCGACCTCTTTACAATCGGCGATCTCGGCAGTAATTTTTTCGACGGCTTGAGTCGTATTTAATTTTGCCGAAAGCAGCAAGTGAAATGCGTGATTCAGTTTGTCGATCACGTCACGCGGATAGCCGCGACGCTTAGCACCGAGGCGATTGAGGCCGTAACATTTTGCGTGATTGCCTTGGATGATCGCGAACGGCAGAGCGTCTTTTACGACGACCGAATAGCCGCCGACAAAGGCTTCGAGACCGATGCGGCAAAATTGGTGAACGCCCGAATAAGCTCCGACGCTTGCACGATCGGCGATCTCAACGTGACCGGCGAGCGTCGCGGCATTCGCCATAATGATCTCGCTGCCAAGCTGGCAATCGTGCGCGACGTGCGCCTGTGCCATCAGCAGATTGCCGTCGCCGATGCGCGTTATGCCGCCGCCGCCCGACGTGCCGCGATGAATCGTGACGAATTCGCGAATATGATTTCGCGCACCGATCTCGGTTTGCGTGGGTTCGCCCGCATACTTTAAATCTTGTGGTGCAAGACCGATCGATGCGAATGGGAAAACGTGAGTTTCATCGCCGATGACAGTTTTGCCGTCGATCACAACATGCGAATCGAGCCGCACATTTGCACCGAGCGTGACTTCGCTTCCGACGGTGCAAAACGGTCCGATATGACAACCGTCGCCGACTTTAGCGCCATCGGCGACAATTGCGGTCGCGTGAATGAATGTAGTCATTGAGAGAAGTTATCAGGTCGCGTTCGTCCGGCCCGCAATATCACAATAGTTAACACGACAGCGATTAACAAAGAGACGATTGGTGAAACAACAGGTGCTAAGATAACGCAAATGACGAAGGCAATAAGACCAAGATTGCGTTTTTGTCGTTTGATTCCGAATATCAGGGGAATCGCTCCGAGGATGCAACCGATCAGCAGTTGTGCCGCCAGAACGTAATAGGCGTTTTGTTGAAAAAATTCTTTAAGCTGTCCGTAATCCATCATTCCTCCTTTGCACGATCGGCGATGATGCACATGATCTCGGCCTCGCAGGTTACTTGTCCGTCAACGGTTGCCAGCCCCCTCATCTTTTGAACTTTGCTGCCGATACGAAGAGCCGTGACCTCGAGCATGAGCGTGTCGCCGGGCACTACGGGTCGTCGAAACTTCGCATTGTCGATGCCACTAAAGAACGGTATTTTTTCTTCGCGATCTTCAAACTCGCGAAGCGCTAAGATCGCACCGACCTGCGCCAGTGCCTCGATCTGCAAAACGCCCGGCATGACCGGCGCCGCCGGAAAGTGACCGGCGAAAAAATGTTCGTTGATCGTAACCTGTTTGACGCCGACGATACGCACGCGCGGTTCGAGCTCGACGATCTTATCGACGAGCAGAAACGGATACCTGTGCGGCAGTATTTCCTGAATGGCGACCGAGTCCAGAATCGACATAAGCGAACTTTGAACTATATTAGCCCAAGCGGGGCAAAACGCAATTCATTTAGATTACCTGGGCGTCGCGGTCGCGGGTGCGACGGGGGCTTTTGCGTTAAAGAATGTAATAAAATCCTTTGTCGAATCGGCCGCCTCGGCGTAAAAGAGCATGGCCTCGGTCAATTTGCTCGGATCGAGAATCACTGTGTAGCCATTCTTTTTTGCAAACTCGTCGATCGCCCGCCCGATCTCCTGCGACACGGGGCCGACCAACTCGCTGCGGCGTTTGGCAACGAAATTCTCAGCCTCGGTCTTTTTGTAATCAAATTCTCGTTTGAGCCGGGCACCTTCCTCGCGCTTTGTGTTGTATGCGACCTGATTGAATTGAGCCTGAGGAAGTTTTTCCATATTTCCGAGCTCGGTTGAGATTGTTCCCATTCTGGTGTTTAGGCCGGTAAGATCTTGATTTCTCGGTTCGATTTCGCGGTTCAACTGCTTCATCGCGTTGACCAGCTTTGTTACGCCACTCTTGTCATCATAGAAAGCGTCCGAATTGATAAAAGCTATTTTCGGCGCCGGTGTTGTCTGGCCGACGGTCGCCGCCGACAGAACCACTGTCGCAAGAAACGCAAAAGTAATAAATCGAAATTTTGTCATAACTAATTTACTCCTTACACGATCAGAGGTCAGAGGAAATTCCCCTGACCTCCGACTCGAAAAACTGATACAAAACTATCGCGGCGTTGCCGTCGTAGCGGTCGTTGCCGGACGTGTGTTGTAGTAGGTTATAAACTCCTTTGTGAGATTTGCGGTCGGGTCAAGCACGAGTATCGCGTTTGCATTGGCCAGAGCCGCGATATCGAGAACGACGGAATAACCCTTTTGCTTTGCAAAAGTTTCGAGTGCCTTGCTGATATCTTCGGACACCGGGCCGAGAACGGCACCGCTGCGAGATTCGACCGCCGCGTCGTACTCTTTCTTTTTAAATTCAAATTCACGCTGCATGCGTGCACCTTCTTCCTGCTTCGCCTGAATCGCCTCGGGCTTAACCGGAACGGCGGTGTTCGCCTGCATGGTCTGAATTTCTTTTCCCAGATTCTGCATTCTGGTCTGCAAACCTTGCAGCTCGGTCACACGAGGCTTCATCTCGGCATCGAGAGCCTTTAGTGCGCTGATGTATTTGGTAACACCTTCCTTCTCATCTGCAAAAGCCGCCGTATTGACCCAGCCGATCTTGCCGGCACCCGGCTGCGCGGGCGAGGTCTGTGCAAACGAAGAAACCGACAAAACAGCCGCAAACATGAGGCTGACGACAAAAAAACTTGCTCTTTTCATTAGCTTAATCATAACTCCTTAACCGAATCGAAAAACGTGTAATGCCGCCTCTCAAATCTTTACATCCTTTGAAACACAATCGTCGGGATTTGTTGCTTGGCGTTTCAAAAAAGAATAGCCATAGTAATGAATCGACTGTCCAAAGTCAATCATTAAAAGGGGGAAAGTGGAAAAGGGGAAAAGGGGAAAAGGGGAAAAGTGAAAAGGTTAAAAGGGGAAAAGTAATGCGTGATGCGTCAACCGAATTGTAATTCCTAAACTTTTTCACTTTTAACCTTTCCCCCTTTTTCACTTTTCCCCCTTCCCCCTTTCCCCTTTAGAACGTCCGTCCGACCGTAAACTTAAATCCGTTTCGTTTGCCCGGCAGAAAAATTCCCGGCAGTTGTTCGGTGATGCCGATCTGCGCGTTGGGATTGTAAAAATAGATCAGGCGAAACGGAACATTGACGATCGGAACCTGCACACGAAATTCGACGCCGACGCTGGCCTTAAAATCACGCAGCCTGCCGAATGCCGCGCCATCGACATTTAGCCGCGTATTTTGCTGAACTTCGCCGCGAAGATAAAGCTGCTGAACCTGCGGCGACAATGAGGTCGGGCATCCGGCGCGGTTGCCGCGACAAAACTCGTTAATAAATTCGGTCTTTGTCATCACGCGACCGCGATAATAAAGTATGCTGCCAAAACTGCTCTCGAGCACCGGTGTGTTAATCAGTCCTAGTGCAGTCAATCGCCCTGCCCCGAGAAATGTGTCGTCCGGCAAAAACTCGCTGTTGATGATCTGCTGACCGGTTTTTCTTAAATTGAAGACCGAACCGATGTCGCCAAAGAGAGCCATTGTCGCAGGACCGAAGATCGGAATCCGATATTCGACATTGCCGAGCAGCTGCGTGTCGCCGCCGATCGGTCTGAAATTACGCGTAAAGAGCGCGGGGTTTGCACCACCGATACCGGTCAGTTGACCGATCGTTCTGATCTCATTCTCGTCCCGCTGGGTGAGACCTGTGTTTGTCTCCGGCGTGCCAAAGAAATTGGTTGCGACCACGACGTTCCGGCTGGTGACGAATGTGTCGAATGGTGCAATCGGCCCGATCGAACGCGTTTCGTAACCTCGAATGTCGTTTTCGCTGCCGAGAAAGAAGCGCGAGAACGCCGGAACGCCGCCGACAAATGCGAGCGAGTTTGCATTGCGAACCGTGTCCGTGATCGACCAGGTTCCTACCGTGGCCGCTATAACGCGAAACGCCAAAACCTCCGGGTTCTTCGATTTCGTCTTACGGATCGGGATAAATTGCGAATACTGAACCGACGGCGAATAGGTGCGAACGTCGCCGCCGAGACCTGCAAACCCGAGCGAGATCGAGAGAGATCGACCGCTATTCGTATCGATGCCGTTTGCGGCCGGCTGCCGCGTGTCATAAACGAAAGATGCCGTGACCTGACTCGTGAGAATATTCGGCTGGCGATAAATAACCGGAATTCGCGCCGCCGGATCGTCCGACTGGTTGATTTCAGGATCTTTTAGAGTGGTGGCCGAAATCTGATACGTCAGTCCGAGTCGCGAGAATTGCGTAAATCGGCGCTTCTTAAAAAACAACTCCGACAGCGGTGCCGTCGCAAAGATGTTTGCACCGATAGTGTCCTGCGTAAACAGAGTGCTTTCATCGGCGACCACCTGTCCGAGCGGATTAAAAAGTTGATTGAGAACATCCTGATTCTGCGTCAAAAAGGTGCCTTCGCCGAAGAATTTAGAACGGCTGGCAAAGACCGAAAAGCCGACCGAGATCGGCCGGTCGCGGAAATACGGTTCCTGATACGAGAACTGAAGACTTTGCTGACGATTACCGGCTCCGACATTGAACGACAAGATTTCGCCGCGTCCGGCCAGGTTGTTTGTCGAATACTCGAGACCGAAGAACGAACCGCCGATGCCCGACAAACCGCCGTTGAATGAGATCTGCTGACGACCTTTTTCTTTAACCTTGACGATCAGATCGACGTCGCCCTTTTCTTCGTCGGTGCGAATCTCGACGTCCTGCTCTTTATCGACCGGATCGAAATATTGCGTTTGATTAAGCCGTGCAACCGATATCTCAAGAAATTGCTGGTTGTAAATGTCGCCCTCGTTTATCAGAAACTCGCGACGCATCACTTTGTCACGCGTAAACGTGTTGCCGGTAAATTCGAGCCGACGCAGCGTAAACTGTTTTCCCTCGTCGATCTTGATCGTGATATCGACGATGCCTTCTTTCGCGTTGGTCGGATTGTCTTTGAATTCGGGTTCGAAATCGGCAGTGTAATTTACAAAACCTTGCGAGCCGTAGGCTTTTTTCAAATCCTCAAAGACGGCCTCTTGCAGACGTTTTCCGTCAACGACCTCGCCTTTTTTCAAACCGACACCGGCGAGTATCTGCTGTTCGGAGAAGATCGAGTTGCCCTCGACCTTCAATTCGCCGACCCGATAAACCTTGCCTTCGCTGACCGGGACGATGATCTTCAGTGTATCGTCAACCGACGTGATCAACGGAAGCGGGAAGTTTTGTATGATCGGCGGGCCCGTTCGTTTGAGTCCCTGACCGACGAACTCAGGATCGCCGATGCGTGCCTGAAAGTAACCCTTTGAAAACATGTAGGAGAGAACATTTCTCCGCAGATCGAATTGAAGCTTTCTTAGATCCAGAATGTCCTGACCTTTAAAACGCGAGATCAGCCCGGTTTCTTTTACAAGCTGAAGCTGATCGCGAAGCTCGCCGTCCTTAAAGCGCTCGTTACCCTCAAATTCGATCTCGATGATCCGCGATCGCGCGCCCTGCACAACGTTGAAGGTCAACGCGATCGAGGTCGCGGAAACCTCGTCCTCCTGCACCTCGACCGTTGCGTTCGGATAACCTTTCGACGCGAGCATTTCGCGCAGCACACGCGTTGCATTGCGCGCCTTTACAGGGTCGTAAACCGCTTCTTTTGAGACGCCGACACGCTTTTCGCGAAACTCCTTGAGAATGTCCGATTCCGTCAGCGAACCTGCGCCTTTGAAAACAAGATCGCGGATGATCGGCAACTCGCGCACCTCGAAGATCACGTTAACGCCGCCGCGAATGCCGTCCTCGGTCAAAACACGCGTCGCAGTTTTGTCAAAAAAGTTAAGCGAGAGCAGCTCTTTCAGGTCGCGTTCTAGTGCCGCCGGATCGTAAACGTCACCGGCGCGAGTCTTGATGTAATAAAACAAGTCCTCGTCACGCAGGCGACGATTGCCTTGAATATCGACGCTCTCAACTATCTGTTGGACGGGTAACGTCGATTTGTGTTCGCCTTTGATTTCGCTCGCCACGGCGGAAAGACTCAGGAAGGCCGAGACCAATAACGCGGTTGCGAGTGCTCGAAGATTGTTCATAAATGCGGAACTTTTACCAGAAGACATGCAAATTAAAAAAGCTCCGAGAGCTTTTCGCCGATCGCGTGCCGGATTTAGGGAATAGGATAAACCAATAAAAACGGCTTTTCAACGCAAGGATTTAACTTGCCTTTTGATTCGACATGGACAAGCGAGGTTGCCCTCAGGTCACCTTTCGCAAACTTCCGAATTATATAGGTTAAGAGCGATAACTGCGAATTACGTTAAGACTTTAAAGTTGCGGTGCGGAAAATTAGCCACGAATGCACGAATATTCAGGCATGTTATTCCTGCTTTTATTCGTGCATTCGTGGCTAATTTCAACCGCCGCTTTTTTGCGAAAGCTCCTTCTCGGCTTTTTGGGTTCGAACCTCGCGAAACGCCAGCTTGTCTCCCGCAGCGTAAACTTCGACTGTGCTGTCCTCGGCGATGTTGCCTTGGATGAGAGCTTCGCTGAGTTCGTCCTCGACGTAACGTTGCAGCGCGCGTTTTAGCGGACGCGCGCCGTATTTGCGGTCGGTGCACGTTTTGTCGATGAGCCACTTTCGGGCCGAATCTGAGAGAACGACCTTCAGGTCGCGATGCTCGATTATTTGATTTAGGCGTGCGACTTGCAGATCGATTATTTGGAGAAGATCGCTGTCGGTGAGTTCGTCAAAGATGATGATCTCGTCGAGACGATTGATGAACTCAGGTGCAAAGGTCTGTTTGACCTTTTGCATAACGTCGTTCTCCAATTTCTCGCGTGACGCGGCGCCGCCTGTCTGAAAACCGAGTGAAGCTCGTTTTTGGATAACGCGGGCGCCAAGATTCGAGGTCATTATAAAGATCGCGTGTTTGCAATCGACAGCCGTCCCTTGCGCGTCGGTCAGCACGCCGTCCTCGAAAACTTGCAGCAGAACATTGAACAGATCGGGATGCGCTTTTTCGACTTCGTCAAAGAGCACAACGGCATATGGCGAGCGACGCAGCTTCTCGGTCAACTGGCCGCCTTCTTCGTGGCCGACATATCCTGGCGGCGAGCCGATGAACTTTGCGACCGCGTGCTTCTCCATAAATTCGCTCATATCGAAGCGAATCAAAGATTTTTCCGAGCCGAACAAAAACTCCGCGATCGATCGCGCAACTTCTGTTTTACCGACGCCGGTCGGGCCGAGGAAAAGAAACGAACCGACGGGACGGCCCGGATTTTTTAATCCGGCACGCGAGCGCCGAACCGCACGAGCAAGTGCGGAGATCGCAGGCCGCTGCGAGATTATTCGTTTGTGCAGTGCGGTTTCAATGCCGAGCAGTTTTTCGGCTTCCTGTTGTTTGACGGACGAAACGGGAACGCCCGTCCAACGCGCTATCACTTCGTCAACGTCGTCTTTTGTCACCTCGACTGCAAAGAACGAATCGTCGAGCGACTGCAGCTCGAGCGAGATCAACTGATCTTCATTGGCCGAAGCGCGTTTCCAGTTCTCGACGGTTTCCTTCCACGACGGCTCGCCGATGTTTTCTTTTTGATAACGCAGCTTGGCACGAGCGCCGGCTTCGTCGAGAACGTCGATCGCTTTGTCGGGAAGAAAGCGGTCGGCGATGTAGCGGTTCGATTGCGTGACGGCGGCAGCGAGAGCATCTTTTGCGTAACGAAGCTGATGAAACGCCTCGTAGCGTTCGACGATACCGGCGATGATCTCAAGAGCTTCTGCTTCGGTCGCCGGCTCGACACGCACGGCCTGAAATCGGCGCTCAAGCGCGCGGTCTTTCTCGATAGTTTTGCGAAACTCAGACGGCGTCGTCGCACCGATGCACTGAATATCGCCGCGTGAAAGCGCCGGCTTTAAAATGTTTGCCGCATCGAGCGTGCCTTCGGCGCTGCCGGCACCGACCAGCGTGTGAAGTTCGTCGATAAAAACGATGTTCTCGGTGCTCTCTTTCAGCTCGGCCATGATCTTTTTGAGACGCTCTTCGAACTGGCCGCGATACTTCGTGCCGGCGACGATCAAGGACAAGTCGAGCGAGAGAATGCGTTTGTTTTCGAGGAAAGTCGGAACTTGTTTTTCGACGATGCGCGTGGCGAGACCCTCGATGATCGCCGTCTTGCCGACGCCAGATTCGCCGATCAGCACGGGATTATTTTTTGTACGGCGGCAAAGTATCTCGATGATCCGCTGCATCTCGGCTTCGCGCCCGACGAGCGGATCGAGACGGCCTTCGGCGGCTTCGACGGTCAGATCGCGTGTGAATTCAGCAAGGCTCGGCGATTTGGAATTTTCTTTGCTCGGCGGCGCGATGCCCGGCAATACGCTCTGTCGCGACATCTCTTCGCGAACGTCGGAGAGCCGCAGGCCGTAGCCGAAAAGCATCTCGGCGGCGATAGATTTTTCCTCACGAACGATGCCGAGCAGCAGATGTTCGGGGCCGATGTGACGATTTTTTAGCTGACGGCTTTCTTCGTTTGCGTAAAAGAGAATCTGCTTTGTCGCAGGCGAAAGGTGAAGCTCGCTCGATTGCGGAATGCGGTCGCGCAGAGTGATTCGTTCCTCGATGTCCCGGCGAATCGTATCGACTGTAACGGTGTGACGAAGCGGCAAAAAACGCGAGGCCAGCGTCTTGTCCTCGCGCATCAAACCGAGCAGGATGTGCTCCGGTGCGATGACTTGTGAACCGTATTGGAGCGCCTCGTAGCGAGCGAAAAAGATTACGCGTCGAGACCTCTCCGTGTAGCGTTCAAACATAAAAACAATTCCGGCGTTTCGTTACCGACTATAACGAAAGCCTAGACAATACCGCTGGATTTTACAAAACTTACTTACGAGCTTCCGATTAAGATAGTTTTAATCAACGGCGTAATCCACAAATAACGCAACAATTTACGAGGATTTTTGTAAAACGGGGTTGTGCGCTTAATTCGCCATTCGCGAGCGAGCGTCGATCTCTAAATTGTCATCGGCGATCTCTTTGACGAGAGCTTCGTCGCGTTTTGTGATACTGCGAAGAGCCTTGCCAGCCGGAGCGAGTTCGACTCGCGAGGTAATAACGCGAGAAATCCGTTTTGGCAGGAATTTTGGAGCGATATTGGCAATCGAATCTGCTAAGGACACGATGTCGCCGCCGCCCGGCCAGAGCTGGCGAACGATTGTCTCGTCGGTGCGATTTATCAACCGCAGCAGCGTCAGCGCGACTACGTAAAGGTCATCGACCTGGCCGATGAAGGGAAAAACGTCGGGTATAAAATCGAGCGGCGAGACGACGTAAATTATCGCGGCGAGGAACAACGCCTTTTCGGCCGTCGGCACGCGAGCATCCTTGAGCAGGCGTCCCAAGAGCACGACCATGTTCGGCAGGAACATCAAAAAGCTCCGCAAGCGGCCCTTTAACTCACTCTTTTCGCGCTTCGCCAATTTATTTTTACCTTCTGACATTTTGTTTTCCTCTTGCCTTGTCTTGCAGTTTATAAGAACGGCTAGTTTTAGAGCAAGTTATCGATGCTTTAGTTGTACCATTAGTGTCAGTAGCCCGCACGTAAGTAAGGGCTCAATGTTGCCAACATGAGCCCTTACTTACGTGCGGGCTACTGACACCGGGCTACTGACACCAGCCGTGTTCGACGCCTACAGCGTCGGAGCCTCTTTTCCTAGGGATGAGTTCGCTTCGTTCACTTTCCCTAGGCTATAATGTGTGTCGCCGTCGGCGACGAAATCCATGATCCTTCAACAAATACGCGAACGAGCCGCCGCAGACCTTCAGCATGTCGTTTTGCCTGAGGGCGAAGACGCTCGCATTATCGAGGCTGCGGCTACTTGCGCTCGTGACGGCATTGCAAAGATCACCGTGCTTGGCGACGAAGAAAAGTTACGCGAGCTTGCCGCTCAAACGAACGCAAATCTGAACGGCGTGAACATCATAGATCATCGCAAGGCCGCTGACTTTGGCCGAATGGCGACGCTGTATCACGAACTTCGCCGCAGCAAAGGCACCACGCTCGAAGAAGCCGAGCAAACTGTGAAAGATCCGCTTTATTACGGCAATCTTCTCGTTCGATTGGCACAGGCCGACGGTTCGGTCGCCGGAGCGACGAACACGACAGCTCACACGGTCGCCGCGGCGCTGCGTTGTATCGGCGCGCGGCCGGGAATGAAAACTGTCTCGAGCTTTTTCCTTATGGTTGTGCCGGATAAGAAGTTTGGCGAGAAGGGAGCAATGATCTATGCCGACTGCGGCGTCGTCATCGATCCAGATGTTAACGAGCTTGCAGAGATAGCGATCGCATCCGCCGAATCTTGCCGCGCTCTTTTGCAAACCGAACCGCGCGTCGCCATGCTTTCGTTTTCGACAAAAGGCAGCGCGAAGCACGCGTCGGTCGACAAAATTATCGAAGCGACAAAAACCGTAAAGGTGCGTTATCCCGATCTCGCCATCGACGGCGAACTGCAAGCCGACGCCGCGCTCGTCAAATCTGTCGGCGATTCAAAATCGCCCGGCTCGCCCGTCGCTGGACGCGCAAATGTGCTCGTCTTCCCCGATCTCAATTCCGGAAACATCGCCTACAAACTTACCGAACGCCTCACCGGCGGCACGGCGATCGGCCCGATCCTGCAAGGCCTCGACCGTCCGTGCAACGACCTTTCACGCGGCTGCACAGCAAGCGACATCGTCGATGCCGTCGCGATCACCGCAGTTCAATCGCAGGCTAGGAAGGTAAATCAGACCTGAGATCCTTCAAAAGTTCAGGTAGAAATTGTTCGATGATGTTCCAGACTATTGTATAGTCTATCCCGAAATAATCGTGAACAATTCGATTTCTGAAACCGCGTATCCTGTCCCAATCTACGTTCGGACGCTGATTTCTGAAATCGATCTGGAGGCGGTTCGCAGCTTCACCGATTATCTCGAAGTTTCTAACGACTGCATCCAACGTTTTTTCGTCGAGCGTAAATTCTTCAAACGTCATTCCGGCAACATGCCGTTGAATCTTCTCTACAGCGCACAGAATGTCTTCGATAAGCAGCTCGGAACTTCGGTTAGACATATCGCAGGTCGCGGCTAATTTTATGGAAGTATTTCGGCTTAATGCCATTGCGGGATACAAGGTCAACGCGGAGTCCTAAAAGGTGTTCGAGATAGTTGCCGAGATCTATAAACTCGATACCGACAGGCGATCCAAATTCTACAAGAATATCAACATCACTGTCGGGCTTTTGATCACCACGCGCGAATGAGCCAAAAACAGCGAGACGCTTCACGCCAAACCGTTCGGAAAATTCTTTTCGATGAGAAGCAAGAACGCTTTCGATGAGACCCAAGTCACTCATACAAGGGAACTTTAGCACATTTCTCGCACGACCGACGCAGCGCGCGATTTACTTGTCCTGCCAACTCTTAAAAGCCAGCACCGCGTTTAGACCGCCGAAGGCGAACGAATTTGAAATCGCGGCTTCGACCTCGGCCGGACGTGCTTCGTTGGCGATCACATCGACGTTGCATTCGGGGTCGGGCTCGTTGAAGTTGGCGGTCGGCGGGAGCAGTTTATTATGAAGTGCGAGCACGGTAGCCGCCGATTCGATCGCACCTGCGGCGCCGAGTGTGTGGCCGTGCATTGATTTTGTGGAGCTGATGGCTACGCGATCTGCGTGATCGCCAAAGACGGTGCGAACTGCGGCGGATTCCATCGCGTCGTTTGCCTGTGTCGCCGTGCCGTGAGCGTTTACATAACCGACTTGCTCGGGAGCGAGGCGGCCGTCGTCGAGCGCCAATTTCATCGCTTTCGCAGCACCCGCGACGAGCGGCATCGTCAGGTGGTGTGCGTCGGCTGACATTCCGAATCCGGCGAGTTCGGCGTAAATTTTTGCCCCGTGTGCGAGTGCGCTCTCGAGCGTCTCGATGACAAACATCGCACCGCCCTCGCCGAGGATCATTCCAGACCGATCTTTTGAAAACGGACGACAAGTGTCGGGCGATACGACTCGCATGGTTTCCCACGCCTTTAGATTGCCCCAACAGAGCGGCGCCTCGCTGCCGCCCGTGATCGCGACATCGAGCGTGCCCTGACGAATAAGCCAAAGAGCTTGTCCGATCGCGTGGTTTGCCGACGAACACGCAGTCGAGGTCGTAAACGTCGCTCCCGTAAATCCAAACTCCATCGCGATATGACTCGCGGCGGCATTTGCCATCGCACGCGGAATCGCGACCGGCGGAAATCGCGTTTTCTTTTCGCCGTAAAGCTCAAAATAAAGTTTGTCTTCGGTTTCCTTTCCGCCGAGACAAGAACCGGTGATCACGCCCGTCCGTTCGCGCATCGCATCGTCAAAAGTTATATCTGAATCCGCAATTGCCTGACGCGCGGCAACGATCCCAAAATGCGCAAACGGGTCGAGCCACGTCAACATCTTCTCGTCAAAATGTTCTGCGGCGTCAAACCCTCGAACTTCGCCCGCGTTCTTAAAACGCAGATCGTCGGTCGGAACTTTTGTGATCGGTTTTATGCCTGATATGCCGCCGCTCAACGACGACCAAAACTCGTCCGAGTTGTTCCCGATCGCAGAAACAACGCCGATGCCGGTGATGACTATTCTTTTCATGTTCGATGAGCTCAAGCCGCGGGCGGCTGTGGAATTTTTGGCGTTGCATCAGGGTTCGCCAGCAGCCATTCGATGCCCTCGACGGCTTCGGCGACGCTCTTCATCGACTGAACCTTGTCGTCAGGCACCATGATGTCAAACTCCTCTTCAAGCTCGAAGATAAGATTGAGTCCGTCGAGCGAATCGAATCCCAATTCTTCAAACGTGGTCTCCATCTTGATAGTCTCGGGCGGCACTTTCTTAAACGCCGCAAAGACCTTGATAACTCTTTCCGCAACCGATTCGGTTGACATGCTTTTCCCGCCTCCAATGTTTTAAAAACTTTTTCAAAAGTCTATTACAGCCTGCTATCAATCTCAAAATATCTTGGTTCGCCGGTTCGGTTTCCTTTGCGTTCTTTGCGGCTTTGCGTGAGAAAGACTTCCCACGCAAAGACGCAAAGAACGCAAAGAAAAACTTCGCGAGTCCGCTGTTCAGTAAAGCCCTTCCTCGCCCGGCGGTCGCGTTTTCCAGCGGCGGTGAATCCACATCCACTGGTCGGGATATGCGCGAATTATCTTCTCGATCTCCGCGGTGTAGGCGGCGGTTGTTTCGACAACGTCGTTTTTTCGGTCACCGGTTTTTGTCGGCTCTAAGACTTTACCGTGCACCAATTTGTATCGACGCACGTCTTTATCCCAAACACAAAATACCGGAAAGATGAGAGCGTCGGCACGCAGTGCGATCATCGCGGCACCGGCGGTCGTGCACGCCGGAATGTCAAAAAACGGCACGAACACACCCTCTTTCGGGTGTGCGTTAACGTCGGCGAGAATACCGAGAAGCCCACCCTCGCGCAATATTTTTACGACGGTCATTGCCGAATTTTTTTTGTCGATCGGCGTGTTGCCGAATATGGTTCGGCGCCTGTTCAGCATCTCGTCGATCTTGTGGTTGTCGAGCGGACGCGCAAGATAACTGATCGATTCATGCAACGCAGCGAAGCCAAGCACCAGCATTTCCCAATTGCCGAGATGTCCGGTCACGAGCAGCACGCCGCGCTTTTCGCTTTTGTTGAGATCGTATAGAGCACGCATCTCGTCGTCGAGTTCGAAGTCGATCAATTCGGCGAGTTGCTCGCGTGTGTATTTTGGAAACTGGCTGAGGTCGCCGAGCACGCGCCCCAGATTTTCAAACGTGCCGCGAAGTATCGACTCGCGCTCCTCCACGCTTTTTTGTGGAAAAGCGATCTCGAGATTTCTCAGACCAGTTTTGCGCAGCTTTGGCAAAATCTTCGGCACGTTTCGTAAGAACCGCGTCGCAACGCGAATTGCGGCGCTGCGCGGCAGAGCTCGGAGCAGACCGAGCGCGAGACGAGCTCCGATGTATTCGATCCGGACGATTGTTTCGCTTTTCTTTGCCATCTTGCGATAAATGTCGAGTTTACAGGTCTTACAAAACTCTTACAATCGCGCGTCCCGGTAACTGCTAGTCTTATAACGGCTCGCGATAGTTTCTAAACAGGAGCAATTAAATCTGTGCAAAACGTAATCGAATTCAAACCGACAAACACAATTCACTGGAACACGATAATTTTCGTCACGCTGTTTCATATGCTCGCGGTTGTCGCGTTGTTTAATTTTAGCTGGCAGAATTTGGCGGCGGCGCTCCTCATGTGGTGGATCGCGGGCAGTTGGGGCATCGGCATCGGCTATCACCGGCTGATGACGCATAAGGGTATGAAGACGCCGCGTTGGTTGATGCGATTTCTCGCGACGTGCGGAACGCTCGCTGTGCAATCGGGTCCCGTGGCTTGGGTGACGACGCACCGCATTCATCATGCGTTTACCGAGACTGACAATGATCCGCACAGCCCGCGAAACGGAACTTACTGGGCGCACATCGGCTGGATTTTTAAAGGCACGGCGCAAGTGCAGTCGCAAACCGCGATACAAAAATATTCGCCCGATCTGATCCGCGACCCGTATCTTTTGTTCCTCGATAAATATTATTGGGCAACGTCGATCGTTGTCGGCGGCGTGTTGTTTGCGATCGGCGGCTGGACGATGATGTTCTGGGGAATTTTCTTACGCACGGTTATTGGTTGGCACTTTACGTGGCTCGTAAATTCTGCGACGCATCTTTGGGGTTCGCGACGCTTCGACACGCGTGACGATTCGCGGAATAACGGCTTCATCGCCGCTGTCACATTTGGCGAAGGCTGGCATAACAATCACCACGCTTACCCGCGTTCGGCAAAGCACGGCCTCACTTGGCGCGAATTCGATATCAATTGGGTGCAGATCAAGGTTCTCGAAAAACTCGGTCTCGTCACCGACGTTTACGCTCTCGATCTCAACGCCGAAGAGGCAAAAGTTTACAAAAAAGCGGCCTAAGCCGGCGGCTTAAGGCAAAAGGAAAAAGGCAAAAGGCAAAAATAAGACCGCCTCTTACTTTTGCCTTTTGCCTTTTTCCTTTTGCCTTCCGCTCCTGCGGTTGCCTTTTTACTTTTTACCTTTTACTTTTGAGACGTGCGGCGGCGAAAGACAGCGATCTTTTTTCTCGTGCTTGGCATTTCGTTGTCAGCGCTTGCAGTTGCGCTGAATGTCGGCTGGATCTTGCTTAATTTACGCGAAGTTGCGCTGCTCGTGTTTGGCGTGATCTTTTTCGCATTGATCATCACGGGGTTGATACTGAATACGATCTTCCTTGTGCGTGAGATTCGCCGTAATGAACAGCACGATGCGTTTCTTAACGCCGTCACGCACGAACTAAAAACACCGATCGCTTCGATCAAACTTTATCTCGAAACTTTAAAGTCACGCGATGTCGAGCCGGCAAAACGTGCCGAGTTTTACGACGTGATGCTCTCTGACAGCGACCGTCTGCTCGGCACCGTCGAGCAAGTTTTGCAGGCGAGCCGCACGCGTGAAAAGCGGCGGCTGATGAATCTCGCCGAGCTCAATATCGGCGAGCTTCTCAACGAAACTGCCGACATCGTGCTGACACGTCACGCGCTCGATAAAGGTGCGATCAGAATTACTACGCCTGCGGAGAAGATCGCCGTTCTCGGTGATCGCAGCGAGCTGCAGACGGCGTTTGCGAATCTGCTCGACAACGCCGTCAAGTATTCGCCCGACGGCGCTAAGATCAGCGTCAAAGTCCGAGCCTCGGGCGCCAAACACGCCGACATTTATTTCAAAGACAACGGACAGGGAATCTCACGCGGCGATCTCAAACGCATCTTCAAACGTTTTTACCGCGTGCCCGACAAATCGACAAACGCCGCGAAAGGCACGGGCCTCGGCCTCGCGATCGTTTCCTCGATCATCGAGCGTCACGGCGGGAAAATTTGGGCCGAGAGCCGTGGCGAAGGCCAAGGGGCGACCTTTATCGTTCAGTTGTCAAAGACATGAATTTGAAAACTGGCTTTGCCGCATCGCAGTGCGGTCGGGCTATGCCCGACCGATCTCTGTCGCCCGCTCAAGCGGGCTTCGGGGCTAGTTGCGCGAACAGTGAGGCAAGCCTCACCGCACTGCGAAACGGCATAGCCGGATTTTTTGAGAACAGTTAACGTATCAGTTATTAAATGAAAGTTTTGATCGTCGAAGACGAACAACATCTTGCCGAGGGCCTGCGGTTCAATCTCGAAGCCGAGGGTTACGAGTCGCGGACGGTGGCGGACGGTGAAGCCGCGCTCGACGAATTACGTAACTCAAACTTCGACGCGGTTGTGCTCGATGTGATGCTGCCGGGCATCGACGGTTTTGAGGTGGCGCGAGCAATGCGTGAGGCGAACGATTACACGCCGGTGCTCATGCTGACCGCACGCGGCCGCCCCGAAGATGTGCTCGCGGGCTTTGAGGCCGGTGCCGACGATTATCTGCCAAAGCCCTTCGATCTCGAAATCTTCCTCGCGCGTCTCAATGGTCTTCTCCGCCGTCAAAAATGGTCGCGTCGTCGCGGCGGCGCAACAGGCGAGAATGCACGCCCCGCCGATGTCGTCACGATAAATGGCCGCGATATCGATTTTCAAAACCTCGAACTGCGAACCGCGACAGACACAACGCCGCTCACCTTGATGGAAGCAAATCTGCTCCGCTATCTGATCGACAACGCTGGTTCCGCCGTCTCGCGTAAACAGATTCTCGAGGACGTGTGGCAGCTTGCCGAGGACACCGACACCCGCGCCATCGACAACTTCATCGTCCGACTGCGAAAGTTAATTGAGGACAAACCGAACGATCCACAAATCCTCGTGACCGTCCGCGGTGTCGGCTATAAATTCGTCAATCCGGCGTAATCGTGCCGTGCGATCACGCGAACTTCTTTTCGCCAACTTTCGTGCAGCTCAAAACGCCATAGCTCGATTTCCGATGTAAGACAGCGGGCAAAGAATTCAAAGTCGCGATGAAAGCTCCACGCCGGTGCAACTAAATAAACGAGCGCCGGTTTGTCGGCGATCTCGCGTCCGTCAAACAAATTCGCACGCGATAAGATGCCGCGACGGCGCTGCAATTCTATTTTTCTCCAGTAATCTGCGGCCTGAAAAACAGCGGCGCGATCGGGTTGAGTTTTTAGTTCGATGATGACAAGCCGTCCGTCGCGGCGAAGCGCGAGCAGGTCGATCTTTTCACGACGAAAGCGAAACTGATTGTAGATCGGCGACAAGATCAAATTCGCATCGAGTAGTTTTATGTTGCGGCGAAGAATGGACTCGAGCCACGCTTCGGGTGCGATGCGAAAATGTTGGTGACGTTTATTCGGCACGTCGTGTGAACGGTTTAAGTCGAGACTCTCGACTAACTCTACGAGATCGTCCCAAGTTTCGTTGGTCAAAATCCGCGTGTTTCTGCCGACGCCGAACCATGCTTTTTCTACGCCGGCGATAGTTCTCACGCGGGCGAACGGCAGGCCGTTGAAACGCAGCGTTTCTCCGTGTCGCGAAGTGACAATGTCGATGTTGTCTGGTGAAAGTTCAGAGATCTTTTGTGCCGACTCGCTCATCTGCATCGATGTTGGCAGCATGAGCTTTGGCGGTTTTTCGCGCCACAGATTGTGCAAATTTCGTTTTGGCAATTCGACGAGTCGCGGCGGATCGGTCTTACGATCTATCTCAATGATCGTTATTCGGCGTTTCCAAAACTCGCTTAATAGCGCATGAAGTTTTTGTGCAGCACGCGCTGCGCGCTTTTCGCAGATAAGGAAAATTTCGTTTACCGGTTTGTTCTTTCGTAAGCTAATTTTATCGAGCCACGTTATTGCTGCGGTGAAAATAATTTCGGGCGTGAGTTTTGCGGTGACATCGGCGATCGCGGCGATCGGTCGTTTATCAACACTTTCAAATTCAATTTGTGCGAGCCGGCCGTTATAGTCATTTAATGCGACGCGGCCGAGTTTTGAGCCTATGTAATTTTCAGTTATCAACGCGGCGATCTCGTTTGCGCGCGTCAAGCGTGCGGCTTCGATCTCGGCGATCAAGACGGTCGCAGATTCGCGCGGCACGAGCCGCATCGTTTCGCGTTTTTTGGCAAACGCACCGGCGACATCGATCACGATCTCGTTGCCAACGACACTCGCGTCATTAAGTCGCCACGCGTGAAAACCTTTATCGTCGATAAAGCCGAAGTGCCGCTTGCCATCGTCATCGGCAAACTCGATCTCACTCGAATGGAGCGGAAAAGTTTTACCGGTCTCACGCACGAGCAGCCACTCGTGGCTCACCGCGACAAACTCACGCAAATCATCCGTGCTTACCATTTATGATATTCAGTGAAGTATCGCATCATCGCGGCGGCCCAGTCGGCGTAGCCCTGTTCGCTCGGATGAATGCCGTCGGCGAAAAAGCCTTCGAGCCGCACATCGGCGGGCTGCGGATAATAAAAAACGCGTTCCATCTCGGCCGTGAATTCGCGGATGTTCGCGTTGTGCATTTTAGAGAGCTGCCACAAAAGCGACTTGATCGGCTCGGGCAAAGCCGGCGAATAACCGATCATCGGGCAGTTTGAAATAAAGATCACGGCGTGCGGGTTTTGTCTGCGGAGTATAGCGAGCAACTCGGTCATGTCGCGGCGCCATTTGCGCGGGCTCGATAGCCGCATCACGTCGTTGCCGCCTATCCCGAGCAGAATGTAATCAAACTGTTCGTCGGGCATCTGCGGAATTAATTCGTCGATAGTGCGACGCGCGGTCACGCCGTTTTTGCCCAGCACTTGCCACTCGACGGAATGTTTTATTTGCTCGCTCAACTGTTTTGCAAATTGACCGGCGAGCGCGAGTTCGTGATTGCGTGCGCCGAGACCGGCAACGGTCGATTCGCCGATGACGAAGAGTTTTTTTGCATTCTCGCCATTGCCATGGCGGCCACGTCGTTCGCCCGCCGCGTCGGGCAGCACGCCGATCTTCCAACGCGTCACGCGGCCTTGCAAATAAAGCAGCGGCGCAACCGGCGCAAGCGCGATGCCGCCGAAGACGAACTTGCGTTGGAGTCGTGCGAGATCGTTGCGTTGTTTGTTCATGTCCCTCTTTGTCTTGGTTTCCTTTTCGTTCTTTGCGTCTTTGCGTGAAACAGGATCTTCTCACGCAAAGACGCAAAGAACGCAAAGGGTCGAACTCAAGGCTACGCGGTCGTTATGATAAAATTTAAAGCCTCGAATGTTTTTGTCAAATCGTTACAGATCGCTGCTCGTCGTAATTGTTTTTGCACTGTTGTTGCAGGCTTGCGGCGGCGACTCGCAAACAAATTCTAACAAGGCGTTTGCACCGGCAAGCGGCAAGCGGTTTCCGTTCCCGACAAAGGAGCCTGAAGTTTACCAGGGCGATTTTGTCGTCGGCGACGGCACGACTGAGCAGAAGTATTTTGTCGCGAGAGACGGCGAGAATTGGCGTTTCGACATTTGGCGTGACGGCGAGCTGTGGATCTCGCAGATACGCAACGGCGGCAAAGTTTATTTTGTCGATCACGCAAAAAAAGTTTATTCGACGCTGCCAAGCGCGCAGGAGCAAGAGTTCGATGGTGGATATTTTAATTCGCTGACGTGGGGATTTTTTCGCGGTGCGAATTACATCGAGTACGAAGAAGCCGGACGCGGCGACGGCCTTATCAAATACAAAGCGCGTATGCTGAAAAATTCAAAAAGTGACGTGACCGTCACGATCGACGAACGCAGCGGCATTATGATTCGTCAAGAGATCGCGGACAAACCCGTCGGTAACGAGCCGCCGGTCACATACTTTTACGAAGTGCGAAATCTGAAACTCGAAGCGGACGATTCTGTTTTCGATCTGCCATCCGGCTACAGCAGCGTCGCGTCGCTCGACTATGTTCCGCGCAAAACAAAACGCCCCGGCGAGCAATAAATAATGAACGACATAGCACGAACAGAGATCACTTCCGAGCAGCGAGCCTTTGCCGAGAATCAGCTGCACAACCTTTCGTTTGCAAAATTAATTGGTATGCGGCTCGTCGAACTAAAACCTGACGAGGCCGTGATCTCGATCGAGATGCGCGACGATCTTCGGCAGCCGAGTGGCGTGCTGCACGGCGGCGTGACGGCGACGCTGATCGACACGGCAATGGCATTTGCGGTTCGCACGCGGCTCGCCATCGACGAAGCGACCGCAACGATCGACCTCACAATTCATTATCTGCGACCGCACTTGACGGGCACATTCACCTGCACCGCCCGCGTCGTGCGCGCCGGAAAGCGAATATTCACCGTCTCGGCCGATGTTCATAACGAGGAAGGCAAACTGATCGCGACCGGCCTGTCAACTTATACGAAAGTCTAGGAAGTCTGGGAAGTCGAGAAAGTCTGGGAAGTCTTGAACATCTTCCCAGACTTCCCAGACTTCCCAGACTTCCCAGACTTCCCAGACTT
>Ga0187892_10004068_pt1 | contig 25262 bp, 25 predicted proteins | sample MA1701073metaG_FD_139345 | JGI IMG/M metagenome (GOLD analysis project Ga0187892, IMG submission 139345) | Bio-ooze microbial communities from a basaltic lava cave in the Kipuka Kanohina Cave System on the Island of Hawaii, USA - MA170107-3 metaG ... | reverse complement strand
TCCGTCTCCTTGAGCAGCGTGTACTCGTAGTGGTCCAGGGGCCGGTCGGTCATGTCGGCGTAGCTGAAGTCGGACCCCATGAAGCTCCCGCTCTTGTCGCCTGCGGCGATGCGTTTGGTCTTCTTGAGCGCCGGCAGGTAGAGCCACTGGTCGTCGTCCTTCTCGGCCTCGTCGTAGTCGTAGGTCAGGAAGCCCGTGTCCTTCACGTCGGCCGGCGCGAGGAAGAAGAGGATCGTCTGGGTGTCGGGGCCGATGTCGCGCCGGAAGCTGCGGATCTCGCGCACGCGCTGGCCCCCGCCCTTGTCGGTCAGGGTCATCTTCATGTCCTGGGTCCCGTTGTCGCCGTCGTCGCGGGCGTCGACGAGCTCCATGATCTGGCGCCCGCTCGGCTCCTGCGCCGCCGCCGGGGCGCCGGCGAGGAGCGCCAGGGCGGGGGGGAAAAGGCACGCCGCCGCGCGGGCGCTCCGGGCCGCGCCCCGGCCGTAGGCCAGCGCCAGGAGCGCCGGGGTCAGCAGCATGTCCGCCAGGAAGGCCACGAGGATCGTGAAGCCGGTGAGCAGGCCGAAGTTCGCCAGGTTCCGCAGGCTCGAGAAGGCGAACAGGAAGAAGCCGCTCGCGAGCACCACGCTGGTGAAGAGCATGGCCTGGCCGGCGGTCCGCAGGGTCTCGGCGACGGAGCCCGCCACGCCGCGGCCCTCCTCGTGGTAGCGGCGGAAGTTGTGCAGGAAGTGGATGGTGTCGTCCACGGCGAGCCCGATGGCGATGCTCCCGATCAGCATGGTGAAGAGGTCGAGGGGGATGCCCGCCCAGCCCATGAGCCCGAGGGTCACCAGGATCGGGGCGAAGTTCGGGACCATGGCCAGGAGCCCCATCCGCACCCGGCCGATCAGCAGCATCATGAGAAGCGTGATCACGCAGAAGGCGATCGCGTAGGAGCGGATCATCGACTCGCCCACCGCGGCGAAGGTGCGGCCGAAGAGCGCCATCAGTCCGGTCATCGTGACGGAGACGCCGGGTCCCAGGATCTCCCGGAAGCGCGACTCCACCACCTCGAGGAAGTCGCGGTAGACCAGGGCGTCGACGAAGGGGATCTTCAGGGTGAAGCGGGCCTTGCGGAACAGGGGGTCGACGACGTCCTCCAGGTCGTCGCTGCCGCTGTTCTCGAAGAGCAGCAGCTCCTGGGCCACGAGAGCTCGGTCCTCCGGGATGGCGTAGAACTCGGGGCGCTCCTCGTTCAGCGCCTGGTGGATCTCCTTCACCACGTCGGCCAGCGAGACGGTCTTCCCGACGAAGAGGTCGCCCTGCTGGAGGGAGGCGGCGCTCCGGCGCATGGCGTCGAGCCGGTTCAGCAGCGACGGGTCGTGGAGCCCGTTCTCCTGGCCGCTGTCCACCAGGACCTCGAGGTACATCATGCCGCGGAGCTCCTCGTTGAGCTTCTCGCTGGCGACCCGGAAGATGTCGTCCCGGGGAAACCACTCCAGGGGGAAGTGGGAGAAGCGGAGCTGGAGGGCGCCCAGCAGCGCGAGGGCCAGGATCCCGGCGCTGACCACCACCACGAAGCGCGCCCGGCGCACCGCGAGGTCGCCGCAGCGCGCGAGGAGGGGGAGTGAGGCTCCTTGCAGCGCGCGCCGCCCGGAGGCTCGGCCCAGCGGGAAGACCGCGAGGAGCGCCGGGAGGAGCACCAGGGTGAAGGCCAGGCACAGGAGCGTCCCGACCGGGCCCACGACGCCGAAGGCCGCCAGGGGGGCGAGCGAGGCGCTGGCGAAGGAGGCGAGCCCGCCGGCGGTGGTGAGGTTCGTCATCACGATGGCGAGCCCCGAGTGGCCCAGCGCCCGGGCCAGCGCGTCCTCCCGCGACGACCCCCCCGCGAGCTTCTGGAAGAAGATCACGAGCAGGTGGACGCTCCCGCCCACCCCGATGGCCAGCAGGAAGGAGGGCAGGATCTGGATCGGGAGCGTGATCTGCACCCCGAGCGCCACCATGAGCGAGAGGGTGGTCACGAGGGAGAGAACGGCCACGAGGAGCGGCAGGATCACCCCCGCGGCGCTCCGGAAGAGGAAGGCCAGGCAGGCGGCGATCGTGACGAGGGCCAGGGCCGTGAAGCGGGGCATGTCCCGGAGCATCGAGCCCATCAGGTGGTCGTGGAGGATCGGCGAGCCGGCCACGTAGATCGGGAAGTCCGGGGCGCGGTAGCGTTCCACCACGGCCTGGACGGCGCGGTTGATCTCGGAGTTCTCCTCCCCGGTCAGGAAGGGCGGCCGCGGCGCCCCGACCGCCCCGGGCTCGCCGGGGTCCGCGAAGCCCGCGAGCGCATCGGCGGGGACCCCGAGCGAGGAGTAGGCGTCGGTCTCGATGAGGAGGGTCGTGAGATGCCCGTCGCGGGAGATCAAGAGGTCGCGGTAGAGCGGGTTGGCCAGCGCCCGCGCGCGGATCGCCGCGAGCTCCGCCGGGGTCTCGGGCCAGCGCTCGAGGAGGTCCTCCACCACGAGCGCGTCGCCCTCGCCGCGCGTGTTGCGCGCGTTCACGAGGCTCTGCACCTCCTGGACCTTCGGCACCTCCTTCTCCAGGTCCCGGTGCAGGCGGCGCAGCCGTTCCAGGAAGGCGAGGTCGAAGATCTCCGGTGTCTCGACGGCGATGACGATCCGCTCGTCGCGCCCGAACTCGTCCCGGAAGCGCTCGTAGGTGGCCCGGATCGGATCGTCGGGGCTCAGGAAGCTCTCGGTGGAGGTGTCGATCTCGAGGCGCGGGAGCTGGGTCGCGAGGCCCGCCACGAGGAGCAGCGAGCCCGCGATCACGGGCCAGGCATTCCGGTAGAGCAGGTGCCCGGAGGCCGCGAAGGCGGCTTCGATCCGCTGCCTCACCCGACCCCGCCTCCACGGTCCGCAGCTCGCCGCCGGCGCGTCCGGTTTCGAGCCGGGCGGGAGAATACCGGGGTTTCGCGGGCAGCGGGTCTCGACCCGCCCGGGGCCTCCAGAGGGCGCGCGGCGCTGGGCGCTCTCCTCGCGCTGGTGGCGGGCGCCGGGGCCTCCGCCGGGGCCGAGGGCCGCGCGCCCGGCGCGCCCCACGGGCTTGCGGTCCACGGCGGGGCCGCGCCGCTCGCGGTGGACTCGCCGCCCGAGTTCGCCTGGCTCGTCTCCGACGACGAGCGCGGCGCCGTGCAGACCGCCTACCAGATCCTCGTCTCGGCGGCGCCCACCACGGAGCCCGCCGCCGCGTCGGTGCGCTGGGACAGCGGGCCGGTCTCCTCCTCCGAGCAGGCCTTCGTGGCCTACGCGGGCCCGCGCCTCGCCCCGGGCCGGATCTATTGGTGGACGGTCCGTACCGCGGGCCGCGCGGGCCGCTTCGGACCCTTCGCCCCCCCCGCGCGCTTCGAGACGGGGCTGCGCGACCGCGACTGGCGCGCGGCCTGGCTGCGGCGCGGGTCCTTCTCCGGAGGGCCCGAGGACTGGTCGCTCTTCCGCCGCGAGATCGCCCTCGGCGCGAGCCCGATCGCGCGGGCCCGCGCCTTCCTCTCGGCGAGCCATCACTACGAGCTGCGCCTCAACGGCCGCCGCGTGGACCAGGGCCCGGCCTTCGCCTACCCCGACGAGCAGTACTACCAGGTCTCCGACGTGACCCCTTGGCTCCGCCCGGGCGAGCCCAATGCGATCGGGCTCGTGGCGCACTGGTACGGCGCGGGGCAGGGCCGTCCGGCGGCGGCGCCCGGCGTGATCGCGAGGCTCCTGGTCGAGCACGAGGACGGGACCCGGGAGGTCCTGGTGAGCGACGGCTCCTGGCGCGTCGCGCGGGGGCCCTGGGAGCGGGCTCCCCGGCGCAACGAGGAGGGCGACTTCGTCGAGCGGATGGATGGCCGCGCCTGGCCGCTCGGCTGGGACCGGCCCGGCTTCGACGACCGCAGCTGGGAGCCCGCCGCCGTCGCCGGCTGGCACCCCGCGGAGCCCTGGACCCACCTGCGCGCCCAACGCACCCGCATCGCCGAGGAGCCCTGGCCGGCGCGCTCGCTCACGCGCCTGGCGTCGGGCGCCCTCGTGGCCGACTTCGGGCGGGTCGTGGCGGCCGTCCCCAGCGTGAGGTTTCGGCGCGGCGTCGCGGGGCGCAGGCTCGGGATCCGCGCGGGCTATCTGCTCGAGGCCGACGGCCGCGTGTCCCGGACCCGCGGCACCCAGGCGACCGACCTCTCGTACCGGTACGTGCAGCGCGAGGGAGCCCAGACCTTCCGGCCCCAGGGCTACCTGGGCTTCCGCTACCTCGAGATCGAGGACCCGGGCGAGAGGCTCTCGCGGCGCGACGTGACGGCGCTCGCGCGCCACGCGGCGATGCCCGACGAGCGCGCCGCGAGCTTCGCCTCCTCCAGCCCGGGCCTCGCGGAGGTCTTCGAGCTCGCGCGCCACTCGGCGCTCTACGGGAGCCAGGAGCAGTTCGTCGACACGCCCACCCGCGAGAAGGGCCAGTTCCTGGCCGACGCCTTCGCGATCTCCTCCGCGACCCAGCGCGCCTTCCTCGAGCGAGGCCTCACCCGCCAGGCGCTCCTCGACTTTGCCGGCTCCCAGGCGCGCTACTGGCCCGACGGGCGGATCAACGCGGTCTTCCCGAATGGCGACGGCCGGCGCGACATCCCGGACTTCACCCTGCTCTACGCGGAGTGGGTCTGGCGCACCTACCTCGAGACCGGCGACCGGGTTCTCCTTTCGCGGCTCTACCCGGTGCTGGTCCGGATCGCCGACTACGCCGCCGCCGCGCTCGATCCGCGCACGGGCCTGATCACCGACCTGCCCGGGGGAGAGGGCGAGTACGCCCACGGGATCGTCGATTGGCCCCCGGCCATGCGCTACGGCTACGACAGGAGGACGCGCGCGCGCACGACGCTGAACGCGCTCGCGGTGGGCGCCTTCCGGCGCGTGGCCCGGGTCGCCGCCGAGCTTTCGCGCCCGGGCGCCGAGGTCGCGCGGCAGCGGCAGCGCGCGGCGGCGCTGGCCCGCGCCATGAACGCGCGGCTGCGCCGCGCCGACGGCCTCTACACCGACGGCCTGTACGCCGACGGGAGCGCGAGCTCGCATGCGTCGCAGCACGCGAGCGCCTACGCCCTGGCCTACGGGATCGCGCCCCCGTCCCGGCGCGCCGCGCTGGCCGGCCGGATCGCCGGGCTCGGGATGCGCATGGGGCCGCTCACCGCTCCCGTGCTGCTGCGCGCGCTCCACGCGGGAGGCCGCGACGACGCGCTCGTGGCGCTCCTGACCGATGCCCGGGAGCCCGGCTGGGCCCGCATCCTGGCCCGGGGGGGGACCTTCACCTGGGAGAGCTGGAACGCCCGCGAGGTGGCGGAGGACAGCGAGTCCCACGCCTGGGGGGCCGCCGTCCTCCCCGTCCTCCAGGAGGCGCTCCTCGGCGTGCGCATCACCCGGCCGGGCGCCGCCCGGATCGAGGTGCGGCCGCCGCGGGCCGCCCTCGCCGACGCCGCGGGGAGGTTCCCGACCCAGCGCGGGCCCGTGGAGGTGGCCTGGCGGCGCCCGGAGGGCGGCGGCTTCGAGCTCGATCTCGCGATCCCGCCCAACGTCGTCGCCCTCGTCTTCGTGCCGGCGCCTTCGGCGGAGGCCGTGCGCGAGGGCGACGCCGCTGCGGTCGACTCCCCTGGCGTGACGCTCGCCGGCGCGGAGCCGGGCGCCGCCGTCTTCGAGGTCGGCGCCGGCCGCTACGCGTTCCGCTCCGGCGCGGCCGTCCCCGCCGCTCCCACGCCCTCCGCGAGGTGAGCCGTGCAGGCCAGCAGCGTCACGCGCCAGGGCGGCCTCGCCTCGACCACGGTGAGCGCGGTATTGCCGAAGCCCGCGGGCGCCGGGCTCCCGGGCGCGAGGGCCAGGTGGCGGCTCACGAGCGCGCGACAGACCAGGCCGTGGGTCACGACCGCGAGGGAGCCCGGGGTGGCGGCGGCGGCCTCGCACACCCGGGCCCAGGCCCGCGCCACCCGCTCGCGGAAGACCGGCCAGCTCTCGCCACCGGGGGGCTCGTAGTCCTCGGCGAAGGGGTCGAGGCCGATCCCGGCGTAGGGCCTCCCGCGCAGCGCCCCGAAGTTGCGCTCCTGGAGGAGGGGCTCGCGCAGGACCGGGGCCCCGCTGGCGCGCCCGAGAGCTCCGGCCGTCATCACGGCCCGCTCGAGGTCGCTGGCCAGGATGCGCGCGATGCCCGCGCCGGAGAGGCGCCGCGCGAGCCGCTCCGCCTGCCCCCGGCCGCGCTCCGAGAGCGGGGTCTCGGGCGGTTGGAAGACGCGCGCGGCGTTGAGCTCCGTCTCGCCGTGGCGGATCAGAAAGATGCTCATCCCGGGGGCGAGACGCAGCGGTTCAGGAGCCAGCCCAGGCCCTCGATCTCGCTGGCGATCTCCTGGCCCGGGGCGAGGTAGCGCGGGGGCTTGCGCACCGCGCCCGTGCCCCTCGGCGTGCCCGTGAAGACGAGGTCCCCGGGCTCGAGGGTCAGATGCCGCGAGAGGTAGGCCAGGAGCTCCGCGACGCCGAAGATCATGTCCCGCGTGCTCCCGTCCTGCATGCGCTCCCCGGCCACGTCGCAGGTGAGGCGCAGCGCGTCGCGCTCGCGCACCTCGTCGAGCGAGACGAGGGCCGGCCCGATGGGGCCGAAGCCGTCCGCCGACTTCCCCAGCGAGAACTGGGGCGGCTGGCCCTGGAACTGGAGCCTGCGGTCCGAGATGTCCTGCCCCACGCAGAGGCCCGCTGCGAATTCCCAGGCCCGCGCCTCCGGGATGGCCCGGCCGCGCCGCCCGATCGCGACCACGAGCTCCACCTCGAAGTCCACCCGGTCCGAGGGGAGCGGTACCGGCGCGCGCGGGCCCGCGAGGCAGTTCGGGAACTTGGTGAAGACGAGGGGCTCCTTGGGGATCGGGAGCCCGGCCTCGAGGGCGTGGTCGCGGTAGTTGAGGCCGATCCCAATCACTTTCTGGGGCCGCGGCACGCAGGGGCCGAGGGAAGCCTCGTCGAGGGGCGCCTCGCCCTCGCCAGCGGGCAATCCCGAGGCCCAGTCCAGGAGCTCGTCCCAGCGCGCGAGCGCCTGCATGGGATCCGCGGAGAAGCGCCCGCCGGAGCGGCGCTCGAGATCGATGCTGCGCCCGCCCACGACGAGGCAGGCGCGCCCCCGGGCATTGGCGAGCCGCACCGCAGCTACGCGATCTGCTTGGTGAACTGCGCCAGGTCGAAGTAGTCGCGCCAGGCGCTGATCTTGCCCTCGCGCGTCACCTCGAAGGCGCCCATCACCGGGAGCTCCACCTTCTTGCCGCTCACCTGGAAGCGGTCGATGCGCTCGGTGAGCACCGTGTTCCCGCTGGCCGCCAGCGCGCGCACCTCGAACTCCGCCTGGCCGCCCTTGGGATCCAGGAACATGCGCAAAGTGGCCTCGATGGCCGCCTTCCCCTGGACCGGCTCCAGGGGGATGTTGTGGTAGACGGCGTCCTCGCTGAAGAAGCCCAGGATCTCCTGGATGTCCTGCCGCGAGATCGCCTGGCAGAAGTCCCGCACGACGCTCGTTGCACTCATGCCGCGCATTCTACCGCCCCGGCGGGGCGGGCGTCACGCGGCGATGCGGGCGCGGGCTCCGCCCGGGACCGGGATCGGGGCGGCGGCGCCGAGGGCCCTCCCGACCAGCGCGTGGCCGGCGCGCGCGAAGAGCAGCTGCCAGTGATTCGCCCCCTCGAGCCGCAGGTTCCGGTGCCCGGGAGCGGGCGAGAGCTCGGAGAACGACCCCGGGACGATGGAATCCGCGCCCCCGGCGATGGAGAGCACCTCGCAGCCGGCGGGGACCGGCGCGCGGGCCAGATCCCGCAGCAGCCGCGAGCCGGGAAGCATCTGCCAGAGTGCGCGGGAGAGCCCCCCGAGGATCAGGACCCCGAGGAGTGCCAGCGGGGTGCCCCGGTGTGGTGTCCCCAGGGTGATGACGCGTCGGATGCGCCGACCGCCGTCCAGGCAGGCTCCCCGAGCAGCCGATGGACCTCCCGGGCGGACTCGCGCAGATCTGCGCGGCCCGGGCCGATCGAAACGCGGATGACCTCGCGGCCGAGGGCCTTGCGCAGCGATCGCTCGAGCGGCCGCATCACGGCGGGGGAGGAGGCGAAGCCGTGGAGCAGGAGGATCGGACGGCGGGCGCATGCGCCCCGGCTCTCACGCTCTTGGATGCCGGCGACTCCTGAGAGGGAAGTCGCCGCAGAGGGCGGGATCGGATCAGAGGCGGGGGCGGCGACCGGCAGCCCTGCGCCCCTCCAGCCACAGGGCCGCGCAGGTCACGTGGCTCCCGCCAGGCCCGCCAGGTCCGCCACCAGGCGCTCGACGAGGGCGGCCAGGGCCTGGTCGAAGGCCGCGACGGCGGCGGGGACGCCGGCGTCGGCGGCGGGGCGCTCCTCGCGGTAGACGCGCTGGAGGAGCAGCGCGCGGTCGCGCTCGCGGGTGAGGGAGAGCTCGAGCTCGAGGAGCGCGCGCGGGGCGCCGTCCAGGCGCCGCTCCAGGTGCAGGATGCGGCCCGCCAGCACGAAGTCGGGCCGGGCGCGCTGGTCCGAGGTCACGACCGTCTGGGCCACGCCGGCGCCGCGCAGGGCGCCCGCCAGCGCCACCTGGAGCATCAGCGTCGGCGAGTCGACCCACTGGTGGTAGGCGTGGCGGCGCACCTCGAGGCCCGCGTCGCCGGCGCGATAGAGGAGGAGCCGCTCCGCCGTGATCACGTCGGCGCGCAGGCGATCCACCTGGAGGAGGCCCGGGAGCGCGGGGCGGGCCAGGGCCGCCGGCGCCGCGGGCTCGAGCCGGTAGTAGGCGTCGGAGCGGGGGGAGCCCGAGGCGCAGCCCACGGCGACGAGCCAGAGCGCCGCGGCGGCCGCGCGCCTCACGGCTTCGGCTCCGCGGCGCCGCCGCCCTCGCGGTTTCGGAGCAGCACGCCCGGGTTCTCGCGCAGCTCGCGGCTGAACTCGCTCATGTTGCGCGTCGCCACCTCCAGGTTGTGGGAGATGGCCTCCATGTGGCGCGCCAGGGTATCCATCACCTGCTGGGCGTCTCCCACCGCGAGGGCCAGCTCCTCCCGGTTCTCGTCCACCACGCCGCGCGCGCTCTCGAGCAGCCCGTCGAGGCGGGCCACGCTCTCCCGCAGGTCCCGGGTGACCCCCGCCGCGTTGGCGGAGACGCCCTCCAGGTGGGAGAGCGTGCGCTCGATGCGGCCGCTGTTCTCCGCGGCGAGGAGGCCATTCACCCGCGCCACCGCCTCGTTCAGGTCCGCGGTGAAGCGCTCCAGGTTGGCCAGGATCGCCGGGATCCCCTCGGCGGCACTCGCGAGGAGGGGCTCCACCTGGTCCACCACCCCGGTCACGGCGGCGATCACGCTCGCGGCCTCCACCCCCGGGATCTCGCTCCCGGGCGCCAGCACCTCCGGCGCGCTCCCCGCCTGGATGTCGATCACCACCGCCGAGAGGAGGCCCGGCGCGGCGATCACGGCGCGGCTGTCGGCGGGGATCCGCACGCCGCGGCGCACGCTCACGTCCACCCGGTAGCGCGGCCGACCCGCGCCCTCGAGGAGCTGGATGTCCTCGATGAGGCCCACCGGGTAGCCCTGGTAGAGGATCTGGAGCCCCGGCGAGAGGCCCATCACGTTGTCGTAGACGACGTAGTAGGGGTCCGAGGCGCCGGTGCGGCCCGAGAGGACCGCGATCCACGCGAGCAGCGCCGCCCCCATGGCGAGCACGAAGGCCCCCACGAGGACGTAGTTGCGCCGCGGGTCCCTCATGGGCGGGTCCTCCCCGCCCTTCGCCCGGCTGCGCCTCGCTGCGCGCCCTTCGGGCCATCCCCCGCCCTTCGCTCGGCTGCGCCTCGCTGCGCGCCCTTCGGGCCATCCCCCGCCCTTCGCTCGGCTGCGCCTTGCTGCGCGCCCTTCGGGCCATCCCCCGCCCTTCGCTCGGCTGCGCCTCGCTGCGCGCCCTTCGGGCTTGCACTCCTCACGGCGCCACTCCTCCGGTGAGGCGCTCCAGGTAGGCCTCCGGGTCCAGCACCTCCTCCTCGAAGCGGCGCTGGAGCAGGTTCTGGATGCGCGGGTTCGGGCTCCCCCGCACCTCCTCGACGCTCCCGAGGGCCAGGATCCGCCCGCGGTCCAGCACCGCCAGCCGGTCGGCGATCCGGAAGGCGCTCTCGAGCTCGTGGGTGACGACCACGATGCTCATGCGCATGGCGTCGCGCAGGCGCAGGATGAGCTCGTCGAGGGCGCGCGACACCACCGGGTCGAGGCCCGCCGAGGGCTCGTCGCAGAAGAGGAGCGCCGGGTCCATGATGATGGCGCGCGCGAAGGCGGCCCGCTTGATCATCCCTCCCGAGAGCTCCGAGGGCATCAGCTTCTCGAAGCCCGCCAGGCTCACGATCTCGAGCTTCAGCCGCATCATGATCTCCATGGTCCCCGGGTCGAGCTTCGTGTGCTCGCGCAGCGGCAGCATCACGTTCTCGCCCACGGAGAGCGAGGAGAGGAGCGCGCCGCCCTGGAAGGCCACGCCGATGCGCCGGCTCTGCTGGTAGAGCTCGAGCTCGCTCATCTCCGTGAGCTCGCGGCCCAGGATCCGGATCGAGCCGGAGCTCGGGCGCTCGAGCCCGAGCAGGTGCCGCAGGAGCGTGCTCTTGCCGGAGCCGCTCCCGCCCATGATGACCATGATCTCGCCGGGGCGGACCTCGAGACTCACCCCGTGCAGGATCTGCCGCTCGCCGTAGTGGGTGACGAGATCGCGGACCTCGATCACGGGTCCGCCCGGCGCGGGGATCCTCTGCCCAGCGGCCTCCGCCATCAGCGGGTGGCCGCGTACACGAAGAGCATGTCCGTGAGCACGATGGCGGAGATCGCGTGCACCACGGAGCTCGTGGTGGCGCGGCCCACTCCCTCGGCCCCGCCCCGGACGCGCGAGCCGTCCACCACCGCGATGACCGTGATGAGCGCCGCGAAGAGGGCGCTCTTCGAGAGCCCGTGCAGGAGGTCCTCGACGTCGAGGTACTTGAGCGACTGGTCCGCGTAGGCGCCGAGGCTCATCCCGAGCTCGCTCGTCACGTAGAGCCCGGCTCCCCCCAGGGCCACCAGGTCCGACCAGATCACCAGGCAGGGCAGCATGATGAGCATGGCCAGGAGGCTCGGCACGACGAGGTAGCGCACGGGGTTCACGCCCATGACGCGCAGGGCGTCGATCTCGCTCTGGATCGTCATGGAGCCGAGCCGCGCCGCCAGGGCGGAGCCCGAGCGCCCGGCCACCAGGATGCCCGTGATGAGCGGCGCGAACTCGCGCGTCACCGAGAGGGTGACGCCGATCGTGACCTGGTACTCGGCGCCGAAGGGGCGCAGCGAGTCGATGCCCTGGATCGCGAGCATCATCCCGATCGTGAGGGAGAGCATCGTGACGATGGGGAGGGCGCGGATCCCGATCTCCATCATCTCGGCGAAGACGGGCTGCGCGCGCACCGCCTGGCCGCGGCGCCGCCCGAAGAGGAGCCAGACCCCGGACTGGGAGAGGAGGCTCGCGCCGAAGCCCACGGCGTCGAGAGCGGCCACGGCAGAGCGGCCCACGCTCTCGGCGCCGCGCACCACCCGGGAGCCCGCGCCCTCAGGCAGAGGCATCCAGGCCCTCGGCCAGGGTGGCGTAGATCGTGAAGACCCGGTCCAGGCGCGCGAGCTCCAGCACGCGCAGGGCCGGCGCGTTCACCGAGACGAGCGCGAAGCGCTGCCCCTGCCGGCGCGAGGCCTGGAAGGCCTCCACCAGGCTCGCCACCCCCGAGCTGTCGATGTAGGCCACGGCCGAGAGGTCCACGAGCAGGCGGCGGCCGCGGGTGACCGCGCCGAGCAGCACCTCGCGGGCGCGCGGGGAGTGCTCGAGGTCCACGTCGCCGGAGAAGGAGACGACGACCACCTCCCCCTCCTCTCGCATCGCGTGCTCCATCTCTTCTTCCTCCGCGCCTTCTACCGAACTCCGCTCGGCTGCGCCTCGCTGCGCGCGCCCAGCGGGCGCCTGCCTATTGGATCCGCTTCACCATCCGGAGCACGTTGCCGCAGCCGGGCGGGGGCTCCACGAACTCGCACTCATCCATCGTCTCGCGCATGAGATGCGTGCCGAGGCCGCCGGGCCGCAGGTCGTCGAGATCGCGGGGCCTGACCTCGGCCGGGTCGACCTTCGGCGCCCAGTCGAAGAGCGAGAAGACCAGAGTCGCGCCGCAGCGTTCGATGCGCAGCTCGATGGGGCCGTCGGGGTCGCCGCAGTAGCCGTGGCGGATGATGTTCTGGCAGGCCTCGTCCACCGCGATCACCATGTCCTGGGCACAGCCCTCGCCGCAGCCGGCCGCCAGGGCGGCCTCCCGCACCGCGGCGCGGATCTCCTTCAGCTGCTCGGCCCGCGCCGGGAAGCGCCCGCGGTAGACGAGGCCGTCAGGCATGGAGGCCCCCGCGACCGGCCCCGGCGGGGCCCTCCACCGCGAGGAGGGTGAGGTCGTCGCGCGTCTCGAGCCGGCGCACCTCCGCCACGATGGCCAGCACGCGCTCGGCCAGGGGCTTGCCCGCGAAGCGCGCGACGAGCTGCGTCAGGCCGTCGGCTCCCAGGGCTCCGCCGGAGGCGGAGCTGGCCTCGGTGATCCCGTCCGAGCAGAGGTAGAGGGCGCCCCCCGCGAGGGAGATGCGGGTCTCCGGGTACTCGAAGCCCGGCAGGATGCCGAGCGGCGGCGCCTCCGCCGGAAAGCTCGCGAAGCTCCCGTCCGGCCGCTGCTGGAGCGGCGGCTCGTGGCCGGCGTTGGCCAGCACGAGCTCGCCGCTCTCCGGGCAGAGGACCCCCGCCACCATCGTCACGAAGATCCCGCGCGTCGCCCGGTCGCGGATCTCCTCGTCGAGGGCGGCCAGCAGCCGCCCGGGGCCCGCGGCGCTCCGGGCCAGGCAGCGGTAGAGGCTCGCGGTCCTGGCCATCGTGAGCGCCGCGTTCATGCCCTTGCCCGCCACGTCTCCCAGGCAGAAGGCGAGGCGCCCGTCCCGGAGCTCCAGGAAGTCGAAGAAGTCGCCGGAGACGACGCGGGCGGGGACGTTCACCCCGAAGAGCGGGAAGCCCGGTGGGGGCGTCGCCGGGAGCAGCCCGCGCTGGATCTCCGCCGCGAGCTCGAGCTCGCGGCGCGCCCGCTCGTGCTCGACCTGGGCGGCCGCGAGGCGGGCGTTCGCGATGGCGAGGGCCGCCGAGGAGGCCAGCACCTTGAGCGGGTGGATGTCGCTCTGGGCGAAGCAGCCGTCCCCGGTGCGCTTGTTGATCACCTCGATGGCGCCGAGCGCCGTCTCGCCGAAGCTCAGCGGCGCGCACAGGAGCGAGCGGGTCGCGAGGCCCGAGGAGGCGTCCACCGCGCGGGCGAAGGCCGGGTCGCGGCTCGCGTCGAGGACCTGGGAGCAGCAGTTCCCGCGCACGCAGCGGCCGATGATCCCCTCGGCCACCGGGAGCTCGAAGCCGCGGATCGCGTTCGGGCCCACCGAGGCCTTGCAGAGGAGCCTCCCGGTCCGGGCATCGCCCTCCAGGAGCCAGAGCGAGCCGGCCTCGGCGTCCAGGTGCGCCACGATCAGCGAGAGGGCCCGCTCCAGGGTCGTCTCGAGGTCCAGGGAGTCGGCGAAGTCCTGGGTCATCTCCGCCAGCAGGGCGAAGGCCTCCTCGAGGCTCGCTCCCCCGCTCTCGGGGGTCGCCGCCCGGCGCCCCTGCTGGCCGCCCTCGTCGCCGCCCATGGAAACCCCGATCGGGCGAGTGTACCGGAGGCACCCCGGCCCGGGAGTGATTACCCTTCCGGTATCCGCCGGCCGAAGAGGCGTGGGGCTCCCGCGGTGGGGAGAAGGTCGGGAGAGAGGAGGGCAGGCGTGCAGCTCGGCATGATCGGACTCGGTCGGATGGGCTCGAACATGGTGCGCCGCCTGCTGCGTTTCGGTCACGAGTGCGTGGTCTACGACCAGGACCGGGAAGCGACGCTGGCCCTGGCGGAGGAGGGGGCCCGGGACGCCGACTCCCTCCAGGACCTGGTGGCCAAGCTCTCGCCTCCCCGCGCGGTCTGGGTCATGGTGCCGGCCGGCGAGCCCACCGAGGGCACCGTGCGTGCGCTCGGCGCGCTCCTCGCCGCCGGCGACGTCGTGATCGACGGCGGCAACTCCTTCTACAAGGACGACGTGCGGCGCGCGCGCGAGCTCGGCGACCGGGGCGTCCGCTACGCAGACGTCGGCACGAGCGGCGGGGTCTGGGGCCTCGAGCGCGGCTACTGCCTCATGATCGGCGCGGAGCCCGACGTGGCCGAGCGGCTCGACCCGATCTTCAAGGCGCTCGCCCCCGGTCGCGGGGAGATCGCGCGCACGCCGGGGCGCGAGAGGGGGCGGGGCACCGCCGAGGAGGGCTACCTCCTGTGCGGGCCCCCCGGCGCCGGGCACTTCGTGAAGATGATCCACAACGGCATCGAGTACGGGATGATGCAGGCCTACGCCGAGGGCTTCGACATCCTGCGCGGCCAGGGCACCTCCCGGGTCGCGGAGCCCTACCGCTTCGAGCTCGACCTGGCCGACGTGGCCGAGGTGTGGCGGCGCGGCAGCGTCGTCACCTCCTGGCTCCTCGACCTCACGGCCTCGGCGCTGGCCGGGAGCGCGGACCTGGAGGAGTACGAGGGCAAGGTGCAGGACTCCGGCGAGGGCCGCTGGACGGTGCTCGCGGCCGTCGAATCGGCCACCCCCGCCGACGTGCTCACCGCCTCCCTCTACACGCGCTTCCGCTCGCGCCAGGACCACACCTTCGCCGAGAAGGTCCTCTCGGCCATGCGCAGGGGATTCGGCGGGCACGTCGAGGGCCGCTGACGCCGCCCGCCGCGACGGAGGGGGACTCCGATGGCCAACCAGCTCGCGCCGCAGCCCTGCAGCCTCGTGATCTTCGGGGGGAGCGGCGACCTCTCCCGGCGCAAGCTCCTGCCCGCGCTCTACAACCTGGCCCTGGACGGCGTGCTGCCCCAGCGCTTCGCCGTGGTGGGGGTCGGACGCCGCGAGATGAGCGACGAGGCCTTCCGCGCCTTCGCCCGCGCCGGGATCGAGAAGCACTCGCGCCGGGAGCTCGAGGCCGGCACCTGGGGCGACTTCGAGCGCCGCATCTTCTACCACCGGGGCGACATCGACGATGCGGAGAGCTACGCGGGCCTCAAGCGCCAGCTCGAGGAGATCGAGCCCGAGCTCGGGATCCCGGGGAGCCGCATCTTCTACCTCTCGATCCCGCCGAGCTCCTTCGCCACCTGCGTGGGCAGGCTCGAGGCCGCCGGCCTGGTGACGCCGCCCGAGTCCGAGCGCAGCACGCGCATCATCGTGGAGAAGCCCATCGGCCGCGACCTCGAGAGCGCCCGCCAGGTGAACGCGACGCTGGCCAGCGCCTTCGCCGAGCCCCAGATCTTCCGCATCGACCACTACCTGGGCAAGGAGACGGTCCAGAACCTCCTGGTGCTGCGCTTCGGGAACTCGATCTTCGAGCCGCTCTGGAACCAGAAGTACATCGACCACGTGCAGATCACCGTGGCGGAGGAGGAGGGCGTCGGGACCCGCGCGGGCTACTACGAGGAGGCGGGTGCCCTGCGCGACATGGTGCAGAACCACATGCTCCAGCTGCTCTCCCTCGTCGCCATGGAGCCGCCCTGGTCGACCCAGGGCGAGGCCGTGCGCGACCACAAGCTCGACGTGCTGAAGTGCCTGCGGCCGATCCCGCCGGCGCGCGCCGACGAGTTCGCCGTGCGCGCCCAGTACGGGGCCGGCTTCCACGAGGGCGGCGCCGTTCCGGGCTACCGGCAGGAGGAGGGGGTGGCGCGCAGCTCGCTCACCGAGACCTACGTGGCCCTCCAGGTCTTCATCGACAACTGGCGCTGGGCGGGAGTGCCCTTCTTCCTGCGGACCGGGAAGCGGCTGCCCCGCCGCGCCAGCGAGATCGCCGTGCAGTTCCGGGACGTACCCCACGTCCTCTTCAACACCGACTGGGAGTCGCCCCTCGAGGCCAACGTGCTGGCGCTGCGGATCCAGCCCGACGAGGGCTTCTCGCTGCGCATGTCCGCCAAGGTCCCCGGCGCGAAGGTCGAGGTGCGGCCGGTGGAGATGGACTTCCAGTACGGCAAGGGCTTCGGCGACCGGCCCTCGCCGGAGGCCTACGAGCGGCTGCTCCTGGACGTGATGGCCGGCGACTCCACGCTCTTCATGCGGCGCGACGCGGTCGAGTGCTCCTGGCGCTGGATCATGCCGCTGCTCGAGGCCTGGCAGGGGAGCCGCGCCCGCTGGCTGCCCGAGTACCCGGCCGGGAACTGGGGCCCCGTCGAGGCCGACCGCCTGATCGGGCCGACGCGCCGGTGGCGCAAGGTGTGACGGAGGCCGCGCGGGCGCACGGGGTCGGGCTGGTCTGCCTGCGCGACGCCGAGGCGGTGAGCCGCGCCGGCGCCGAGGAGCTCTGGCGCGCCGCCGCGCGGGCCCGGGCCGCCGGGGCGGCGCTGCGCGTGGTCCTCTCCGGCGGCTCGACGCCCCGCCGCATGCTCGAGTGCCTGGCCGCCGAGCGCGCGCGCGTGGACTGGCCCCGGGTCGAGCTCTTCTTCGGCGACGAGCGGCCGGTCCCCCCCGACCACCCGGACTCGAACTACGGCATGGCGCGGCGGGCACTCCTCGAGCCCGCCGGGATCGCCGCCGAGCGGGTCCACCGCCTGCGCGGCGAGAGCGCCGATCTGGACGCCGCGGCCCGGGACTACCAGGCGGAGATCGCGCGGGCCTGCGGAGTGCCGGCCTCGGGCCCGCCGCCGGTCTTCGACCTCGTCTACCTGGGCCTCGGCGCCGACGGCCACACGGCCTCGCTCTTCCCCGGGAGCCCCGCCCTCGCGGAGGCGCGCCGCTGGGTGGTGGCGAACCCGCTGCCCCGGCTCGCGACCACCCGCCTGACCCTCACCTTTCCGATCCTGAACCGCGCGGCCCGCGTGGTCTTCCTGGCCTGCGGCGCCGAGAAGGCCCCGGCGCTGGCCGCGGTGCGGGAGGGCCCCCGCAAGGTCGCGGAGCTCCCGGCCCAGGGCGTCGACCCGGCCCCCGGCGCGCTCGTCTGGCTGGTGGACGCCGCCGCCGCGGCGGGGCTCGCGCGGCGCGGCGCCGCCCCCGGCGCGACCCGGCGGCCGGAGAGCGAGGGGACCGCTTGCTGATCCTGGCCGGCGACGTCGGGGGCACCAAGACGGTCCTCGCCCTCTTCGAGCGCGGCAGCGCCGGGCTCGTGAAGCGGCGCGAGGCCGTCTTCGCCAGCCGCGAGCACGACTCGCTCGAGGAGATCCTGCGCCGCTTCCTCGCGGAGGGGGCCGGGGACGGGATCCCGGCGGCCTGCTTGGGGGTCGCGGGCCCCGTGGTCGCCGGCCGCGCCACCACCACGAACCTCCCCTGGCAGCTCTGCGAGGAGGAGCTCGCGCGCGCCAGCGGGATCCCGCGCGTGCGCCTGCTGAACGACCTCGAGGCCATGGCCCACGGCCTCCTCGTCCTCTCCGAGGGGGAGCGGGCGATCCTGAACCGGGGGACGCGCGGGGACCGGCGCGCCACGATCGGCGTGATCGCCGCCGGCACGGGGCTCGGCCAGGCCATGCTCTACTGGGACGGCGAGCGCCACCGCGCCGTGGCCTCCGAGGGCGGCCACGGGAGCTTCGCCCCCCGCGACGAGGAGGAGGACGGGCTGCTCCGCTTCCTGCGCCGCGAGTTCGGCGGCCACGTGAGCTGCGAGCGCGTGCTCTCGGGGCCCGGGCTCCACAACGTCTACCGCTTCCTGCGCGAGAAGAGCGGCGAGCCGGAGCCCGGCTGGCTGGCCCTGCGCCTCGCCCAGGAGGACCCGAGCGCCGTGGTGGGCGAGGTGGGCACGGCCGGGAGCGACCCCGTCTGCGCCCAGGCCGTCCTGCGCTTCGCCTCGATCTACGGCTCCGAGGCCGGGAACCTCGCGCTCCGCCAGCTGGCCCTGGGCGGCGTGATGCTGGGCGGCGGCATCGCGCCGAAGCTCCTCCCGGCCCTCCAGCGCGGGGGCTTCCTGCGCGCCTTCACCGACAAGGGCCGGATGGCGCCGCTGCTGGCGGGGATCGAGGTCAGCGTGGCGCTCGACCCGCGCGCCCCCCTGCGCGGCGCCGCCGAGGTGGCGGCGCGGCTCTGAGCCCGCCCCGCGCGCGGCGAGGCGCAGCCAGCGGAGGTCCCAGGCGCGCCCGCGGAGCGCGCCCGGAGCAGGTCCGGAAACGGCCAGCCCGGGCCCCGCGCCTGCGCGAGCCTCGTCCCCGTGCGCCCGGGAGGAGGCCCTCCATGTCCGCCCGTTCCATCGAGTACGCGGTCCTGCCCTGCTCCCTGGGGAAGCTCCTGGTGGCGGGGACCGAGCGGGGCGTGTGCTTCGTGCAGCTCGGGGGCAGCGCGGCGCGCCTGCGGGCGCGGCTCGCGGAGGAGTTCCCCTTCGCGCCCCTCGCGCCGGGGGGGAGCCGGCTCGCGGCCTGGGCGCGGGCCCTCGTCGGCGCCGTGGAGGGCGAGGCGGGCGGGCTCCGGGTGCCCCTCGACGTGCGCGGGAGCCGCTTCCAGCGACGCGTCTGGAACGCGCTGCGGCGGATCCCGCGCGGAGAGACCCGCTCCTACGCCGAGGTCGCCCGTCGCCTGGGCCTCCCGGGCGGCGCCCGCGCCGTGGGCCGCGCCTGCGCCGCGAATCCCGCGCCGGTCGCGATCCCCTGTCACCGCGTGATCGCGAGCGACGGCTCGCTCGGGGGCTACGCCTTCGGACTCGCGCGCAAGCGCGCGCTCCTGGCCCGGGAGGGCGCCGCGCAACGCTGAGCCCCGCGCGCGCGGGCCGCCCCTGGCGTACGCTGGGTCCCCGCATGCCCGTGCGATTCGAGCTCCCGGAAGCCCACCCCCGCGTGGCCCTCGTCACGATCGACCGGCCCGAGGCGGCGAACGCCCTCGACCCGAAGGGCCTGTGCGAGCTCGCCGCCGCCTGGCGGCGCATCGCCCTGGACCCCGAGATCCGCTGCGCGGTGCTCACCGGCGCCGGCGAGCGGGCCTTCTGCGCGGGCATGGACCTGCGCACCACGATCCCCGCCTCCCAGCGCCTGGCCCGCGGCGAGCGCCTGAGCGAGACCGATTTCGAGGGCCTGCGCGCGGCGGCCACCGCGCTGCTGGCGGGCTTCGATCTGGCCACGCCGCTGGTCTGCGCGGTGAACGGGCACGCGCGGGGGGGCGGCTTCGACCTGATGCTCGCCAGCGAGATCCGCTACGCGGTCCCCCACGCGACCTTCGCCCTCGAGGAGGTGGCGCTCGGGATCTATCCCACCGGCAACTCCACGGTGCTGCTCCCGCGCCAGATCCCCTGGGTGCACGCCCAGGAGCTGCTCCTCACGGCGCGCCCCCTCGACGCTGCGCGCGCGGTCGAGATCGGCCTCGTGAATCGCGTGGTCGCCCCCGGCGAGCTCCTCCCGGCGGCGTTCGCCAGCGCCGACGCGATCGCCGCGAACGCGCCGCTGGCCGTCCGCGAGACGCGCCGCGGCGTGCGCGAGCTCCTGGGCCTCCCCCTCGACGAGGCCTATCGGCGCCAGGAGGAGCTCGGCCGCCCGCTCCGCCGCAGCGAGGACGCCGCCGAGGCGGTGCGCGCCTTCGCCGAGCGCCGCCCCCCGGTCTGGAAGGGCCGCTAGAAGAGCCCGGGCGGAGCTCCTGGTGCGATCATTCGGAGCTGCTCGAAGCAGCGCTCGCGCCCGCCCCGGGCCGCGCGAAGCCGCGGATGGGGCAGCGCTCGCCCTGGCCCACCAGTGCGAGCGCGTCGGGGCCGCCGGCGCGGAACTCGATCGAGGCCACCCCTCCCTCGGCCAGGGCGCGACAGCTCCCCGCGGTCGTGAGCAGCGCCAGGCAGTCGTAGCCCCCGGCGAAGCCCACGAGCCCGGAAAGCGGGAAGCGGCCGCGCACGAGCGCCAGCTCGCCCGCGTCGCGCAGCCAACGGAAGGTGGCCTGCCGGCGCGGGACGGGGCTCTGGGTGCGCGCCTGGGGCAGGCGGTCGCGCCACTCGGCGAGGTCGAAGATCCCGACCGAGCGGCAGGCGTCGTCGCCGCGCCAGAGCGTGCCCTCGAAGCCCGCCGGCGCGAAGGCGACCGTCGCGCCGGGCTCGAGCACGCGGCGGCAGCCGTCGTCGCCGGGGAAGAGGAGCGAGAGCCTGGCGTCGGAGGAGAAGTCCGTGAGCGGGTCGAGCCGCGGCTCGCTCCAGAGGAGGCGCGCGGCCAGCAACGGGCCGAGCTCCTCGACCGATTCGACGCGGTAGGCGCTGCGCGTGCCGGGCGCGCCGGCGCAGGCGGCGAGGCCCGCCAGGAGGAGCGCCCGGGCGAGGAGCCGGGCGGCGAGGGGTGCCTTCATGCAGGGCTCCGCGGCCGGGAGCGCGAGTCTAGCGCCTGCGACGACCTCTCGTCCGCGTCGCGCCTAGCGCGGCCGCGCGTACATGTCCTCGACCGTCGGGGCCGGGATCTCCGGCTCCCGGACCATGAAGTCCAAGGAGAGCGGCGCGCGGGATTGCCACTCGCGCGGGATCCGCGGCAGTGCCGCGAGCGGATCCCGGGCAGGGTCCCCCCCCAGGAACGCGGCAGCGACGCCCGAGAGCAGCACCAGGGCGAGTGCCAGGAGCACGGCGCTCACGACCGGATTCGGGAACTTCATCGTCTCTCCCTCCGCGGGCCTCGCAGGCCCGCATCCCGGTGGACGCCGAGGACCGTAGGGCTGCGGGCAGCGACCCCGCTGTGAAGTGCTTCACACGCGCCGGGGAGCCGGCGCGAAGCTCGCGTGGTATCCTGCGCGCGTCGCCCGTCGGTGGCCCCTTCCCGGAGACCTCCATGGCCGGCCCCTCCCTCAGCCCCGAAGAGCGCCGCTCCTACGACGAGCAGGGCTACCTGCTGGTGCGCGGCCTCTTCGAGCCCCGCGAGCTCGAGGTCTTCGAGCGCCGCTTCCTCGACATCGTGGCCGGGCGCGTGAAGCCGGCCCCCGAAATGCTCGTCATGCGCGACGTCATGGTGGCCAAGGGCGCCGTGGAGCCCGGCAGCCAGGAAGAGGCCGTCGCCAAGATCCAGGACTTCCACCAGGACGAGGTCCTCTTCGAGGGCTACGCGAAGAGCCCGAAGCTCCTGGACCTGGTGGAGGCGTTCCTGGGCCCCGACATCAAGTCGGTGCACAACATGCTGATCAACAAGCCCCCCGGCGTGGACGGGCGCCACCCGCTGCACCAGGACCTGCTCTACTTCCCCTTCCGCCCGGCGGAGGCGATCCTCGCCACCTGGACCGCGGTCCAGCGCTGCACGCGCGAGAACGGCTGCCTCGTGGTCGTGCCCGGGAGCCACCGGGGCGAGCTCCTCACCCACGAGCGCCCGGACTGGGAGTACGTGAACTACCTCTACGTGGGCGCGAAGGGGATGGGTGAGAAGAGCGAGCGCGTGCACGTGGAGATGGAGCCCGGCGACACGCTCTTCTTTCATCCGATCCTCCTGCACGGCTCCGGGAGGAACCGCACGCGGGGCTTCCGGCGCGCCATCTCGGCGCATTTCGCGAGCGCCGCCTGCCGCTACCAGCCGGGCGTCTCGCCGATCGGGAAGGGCCGCCCCTACGTGCTGGTGCGGGGCCGCGAGCACGAGGGCTGCATCTGAGCAGGGCCCTGCATCTGGGCCTCACTCCCTGGCTCGAGGCGCCGGAGGGCGGCGCGGAGGCGCTCTGCCGGCAGGGCGAGCGCGCCGAGGCGCTGGGCTTCGACTCGCTCTTCCTGCCCGAGCACCACTTCGCGGGCGCGGGCTCGCTGCCGGCGCCGCTGCTGCTCCTGGCCGCCCTCGCGGCGCGCACGCAGCGCCTGCGCCTCGGCACCACCTCGTACCTCCTGCCGCTGCGCCATCCGCTCCACGTGGCCGCCGAGGTGGCGGTGCTCGACCGGCTCTCCGGGGGGCGCGTGATCCTGGGCGTGGGCCGCGGCTTCCGGCCCGCGCTCTTCGCCGCCTTCGCGGTGCGCGCCGCCGAGAAGCGCGAGCGCTTCGAGGCGAACCTCGAGGCGATCCGGCGCGCCTGGCGGGGGGAGCCCCTGGCGGGGTCGGAGCCGGGCGCCGGCGGCGCGGAGGGGCCGGCCCTGCTGGCGCCGCGCCCGCTGCAACGTCCCCACCCCCCCCTCTGGGTCGCCGCCTTCGGGCCGCGCGCCGTGGAGCAGGCCGGGCGGCTGGGCCTGCCCTATCTGGCCTCGCCCTTCGAGCCGCTCGCGGCCCTGGCGCGCAACTACGAGCGCCACCGGGAGGCCGCCCGGGCGGCGGGCCACGCGCCGCCGGCGGTGGTGCCCGTGATCCGCAGCGTCTTCGCCAGCCGCAAGGCGGCGCGGCTTCGAGCCGCCCGCGAGGCGCTTCGGCGGGTGGCGGCGGGGCTCGCGCGCTCCGGCGCCCCGGCCCTGCGCCGCGCCGCCGCCGCCCCGGTGGACGACTGGGCGCTGGTGGGCGAGCCCGAGGCGCTGGCGGAGGCCCTGGCCCGCTACCGCGAGCGCCTGGGGCTCACCCACCTGATCGCGCGGCCCTCCGTGCCCGGGACGGAGCCGGCGGCCCTCGAGGAGTCGCTGGAGCTCGTGGCGGGCCTCGCAGACCCCTACCGGATCACGACCGCACCCGGGAGTCCCTCGAAGTCCGCGTCCGCCGACACCAGGGTCGCGCCGTGACGGCGCGCCGTCGCATAGACGATGGAGTCGGCCATCGCGAGGCCCTGCTCGAGCGAGACGTCCGCCGCTTCCAGGGCGAGCGACTCGTCGACGGGAACGACCGTCGCGCGGCGCAGGGCCGAGACCGCTTCCAGGGCTCGCTCCTCGGAGAGGTCGCGCCGGATGACCTTGTAGACCTCGTAGACCTCGATCGCGCTGACGAGCAGTTCTCCGCGACCCTCGATGTAGCGGGCAAAGCGGCCGGCCCTGGGCCGGTCCGCGAGATACTCGATCCAGCCGCTCGAATCGACGAGCGTCAGAGCCGGTCCTTCTTCTCGCGCAGCCCGCGCGTGCTCGTCCCCCGCGCGGCGCCGCGGTAGGCGCGGATCGGCCGCTCCGGGATCAGGAAGATCACGCCCCCCTTGTCGAGGACCGTGAGCTTCATTCCCGGCTTGAGCTTGAGGCGTTCGCGCGTCCTGCGCGGGACCACGAGCTGGAACTTGGTCGAGAGCGTTGCCGTCTCCATGGCTTACGATATAGATATCGATCATTGATTCGTAAGTCAATGACCGCGGCGGGTCAGCCCGGGAGCCAGCGCCCGGCGAAGCCGTCGATCCCCACGCCCACGCGGCCCGGCAGGTGGCGGAGCGCGACCCGGGCCATGGCGTCGCGGTAGCCCCGGGCAGGGCTCTCCGGGTCGACGCGGCGCATCGCCTCGGGAAGCGGGGTGCGCAGCGTGCGGCTCCCGTCCGGCGTGCCGTCGCCGCCGATGAAGTGGTCGAGGACCACGGCGTCCGCGGCGCGCGCAATGCGCGCGAAGAAGCCCTCCGGGTCCGCGATCGGCAGCAGCGGCGAGACGGTGACCACGACGGGGAGGCCCGCGGCGCGCAGCGCCGCGGCGGCCTCGAAGCGGCGCCCGACGGGGCTCGCCGGCGGCGGGAGCCCGGGCAGGCGCTCGCGGTCGCTCTCGATCGAGAGGTGGAAGCGCAGCCGGCAAAGGGCGGCGAGCTCCGGGTAGAGGTCGAGGCAGTCGGTCACGCGGTGGCTGTGGGTCTGCACGACGAGCTCGTCGGGGGGATCCCGCAGCATGGCTTCGAGCACGCGGCGCGTCACGCGCAGCCTGCGCTCCTGGGGGACGAAGGGATCCGTCGAGCTCGAGAGGAAGACCCCGAAGGACCGGCCGGTGCGGTGCGCGTGGCGCCGCTCGCGCCCGCAGCTCTCCCGGTAGAGCAGGGCCGCGTTCTCGCGCGCCTCGAGGAACGAGCCCCAGGCGGCGCCGCGGGTCAGGAACGCGTTGTGCTGCACGTAGCAGCCCACCCCGCAGAGCGAGCGGCCGAAGCTGCAGCCGCGGTAGGGCTGGAGCGAGTGGGAGGTGACGCTCTTCAGGAAGCCCGTGGTGCGGGTCAGGATGCTCCGGGCCCGGACCTGGCTCTCCGCGAACGCCATCGCCGCGCCGGGCTAGCAGCAGCCGACCTTGGGCGGGGCCGGCGCCGGCTCGCTCGGGGCCGTCGCACAGCCGGGGGCCGCGGCGGGAGCCGCCTCGCTCGGGGCCTCGAGGTTCCCGGTCACCTCGTAGTACTCCCACAGGAGACCCTGGGGGTCCTTGGCGTAGACGGTGTTCTTCTCCGCCCAGCAGCAGCGCTCGTCCTGGATCACCTCGTGGGGGAGCCCCTCCGCCTCGAGGCGCTGCGCGGCGCGCAGCACCTCCGCGCCTTCGAAGACCTCGACGCCCAGGTGGTTCAGGCGCTCGGCGGCGCCCGGGTTCTCGAAGAGCACGAGCTTGAGCGGCGGCTCGTCCACGGCGAAGTTGGCGTAGCCGGGCCGGCGCTTGGCGACCGGGGCGCCCAGGAGCTTGGAGTAGTAGGCGATGGCCTGCTCGAGATCGGCGACGTTGAGGGCGACCTGGACGCGCATGCGGGAGACCTCCTCGCGAGTCCCCTGGCCCGGCGCGGCGCCCGCCGCCCGCGGCCGGAGGACATATCGATCATCTTCGATGAATCTAGACATCGGATCGATATCTGTCGATATGCTATACCTGTTGCAATATGAGCGGATCGGCAACAGGTGAGTAGGAAAGACGAAAAAGCTAGCTATCGCGGGTACTTGGCTTGCCCCGCTTGCGGGGCTCGCCTCGTGGCGCTGGCCGAAGAAGGCGACGCAGCGCCTCCCGAGGGTCTAGGTCGATCTTCAGGCGCTCCCCGCTCGGACCGCGACGAGGCTTCGGCTTCGGTTGAGGCATGGATCAAGGGTATCAGAACCCAAAGAAGTGGTCCGACCGATTCCCAGATCGATGAAGTCTGGAAAGCCCTGAATGAGCATGAAGCGTATGGCGATGATCGCTTCGGTCTCATCCGGGAGATTTGGGAGGTGTTTTGCCGCGAGGGATCAGAAACATGACTAAGTGACTGTTCTGTTGGGCTATCTGAGCGGCCAAGTTTCTGAGAGTTTTCACATCAGCTTCTAACGGACTCGAGAGTACCAAGTTCTCGAGCGGCCGGGCCTATTTCCTCGCACCGTCTCGCTCGGCTTCAATCCGCAGGGCGGATAGCTCCATCCCGAGATCGATCCATTCGTCCACGAGCGTGCGGAG
>Ga0187892_10004067_pt1 | contig 25267 bp, 18 predicted proteins | sample MA1701073metaG_FD_139345 | JGI IMG/M metagenome (GOLD analysis project Ga0187892, IMG submission 139345) | Bio-ooze microbial communities from a basaltic lava cave in the Kipuka Kanohina Cave System on the Island of Hawaii, USA - MA170107-3 metaG ... | reverse complement strand
TCGACCCGGGCGAGCAGTGCGACGATGGCAACCAGAACAACAACGACAGCTGCCTGACCGGCTGCCTCGCCGCCACCTGCGGCGATGGCTTGCTGTGCTCGGCGGCGGGCTGTACGTCGGGACTGAACGGAGTGCCCGAGCAATGCGACGAGTCGGCGACCTGCTGCCTGTCGACGTGTGTGCCGCGGACGTGTCCCGACGGCCTCGCCTGCGACGATCTGGGCAGCAACGGCTGCTGCCATCCGGCGGACTGCAACGACGGCAACGTCTGTACCGACGACACCTGCACCCCAACTCTCGGGTGCACGTCCACCCTGAGGGTCGGTTGCTGCACCGGGACGGGCGCCCCCTGCAACGATGGCAACGCCTGCACCACCAACGACACCTGCACCGATCTCAACACGTGCGGTGGCACGCCGGCCGCCTGCGTGAGCTCGAATCCGTGCCAGACGCCAACGGGCTGCAACCCGCAGACGGGTTGCCAGTTCCAACCGATCCCCGGCTGCTGCACCAAGGACGCCGACTGTGCCGCCGACGCGAGCGCCTGCACGACCGAGCGCTGCGACCTGACGGCGCACACGTGCGTCAGCGAGCAGATCCAGTGCACCACCACGGACGCATGCCTCGAGGTCAGGGGGTGCGACCCGCAGGCGGGCTGTCAGACGGCGCGCGTGAAGGGGATCGTCGGGCTCGACTGCCTCATGGCGCGCGAGCTTCTCGCTCTCACCGCCGAGGTGCCGGCGAAGGAGCCCGATCTCGGCAAGAAGCTCGTCAAGCAGCTCGGCAAGTTCCTCAAGAAGGCGACGAAGAAGATCGAGAAGGGCCGCAAGCTCGCGGCCGATCCGAAGAAGGCCGCCAAGGCGACGAAGCAGCTCACGGCCGCCGACAAGCAACTCGCGAAGTTCCTGGCGAAGCTCAACGCGGTGGACCCGGCCGTGGCGGCGCCGCTCGCCGACCTGGTGGAGTTCATCCGCGAGCAGCTCGCGGGCGCGCTGTCATAGCCCCCCACGGCATCGCGAGAGACGCCCGGGCTCGACTCAGCTCGGCCGTCGCAGCTCCAGCACACGACCCAGGTCGATCTCGAAGGCGACGACCGGCGTGCGGATGCCCCACGCCGTGAGCGTCTCGGGATGGATCTCGCCGATCTCGCCGACGGCGACGTCGCCGGCGGCGGCGACGACGCGCGCATGGCGGCCGGGAATGAAGGGCGGCCCGGCCGCCGGCTCGAGACGGTAGGCGAGGCCGAGATCGAAGCACAGCCGGTCGAGATAGCTGTGCAGCTCGGAGAAGCTCGCCGCGGCATGCGCGATCGCCGCGGCGGCGGCGCTCAGCGTGTGCGACCCTTCGGGCCGTTGCGCGTCGGCCACTGCGCACTCACCCACCTCGAAGATTCGGTGCGGGTAGAGCGAGATGGCGCTCGCGGCCTCGACATGCAGCAGTGACGGCAGCAGCGAGCGGCGCAGCACCGAGTAGCCCTCCGACATGGGATTGGCGATCTCGACCAGCCCGGTGAGCGGCCGGCCGACCTGCGCCGCTTCGGCGCCGCGGTTGGTGAGGACGTTGGTGATCACTTCCTCGAAGCCGTAGCCGACCAGACGCTCGCGCGCGCGGTCCTCGAGCGCCGTGAGCGGCGCGAGGCTGCCGACGGTGAAGCCCGTCGGCATCTCCGGCGCCAGGGTGTCGTAGCCGAGGCTCATGGCCAGGTCCTCGACCGCATCCACGCCGTGGAGGTAGTCGAGGCGATACGGCGGCGTGGACACCGTGAGCGTGTTGCCCGTCGCTTGCGCGTCGCACCCGTAGGCGCCAAGCCCGGTGACGATCTCGCCGCTCTCGAACGGCCGGCCGAGAAGGCGGGCGAACGCGTCGCGTTCGACCGTCACCCGGTTCTCGAACGGATACGGGACGACCACTCGATCGCCGAGCGGGGTGGCCCCGGGCGCCGGATAGCGCGCCGCCACCGGCACGATGGTCGCCCCGCGGTCGCTCATGTTCACGGCGAGGATGTTGAGGGCGAGGAGCACCGTGGGGAGATCCGTGCCGGTTGCCTCGACGAAGAGCCGGCGGTCGCCCGGCCGCACCTCGCCGACCGCGCGGCTGTTGATGATCGGCGGAAACGAGAGCACGGCGCCCGCGGCATCGACGAGCAGCGGATAGCGCTCCGCGCCGGCGAGAATCGGCCCGTAGGCGATGCCCTTGGGGTGGGACGCCAGGATCTCGGCGAGATCGAGCTCGCGCTCCGTCCCGAGCGGTACGAAGCGAACCGCGCGCGGGGCGACGGCGCGATACGACACCGGGAAGCGAATGGCCGCCGCCGGGTAGATGCCGATGGCGAGCGCGCGGCGCCGCTGCCCGAAGCCGTCCGCGAGCTTCTCCTGTGTCTCGATGAGGCTGCGCAGCAGATCCTCGCTGACGGCGAGGTTCTCGGCCACGAAGCCGCCGACGAAAGGTCGCACCGCCGCCACCGAGGGCTCGACCACGATCTCGGCGCCTGGCTCGCGCGGCGCGAAGCATGGATAGCGCGGCGGGGTGCCCGCCGCCTTCACGCGCAGCTGGCGGGCGATGCCCTCGACCGACCACAGATCGGGACGGTTCGTGTCGTTGAGCTCGATGCGCAGCTCGCCCGTCGCCGCGTCGTGGCTCTTGAGCTCGCCCTTGACCAGCTCGAGCCGCCGCTCGAGGCCGGCGATCGGCGTCGGCGCGCCGACGAGCGCTTCGAGATCGGCGAGCTGGCAGGTGATGGTGGGCATCTGCGGGCTCGGTCGCCTATAGCGGCGGGCGCGCCGTCCGGACCATCTCGAGATCCGGGGTGAAGAGATCGCGGATGTCGTCGATGCCGAGCGCCACCATCGCCATGCGATCGAGACCGAGCCCCCAGGCGATGACCGGCACGTCCACGCCCTGCGGCCGTGTCACCTCCGGGCGGAAGATGCCGGCGCCGCCGAGCTCCGTCCAGCCGATGCGCGGGTTGGGGTGGCGCATGTGCACCTCGACCGACGGCTCGGTGAACGGGAAGTAGGCGGGCACGAAACGCAGCTCCTCGGTGCGTGCCAGCTCGCGGGCGAAGAGACGCAGCAGGCCGAGCAGGTGGCGGAAGGTGATGCCGGGCTCGAGCACGATGCCCTCGATCTGGAAGAAATCGGGCGCGTGCGTCGCATCGACGGTGTCGTACCGGAAGCAGCGCGCGATCGAGAAGTACTTGCCGGGCACGGCCGCGGTGCCGAGCTGGCGCGCCGAGAGCGCAGTGCCCTGACTCCGCAGCACCAGGCGGTGCGTGCGGCGGCGGTCGAACGGATAGCGCCAGCCGCGCGAGCCGGTGCCGCCGCCATCGGTGTGGGCCGCGGCGACGCGCTCGACGGCGTCGGCCGGCAGCGCGCGGCAGTGGGTCGGCTCCTTGACGAAGTACACGTCGTGGATCTCCCGCGCCGAGTGGAACTGCGGCATGAACAGCGCGTCCATGTTCCAGAACTCGGACTCGACCAGCGGGCCGCGCATCTCGGTGAAGCCCATGGCGAGGAGGCGGCGCTTCACGTCGTCGAGAAAGTCGCGGTACGGGTGGCGCGAGCCGACGACGACGCGCCCGGGGCGCACGGTGACGTCGTAGGCCCGGAACGCCCGCTCGCGCCACGCGCCCGAGGCGAGCAGCTCCGGCGTGAGCTGCGAGATCGCATCGCCCTGACGGGCGAGATCGATGCCCTGCGCGCGGGCGGCGGCGAGCAGCCGCTCGCCCGCCGGCGCGAGCGTGAACCAGCGTTCGGTCTCGTCGCGGCAGGCGAAGACGCCGCGCGCCTTGCCGCGCTTGCGGCTCAGCTGTTGCACGCGCTCGCGGTCGGCGTCGGCGAGCTCGTCGAGCGCGAGGGTTCCCGCGGCGCTCACCCGCTCGATGAGCGCCTGGGCCGCCCGCACGGGTGCCGTCGCCGCCGCAGCGTCGGCGCCCGGCTCGAGCACGCCTCCGGCGCCGACGGCGATGGCGCCGAGGCGCTTGAGCTCGCCGATGGCCGCGCCGATGTCGTCGCGCTCGTCGGCCGGCACCGCGGGATCGCTTGCGAGGCGGTCGCGGGTGACGCCCCGCTCGCGCGTGGCGATGTCGAGGATGCGCAGTGCGAGGAGCTTCCCCGTGGCGAGCTCCTTGCCGCGATCGGTGAGCCCGACGAGCGTGCGCTGCTCCTCGCGCGCGACGCCGACCGCGCCCTTCTCGCGCAGGCGCTCGACGGCCGAGCGCGCGTGCGCGAGGTCGAGGCCGGCGCGGGCGGCGAGGGCGGCGAGCGGCTCCGCCGTGCCGGGCGCGAAGGCGCCGAGGAGCTTCACCTCGAGCGGGTGAAGCGCCACCACGTCAGGCGCGGCATCGGCGGCCATCGGCAGCGGCTATCACATCCGCCGTGGCAGCAAAAGCAACGCGACGCCGCCTGCCTTGACAGCACGGATGTCGGGGGACGAAAGACACGCGGTGATGATGGACAAGGTTGTTCCGACCGCGGCCGCCGCGCTCGCCGGCGTGCGCGACGGCGCCACCGTGCTCGTCGGCGGGTTCGGTGTCATCCAGGGATGGCCGGCGAGCCTGCTGCTGGCGCTGCGCGCGCGCGGCGCCCGCGATCTCACGGTGATCTGCAACACCCCGGGCGTCGGGCCGTACTCGCCCCAGATTCTCGCCGAGGCCGGGCAGGTGCGGCGCCTGGTGAGCACGTATGCCACCTATCCGGGACGGCCGACGCCGATGGCCGACGGGATCCGCGACGGTACACTCACCCTCGAGCTCGTGCCGCAGGGCACGCTCGCCGAGCGTGCGCGCGCCGGCGGCGCCGGCATCCCCGCGTTCTACACCCCGGTTGGCGCCGGCACCGAGGTGGCGCGCGGCAAGGAGACGCGCCGCTTCGGCGGCCGCGAGCACGTGCTCGAGACCGCGATTCGGGCCGACGTGGCGTTGATCCGGGCGGAAGTCGCCGACCGCCTCGGCAACCTCACGTACCGGCGCGGCTCGCGCAACTTCAACCCGATCTTCGCCACCGCGGCCGACGTCACCATCGCCGAGGTGGACGAGATCGTCGCGCCCGGCGCCATCGCGCCCGAGGCGGTGGTGACGCCGGGCATCTCGGTCGATCGTGTGGTGCGCAGCGAGCATCCGATCGATGACGCGCTCCTGCGCGACCTGCGCCGGCGCTACGGCGCCGCAATTCCCGTCGACCCGCACACGGCGGGTGACGGCCCGCCGCGACTGCCGCCCGATCTCGTCGCGCGCAAGGCGGCCCTGCTGCTGCGCGACGGCGAGTACGTGAACCTCGGCCTCGGGCTGCCGACGCTCGTGTCGAGCTACGTGGCCGCGGAGCGCGCCATCGTCCTCCATGCCGAGAACGGGCTCCTCGGCTATGGGCCGCTCGTCGAGGAGGGCCAGGAGGACTTCCATCTGTACAACGCCGGCGGGCAGCTCGTGCGCCTAGTTCCCGGGGCGAGCTTCTTCGACTCCGCGGCGGCGTTCGCGATGGTGCGCAGCGGCCGGGTGGGGACCGTGGTGCTCGGCGCCCTGCAGGTCTCGCAGGCCGGCGACCTCGCCAACTGGAACGTCCCGGAAACAGGCGCGGGTGGGATCGGCGGCGCCATGGATCTCGCCGCCGGCCGCGCCCGCGTGATCGTCGTGATGTTCCACACCACGCGCGCGGGCGAGCCCAAGCTGGTCGAGCGGTGTGCCTACCCGCTGACGGCCCCCGCGTGCGTGTCCACGGTGGTCACGGATCTCGCCGTCATCGACATCGACGCCGGCGGCTTCCTGCTGCGCGAGCTGGCGCCGGGCGTGGCGGTCGAGGATGTGCGCGCGCGCACCGGCGCGTCGCTGCGCGTCTCCGCCGATCTGCGGGAGATGAGATTCACGTGAGCCCCGGCGTGAGGCAAGGGCAATCGGCAGCTCGGGATACTAGTTCGCTTCGGAATATCACGTTGTATTTGCACGACGCGGATCGTTGACAGCTCGATGCGATACGTGGCATCGGCTGCCTTGTTCGTTGGATGCTGCTACCTACTGGCTTGACCTAGTCTCGGTCAAAGGATGACGCCGTGAAGGTGACCGTCGCGGCCGGACGGAGCCGTCTGATGGCTTGCAAAGACGGGCGACCACTCCTCGCGAGAATCTTGTTTCTGGCGCTGACGGTGGGCGTCGGCTTGACGGCAGGTGGCCAAGCGCAGGCCCAAGGGCCTCCCGATTCCGGCACTCCCGCCATCGTTCAGGCAATCGTAGGTACGGCGAACGGTACCACGATCGAGACCCGTCTCGCTGCCACCGGCAACGCGCCTGTCATCGTCCTGCTCCGCAACGGCTCGGTCGTCCGGGGGCGCGGCGCTGTGGCAGCGAACGCGAAGGCCGCCCTGCGAGGTCGTCAGGACGCGGTGCTGTCGCGGCTTCCCCGAAGAGCATCCCGACGAATACGCCGGTTCGAGCGCTTGCCGGGCTTTGCCACGACGGTGACTGCGGAAGACTATGACCTGCTTCGATCGGATCCGCGCGTCGAGCGCGTCTATCTGGACGCGGAGATCCGGGCGACCTTGGTCGAGGGCAAGTTGCTGACCGATGCCACCGTCGTCAATGCCTCGGGAGGCGACGGATTCGGGAAGACCGTCGCGGTGCTCGACACGGGCATAGACTACACGAACGGAAACCTCGGCGGGTGCCTGGGGCCGGCTTGCAAAGTGAGAGGTGGCTTCGACTTCGTCAACGGCGACGAGGATCCGATGGACGACCATTTTCTCAGCCATGGGACCGCGGTGGCCGGAATCGTGGCTGCAAACGGAGCCCAGTCGACGGCCCCGATCGTCGGTGTCGCCCCTGAGGCCGATCTCGTGGCGCTGAAGGTGCTGGGGCGGAACGGGACGGGCTCCTTCTCTCTCGTCGACGAGGCGCTGGAGTGGATCCTCGATCATCCGGAGTTGCAGATCGATGTCGTGAACCTGAGTCTCGGCACCTTCGGCGCTGCGCACAACAACCCAGGAGCGTTTCCCTGCAGCGGATCGCTGACGGCGCAGGCAGTCGCCGCGCTCATCGACGAGGGAGTGATCGTGGTCGTCGCGTCGGGAAACGACGGTTTCGCCGACGGGGTGGCTTTCCCGGCCTGTGTCCCTGGCGCGATTGCCGTCGGTGCCATGTACGACGCGGATATCGGTCCGAGATCCTTCCAGCTGTTCTCCGGCCCCTGTACGGACGCAACGACGACGGCGGGAAAGGTCACGTGTTACAGCAACTTCGACGAGATCGTTGCGATCGTGGCGCCGGGGGACAAGACGACCACGACCGCCCGCGGCGCGAGCGGTGTCATGGATTTCGGTGGCACCTCGGCTGCCACCCCCTATGTGAGCGCCAACGCGGCCATCGCGTTGCAGGCCGATGCCACACTCGATGCACAGGGGTTCCGGGACGAGATCGCCGCCATCGATGTGACGACCCAGGATCCGGAGAGTGGACTGACCTTTCCCGTCCTCCGGTCGTCCGATCTGTATTTCCCGTTGGACCGGGACGGCGACGGGGTTTCCCACAACGGGAGCGGGGGGAGCGCTGGCGACGGCCGGTGCGCGAGCGGCAGCACCGCGGGGTGCGACGACAACTGTCCGGGGATCTCCAATCCGTCGCAGGCCGATCTCGACGGCGACGGCGTGGGCGACCCCTGTGACAGCTGTCCGGGCGCCTTCAATCCCGAGCAGCTCGATTCCGATGGCGACGGATCCGGGGGCCCTTGTGACCCGTGTGAGGATCGTGACGGTGACGGATTCGGCGACCCTGGTCCCGTGGACGTGTGTCCGCGCGACAACTGCATGAACATCCCGAACCCGTCACAGACGGACACCGATCACGACGGCCGTGGGGACGTGTGCGACAACTGCCCCCTGGCGCTGTTCAGGGAAGCGGATCAGACGGACGGGGACGGGGACGGAGTCGGCGACATCTGCGACAACTGTCTCAGTTCGGCGAACGCGGGCCAGGAGGACGGCGATGGCGATGGTGTCGGTGATCCGTGTGAGGGATGCATCGTGGCCAGGGAGGCCCCACCAGGCGACCTTCAGGTCACCGAGCTGACGCCGGTCCATCCCGATCCGCAGTTCCGTCTCCGTTTCGGGACGCCGTACTCGATCGACCAGCATTTGAGCATCGCGGCGAGGTTGGGCTTGATCTCCGACCCGGCCCTCTACTACGGCGCCGGCTTTGGCGACGCGGATCTGGAGCGCATCGCGACGGGCTCCGGCCCGGCGTTGAGCTCGCGAGGAACGTGGTTGGCGTTCAGCAGCACCGAGGACCTTCTCGGGCTCAATCCGGACGGATCCGAGGAGATTTTTCTGTATCGCCCCGGGACCGCCGGGCCACAGCCCGTCGCGCAGATCACGAACGGCGCCGCGCCATCCTGTCGCAGCTTCTACCCGTCGGTGAGCTCCCGGAACATCGCCTACATCTCGACTTGCGATCCGCTCGGCACCAACCCGGATGGCAACCACGAGCTCTTTCTCTACCACATAAGAGCCGAGCGGACCACGCAGCTCACGCAGACGACGTCTTGCGAAACGGGATTCGACTACGGGCCATCGCTCGACCGGCGTGGCCGGGTGATCGCCGTGGCATCGGCGTGTGATCTGGACATGGGCGGGACCCCATCGGAGAACACGTCGGTCTACGTTTATGATGCAAAGGAGTCCTCCTTCACGCGGCTGCCGTGGTGCCCTGGGTGCACGATCGGAGACGTTCCGACGATCAGCCCGGATGGACGAACTGTCGCCTACTACGGTGGTGCCAATTTCAGGGCGCAGGTCATGCTCGTCGACATCCGCAGGGGACAGATTCGGGAGATGTCGAGGATCTGTCAGCCGGTGGCCAACTTCCAGGTGAGTTTCCTCACGTGCGTGGAGTGCTTGTACTACTTTCAGGGTGCACAGCGAGTCGCGCTGTCCACCCGCGCCAGACGGATCGCGTTCTCCGGTCTGCGGTTCGCTCCGGAGACCCCGCTACCAAAGAACTTCAGCGTCTTCATCATGGATCGCGAGACGGGGCTCACCCGAGCGCTGTCGACGCTCGGTCAGCACGGGCTGGCGGGGTTTCCGCGGCTCGAGTCAAAGGGATCTCGCGGTACCTTCGGCGCCCAGGACTTGGTGCAGGTCGGTGGCCTCGACTTGCCCGAAGAGCCGCCCTTCTCGCACTTCGAGGTCCTTCTCTATCGCTTTCGCGTCATTCGCTGAGGGGCGCGCACGACCGAAACCATCCGATCCCGTCAGACCCTCTTCGAGTGCCGGTCTCGCCGGTTGGAAAGAGTGTGGTGGCGGGTGGTGGCCGCCCGCACGGGCGCGCCGATCCGCCGGGGCGCTGCCCGGGTGCCGTGGTGGGTGGACTTCGGAACGGTGGGGATGCTAGCCATCCGGTATTCCGAGGGTGGCGCCCGGTGCCGACTTGCCCGAAGAGGTTCAGGCTCGTGTGGGCTCGCAGCTGAACCTGCTTGGACGAGGGGAGAGCAGATGGGCATCTTCGTCTACGGCGTGATCTCGTATGCGACCTTCCTCGTGGCGTTCCTCTACGCCATCGGCTTCGTCGGCAATCTCATCGTCCCCAAGAGCATCGACTCGGGCCCGGTGGGGCCGACCGGCATGGCGCTGCTCGTGAACGCGCTGCTGCTCGGGATCTTCGCCGTGCAGCACAGCGTGATGGCGCGACCCGGGTTCAAGCAATGGTGGACGCGCATCATTCCCGCGCCGGCCGAGCGCAGCACCTACGTGCTCTTGGCGAGCCTGGTGCTGCTGCTGCTCTACTGGCAGTGGCGGCCGATGCCGGGCGTCGTGTGGAACGTGGAGAGCGGGCTCGGGCGCGCCGTCCTGTGGGCGCTGTTCTGGGGCGGCTGGGTGCTGGTGCTACTCTCCACCTTCATCATCGACCATTTCGATCTCTTCGGGCTCCGCCAGGTACACCTGCACCTGCGCGGGCGACCCTACCACCATCCGCCGTTCAAGATCGCCGCGTTCTACAAGATCGTGCGGCATCCGTTGCTGCTCGGCTTTCTCGTCGCGTTCTGGGCGACGCCACACATGACGGCGGGGCATCTCCTGTTCGCCGTCGCCACCACGGCGTACATCCTGATCGCGATCCAGCTCGAGGAAAGAGATCTCGCGACCTTCCACGGCGTCGCCTACGAGCGCTATCGGCGCGAGGTGTGGATGCTCCTGCCGCTGCCGCGCGGCAGGCGCTGAGCGGCGGTCGCTGCGGGGCGCTACCGGCGCTCGCCTTCGCCGGCGCCGTTTGCGACGGCCGCAGGCGTTCCGGGCGGCAGGCAGACGAGCTTGAGCGCGTCGGCGTCCTTGGCGTTCCGGTTCGACGTCGCCCGTAGCCGGATCGAGCGCGCGCCACGCCGGCCCGTGCGGGTCGGCACCTGGATCTCTACCCGAGGGCCACACACGTCGGTGTTGCTGCCCACCGGGGCGGCCGCCGCGGCGGCGAGGAGCTGCCGGTAGTTCTCGGCGTCGATCTGCCAGCGCGCCGCGTCGCGCACCGTCGGCTTTCGCACCTCGGCAAGCGCGACGACGCCAACGCCGTTGCGCCCGGTTCCCGGCCGGCAGGGCAGATCGCTCGGCTCGCTGTTGTTGGAGCACAGCCACACGTAGAAGCGGCATCTGCCATCCACGGCGCCGTCCCGGTCGCAGCGGGGATCGCCGTCGACGCACGCCTGCCGGGGAGCCGCCGGGCCGCTGCCGGGATCGCCGGTCCCTTCGAGCTTCCACGCGATCACGCACTCGGTCTGCCGGGGACCGCGACCGCCTGCCATCCGCGCCGTCCACGACGGCTCGAGAAAGCAACGGGGCGAGCATCCATCACCCGGATGTATGTCGCCGCGGTCACACTGCTCTCCGCGCTCGACATCCACGATGCCGTCGCCGCAGTGCCGCATCGTACAATCGATCCGGCAGGCAAGGTCCGTCACGGCGGAGTCACTGGCGGCACCGGCGTCGCATTCCTCGCCGGGATCGACGATTCCGTCGCCGCAGCACCGCGTGAGGCCACTCCGGCAACCACGGGTCGGCGGCGGCGCTTCGGGCAGCTTGCGAGGGCCGGTCTCCACCGCCCCGTCCACCGGCGGCAGGTGCGAGGCCTGGGGCGAGCGGGGGGCACCGCCGTCCGGGGTGGTCGCGCCCAGCAGGATGAGGGGTACCAGAGCAAGCCGGGTCAGGACCACGCCGGGTGGAGTCATCGAGCCCATGGGTACCAGCCCCGCTCCCTCTGCCCGGTTATCCAGCCCATCGAGCCGTAGTCCGCCCAGGGTGCTGTCAGCAGCGCCGAGCGCGCTCCCTCTTGACCATGTTAGGTTGCAGTCGTGCAACCCAAAGGACACCGTGCAAGGCTGCGGCGGGCTGGTGCAAGGTGCCCATTCATCTAACTAGCTGAAATTCTGAAGAAATTCCTTATCGTCACGCCGCGTTGTGGGCACCCTTCTTGCTCGTGGGATGCGCTTCGGTGCGGCGCCGGCGACGGGTGGCGGCGGGTTTCCGGCGGAGGATCACGTCGTGCGGCTGCCAAGGAGAGGTCCGAGCAGGAAGGAGCCGAGCCGTGCAACGTTCCAAGATATCCCTTCGATCCAGCCGCCGCGCGCGCTTCGTCGCCGCCTTGAGTATCGGGTTGGCGACCCTCGTCGCGGCGAGCCCGTCGCTCCTCGCCCATGAGCACCATCGTGAGACCCGGACCTTCACCGCGAGCCTCCGGGGCGAGCCGCAGGTCGGCTGCATCGTCACCACGGGCGGGGAGCGCTGCAGCGCCGAGCAGGTCCGCGGGGCGATCGTTGCCGACGGCGCGCCGGCGTTCGCCGGCACGTTCAGCTTCGAGCTGCCCGGGCTCCGTGACGGACGCGCGCCGATCGGGCGACGCGGGCGCGGCCGCCTCACCGGAACCTTCCTCGCCCCGGGCGACGTCGAGCCGGTCCATTGCGTGTTCAAGGGGCGGCTACGGACTCAGGGTGTCGCCATTCCCGGTGGTGCATCGACGCGGCGTTTCCATGCGGGACGCTTCGATGCGCGTGGGCGGTGCGGCGGCGCGCCCGCGCTGTTGAACGCCATCTGGTCGGGCTCGATCGGCAACACCGACGGCGAGCTGGTCACGAGCTTCGAGCGCTTCGACGGCCGCCTTGCCGGCAGCATCCGCACGCGGGCCGGGAGCGAGGTCGAGTTCCGCTTGCCGTAGGGGAGATCCGGGCCGAGGCTGAGACTAGCCGCCCAGCGGCCGGGCGGCTATCATCGGCCCGATGTCGGCTGCGACCCACCAGAGTGCCAAGGCGACCGGCGCCACGGAGCGGCGATTCGGGCTGAGCGTCGGCGGGGTCTTCCTTGCCCTCGGGCTACTCCTCGCCTGGCGCGACCATCCGACGATCGGCACAATTCTCGGCGTTCCGGGCGCGTTGCTGATCGCTGGCGGGCTCCTCGTGCCGCGATGGCTCGCGCCGGTGGAGCGGGGCTGGATGCGGTTTGCCGCCGTCGTCGGCGCCTTCAACGCCCGCATCATCCTCGGCCTCGCCTACTATCTCGTGATCACACCCGTCGGCGTCGTCATGCGCCTCTTCGGACGCGACCCACTCGACCGCCGCCTGCGCACCGGGGACAGCTACTGGCGCAAGCGCCCGCCGCAGCCGCCCGCCACCCGGGAGCGGTACGCGCGGCAGTACTGACGAGCGCGATGGCGACGCACATCCTCGGCATCTCGGCCTACTATCATGATGCGGCGGCGTGCCTCGTGCGCGATGGCGAGATCATCGCCGCGGCGCAGGAGGAGCGCTTCACGCGCAAGAAGCACGACCCGGAGTTTCCGAAGCACGCGATCGCCTACTGCCTGAAGGAGGCCGGCATCGGCGTCGGCGATCTCGACGCGATCGGGTTCTACGACAAGCCGATCGTCAAGTTCGAGCGCATTCTCCAGACGTTCCTCGCCGAGTCGCCCATGGGCGTGCGCCAGTTCCTCGACGGCATGCCGGTATGGCTGAAGGAGAAGCTCTTCACACGCGAGCAGATCCGCGCCGACCTCGACTTCAAGGGTGAGATCTACTTCGCCGAGCATCACGAATCGCACGCCGCGAGCGCCTTCTATCCGTCGCCGTTCGCCGAGGCCGCCGTGCTGACCATGGACGGCGTCGGCGAATGGGCCACGTCGTCGTACGGGATCGGGAAGGGGAAGGACCTCGAGCTGCTGGCCGAGCTGCGCTTCCCGCACTCGCTCGGGCTCCTCTACTCGGCGTTCACGTACTACACCGGCTTCAAGGTGAACTCGGCCGAGTACAAGGTGATGGGCCTCGCGCCCTACGGCGAGCCGCGCTACGTGGACGCGATCCTGAAGGAGCTGGTGGACCTGAAGGAGGACGGCTCCTTCAAGCTCAACATGCGCTACTTCAACTACCTGCGCGGTCGGACCATGACCAACGGCGTGTTCGACGGCGTCTTCGGCGGCCCGCCGCGCGCGCCCGAGTCGTCGCTCACGCAGCGCGAGATGGACCTCGCCCGCTCGGTCCAGGAGGTGACCGAGGAGATCATGCTGCGCATGGCGCGGCAGGTGCACCGCGACACGGGTCTCGAGAACCTCTGCCTCGCCGGTGGCGTCGCGCTCAACTGCGTTGGCAACGGCCGCCTGCTGCGCGAGGGGCCGTTCAAGCGCCTGTGGATTCAGCCGGCGGCCGGGGATGCGGGCGGCGCGGTCGGAGTGGCGCTGCTCGTCTGGCACAAGGTCCTCGGCAACGAGCGCCCGGCGAACGGCGGCCGTGACCGTATGCGGGGGTCGTTCCTCGGACCCGAGTTCGAGGCGGCGGAGATCGAGGCGGTGCTCGAGCAGTTCGGCGCGCGCTACACGCGCCTCGGCCCGGCCGAGCTGGTCGAGCGCACGGCCGATCTCCTCGCCCAGGAGAAGGTCGTCGGCTGGTTCCAGGGGCGCATGGAGTTCGGGCCGCGGGCGCTCGGCGGCCGCAGCATCCTCGGCGATGCGCGCTCGGCGCGGATGCAAGCGGTGATGAACCTCAAGATCAAGTTCCGCGAGAGCTTCCGTCCGTTCGCGCCGAGCGTGCTCCGCGAGCGCGTGGCGGACTACTTCGAGCTCGACTGCGACAGCCCCTACATGCTGCTGGTGGCGCCGGTGCGCGCCGATCACCGGCGGCTCATGACCACGGAAGAAGAGCGGCTCTTCGGCATCGAGAAGCTCAACGTGCCGCGCTCCGATCTGCCCGCCATCACCCACGTCGACTACTCGGCGCGCATTCAGACGGTCACCGAGGAGGCGAACCCGCTCTACTATCGGCTCCTGAAGGCGTTCGAGGCGCGCACCGGCTGCCCGGTGCTCGTCAACACCAGCTTCAACGTCCGCGGCGAGCCGATCGTCTGCACGCCGGCGGACGCCTACACGTGCTTCATGCGCACCGAGATGGACGCGCTCGTCCTCGCCCCGTTTCTTCTCTTGAAGGAAGACCAGCCGCCGCTGCGCGAGGACGTGGACTGGCGCACGCTCTACGCGCTGGACTGACCCTGGCTGGATCCCGGTTCTACGTTAGCGTTGGGCGCGGCTCGACCGGCGCCGGAAAAGCCTCCCGGCAGTCGGTCACTGCCGGGAAGGGGTCTTGCGCGCGCCGCGGCCTGCGCCTTCCGCCGCGCCATTGGGCAGCCAGCCGTAGGCGGCGAGAAACTGCTGGAGACCGGGGTCGTCCGCCGCGAGCGGCGGCAGCCACTCGCCGAGCACCGTTCGCTCCCACCACGCGCCGCTCGGGTCGCCGGGCGGAACGAAGCGATAGCGATAGCGCAGGGCGCGCACGTAGCGGGGTGGCTCGTCGGGGAACGGCAGCGGGCGGTCGTGCGCCAGTAGACTCAACGTCCCCGGATCGTTCTGCAGCAGCTTCCAGGCGAAGTGCACCGTCCACGGGTAGTCCCGCGGGCTCGCCATCGCCGCGAACCAGATCTGCCAGTCGAGACGATACTGATACGGGGCGATGACGCACGGCCGCCGCATCGGGTCGCCGGGCTTGCAGAAAAACTCGTACTCCTTCCAGTGCGTATCGGCGTCTAGGGTCGCATCGCTCGTCCCCTCGAAGACGATCTCATCGCGCTCCTTTCCCACGGATCCGAAGGCGCCGTACGTGTTGACTAGCGCCAGCGGGTCGAACGACGTGTTCATGGCTTGGCGCGGCGACAACATGTTGCGCACCGGAAAGAAGCTCAGCGCGGCCACTACCAGCGCCAGCCCTGCCACCGCGACGTTCTGCGCCCTTGACGGGCGCGCCGCCGCGGCCGCCTGCCGTGCGCGCTCGACCAGCCGGCGCGGCGTCACGTGTGACAGCAGTCCGTCGTCGAAGCAGGCGAGGATCGGCACGATGGTGAGCCAGTTGAGGAACGAGAGATTGCCGCTGACGATGAGGGTGAGCTGAAAGGCCAGCAGCACCGCCCCGGCGAGGTGGCGCGCCAGCCGCGGCCCGAAGGCGAACCACGGCGCCACGAGCTCGCTCAGGTGGTTGAAGGCCCCGCCGACCCGGTGCAGCCAGGTCGGCAGGAAGTGGAGCCAGCGGCTCACCGGATTGGGGATCGGCTGCGTCTCGTAGTGGTAGTAGAGGCACGTGAGGTCGCGCCAGCACGCGTCGCCGCGCAGCTTGATGAGTCCGGCGCCGAGCATGATCCGGAAGATGAGCCAGCGGAAGAGCGTGATCACCACCCACGACGGCGCGCGGCGCGGGAAGGGGCGCGGATCGACGAGCGGGCAGAGGAAGGTGGCGAGAAAACCGGTCTCGAGCAGCTGGATCTCCCAGCCGTAGCCGTACCAGAGCTGGCCGATGTGCACGAACGACATGTAGAGGGCCCACAGGGCCAGCATCAGAATCGCGTTGGCGAGGCCCGCCAGCACGAGCAGCGACAAGCCGGCGCCGACCCAAGCGAGCGCCACGAGCAGTCGGTCGGAGTGCCCGAGCCAGAACAGACTCGGGAGCCGCAGGAAGCCGTCGGTCCGCGAGCCCAGCGACTCCGCGACGCGGTCGAGGAAGAGCCGCGCCGGCAGCAAGCCATCATCGCCGATGAGCGGCAGGACCTGCTGTGCCAGCGAGAGGAATGCGACGAAGTAGACGAGGCCGAGCAGGCGCAGGATCAGGAACCGCGTCAGCCAGTACGACGGCGGCTCGGCCCCGCTCACTTCTTCGCGGCCGGTCGTGGTGTGAAGTCGAGGTCCGGCGGCGGCGCGTCGGGCAGCTTCCAGCGGATGTACGGCTTCTCCTTCAGCTCATGGTACGCGTTGGCCATGTCGATGCATTCCTGGAACGCCTTGTCGAAGGCGGCGAAGTCCTGCTTGCTGATGGGGCCCTCGAGCGTGCTCCAGTTCTCTTCGAGGTACTTGTTGATCGCCTCCTCGTGCTTGGGGCGCATGAAGGCGCCGAGCTCGAAGAGCCCGCGCGTCTCCTTCCATTGAAACTTTGCCATCGGCCAGTTGCCGGCCTTCGCGGCGTAGTAGAGCTTCCACGTGCGGATGCCGATCTCGGGCATGATGCGCGCGAGCCCGGGCTGGACCATCACCAGGTCCTCGATGCTCATGCTCTTCTTGTCGCCCCAGAACTCGATCGCTTTGATTCTGGCCTCGAGATCGTCGTCGGTCGTGCTCATCGCTGTCCTCCTGGGCCTTGTGGTCCTTCTTGTGGTCTTCCGGGTCGCTCGGCTTCCCTCGGCTCGCCGTAGACCCGCGTGGGTTGGCTGCCGGGCTGCATAGCGAATAGGATCGAATGTGCCAAGTCGCACCGGCAGATTGCGCCGGCTGGGCGGAATACTCACAGATGCGCTGCTCGACGGAGCGCCGGGGGTTACGCCTGGAAGTTGGCGGCGGCAGCTTGGGGAGCCCTCCTTGGCTCCTGCTGCCGCACTCGAGAGCGGCCGTCCCTGGCCTTCGGGGGGAGGGGTGTCTACCGGGCCGTCTTGTCGTCCGTCAGCTCGCGCACGCGCTCGGCCGAGTCGTCGAGCTGGCGCCGGATGCTGCCGGCGTGGATCTGGTTGCGCACGCGATTGAGTACTTCGTGGATGTTGACCGGCTTGGTGACGTACTCGCTCACCCCGAGGCGCATCCCGGCCACGCGGGTGGCGATGTCGTCCTTCGCGGTGAGGAGGATGATGGGAATGCTCTTCGCGCGCGGGCTCTGGCGCAGCTCGGTGCACATGGCGAGACCATCCATGCCCGGCATCATGACGTCGAGGAGGATCACGTCGACGCGCTCGCGCGCGACGACCTCGAGGCCCTTGGGGCCGCTCGCCACCGCGAGCACGTGATAGCCCGCGCTCTGGAGCGTGCGGGTGAGGATCTCCCGCGCGTCGCGATTGTCATCGACGACCAGTACCGTGTGCTCGCCGGGAACTACGTTCGGAGTCTCCATGGTGTCTCTCCGCTGCGCCTCAATCGTTCTGCTGCAGGATGGCGCTCGCGTCGGTGGTGCCGCGCTTGCGCCGGAGCTTGGCTACTAGAGTCGTTCGCTTCACGCCGAGAAGCCGGGCCGCCGCTTGCTTGTTGCCCTTGGAGCGCCTGAGCGCCTCGTCGATGAGCCGGCTCTCGAACTCCTCCACCGCCGTGGTGAGGTCGAGGCCATCCTCGCTGAACTGCGGTTTCGGGATCTTCTTCTCGCAGATGAAGGAGCGGATGTTCGCGGGCAGATTCTCGACCCGGATGACGCCGTCCTCGCTGAGGATGACGAGGCGCTCGATCAGGTTCTCGAGCTCGCGGATGTTGCCGGGCCAATCGTACTCCCAGAGCTGCACCATCGCTTCCTCGGTCACCCGCACGGGGCGACTCGGGCGCCGCTCGTTGTGGCGGTCGAGGAAGTGGTTGACCAGCAGCGGGACGTCGGAGCGCCGCTCGCGCAGTGGGGGCAGGGTGATGGGGATCACCTGGAGACGGTAGTAGAGGTCCTCGCGCAGCCCGCCCGTCTCCACCGCCTGCGCGAGATCCTTGTTCGAGGCGGCGACCACCCGCACGTCGACTTTGAAGGCCCGGTCGGCGCCCACCGGCCGGATCTCCCGGTCCTGCAGCACCCGGAGCAGCTTCACCTGCAGCGCCGGGTTCATCTCGCTCACCTCGTCGAGGAAGATCGTGCCGCCGTTGGCGAGCTGGAACATGCCAGCGCGCGAGCCGAAGGCGCCCGTGAACGCTCCCTTCTCGTGCCCGAACATCTCCGACTCGAGCAGCTCGGCGGGGATGGCGCCGCAGTTGACGGGGATGAACGGGCGATCGCCGCGCTGGCTGAGGGCGTGAATCGCCCGGGCCACCAGCTCCTTGCCGGTGCCGCTCTCGCCCATGATCAGCACCCCGGCGTCGGTCGGGGCCACCTTGCGGATGAGGTGACACACCTTATGGACCAGCTCGTGCTGACCGATGATGAAGGTGTCGAGCTGCGCTGCGGGATTTTCCTCGACCAAGGCAGCCCCCCCTACCATACCGTGGTCTCCGCAGGCCCGGCGCCGCTGGGCGCTCGTGTGGCCGGAAACGATTGCGGGCGCGCGAATGCAGGTGCTATGGTCTCGGGCATAGCGAATGCGGTCCTCATGACCCACGCGCACACCGGGCAGACGCGTGGCGTGCAGCAGTCTATCGACCGGTTCGGGTTCAAAGTTTAGGACAATTTTGTGAACCGGGCCGTATCCCGGGCGCGAGCGTTCGTGTCGTCGGTTCCGAGGCCGGGTGCGGCACGTAACGGCGTGGACGAACGAAGAACGGCGAGGGGCTCGATATGAACAAGGAACGACGGCCACCCAAGCGACGGCGTACGGGAACGCGCTTGGTTGGGGGCGCAGCCCACTTCCCACGTGAGAAGTCGGCGCGCGGGAAGGAGCGGGCTGCTGGTCCCAGGGCCGAGCCCGGCATGAAGTCGCCGCCCGGCAGCATGCCCGCCCCCGACAGTTCCGCGGTCGGCACGAGGGCTGTGGGCGGTGCGGCACGCGGAAAGCGGCCGGACGGTCGCGCGCCGCGCGCACTCCGCCCCGTGCGGATTACGCCGGGTTACATCAAGCACGCCGAGGGATCGGCGCTCATCGAGATGGGCCACACGAAAGTGATCTGCACGGCGTCGGTGGAGGAGGGCGTGCCGCGCTTTCTGCGCGACAGCGGCCGTGGCTGGGTGACGGCGGAGTACGGCATGCTGCCGCGCTCGACCAACACCCGCAGCGAGCGCGAGGCGGCGCGGGGCCGGATCGGCGGGCGCACGTCGGAGATCCAGCGCCTCATCGGCCGCGTGCTGCGCTCGGTGCTCGACTTCGAGCGGCTCGGCGAGCGCACCGTGCGCATCGACTGCGACGTGCTCCAGGCCGATGGCGGCACGCGCACGGCCTCCATCACCGGCGGCTTCGTGGCGCTGGCGCAGGCCTTCGAGGGTCTGGTGCGATCGGCGGCGCTGCGCCAGAACCCGATCCGCGAGGCGGTGGCGGCGGTGAGCGTGGGTATCGTCGGCGGGCGTGCCGTCGTCGATCTCGACTACGCCGAGGACAGCCAGGCCGAGGTCGACATGAACGTCGCCATGACGGCGAGCGGCCGCTTCGTCGAGGTCCAGGGAACGGCCGAGCACGCCCCGTTCACGCAGGCGCAGCTCGACCGCATGACGACGCTCGCTGCGGAATCGATGCGCGCGCTCTTCGCCGCGCAGCGGGCGGCGCTGGCGGAGATCGGGGCGACTTTGCCCGGAATGCGGTAGCACGGATCGCCGAGTCAGAAGGTGACGTTTCATGTGCCTCCCTCGCCGTCTCGTCATCGCCTCCCGCAACGCGGGCAAGGTGGCCGAGCTCCGGCGGATGCTGGAGGCGTGGGGTGTGCCGGAGGTGCACGGAATCGCCGAGCTCAGCGATGCGCCGGAACCGCTCGAGGACGGCGCAACATATATAGACAACGCGCGCATCAAGGCCGTGAGCGGGGCGGCGGCGACCGGGCTGCCGACACTCGCCGACGACTCGGGCCTCGAGGTCGACGCGCTCGATGGCCGGCCGGGCGTGCACTCGGCGCGCTACGGCGGCCTGGGGCTCGACGATCGTGATCGCATCGCCCGCCTGCTCGCCGAGCTCGACGGGGTGCCCGAAGTCCGCCGGGGCGCGGCGTTCCGTGCGGTCGTGGTGCTCGCCTGGCCTGGCGGCCGTAAGGTCGCGGCGGAGGGTGAATGCCGCGGCGGCATTGCCCCCGCGCCGCGCGGGAGCGGTGGCTTCGGCTATGACCCGGTGTTCGTCTTTCCGGCCTTCGGGCGGACGTTCGCGGAGGTGAGCCCGGCCGAGAAGGCTCGGGTGGATCATCGCGGGCGAGCGATGGAGGCGCTGCGCGTGCGCGTCCTCGCCGACTGTCTGGGTAGTGGGTCAGCTTGAACTGACCCACTACCTTTGCGAGCAATCGGATTGCGGTTGACGCACCCGCGATGTTAGAACCCGAGCCGTCTTCGGGGCGTAGCGCAGCCTGGTAGCGCACCTGCCTTGGGCGCAGGGGGTCAGCAGTTCAAATCTGCTCGCCCCGACTTACTTGAACGCCGTCTATTGCCCGGCGCTGAACGTCGCCGACCCGCTCGGCGCCACGAGGTTCCGCCTGACGTCGTCGACGGTGAACGTGGTGCTCCAGCACTCGCCGTCGCTGTTCACGAGCTGAGCGGTCACCGGCAGCACGAGCGGCGGCTGCGTGCGCAGATCGAGGTTTACCCCCTTGGCGCGCGCTCGTACCTTCGCCTCGTCGTCGGCACCCGCCTCGGCGCGCAGTCGCAACATGCCGTCCGGTCGCTTGAACGAGGAATTCGTGAAGGCGAGCTCGTCCCCGGCGAGCTCCCAGCAGGGGCCGCGGGGGCACGGCGCGCCCGCGGGCGCGGTCGCATCCACGATCAGCCGGTCTCCGGGTCCGCCCGAGTCGTAGACGCAGAGCGTGTAGTCCGTGCTTCCCCCGACCGGGTCGCCGAGGTCGCCGGGCAGGGTCTCTTCCCCGCGGAGCCAGCGAAAGACCGTCGTGTCGAGATCGTCGTTGGGCGAGTCTTGAACGAGCAACGTCGAGCGCCCTGGCGACCGACACCCGCTCGTCACCGGCGCCGCCGCGCACGGCGATGCGAGGACAAAGGCCGTGATCGATCCCCGTCCGATGGGCACGCTGCTCCCGCCGAAAGTCGACCGCGGACGGCTGACGACGTAGATGTGGCGGCCGTCGGGGCTCGCGACCGCGGCCGCCGGGTGCACGAGCGCGTCGGCCGGTACGCCGTCCGCACCGGGGACGAAGCGATGGCGCTGCGTGAGCTTCCCCGTCCCGGCATTGCGACCAAAGATCAGAAACGCATCGCCGCTCCCGCCGATCGAGGGCTCCTCTGTTGGCACCAGCACGGTCGCTCCATCCGGGGCGACGGCAAGCGAGCGCGGAAGCTCCAGATCGTCCACGTCCGCGGACGCGCTCGTCTTGGCCTGCAGCCACGTGAGATTCCCGGCGGCTTCCAGGCGCACCACCACCACCGCCTTGTCCTGCGAGCCGGCAATGTAGGCGTGGCGTCCGTCGGGCGCGAGGACGACCGACCAGGCTCCCTCAAACCCGCGCCCCGGGAGGTCGAGCTCGACGTCCACGAGCGTGAGCAAGCCGCTCCCGGAGTCACGGGCGAAGCTCGCCAGCCCGGCGGGGTCCGAGTATGACGCCAGCACGTGCGCCCCGTCCGGGGCTACGACCATGGCCGTGGCCCGGTCGAAGTCCCCGGGCGGCGGCTGCACGGCAACGAACGTGAGCGCTCCCGTGCCGCCGTCACGCTCGAACACCGCGATCGCACCCGTGGCCCGCGAGCTCGCATAGACGTGCAGGCCGTCAGGGCTCGGCGCCACGCCACTGGCCTCGGAGAGCCCGCCGACCCCGGCGACGCCGTCGACGTGCGCTTCGAGGAACGTCAGGGCACCGGTCGTGCCGTTGCGATCGAACGCCGCCAGCGAGTCGCCCGCGTCGCCGGTTACGTAGACATGCTGGCCATCTGGGCTCACGGCCACGGCGTCCGCGCCGCCGATCCCCGTGAGACCCTGGTCGCCGTCCCGCTGAACCTCGACGAACGCGAGCGCGCCCGTCCCGGGATCGCGCGCGAAGACGCCGATCTCGCCGAATTCGCCCCCGCCGCCCGTTCCCACGCTCGCGGCGACGTAGACGTGCGCACCATCGGGGCTGATGGTGACTGCCCGGGGGAGCTCGAGACCCAATATCGGACCTCTGACGGCCTCCACGAAAGTCAGGCTGCCGGCCAGCGTGTCGCGCTCGAACACCGCCACCGCCTCGTCGCTCGTTCCTGCGACGTAAAGATGCGCACCATCCGGGCTGAGGGCGAGCCCCCCGGGATCGCCCAATCCGAAGACGCCGCCCGCTTCGTCGAAGACCGTCTCGACGAACGTAAGCGCTCCCGTGAGGGCGTCGCGCTCGAACACCCCCACCGAGGCCGGATCGCCGACAGAAGGGCGTCGCGCAGCTACGTAGACGTGTCCCCCGTCCGGGCTCGCACTGACCGCGTGCAAGTTCCCGTCGATGCCGCTGCTGCCGTCGGGGTGCGCCTCGACGAACGTGAGCGCCCCCGTGCCGGCGTCCCGCTCGAAGACGACGAGCGCATTGTCGTCGCTCCAGAAGGGCGTGCGCGGCCCACTGGTCACGTACACGTGCGCCCCGTCCGCGCTGACGGTGATGGCGGATGCGCCCTGGAGGCCGGACACGCCGACAGTCGAGTTATCGACGACCTCGACGGGAGTGAGAAGACCGGTCACGTCGTCGCGCGCGAACACCGCCACGGCCCCGTCGCCGGCGCCCGCGACGTAGACATGGGCGCCTTCCGGGCTCACCGCGATGCCCTGCGCGCCGCGCAGCCCGTTGATGCCGCCGACGCCATCCGTGTAGGAAGTCACGAATGTCAGCGCACTGGTGCCCGCGTCGCGGCTGAACACCGCGACGGCGTTGGCGGCCGATTGGCCGCTCCCGGGTCCGCCGGCGCCGCTGGCCACGTAGACGTGGTCGCCATCCGGACTCACCGCGATCGCGGCGGCGCTGTCGAGCGAGCTATGGAACTGCGCCTCGACGAAGGTGAGCGCGCCCGTGATCCCGTTCCGGCTGAAGACGGCGACCGCGTCGTCGATGTCGGCGCTCACGTACACGCTCTGGCCGTCCGGGCTCAGCGCCACGGCGGAGCTGCCCGCGAGCCCGTTGACTCCACCGGCACCGTCCGCCCAGCTGCCGATGAGGGTGAGCGCCCCGCTGCCCGCGTCGCGCGCGAGCGCCGTCAGCTCGAACCGGGAGGCCACGTACACGTGCTGCCCGCCGGGAGCCACCGTCACCGCCTCCGGGGCCTGCAGCTCCAGCGAGTCGTAGAGGGATTGGACGTGCGCGGGAAGTGCGGCGTGGGCGGTTGCCTGGAGGCCGACCGTTGCCGCGACCACGAGTGCGCATACGAGCCGGGCGCTCGCCGCACGCCATCGACCGGGCCGCGCGCAGAGACCCCTGTCACAGTGCGGCAACGCGAACGCGCTACAGGTACAAGACGGCATTGGCAGCCCTCCGGGATGCTTCTGGGGAGCGCCCCGGGGATCGCACGCACCGCCCGGAGCGCCGGCTCTTTTTCCGTGGCACTACCCCGGGCGAGGTCTATGAGTCAAGATAAAAGGCAGGAAGCACGTGAACCGAGAAGAGCGTAACCTCCTTCTTGCAGCATCGAGGAAAATCGTGTCGAATCAGCCGCTTGCGCCAGTAGCTCAGTTGGATAGAGCAGCGGCCTTCTAAGCCGCGGGTCGGGGGTTCGATTCCCTCCTGGCGCACTGACACTTTTCGCTTGCAGTCTGAACGCTTACCGCTCTCAGCGACGGTAGCGTCTCGCGGCCCTACGGGCGCGTGGGGCTGTTTTTGGGGCTGTTCGTCCCGCGTCGAGCACCTTGACGGAGTCGTGGAGATGGGCGGGCGCGAGATGGGCGTAACGCAGCGTCATCACCAGCGTCTTGTGGCCGAGCAGCTCTTGCACGGTGCGTAGATCGACCCCCTTCATCACGAGGCGGCTCGCGAAGGTGTGCCGGAGGTCGTGCCAGCGAAAGTCCTCGATGCCCACATCGCGCAGCGCCGGAAGGAAGACGCGGTTCAGAAGATTCGGTCCATTGAGAGGCGTACCTGTGGCAGACGGAAACACGTAACCGCCCTGGAAGCGACTCGGGAGGGCGCGCAGAATGGCCACGGCGGTGTCGTTGAGCGGAACGTGGCGCACGCCTCCGTGCTTCGATCGCGGGATGGTGAGCAGCTCCAGTCGTCCTCGCGAAACGAAGGGGCATTCCCGCCTGGCGCATAGGGCCTACGGCTGATGCCGTCTCATTTCGCGGTCATAGCCCGGCGCGACCGGAGGCACTTCAGGCTAGGGCCACGCCGCAGGGGTGCGTTTTCGCGGGGAGTCGCACTTACTTGGGGACGTGCCCGTACCTACTCGGAGCAAGACGGAACGTCCGATGCGCGACCGTGAAGCGACCGCGCCAAGCGAAGCTGTCCAGGAACTTTAGAGCCGTCGGTCGTTATCGCACACGACGGCTCCGGTGTACGGGGAGTAGACGTTGATGTAGTACGTTGTAAACAGCAGCATCAAGCCCTGCGCGAAGGTTTTGCGAGTGTCGATTCTCGAAATATGGCTCGCGCCGCCACACGTTGCGGCAGCATCGATGACCATCTCGCCCGGTGCCCAGCCGTATAGCCAAAAATGCCTCCACCGCGGCTGAGGAACGCGACTGACGGTGGACGACTCACCTTGCGATTTTAGCGACAGCGGCGCCAAGTTGGAGTAGCTTGTTCGGTGGCACCCACCAGCGACAAGCAAAGTGAGGAGCGCCACGCACAATCGTATCATGGTAAGTGCCTCGGGTTCGGCAGGCAGTAGTACCACGTTGATCTGGGGCTCCAGATGCCAAGCGTCGCGACGCCGAGCAGGCCGTCTGTGAAGGTGGTTCGTTCTGAAATGGCGGCAGCACCGTAGGGGCAACGCCTACCCACGTCTACGCGACAAGTAGGTGCCAGCCCCCAGAGAAAGAACGACTTGCGCTCGTACACCCGGCGGTCATGGTTTGCGCGATCAAGCTCGAATCGCATGGTGTGACACGCAGGCAGGATAAAGAGGGCTGCCAACGCCACGAAGAGCGCAAGGGCTCTCATGTCCTGCAATGTCGGCCGGTGCACCTAGAAACTTGAGTAACTTCAGACCTCCTGACCTCCCTGGGGTAACCGCCTGAAATCTCGGCCTCCGGCCCAGTCTGGGGTGCGCACCAATACCTGTCCGCTTTTTTCTTGCGGCTTGGGGTAACCGCTCGATCC
>Ga0187892_10004066_pt1 | contig 25285 bp, 52 predicted proteins | sample MA1701073metaG_FD_139345 | JGI IMG/M metagenome (GOLD analysis project Ga0187892, IMG submission 139345) | Bio-ooze microbial communities from a basaltic lava cave in the Kipuka Kanohina Cave System on the Island of Hawaii, USA - MA170107-3 metaG ... | reverse complement strand
CCTGTCGCCGAAACAAGTCGAAGCTTGTTTTCCTCGGATTTCCAGATTCGGAAGGTAAGAAAGGAAAAGGATGAAAGCTAATTCTTTGCGCCTTCTCAGTTTAACGTCTCACTGGGCTTTGGTAGCGAAAACTGTCTCTTCGCACATTCGATGGATTTGGACGCATCCGTCCGCCTATGGCCGTATTCGTCAGCTTGCCGTAAGGGAACTCAATAGGACGGCTTACGGGGCAATCTAATGGAAAAGCACTTCGAAGAGCTTATAGCTAAGGTTTCGGAGAGCAAAAAGAGAATAGCAGAGCTGAAGGTTCGGTTTCAGGCACTCCAAATTAAAGTACGGAAAGGACTTAGGAAATAATGTACACTCTGGAAATCAATGGCCAGCTGTCGATTCAAGGACATTTGGAAGAACTGCGAAAACTCACTGAGCTGATACTGTCGCCCTGGAAAATTTTCGCTCCCCGTCCGGGCCGGATCGATTCGGAAGGCCTTCTTGTAGAGGAGTCCTAATGTTTGACATCAACGATTTTGTTCGTTTTTCGGTTTCCTTCCGTAAATTTGGGCAAAAAGACTTTGAAACAGTCGAAGATTTTGAAAGTTTCAAGGAAGCCTTAAAAGCCTTCAAAGAAAAGGCTTCCGAAGGATATGCGGAGATTAGACTTACGGCAAAAGTTTAACCCTCTAGTTGCTTTAAATAATGCCACAGCCATAACTTAGGGCGAAAAGCCCAGAAAGGTCCAAAATGATGTACATTGTCTCAAACAAGGGACATGTCACGGAATGGCATGTCGGTGAAAAGGCAAACCATCCAGTGCAAACCGTTTTCGAGGTTCAAGCCGATGGGCATGAACTCGAAGCGATTAAAAGGATGCTACCTAACGTGCCCCTCACAGAATGGAAGACCTCGGAGAGGTTCTATGGGGTTCTTGCCAAGGAAATTGTAGGCAGAATCAATTTGGGTTAGCACATTCGACAAAGGGTCGGCTTATCGCCGGCTCAAACTTTTTGTAGATTTAACATTGCAAAATGTAACATTTTACAATGTTACTCTATTATTTGCCCAAAGTTTTTACAAATTTTTTTGACTTGACATATTTTTCGGCCATAATAAATTAAATTGAGCCTTTGATGGGCCTTCGAGGCGGGAGAATGCCCGTGCTTTTTCCAAAAGTTAATAACGGCAGATTGCGGAAATGTTAAGCTGTAAGTCTTGATGTAGTAAGGGTTTACGAAGCAAAAATGGCCTGGCACGATTTTTCATCCTTGCAAGTTTTAGGCCAGTTCTCTAAAATCGATGTGGATTCACCTATAATTGCACATCTTTTTTACTATTTAATGTAAAATATACCCACAATATAATAGATCGTAACGAAAATACTCCATTCCATTACTTTTTTGCCTAGTTTTGAACGTGAATTAACCAGCCCAAAAGGTTAAATCAAAACGTCATAAGTGCTTATGTGGTAAGGGTTTATGACAAAAAATGGCGAAAAGGGTGAAAGTCATAAGTCCTTTATTTACAACATCTTACCATAAATTAAAAATCTCCTCTCCCATCTTGTGCTTCTATTACCATTTATATTGGTTTGTTATATGTATTGATGGATGAACTATTTAGGCATCACCTTAAATAGGTTTACATAAACTTTTAAGTTGAAACCTTTTATGTATAGTCCCAAATATGTACATGAAGAAGTTTGCTAGGTCTAGCATTTGTTAGGTGTACTCAACCATGACAAAACGTAGGCATTTGGACCTTTCAGGCGAACTCTATAACGTTCTAAGTCTTTATAGGACTTACACTTAACGAAAATTTTGGCATTGGCATTGCACATGCTTAACCCTTTTTGAACGCAAAACTAAACAAAACCAGGGAGAACTCAGAAACCTTAACAGTACGCTTGACCGGACAGTAGACCGATGGTATACTCTCCGGTACTAACTTGAATTCCCTTTGCGGAAAAATTCCCAAGGTGCGGGAATCAAAATAAGGCACCTACCATAAACATAACAACTTAGGCAAAAATTTAGAAAGGAAAATAAACAACTTAGGGCGAAAAGCCCAGAAAGGATCCACATGTCAGTAGTCACGGAAAAGATCGAGACCATCGCTCGACGTGGAAGGCGATTTTCCCGAAGTGCATTGATTGCGCACATTCAAGAGGCGCAAGACCGGATTGCGGCAAACGAACGGATGCTGAGCGAGTGGCAAGATCGGCTCACGTACTTGCAAGAGCGCAAGGTCGAATTAGACGCTTCTGGCGAGTACGAAGGCGAAGGAACGGCATCCGAAAACCCCGAACAGCTCCGGGCCCGACTGGAGAAGCAAATCGCCAAGGTCAAGCAGCTGGAACAGATGTTGGCCCGAATTTCGTAATATAAACACAGGCCGAAACGTGGGAATGATTTAAATCATTCCCCGTCTATCCGTGAAGCGGATACTGAAGAGGCCAATACAAATTATTTTGTATCTTCAGCCCTTTTCACGATTTGCGCCTACGTTGCGGACAAAAAGGGGCAAGGCAAGCCCTAACAAATCGCATGCTTGTGCCAACAAGAACCGGAAATCCATAAAGATTTTTCGGGCGCATTTTTAAACTCTGAACGACTTGAGAATTGAGACAAAAAATGGAAGACAAGGAATCACTCTACAGGGAATGTCCAGTTGAGAGATTTTATAAAAACGCAAAAAAGATACCGGAAAATTTTGTTCCCGTAAATTTTCACTGGAAGTATTACGGGAAAAACCCCTTATATCAAGGTGAAGCGACAATAACGGTTTGGATTGAAAACGCAAAACAAATTTATGAACTTGTCAATTATTGGAATTGGATTTCATCCAAGTACAATGATGGCATTTACTTGTATTGGGTCTAAAACGGCCTAGGCTATCCCTAAAGGATAGCGAACGAACCGAATTAACGGAGGTCAGTCCACAACTGCCTTGGTGCCACCAAATGGCACCGAATCGAGCGGAATTAACCGCTAGGCCTTATTTTTTCTATAGTTAGAGGAGAATTCGGGATTCCTGGAATTCTCTTCTATTTTTTTGCCATTCGATGTCAAATTTTTGTACAGGTTTCCAATAAATGGAAAAATCAAATTTTGACATTGCTTCCCCCTACTACGTACGCCATGGCTACTGCCCATGGCCACATTTGAACTCCCAAGGGAAGATTCAAGGAAGCTTGGAAGAGCTGCTAAGGCTCCCCGAAATGCCAAAGGAAGGCGCCTATCTGTCTCCGAGCTGCGAGCTGAACGGCAGGATGGTCTATCGTGAGCAAACTAGACCAAAGGCGCCCTAATGGGCAGTATTCGCTTTAAATGGAATATGCCAAAATGACAGTGAAAATAGCTAATTTTTAGCCACTAGTCACAACAAACAATTGATAGGTCGAACTAACAAACGTTGGGTTTAGCAAACAAATCAAATGTTAGGTCTGTCAAACAATTGCTAGACTTATAAAACAAAAAGAAATGGAATATAGGGGGCAAAAATTCATTAGAGTCGGCCGAAAAAAACGTGCCGAGGAAATTTGAAATGAACGAAGTATTTGAGTTGTTTGGGGAATTTACCTGGAATCCCTTTTGGAAGGAATAAGGGCTTTCATTTCATCAAGGACTATTGTAAGGATAAACACGGAAATTTAGCCCAAATTGTTATGGAGTGAAACTTAAATTATGTATGCACCGTTTGAATATTACTTTGAAGATGAACTTATTAGGCCAAAACACTTTGTTCCAGTAGTTTATAACTGGAAATATTATGGGAATACTCAACATAGAGGCAAGAAAACGGTTTATCTTGCCGATGCCAAGAAAATTTATGAACTTATTAACTTCTGGAATGGTGATTCTGCTAGGAGAAAACGCAAAAACATATTTATTTATTGGGTTTAACTTTATTATCGCAAGTCTAGGCGCCTTAAGCACTTGTGTAAACTTGACAGAATCGAAGGCGCATGGTATACTGTCCGGAATCAGAATTTGAGTTGGGCCGGAAATTGTATCCGATGAAAACTTACAAGAAAACTAGGAATTTTGAATTCAAAGTAATTCCTAAACCTATTGTAAAGCTTCCTCCTATTTGGGATTATGTTGCCTTGAAAAAGTACAAGGATGAAAACGAAAAAGAATATGGGGAATGTAGAAAGATTGAAGCAAAGCATTCTAATAGACTTTCCAAACATATATATCCCAAGGATTTGACAGAAGCTAAGCTAATTTGCAATCGTATTTGTTCATCTTTGGGAGTCAAGAGAAATCCACATCTTTATCAGTATATTAATGTTGGTGGATTAGTTTTAGGTTATTGCGCTGGTAAGAATATTGTTATTCAGTGCAATCATATTAACCTTAGAGTTTTACTTCATGAACTTGCACATTATGTTGTTTTTAGGGAAAGACTTACAGGAATTCATCATAAGGATTATCTTTGGGTTTTAGATTCCATTTACACTTGTTTTTTTGATCTTTTTGACTGAACAAGATATTAACGGAAATTGGGAAACCAAGTAAAATATTAAATGGAGGAAAAAATGAAATACATTTCGCTAATAGTGAATAACGAAATCGTTGACCAAATCAAAGTGAAATCAGATTCCATCGAAATGGTAATGGAGATTGATGATATGTTGCGCAAAGCTAACATTCTACAAGATAACCAGGAAATAGCAATAACAGAAGATGTATAATAAAAATGGATTGTCCATGCCAAATAAAAAAATAAAAGAGCAAATAATCCAAGAGCTTTTGGCTATTGGATGGATTGAAGATGGCATTACTAGACAGGAAATCGTTAGGATTCCTACAATGGATTGTCCGACTAGTTGCGGAGGAAAAGCTGGGGGAAAACTCGCTTCCTTCGGAGGTCGGATAAGGATGATTTTGCCTGGAACTTTACGCAAAGTTACTATAGGTTCCCGTACAGTAAACTTTTATGAGGTTATAAATAATAAACTCATAGGATTTACTCAATTCCGTGCTAATGATTTACCAGGAATCATTACAGAAGCGAAAAGAAAATAATAATCTATTAAACATGAACGAAAATTTTAATGCAAAGTATGATTCTTTCATTGAGCAAATGGGAGGATTAGCTAAAGTTGAAAGAATAATTAAAATGCCTAGAAAATTAATAAGGAATAAGTATAAGATTGACCAAAATTTTAATAATATTCCATTAAATATTTGGGATGGATGGGCAGAAATTACAGGTAAATATGATAAATTTGGGCCAATTAAACTTGGCAATGTACATAATTGGCCCAAAGGATTGTCTGCTTCTGAAAGAGTTTGCATTCTTAAAAGAGCTGCCGAAAGAATTTCACAAATAGACGATATTTATTACACATTGTAAAATGCTTAGAATAATAGGCGACATTCACGGAAAGTATAAAGATTATGTCAAAATCTGTCAAGATGCAGAACAAAAAGGCTATTTTACAGTTCAAATCGGAGATCATGGACTTTCATACGGGCATTTTGAACAATATAAATTAAGCCGAAATAATCATAGGTTTTTTGCTGGAAACCACGAAAATTATTATCTTTATAATGATTGTCCAAATGCTATGGGGGATTATGGACATTTAATAAGGGGTGGCGTAGAATTTTTCTTTGTTCGTGGGGCTTTTTCAATTGATAAAAGCTTTAGAAAAGAAGGAATAGATTGGTGGCCGACAGAAGAACTTTCAATGGAAAGTTGCTATTGGGCACTTGAATCTTACAAAAACGCAAAACCTGATATTATGCTGTCCCATGATTGTCCGGACGAAGTAAAAGACTTCATGGTAAACAATGGAATTGGGATTTTGGGCAAAAAGACTATTAAAACTAGGACGGGGCAACTATTACAAGCGATGTTTGAATTTCATAGGCCGAAATTACATATTTTTGGCCATTGGCATAAATCATTAACAGTAAACATTAAGGGCACTAAGTTTATTTGTTTGAATGAGTTAGAATATATAGATATTTAAAATATGAATTTACGTCAACTAGTAATGTCCGAAGTAATCAAGGCCTATAAGGCCAATAGGATTACAAAAGGACAATTATACAAGGCAAGGCGTATTAGATTTCCTACTGCAAAAATTAATATCCTTGGAACTTCAACAAAAGTTCAAAAGAATCTAAAAAGAGGATTCTTAACGTCTATTGTTTATCTTGCGCCTTCATCTGAGTCAATTGCTTATTTTCCCAATGAAGTTTAAAATGACAATTAGCACAAATCAAAATACATTTATCTAATTCTTTTCTTATTATTTCTTTATTTATTCTTGAGTTTATTTTACAAGACTCCCCTATAGTAAAATCCTTTTGCTTAGGGTCTAAGTGATGAAACTGAAGACAAGCAATATGAAACTCTTCGCATTTTGAACATTTTCCGCCCTTGTATTTTATGGCCCATTGTTTCATTTCATTTCTTATTCTATTATAAGACCTTTTAGATCTTTTAAGATGTTCTTCTTTTTTACAATGATCAGAACAAAAAGCTGCACTCGAATTTGGTCTAAATTCTTTTTCACAAGTTCTACATTTTTTAGTGTGAATTCCTACTTTGCCTAATTTTTTATCATAATGATATTTATGAGTACATTTCTTAGAACAGTACATAGATGATAATGTTTTAGCTTGAAATTTTACGCCACAATAATAACATATTGACTCTATTACTTTATTTATTCTATTATTTTTTAACACGGCATTTCCTCCAAAATCATATCCTATTTATAGTACGACATATAAATTTAACTGCAGGCAAAAATGTCGCCATGGTATTCAAAGACCATGAGTCGGCAATTAAAAATGGTTATTTGGGATATGAAGTTGTTAATGGTGATCTAATAGACTTTAGACCACTTGACAAAAAAGGAATTATAATAGGCCTGTCCGTAAAAGGACATGCTAAAGATTTAACTGGGTTTATTATATGACATGCACTTGTGGGAACAATATTTTAAATAACAATGCAAACTATTGCGATTATTGTTGGAACCATCTAGTTACAATTCATGAAGCGAGGTTATATGAATATACAATTTGCTTAAATTGTGGCATTGAAAACATCTATGGCGATCATATTTTATGTTCGTCTTGTTACAAGAAAAACTTGCCACTAACATATTATAGTGGCAAATTAAAAGGGATTTACTATATAATATGAATAATTGTAATAAGTGTGAAGATTTTGTTCATTGTTACAAATGCTCCAGTACGTTATGGGATATATTTTGGCATTCCAATGATTGGAAATGTATAGATTGTAAAATAAACTGTAATTATTTTTTATGTGATATATGCATTAGAAAATTTTTACCTGTCAGTTATTATTCAAAAAAAATGAATGGACTTTATCACTGGTTATAAGAGCTAATAAATGCATTGGGATTTAAGGGAGAATTTATGCTTACTTTAGAGCAAGCCAAGGGATTGATTTATGGTCAAATCCTTTATCATGTCGTCAATCGTAACTCTAAGGGAAAAAGGCAAAAATGGCGAGTTTCAGGCAAACCAAAAACCTGGAAAAGATATCCAGAAAAAGTAAGAGTTCCTATCAAACATGGGCTTTATCACCACGATGCTATTGACGAATTAAATTTGTTTTTTCTTTCTTTGACCGAAGAAGAAACCAAGTGAGGGAAATATGTGTTACGTAAATGTAAAAAGTTCTTATACGAATGGCGGTTATGTTTGTGACATAATGGAAGAAGAAATCAGCATCGAATATCAATGTAGTGCAGGAAATTTAATTCATGTTTGGATTCCTTGGGAAGATGTAATAGAAATAAGTTTCACAAAGTTTTGAATGGAAAGGCAAACATGAGATACATAAAACTCTGGTGTTTATATATAAGCCTTAGAAAAGGACAAAAATGACAAAGTACTTGACTGTATTTGTGGCTAAAGTTTTAATTATTCTTTGCCTTTATTTGCTTTTATTTTGGGTGTAACGTGACTAACGAACAAGCAAAAGATTTGTGGTGCAAGCAAATCTATAAGAAATCTAAGGAAGTAGATCCCGAAGGCAATTTGGACCCTGAATCAATTGCCATAGGATTTTTTATTGCATTAGGAATTAGCCCGGATAATGCTAGGCTAATATACGATGAAATTCTTGATGAGGGAAAATACTAATGTATCCAGAAGATATGATCAAACGTATTAATGAATTCATTATTCAGACTATTAATGATTTTCAACATACAGTATACGATAACATATATTTCAAAGAGCAAAAATTTTCGCCAACATTAGCAAAAGAGCTTTATGAACATATTATTGAAAATCTTAAATATGTTTTCAATGATATTATAGACGAAATAAATAATAGAATAGAAACAGAAAAACAAGATTCTTATCATCTAGGACGTTGCGAAGGAGAAGATGAAGCGAGGAAAGAATTCGAGGAAAAGTTTGAGAAAAAATTAAAGTGTTCAATTTGTAGGTTTTGTCGTGTTGGAACACTTATATTAAATGACGTTTCTGAAATTTTTACTTGTAATAGATGCTGTAGGCAATTTACTTTGGTAGAAAAATGAAAGTTACTAAATTAAACTCAAAAACTGCCATAGAAGTTGAAATTGGCCATCTAAGTATTCTTTTTTCTTATGGTAAACCAGTTGCATTTTTAAACAGGGAAAGTGGAAAATATTACAAATTGGCACTATTTAAATCAGTAACCACTTCAAGACATATAAATAAGTGGTTTAAAGATTTGGCCAGAAATAATAATATAAATGTAGAGCAAATTCAAGAAGAAGAAATTGATAATATACTGGGCTTTATTCCTCAAGTCTAAACGTGGAAACGACTTGTGAAATCCCTTGACTGGATAAGGCTCCCATGGTATACTTTAACGGAGTCGAATTCTGCCCCGAATGATGAAATTTTTGCTAAGATGATTTGAATGATTCAGAGATTTATATGGCTCCGTAGCCCAATTGGCAGAGGCACATCTCTTAAAAGGATGTTAGTGTCAGTTCAAATCTGACCGGAGCTACCAATTAATAAATATGAATAAATGTTATTGCTATAAAACTGGGCGTTATTGCTACAATTGTTCTGATGCACTTTTAGCTTTAAAACAAAAAAATCTTATCAAAGTGTGTTTAATATGTGAAAAAAATATTCCACTTTATTATCTCGTGTTTTGTACTGCTTGTGCTTCTAAAGAATTAATTCCTAGTGAAATATTAATAGAAAAATGGAAAAATGCTAGAAAGGATGTTTACTATAAATTATGATGTAACTAGGAACATTTTCATCTATAGAAAAGGGAAAACATTGAATAAATGTTCTTGCGGAGAAAATACAGCATTTTATCATGCTGATATGAACACACACATGCATTGTTATGTATGCTATTGTAAAATAGCAGAGGTTTTTTCCCATGCCAATATAAGAAAGGTGTATAAACCAATCTGTTTAATTTGTGGCAAATGCATTAAAAAAGAAATATTTGATGTGATTAAACTTTGTGAATTATGTTATAATCCATCAGTTTTGGTGGGTGAATTATTGTATAAAATACATCGAAAGCATTTTGGGCTTTATTTTATAAGCTAAGGAGTACAATGTACTTTTACACTTGTCACAAAGGCAAACACTTAAAACTTCCTATTCCGAACGATTGGAATCCTGAAGACATTAAATATTTTATTACAGGAATAGAACAAGGGGAAGGCGCAAAAGATATTCCTCCTTTTAATCCAAAAGAGCATATTGAGGCAAAAGATGATGATGTACAGAGAGAATTTGAAGAAGATATCCAGAAGACTTTGCGCCAAACAAATAAAAGAATTGAAGAAATGCAAAAGAGAATTGACGATAAGTTAAAAGAAAAATCTTCTGTCGAAACCGGAGGTCCGGAACCTATCGAGGGAACCGTATCGACAACTGAGAAGCCTACGGAGAAGCCCATAGGGGCTCAGGCGAACGGCAAATCTACCGTAGGACCATGCCCATCCCATCCCAACTATCGAGGCCTGAGATTAGGGAAGACAGTAAAAGAATGCCCAAATTGTTTAAAGATTTACCAACACAATAGAGATATTGGTGTAGTTGAAACACGAAGATAACATTCCATTTGTCCGCCCTGGACTATTATGAACTCCTTAATTAGGGTCGAGGGAACTAAATATAAGTCCGGGGCGGAATTTTAAAGAGGAAAAATGCAACAAATATTTTCTTTTTCTAAGCATGCGTTGCCATTAGCAAAAGTTCCGTGTTTAATATGCGGTCAAACTTGGTTCGTATAATATATTCCAACATATACTATCCAAATAAAACAATGCAATAAATGTAATTCAGCTCTTTCTGATAGAGAGTTTAAGAAAAAAATTGTTTTTGTAAAAAATAGATAAGGATTTAATTTTTGAAATGAAAGTAATAAAACTGGTCAAATCACAATTCATGTGGGTATTTGTTTCCTATAAAGGACAAGTAAAAATAATCATGAGAACAAAGTGAAGGCAAAAATTACTAGCCAAATAGGAAATGGAACTGGTGGACAAATTTTTTTTAAAATTGAATCAGATAAGCCAGTTAAAAAGTCAGAGGCAATAGAATCACAATGCGAATTAGGTTATAATCATGTTGGCTATGGATTTTATTGTTTTGATTGCAAAGAAGTTTCTGATAAACTTTTCGTTGCAACTTGGCATTGTTACGCAAGTTGTGATTAAATGAAACTTGACTATAAATATAGAGTAGAACTTTATACTTCTGGATGCTACTTTGGTTGTTCAAAGTGGGATCCAAAACTAAACGGAAATCCTAACGATATAAATTTAGCTATATATATTGACTCTTATATTAATAGCCTAAACCCGGGAGGTCTAAACGAAAACATCAAACAAAGATTTCCAGAAACACAAATACTAGGAGGTAGAATTGTAGACCAAAGAAACAATAGGGAAATTGTAGAAATTCTTTTATGAAAGGAATAAAATGATTGATACATTTGAGTCAGATGAAAACTATGATCCGGATGAACTCGTCGAAAGAGATGAAAATATGATTGATGAGATGATGAAAGATCTAGGACCAGATCTTTTGTCAGATGAAGAAATCGAAGAACTTTGGCGAAACGAAGAAGAAAGACAAATGGACATGGATGAAGAACCCTATAATTTAGATGAAGATTTGCCATTTAGTGAACTGGAGGATTAATGAATTTTTGCGATGCAATTTCTAAGTTCAAAAAATTTAAAAGGCCAAGTTGGCCATATGGCCAATATATTCAAAATCACGAAAATTGCTTCTTTATGTATTTTCTTCCTCAATCTAGTGACGGAACAACAGATAACAATAAACACCGTTGTAATTATATAACAACAATCCCTATTGATGATGTGTTGGCTCTTGATTGGCAAGAGTATAAAGAAACATACACTTTCCTCGAAGCAGCAAGAAAGTTCAAAAAGATCACTAAAAAAAGCTGGAAGGGTAGAAAACGTTTCTTTGAAATCAGAGAAAGTGGTAGAATTTTATCTAGTCCAAAATTCGATAGTTTATTAAACGACGAAATGGCTTGTAGTGATTGGATTGAATATGAAGCCGAAATTTAAGAGGGAGTATTATATTAATTATGGAGAGGGCGTCAAAAAAGGTAGGCGAAAACGTAAAGATAAAAAGCCAATGATGATACCGATGTTTCCTGTTATTTGGCCGAAGTTTCAGATAAACTTACGAAAAGATAAAAAATAAATAATATCCTTAAGTGGATATAATAGTAGACCGGGAGGAAGGAAGTCCATCCGCCGAGCTTATATCTCGGTTCCACTTGGAGCATTACCAAGCCGGTCTACCATTTTTTATGAATTATAAAACAAAACTAGTGATTGGCGATAAAGTCATTTATAAAAAAGGTGATTTGCATATAAATGGAACAATTATTGAGTCGTCATCAGATTTTGTACGTATTCAATGGACAAAAAAAATAACTAGTTGGCAAAGAAAACCAGAGCATGATTATCTTTTCCAAAGAACTTCTTTTTCAGACCCAAATAGAATGGATGGGATCTACTATTGTCGATGAATAGCCCAAAAAAAGAATTGCTATTTACAGTGTCAAAAAATGATCTGGAAATAAGTTATTTTTCTGGCCATGGTCCGGGAGGCCTTATGAAATACTAAACAAAAAACCGTTGAACAAGAAGTTGAAGAGTCTATGAGTCCAGAAAATTTAAAGATCGAAGTTTTTAAAGATGGCGTATGGACAAAATGGATAGACTAATTATGGAACAACAGATAATTAAAAATTGGCAATCACATATATGGTCTGGTTATCCAGGAGCATATTGTCTGGAATGTGGAATTGAAGATCCTATTGAGTTTGCTGTTGGAACTTGTTATTCGCCACAAAATGGTACATGGAATAAGAATCATCCTCAATATAACGAGGCAAAAAATGGTTGTGAAAGTTTAACTATTTGCCCTTCCAAAAGGAGTTGTAATGAGGCCATGAATGAATAATGGAACGGAGTAAGATATTCCTTGATCATTTAAAAATATTTTAGAAAGGTCAATCATGATTAAGAGGTAAATTATGCGAAAATACATTCTAACTACACATGATGGAATATTTGAGTTATTGCTTTGTGAGAAAACAGCCCAAAAGCTTTCTAGTGAACTTGGGCTTAACCTGAAACCAGTAAGGTATTAAAATGACCATTACAAACACAAAAGAAACACCAGTAAAGTTTGATTCAAAAAAGCATTATCCAAGAAATGCCCCAATGATGAAGGGCCGAACTTGGACTATGAAACTTGACGGAGATGGAAATCCAAAAAAGAATTACGAAGAAACTATGATTAGATCAACTCCTGATGAATATCTTGGGATGTATGTTTCAAGACTTAGAGATAATCACAATCTAGGAGAATGGGTTCAAGAGTAAGCCCTTTTATGGGCGGAAAGGATTTAGTAATGTCACAAGAAAAGCGTAAAGGGCGAAAGCCAACGGTTCTAGGCACGGAAAAGCAAATCAATAATCTATTAGGCGTAGTTGAACGCCAGAGAGAACATCTACAAATCAACGAAACAAAGTTAGCAACTCTCAGAATTCTTTTGGAGCAACTAATAGTTTCTGAACGAGCAAATCGTGATGAACTAGTCAAGCAACTAGAAAAGAAAAAGGCTCTTGTTGCAGATTTGCAAAGCAAAATTAACGGCTAATTAAAAACCGACACTGATATAATGGTTGGGCCCTTAATTGGGCCCTGCCATTTTAAATATGACTATTAAAGATAAAATACGAAAAATAAATACGGTTAATATAAAACATAAACGTAAACTTGGTTCATATGGTACATATTTTCAGTTTGGTACAATTGGCTTAAAATTAATAAAAGATGATTGGTTTAGTCCATGGGAAGGAGAAACTATTTCCAGACTTAAGAGACAACCATGTTGGAAATATGCCAAAAAAGAATTTAATATAATGAAAATTCTAAGAAATTCGGGTTTTACGCCAAAACCTTATTGCTTAAAGCCAATTTATGAAGAAGAAAGTAAATTCTATTATCCTGGAATATTTATGCAGCATTTTAATGGCAAAGAAATTAATTCATTTAAAATTAGTAAGACTACAAAAAAAGAATCAAAAAAATTAAACAGCTTTTAAGAGAAAAATATGGAATAAAATTATTAGATCATGATAGTCATAATTTTATTTTTCATAATCGGAAATTAAAGATTATAGACTTTACGCATGATTACATTTTTCATGTAAATAAAGCCTAAAATGGAAAGCTTCATCTATTATTTAAGTGCGGTAAAAGAAAGAAAGCCTGATTCTACATATAAATTTGCCAATCTATTATATAAATTACTGGCAGAGCAAAAATACTCAACGGCTTTTAAAAATATAAATACCCCAAAGCAATTAATTAATTCTGCATTAGATTTAATGCAAAAAGTTTCTAGTCCGTGGGAGAAAAGGGAATTAAAATATTTAGCAGACTTGTTGCTTTTAGAGTTTGAATTTGAAATGTTTTGTTTAGATTTTTTCATAAAAGAAAAGCATAATGAACAATAGACAAAATAAATACTTACAGCTAGCCATTAAGTTGGCCAGCAAAACCAATAATGGATCTACTTTCTTTTTCGGGGGGGTGTTATTTAAAAAAGGGAAAATTATTTCTATTGGCTTTAATCAGCCATATAAAACGCACCCTCAAAGCAATAATAAATGGAAAAACATTCATTGCGAACTTCACACTATACTTAATGTATCTGCCGCCGATTTATTTGGGTCTTCTTTGTTTGTGGTTAGGCTAGCATTCAATAAAACCAAAATGGCTATTGCCAAACCATGTAAATATTGTCAAGCGATTATTAAGTCTTGTAACATTTTTCGTGTTTATTATTCTATATCAGAAAAAGAAATAGGCCTTTGGGATGTTAGAAAAAATACTTATTCTAACGAAATACTATGAGAATATAATATTATGGAGCCAAAATTTAAAATTGGGCAAACAGTATATTTTACTGGGGGAACAAATAAAGGTATTAAAGGAATAATAGCCCATTATAAAAATGCGTTTGACTATTATTCATCGAAAAAATTAATTGGAGCAAAAACAATAGCAAGATTCACAAATAAAAAATTAAAATCTTCTTACATGTGTACTATACGTTTTTATGAAAAATGTTTCATTAACAATATTCATGGTAAGATTATTGAGATGTCTTCATGTAATGTTTTAGAAGCAAATTTAACTGATAAACCGACAATGAGAGGACTTTATTTTATTGACTAGGAGGCTTAATGAACACAAAAGAAAAACTAATTTTCATTGCTTGTTTTTTGTTCGGAGTGTTTTTGTTTTTGTCTTATAAGATGTTTTTTTAAGGAGCCAAAATGACGGCACAAGACATTTGGTTGCGTTTGTTTAATTTGAGCGCCGGAAGGTTTTTTACAGTGCAGTTCGTCAAACAAGATGGTTATTTGAGGATTTTGAATGGGAAAATTCCTTCTAAGGTGAGCGCAAAAGATGTTGATGTCAGTGGACATATTGTTGTCCTGGATGTAAAAAAGGGACAATATCGAAAGGTAAACCTGAAAACAATTCAGGCATTTCGTTGTTCAGAAATAGTTATTTAAGGAGATATTAATTGAATTTTGAAGAAGATCTAATAAAATTAAAAACAAAGTTAATGAACAAAAATTATGCCATAAGAACTTATGCATCTTTATGTAATGTTGAATGGTTAAATAATAAAGCACCTTCTGATTGGCGTGATTATTTAAAACAAAAAGATACTGATTGGAAAAAATCTAACGCTAAATTTTGGCGCAAGTTGCCAAGATTGTTTTTTGGATGGATAAGAAAGTCAATAATTATTCCAATGGCTTATCCTTGCGTTGAAGAAAATGGTAAGAAAATTTACAAGACTGTTAAATATTGGAGTTTGCTTAATATTAAGCTAATGAAACTTGAGTATAAATTTTGGGTTTTCCCCGAACCAGATCCTAAATGGCTTTATAGTTGTAGTTGGCGATATGCAGGGGGAATAATAGCAGAAATAAGAAATCAAGGCGAAGATTATATGGATTTCTTCTGTTCTTCTGGGGAAGGGATAATAGATTTGGAATTTGCAGAAGACATGAAACAATTAGGATGGATTCCTATAGAAAATAATGAAGAAATATAATTGCTTTGTTTGGAAATAAGCTGACAACATAAAATGGAAAATAATATGCCAAGTTCATCTCAAGATTTTGATGAGTCAGTTATAAAGTTTGAAGGAACAGCTCACAGAATATGTTTGCGCCCTAGAAACAGAAAAGATGGGGACATGCATATAGCAGTAGAAATTGACTGTGAAGATGATGACAATTGGTTTAATAAATCGTCTTTTTCATCATTTTGGATAGATGAATTAATTCAACTATTACAAACCGCTAAAAATTACATGGAAAACAATCATAACAGAGAAAAAAAGGCTAAGGATGTGAATTCAAACCAAAAAGAGTACAAAATGATAGAGGTAAAAAAGTGTGAGTACATTAATAGTTGAGATAATTAAAGTAGGGAAATGGGGCAAACATCCCGAAGCTGATACTCTTGGAATTACTCATGTATATCAATTCCCTGTAATATTCAAACTAGGTGAATTTCAAGAAGGTGATAAAGCAATATATTTCCCAGTTGATGCAATGTTGCCAATTAAGCCAGAATTTGCATTTATTTGGCAAAACAGAGAAAATCCAAGCGAACGACAAAGAACTATCAAGGCCAAAAAGCTACGTGGGATATTTTCTATGGGAATTATAATGCCAGTCAAATTATTTGGCCTAGAAGATAAAGAAGTTGGGACTAATGTTGCCGAAATTCTAGGAGTTGTTAAGTCTCCTGATCCGGTAGAACCTTGCAATATGAGTGGCAAAAATAGAAAAAGTCCAGCATGGTTCTCATTGTACACAGATATTGAAAGTGCTAGAAAATATATTAAAGAATTCACTCTTGGAGAAGAGGTTATTTTTACAGAAAAAATCCATGGATGTTTAAAATCTAATCAAAGAATAAGGATGGCAGATGGAACAAGTAAACCTATTAATAAAATAAAAATAGGAGAATATGTTTTAGGACAAGATAATAATAGAAACATCATTCCATCTAAGGTTTTAAATACATTTAATAATGGAAAATGTAATAAATGGCTTGAAATAAAAACTAAAAGAAGAGGATTGGGGAAGGGAAATTCATTTTCCAAGGTAGTTGCAACACCAAATCATAAATTTTATTGTCCTAATATTGATTCATATAAAGAATTAAAAGATTTAAATGTTAATGATAAAGTATCTGGCATAAGAAATGATTTATCGCTTACGCCTATACAGTTAGAATACAAAAGAATTACAATAGAACAAGAAATTATATCCATAACAGATGTTACATATAAAATAAAATCTAGTAAATATGATATAGAAACCGAAACTAATAATTTCTTTTGTCCAGATATTTTGGTACATAATTCCAACGCTAGATTTTCATACGTGGATAATGATTTATGGGTGGGTTCTCATAGACTAGCTAAGGCAAACGACGATGACAATGAATGGTCTAAGTGGGCTAGAGAAAATAATATTGGGGAAAAATTAGCAAATTATCCTAATCTTTTGTTTTTTGGCGAGCTATATGGTAAAACTCAAGCAGGAAACAAATACCATTATGGTCATCCAAATTTGTGTAAAGTAGCATTTTTTGATATCTTTGATATTACGAAGGGAAAATACTTAAACTATGATGATGCTAAGTTTATTTTCGATAAATTAGAATTTAATTCGGTTCCAATAATCTATCGTGGCCCATTAATATCATTTGAACAAGTAGAACAATTAGCAGATGGCCCAACAATAATCGGTAATGGTTGCCATAATAGAGAAGGAATTGTTATTAAGCCCTCTGTAGAAAGATGTAGTGAAAGATTGGGAAGAATGATTGTTAAATTGCACGGAAAAGAATTTTTGCTGTCAGATTATGCTAAAAAAATGTAATTGGCACAAAGAAATGAGGTAAATATACATTATGAATTTGATATTATGGTGTATATAGAGCGAACTATAATAATGTCTAAAAAGAACATAGAATTGGAAGTAAAGGCTGAATGCTCTAATTGTCATGGAACTGGTCTTTATGCAGGATTTGCAGAAGGCCGAGGACAAGCCAGGGTTTGTATTACTTGTAGAGGAACTGGCTGTGAAAATATAATCTATAAGCCTTTTAATAAACGTCGTAGGATGAGGTTCGCTAATGGAGCCAAATTAATTCGTGTTTTTGTAGATGGTCCAATTTGGTCCAATAGTGATGAACGAAAAGAAAGAACTGAAATGACACCAAAAGAATTTTATCAGGCAAAAAATATATAAAATGATAATTGCATGTATTTGTGGGTTTACTTTAGAAGTTTTATCCTTAATTGTAGGTGGTTTGTTGGTGTTAACCAAATGTTGGCGGAAAATAATTAAGCCAAAAAGATGTAATGGAGCAAAGAATGCATATTAAAGGATTTTGGAAAAATTTAAAAGTAGATAACATAGTAAAAGATTTTTCTTCTGTAGAAGAAGCGAAAAATTTTCTAGAGAAAGAATTTAATGTTGAATTTAAGATTTATTATAATACAGTTTTTTTTGAACATTGTGAGGTTATATTTAATTATACAGCCAAACCTTGGGATAATATTATTTCTGATCTTTTTACATGAAATAAGAAAAAAAATAACAAGGATTGGATTAGTGCAATAATGTCATTACCAAAATATGTTTTTAAAAATGAATAAATGTAAAGTTAAAGGATGCTGCGGAGAACGTAGTTTTAATACGTTTTGTAGAAATTGTTTAAATAAAATGACCTTCTTTTCTAGAACTTTTAAAAAATGCCCAGTTAAATGCTGCACAAACCCAACTATTGTTTATTGTTTTCATAGCCACAGATATACTTTAGATGAAATTGATTTAATAGATCCTAGTTTATTGACAAAAGGAATATACTATGAGCTTTAATGCTCCGTTTTCGCAACATCCATTTGAAGCTGTAAAGATTTTTATAAGAAGAGCAGTTGACACAATGCAAAAAAATGATGCAATTAAAAAGGAACACTGGCAATTTTTTATAGAGCTTTTAGAGTCGGAAATAAAAAACGCCAAGGAGAAAACAAATGAGTAATATATTAACGGCCGTAAATTTTGCCATTAAAGCTCATGACGGACAAAAAAGGAAAAATATAAATGAGCCTATAATTTAATTGGTATTTTTAATAGACGTTTTGGCAGAGAAAATCCTGTTTTAAATGAGTTAACAAATAAACTTAGTATAATTATGGGATAAACAATGAACACACTTGACAGAATATTAACTTTTATCAATAAATATAATAGTTTCGGTATGGGTAAAGCCGATGTAATTGAAACCAAAGAAATGGTTGTAATTAAGATTTGGAATGCTGGATTTTCTGAAAACGAATACATGGAATATGATTTCGTTAATCTAAAAGACATAAAAAATTTAGTTGTTTTACGTTGTCATCCTATCACTATTTTGGCCATAGAAAAAATTGCTTATGAAATTCTTAGAAAAGAGCCACTAGATCCTTTCTTAAAGAAAATAAAAAATCTTAAATGTTATAAGAAAGAAGATAAATTCTATTATACATTAGAGCTATAGTGCAAACATTAGAAGAAATTGCAAGCCAAATTCATTCCTGCACCTTATGTCCTTTATTTAAATCTAAAGGAATAACTTCGGTTCCGGGAGATGGCAATCCTATGGCAAAAATTCTACTAATAGGAGAGGCTCCGGGTGCCTCAGAGTCGCAATCCGGCATTCCTTTCGTGGGCAGATCCGGACAGTTATTAAATAATCTACTGGAAAAGGCAGGCATTCAAAGAAAAGATGTTTTTATAGCTAATAGCGTCAGGTGTCGTCCTCCAGAAAATAGAAAGCCATCAAATGATGAAATTCAAAAATGCTTTCCTTTTCTTAAGGCACAAATAGATATAATTAAGCCAAATGTTATAATATTAGTTGGGGCAGTGGCATTAAATATATTTTTCCCAAATTATAAAATCACAAAATCAATAGGCTTAAGTTTGACTCATAGAGATTTTGGCCAAACTTTTGTACCTATTTTCCATCCATCTTATTTGCTTAGAAATTTTCATGACAAAACTTTACAAGAAAAAACTATTGCCAATCTAATTTCGGCGAAGAATTTAATATGAAATGTACAATGTGCTTTAAAGAAAAGCTAAGAATAGGACAAGTTTATTGTGGCAAATGCCTTGAAGTAATGTGTGCTTATAAACAATATAAAAAAAGATGTCCAGGTAAAAATTGTAAAAACAAACCAGGATGGTATACTTGCACTGATTGTTGGGGAAAGTATGCAAGTTTCTTTGAAGAAAAAATGATTTCTTGCAGCTTTTATACAGGACTTTATTTCATCCGATGAATTACCCAATTGGAACTGTTTTTAAATATTTATATGATGAACGTCTATTTATTATAACTAACTGCAAAAATGGATTAGTTCATTTTGTTGATATTGCTAACAAATTATATATCTATAAAAGTACAGAAAAAAATTTTTCAGAAAAAATAGAAAATGGAACAATATCCGCAAAAAATTATAATGGTATTTATTATAGCTTATAAGGCCTAACATGTTTTTTAAGACCAAAAAAGTTTTCTTAATAAAGCAGATAATAGAATATAATAGCGGGGCAAAAACAGCCCATATTATAAAAATAGTTTCTAAAGAAAACAAAGCCAAGAAACTAGTAGAAGATTTAGTTACTGGAACAAAAGGTAGATTAGACTTTGTTATTATTGGTTTAGATATAACCAGTATTAAATTTGAAATAGTTACTTATGATTTGGACTAGTACATGAGGTTGACAGAATCGACGCACCATGGTATAATTCCGGTTAGGCGTCCGAGACCATATCCCAAACCTTTTTAAACAAGGAGAATTTTTGCCCAAAGATAAAAATAAAAACAGGGGCAAGGATAGGGAAGCAGGAGAAAAGAAAGGGGTTATTTTAAACCCAACAGACTGTAAACATTCTTTCGCCCATTGTTATTATTCAAAAAGAACTAGAGAAAATGTTTACGTTTGTGTAAAATGTGGGTACAAGAGTTTTGTTTAATTTAATAAAGGAGATTTAAATGCTGTTTACGATGTCGAACGTCCGTGGCGATGTTTTGATGAATGAGAAAGATTTTAAAATACTAAAAATAAAATCTTCTGATTTATCGGGCAACTTACCAAGCAAAGATCCTGATAGTCTTCCCCGTTTTGTTAATATTGATATTCCAAAGTTTACATGGTTACGACAGTTTCCAGACCATCCATTGTTCATCTTGGTCAAAGATAGTCAAATATTGACTATAGATAATTTGACAAAAATAGAAGAGGAGATTTCTGTAAAGTCAAAAGAACATCCTCTTAATGAGTTTAATTCTATTGTTTCTAGATATAAAAATAAAGACAAAGCCATAGACACTACTGAATTATTTACATTTTTAAAAAATGATTCAAAATATACTTACAATAAACAAGATTATACGCTTGATATTTCTGGAGAAGAGTTTGCATTAAATATCAAAGACGTATCAAAAAACACAACAAAAACAACAAACTTACTATTCTCAAATCCCGTAGAAACGATTATTATGCCAATAGAAGGCATAGAAAAATATGAAACCAAAATCATTAATAGGATGAATATTCCTGGCAGAATGTTCCCTTATTATGAGGTTCATGGTATTTCTGAAACTGATTCTTCTAAATTGAGGAAACAAATTAGCTATAAAATAATTCCTCAACTGACAATTGAAGGAATGATGAGGTTTTTTGGGACTAGGAAAAGAAATGCTACGAAAGTAGAAACTTTGTCTGAATGTTTGAAGACATTGGCTATCAAATATGCCGACACTAAAGAAAAAATAAATAAAGCATACCATCTAAAAATCACTGCTATTAATAGAAATATTTCTAGCGGATTAGATATGATGCCGATGGACTGGATATTGACCCATGCGGCAAACATGAAGATAATATCAACCTATTCCAAAGATCCAACTTCCACTGAAATATTTGCCAGTATAGTGGAAAATACAACAGATGATATTGCACAAATGATGTATACAGTTCTAGAAACGTCTCCCATTGCTATTTCCGCATTCGACGGTGATTTAATAGATAATGTTATTAATTCGTTAACTTTTAATAATAATACCAAAAAGGAGCAAGCATGAGTCACCTTAACAATTATATTTATGGATGGCATAATCTAGAGCCTATTATCATAGCATGTCTTGCCAGAGGAAATAATTTCCTATTACTTGGGTCACACGGATGTGGCAAAAGTTCGGTAGCGAGATTTGTGTCAGCCGCACTTTCTGGCAATGATCCGAATTATAGGTTCATTAAATATGAAATGTCCAAGGAAAATCTTCTCTCGATGGTAGGATGTCCTAATCCAGAAGACATTAAAAAGGGCAAAATTACTTATGCAACACATGAAAGAAGCGTGTGCAATGCAGATGTAATAATGATGGACGAAATTACTAGAGCCCCTAGAGAAACAGGGAATATGGTTTTAGAAATTCTTGAGGAGAGAACAGTTTTTGGAATTCCCTTAAAGTATAAATTCGTGATCGCAACTGCGAACGAAGAAACATATAAGGGAGCCTATAAGCTTGATGCCGCACTTCTTGACAGATTTTTTGCGGTAATTCCTGTTCCCTCTACTCATAACAAAAGTAATATTGTTGGGGTTGAGGAAATTTCCAAGATGATTGAATTAAATCAGGGGAAAAGGGACGAAAACATTGCAGAAAACAATACAAAACTTTTTGATACGGTAAATAAGGTCAGAGAAACATACGATGAAATATGGAACAATAAAAAATTAATGACAAATATTAATGATTTTACGGCAAAATTCTTTTCTACGTTGCTAGCTAACGTGAAAGAATTTAATAAGACTGCCGGATCTAATAAGATAGAAATATCTTTTAGGCAAATTAGCAACCAGTTTGTTCCGCTGCTTGTTTCTGTGGCAGCTTATTATAAACATGTAATGCAAGATACAGAATATCTTGAAAGCGGCGCATGGGATGCGATTCAATATTCTATTGCATCCAAACTTGGATTTAACTCAGATAAAACTAGGCCATTATTTGAAACACTTAAGGACCTCTTAATAGACGGAGATTCTCTTATGGCACGAATTAGTATTTCGGTAAATACAGGATCTGTTGGTGATCGTATTAAATCTGTTTCTAAGTATCTAAAACCTATTAAAGAACGATTTGACTATGCAGATCGAGTTAATATGTTAGGTAACATCATCAATGAAATAAACGATGAAAAAGAAGAAGAAGTAAAGGATTTAGTCGAATTGCATAAGGCTATTAAGAGTGCTGATTTGTGCCGCCAAGCAGAATATGCCGCAAAATTGCGGCTATTTGAATACGCTAAAAACGAAGAGGCCAATTTGGCCCCACTATCTTTTTAAGGAATTTACATGTTAACATCTAATGAAAGAAAACTACGAAATAAACTAACCAGAGTAATAGTTAAATCTGGCTTAAATTGGGTTACTTATAGTTCCATTGTTGATTATTCTGATAGAATGCCAGATGGATGCCAAACGGCTTGTTGGATCTTTGATCCAGTTTCTAAGCGAGAAAAAATTCTATTTTCTGCAAATATATTACAGTCTTTGCCTGTAAATTTACTTGTACTAGTTTTGCGGCATGAAATGTTGCACAAAGCGATGTACAGGAATATTAGAGGAGCGACTAATAAGGCACTAATAAATTTTGCATTAGATGCCGCAATTAATAAAATTTTGTTTTTATGTAATCCAAGAGGTATGATAAAGCTTGGCAATTTCTTGTTTCCAACAGAAGAATCAAGAACAAAAGGGCTTTATTGTGTAATGAATCCATCTATTTTAATGAGAGAGAGAAATGAGTTGCCTAATAGGGTGCAAAAAATATTTGATGAAATATACCTAACACAAGTCGAAAAGGTAACCCGAACAGAGAACGGAAACTATGTAAGAACACGAGTAAATACGACTTGTGCAGAGGCTAAAAATCCAAGTGAATTTAATGCAGACATACCAGATCCGCTATTACTATATAATAAAATGTCTTCGTTGCTAAATCCAGAAGACAAAAAGAAAATAGAAGAAATGTATGAGTGGATAAAAGATGGGTATAGATCAGATGGCAAAGAAAAAACAAACTATACTGGTTCTCAAGAATCAGAAGATGGGAAAAATCAATCTAAAGAAGAAAATAAACCAACAGAAAAAGATGAGGATGATAGCCATGACACAAACGATGCAAATACATCTACTCCATTTGAAAGAATGAAAGACGATGAAATAGACGATGTCCTATTTCGTGGAGGAATGAATGGTGTAAGAGCTAACGATAAAAAAACAATAAAAGAAGAAGTTGATGGTGCCAAAATAATAAAAGGAGATGGATTTAGTAATTATAATAATCCAAATGCAATATTTGACAAATATATTTTTACTCCGGCGAGTGCAGAAGATCAAGGGTTAAATGAGTTTATATCTAAATGGCAAACAGAAAAGTTAATAGAAAGTGCCATTGATACTATTTATGCCGAAATTAAAACATCAACTACCATAGATATTATTCCAAAAGACTTAACTAGAACTGGGTTTGAATTAATAGTACTAGATATTTGTGGACCTGATCAAATTCCATTATATTTTAATGAAGAAAGAAAAGGAAACAAGAAAAAGATTTGTTGTTATTTTGATACATCTCCTTCTATGCATGCTTTTATCCCTTATATGGTAGACATAGCAAATTTCTTTCATAACTGTGATGAATGTGAAATTACAGGGGGAAATTACCATGGGAAATATTGTTTCTCAGAAAAAGTAAAAGGTATAGAAGACTGGGAAAAGTTTATGAAGGGAGAAGTTCGTGGCGGATATGGAACTTCTTTTGAAATTATAGTTAGGCATGCAATAAATAGAATAAATGAAGACGAAGTAGATATTATTATTGTGTTCACAGATGGACTATCATCTATATCGCCTCCGGCGATTGAAGAATTTAATAAAACTAATAAAAAATGCTATACGATCTATTTTGCTGATCCAGTTAATCTAAGTTACGGATATGGACATGGAAGACATTATCAAACCAAAGATCAACTCCGAGACATGTCATCTGACTTAGGAAAACTAAATGGAGGGGAATTTACTATTATCTGTAATACTTCTAACAAATGAATAAATGCAACAAATGCAACAATTGTAAAATTAACATTCCCTATAAATGGAATTATCCTTTTTGTACAGGTTGTTGGAAACATCTAACAGGTATTTTAGATCCAAAGAATCCAATATGTTCACTATGTCTTCACGAAGTCAAGCAATTTTATAACTATATGTGTGAAAAATGTATAAATAAATGTATTAAACTATCTTGGACAATTGAAGATATCATAAAAAGAAAAAATACTTTTATGTCCGGGTTATATTATGCTAAATAGACATACTGGTCATAATATTAGCGATGAGGGAAAATGTTTTTTTTGTTATACAAACGTCATAAAATATTGCAGTTTTGTATTAAACAATGAAATACAGAAAATGTGCATTACATGTTGTGATAATTTTTGGCAATATTCATCAGCGATTAAAGCCGCAAAATTACTAGAAAATGCCAAAAAGAAGACACAAGGTATTTATTATCTATTATGAGCAAATGT
>Ga0187892_10004065_pt1 | contig 25292 bp, 24 predicted proteins | sample MA1701073metaG_FD_139345 | JGI IMG/M metagenome (GOLD analysis project Ga0187892, IMG submission 139345) | Bio-ooze microbial communities from a basaltic lava cave in the Kipuka Kanohina Cave System on the Island of Hawaii, USA - MA170107-3 metaG ... | reverse complement strand
TTTCAAGAGGTCCGTAATCACCTCGATAGCCTTGTCGAGCTGAGGGTCAGCCGAGCCATTGACATTAGGCGGAAGGTCCTCGACCTCGTAATCAGGGTCGACTCCGTAACCCTCGACCTCCCATTTCCCGTGGGAGTTCCAGAAGGCATACCCTGGCGCCGTGATAAACCCGCCGTCTATCAGGCCCGGGTTCCCGCTTATGCCTATAAGCCCGCCTAACGTCCTCGTCCCCACGAGCGGGCCGAGCCCGGCCTTTCTGAAGTAATAGGGGAAGGCGTCCCCTCCGGAGCCCGACCACCCGTTTATCATCATAACCTTGGGCCCGTTATTCGAGACTGCCGGGGTTTTCGAATCCTTAAAATCGCGCACCGCCCAGTAATTGAGAAGCGGCCTGTTGAGGAGCTCGATGAAGCGGTCGGGCACCTGCCCTCCACCGTTAAACCTCTCGTCTATTATCATCCCTTCTTTTTCCGATTGAGGGGTGAACTGGCGGACGAGCTCGTTCTGACCGAAATAACCGGTGTCCGGGACGTAGACATATCCCACCTTTCCCCCCGTAGCGTTATCCACTTTCTTTTTATTCTCCGCGATGCGGTCGAGGTACCGGAGCTTCTGCTCCTCGCTCTTCGATATGACCTTTACAGTAACCTGCTTCGCGTTTTTCATATCGGGTACGGAATTAACGGTAAGGGTCACGGGCCCTCCGCTGAGACCCTGAAACGTTCCCCAGGGGTCCTTAGCGGTATCGAGGGCTTTGCCGTTCACGGCGAGAATATAGTCCCCTTCACTGACGTTTATTCCGGGCTCGGCGAGCGGTGAATACGTATCGGCGTTGAATTCCCCTCCGCTGTATATCTTCTTTATACGGTACGCCTTATGCTTTTTGTCGAGCTCGAAATCTATGCCCAGGAGGCCGACCGGCACGGACTCCGCCTCCTCCATGTCGCCGCCGCCCACGTAGGTATGAGAGGAGTTGAGCTCGCCCACCATTTCGCTGATCACATAGTTGAGGTCTTCCCTGTCGACGACGAACGGCAGGAGCCTCCTGTACCTTTCCTTTACCGCCTGCCAATCGACGCCGTGCATACCGGGGTCGTAGAAAAAGTCCCTCTCGATGCGCCAGGCGTCGTTGAATATCTGAGCCCATTCCTTCCTGGGGTCGATAAAGGCTTTCATTCCGCCCGTATCGATCCTCCCGTCACCGGGATTCTTCCCCTCCGAGACGTCGATAATGCCGTAGGTATCTCCCGACCTGTAGAGCGCTTTCGCGCCGTTCGATGAGAGGGCGTAATCGTTTATGCGGGGTATCACGGTCTTTTCCTTCCTGTCCCCGAGGTCGAAGAACTGAAGCGTGCCGTTAGGCGGGTCCTGCGCGCTGCCCGCGGGAGGAAACCTCAGATAGACGATCCTGCCTTTCGCAGCGTTGAGGGGCCCGAAGTTCCCCGCGTCGACGGGTATCTTGATCGTCCTCCCTTCTATGCCGCCGAAGTCGATAATGACCCCGCCGTCTTTGCCGGCGTCCTCCTTTTGTGCGTCCTTCGCCGTGGTGTATTCCTCGTCGTTCCTGGGGGCGAGAGGGGACGCCGCGTCTTTTCTCAGGGTCACGGCATAGACCTGGGTCGAGTTCGGATATACCCAAGTATCGTCCATGTCGCCGTAAACGGGCGAGAAGCCGCGGTCGGAGTAGAAATAAAGATATTTCCCCTCGGGGTCGAATACAGGGCTGTTGTCGTTATAAAAATCGGTAGTAACCCTGCGGCTGACGCCTGACTTCGTATCGTATATAAATATGGATTTCAGATTATTCGGCGTGTTTTTCGAATATGCGAGCCACCTGCTGTCGGGCGACCACGAATAGGAGCCGATGTTCTCATAATTGTCCTTATCGACTTCTTTCGGGACCTTCCCGCTCGTATCCACGATATAGAGCCTTCCGGTCTTGTCGCTGAACGCGATTTTTCTGCTGTCGGGCGACCAAACGGGATGATAGCGGTAAACCTTTCCGTCCTTCGTTATCCTCTCCTCCTGTCCCTCGCCGTTGCTGAGCCTCATGTAAAGCTCGTACTCGCCCGTCCTGTCGGAGAGATAAGCGACGTACTTACCGTCGGGAGACCACGCGGGGAAACGCTCCGCTATGCCGGACGTATTTGTAAGGTTGCGGACGCTCCCTTCCACGGCGGGGACCGTCAGCACCTCGCCGCGGGCCTCGAAGAGGGCCCTCTTCCCGTTAGGGGATATGGACATATCCGAGATATTTTTCGCGAGATTTTTTTGCCGCGGACGCGCCTCGGGCAGGTCATACGGGACCTCGACCGAAACCTCGCTCACGGTCTCGTCCGGGAGGCTCAGCAGGTAAAGCCTGCCGCCGTTCTCGAAGACTATGTCTTCCGGACCGAGGCTCGGCCACTTCACGTCGAATTCGGTAAAGTCCGTTACCTGACTCGTATCCTTCGTACCGGTCTCGTAAACCCACAGGTTGAGCTTCTTCTCCTCTCCCCTGTCGGAGAGGAAATAAATCCTGTCCCCGTGCCACATCGGGAGCGCGTCGGTGCCGGGGAAATCGGTCAGCTTTTCGAGCGACCCGGACTCTGAATCGTATATCCATATGTCGCTCGCCATGCCCCCCCTGTATCTTTTCCATACGCCCCTCATGGGGGACACGTACTCGAATGCCAGCTTCTTGCCGTCGGGGCTGAAGCTCCCGAGCTCTCCGTAGGGGAGCGGCAGCGCTTCGGGCATGCCGCCCTTTTTCGAGACCTTGAAGAGCCTGTTGTAGCGCTGTGTCGGGCTCAGCATGTTCGAGCGGAAGAGAATGTGCTCGCCGTCCGGGTACCACTCCGCAACGAGGTCATCGTCCGGGTGGTGAGTGAGCCTTTCGGGGACGCCGCCCCCGGCCGGGATCGCGTATATGTCCGTATTGCCGTCGTAGTTGCCGCTGAATGCTATCGCAGTCCCGTCGGGAGAGAATTTCGGGAACAGCTCCCCGCCCCTGGGCGAGCTCAGCCTGCTCGCGACACCGCCTGATTTCGGGACCACCCAGATGTCGCCCGCGTAGACGAAGACTATCTTGTCAGCGCTCACGTCGGGAAAGCGCAGCATGAGGGCGTCGGGCGTCGTATCCTTCGCCTTCTCCTTGCCCGCGGACCCGGCCAGGGCGGACGTGATCCCTAATAATGAGCACAACAGCAGTGCCGGCAAAATCATTTTCATTTGATGACCCCGCGGTGAGGCTGAAAATGCACTAAGTGGTTTTTGCGCCAATGGACTCCCGCCGACATATAAACGTATTCTCAAAATATAAACTCACTTACCATTAAAATATACCTCAGGAAACCTGACGCTCCGGTTCCGAAGCTATAAAGGATACGGGCCCAACCCGGAGTTTGAAAGCATATTTTCTGGAAAAAGGGTTTGTATAAAGGGGGCGGGGATGCCCATGAAACGGCTTTAGTCCTTCCTGCCTATCTCCGAAAAGTCCGATTCGAGGCTGTCAGCCCGCCTCCGCCTCTCGATCGCGAGCTCTATGAGCCTGTTCACGAGCTCGGGAAAGCTCACTCCGCTTACCTCCCACAGGCGCGGGTACATGCTGATCTGTGTGAACCCGGGAATCGTATTAATCTCGCTCACGAATATTTCGTTCGTTCCGTTTTCGAGGAGGAAATCCACCCTCCCCATCCCGCTGCAGTCAAGCGCCCTGAACGTGCGCACCGCGTAGTCCCTGAGCCTCTCCGTTGTCGCCTCGTCGAGCTCTGCCGGAGCGATGAGCCCGGTCCCCTCCTCGAGATATTTTGCGGTGTAATCGTAGAACTCCCTGTGCGGGACGACCTCGCCCGGGCAGGAAGCCTGCGGGTCGTCGTTCCCAAGAACGCTCACCTCAATCTCCCTCGGTTTTTTCACGGCGCGCTCGACTATTACCCTCTCCGAGAACCGGCACGCATGCTCGACCGCCCCCGGAAGCTCGTTCTCCGACTTGACCTTCGTTATGCCCACGCTCGATCCGAGGTTGGCCGACTTGACGAAACAGGGGAGCCCGATCTCTTTAAGTATCCTCGCACCGAGCCGCTTCTTTCCGGATACCCAGTCAGATTTATAAAAACCGAAATACTCGGGAACGGGGAGCCCCGAGTCTTTGAGCAGGGTCTTCATCACTATCTTGTCCATGCCCACCGAGGAGCCGAGCACCGATGCGCCGACGTACGGAATCCCCATAAGCTCGAACATGCCCTGCACCGTACCGTCCTCACCGTAAGTGCCGTGGAGGACGGGGAAGACGACGTCGACCTTGTGCTCGTTAACAAGCTCCCGCCCCGAGATCTCGTAGAACGCCGGGTTTGCCGGATTTAAAGAGGGGGAGAGGAACGAATCTCCCGAGAACTCGAGCCCGCCCTCTTCGAGCCACGAAGACACGGACGCCCTACGCCAGATACCGCTCTTTTCTATAAATATGGGGAATATCGCATATTTTCCGGGATCGATGTTCTTTATTATAGACCTTGCGGAAAGGAGCGACACCTCATGCTCCACCGACCTCCCTCCGAATATCACTCCTACGATTAATTTGGACAAGTATGCTATACTCCTACATACATAAATTATCAGCTGAAAATTACTAACGGGTTACCCAAACCCCGTATCGTTGTCAAGACCGGGTCCCGCTTGCTTGCAAATAAAAAGTCTTAATGTAAAATCCAGTCACGGCATTGGAAGGGAATAAAAATCAAGGAGGCTAGAAATATGCAGAAAGTCGTAATTAGCGAACCGCTAAGAACTGCTATTGGGGCTTTTGGCGGCACATTGAAAGAAATAAGCCCGGCAAAATTGGGCGTCACGGTAGTAAAGGAAATTCTCGACCGTACGGGTGTCGACCCGAAAGAAATTGACGACTGCATCATGGGGAACATCCTGAGCGCGGGTCAGGGAATGAATATATCGCGGCAGGTCGCCATAGAGTCGGGACTGCCCGTAGAAACCCCGGCATTCACCATAAACAGGGTCTGCGGGTCGGGCGTACAATCCATAGTGCTCGCGGCTCAGGCGATCAAGGCGGGCGATGCCGACGCAATTATAGCCGGCGGCACCGAGAACATGAACCTCGCCCCCTTCTATCTGCAGAAAGCCCGTTACGGCTACAGGATGGGCATGCCTAAAGACGAAATCGTGGACGGCATGGTGTACGACGGCCTCTGGGACATATTCAACGACTACCACATGGGCGTGACCGCGGAGAACCTCGCGGAATCCTACAACATTACTAAAGACGAGCAGGACGCGTTCGCATACAAGAGCCAGATGAAGTGCAAGGCCGCTCAGGACGAAGGGAAGTTCAAGGACGAGATCGTTCCGATCATGATCCCCCAGAGGAGAGGCGACCCCGTTGCTTTCGAGAAGGACGAGCACCCGAAGGGCGATACGACCCTTGAAACGCTGAAGGGTCTCCGAGCGGTGTTCAAAGTGGGCGGGACCGTGTCCGCCGGTAACGCGTCCGGAATCAACGACGGCGCTGCGGCCGTGCTGGTCACGTCGGAGAAGAAAGCGAAAGACCTGGGTCTCAAGCCCGTGGCGTCTATAATTGCCTACGCCGTGGGCGGAGTAGACCCTTCGGTCATGGGCATCGGCCCGGTCCCGGCGATCCAGAAGGCGCTCGACAAGGCCAAGCTATCGCTCGACGACATCGACCTTTTCGAGCTTAACGAAGCCTTCGCGGCGCAGTCGCTCGCGGTGCTGAGAGACCTCCCGATTCCCGAAGAGAAGATCAACGTGAACGGCGGCGCTATAGCGCTCGGTCACCCGATAGGCGCTTCGGGCACGAGAATCCTCGTCACGCTCCTTCACGAGCTCGGAAAGAGAAAGAAAGCGAAGCGCGGCCTGGCAGCCCTCTGCATCGGAGGCGGTATGGGTATCGCGATCATAGTTGAAAAGGAAAAGAGTTAAAATTCAGAAAACGACCGGGGGAGGAGAATCAACCTCCCCCTTACACCTTACCGACTCTTCACTTGTAGGTCTACCCGACACCGTCATTTCGAGCAGCGCGAAATTTGTTTTTTCCGTCATGCTGAACTGCGGTTTCGAGCGTGCGAGGAACCGGGTCCATAGGCATAATGCAATGAAGCGATTGTTCCTCGGATATTGTTGGTTAACCCAAAATATTCAGCATCTCAACTTTAAATCTTTTACTCAATTAGGAAGAAAAAGCATGAGGGTGAGACCCTGAAACAAGTTCAGGGTGACAACAAATAGATTTCTCACGGAGTTTACCCTGTGCTAGTCGAAGGGTCGAAGGACGCACGTATTTCACTAGTATTGAACTATTTCGAGAAATTGAAGACTAAGGCTGAATCTCCAGGAAATACCCCTGCTCTTTAAAAAGCTTCTTGAACTTTTCAGGTACCTGGACTACCTTCCGCTCGGCGTAATCCATGAGCACGATCCCGGTCTTGGCGAGCGCGACCTCCCTCCCCGTCTCTTTTTCGCTCAACCTGTAAACGAGGTCGCAGCCGTACTTGACGAAATCGCATACTGCTATTTCTACGACCATCGTCTCCCCGTAGAAGCTCTCCGACTTATATACGACCGCGGCGTCCGACATTATTATCCCCGGCCCGTCCACGTCGAGCTCCGTGAAGCCGAAATACCTGAAGAACCTGACCCTCGCCTCGTGCGTGAGGGAGAGTATCGAGTCGTGCCCCAGATGCCCGCCGTAGTTTATATCGCTTATCCTCAGGCCGATTTCCGTAGCGAACACCGGGCCCCCGGGGAATTCCATCTTTATCCTTGCCATTTGAGTTTCCTTTTAAATATCGATTATCTGTACTCTGAGCCGATCGCGGACAGGGACAGACCTGAGCCCGCCGGTTTATTTCCATTTTCACGGACTGCTCAAATTACAGGTTGACATCCTGCCGAATCATTTGCTAAATTTGTAGTATACTCAAAGTAGCGGCACGGGTGTAGAACACGCGATGACGATCAGCAAAATCAACTCTGCTTCCATAAAATCGTTCTTCGGGAACCTCGTCCACATGAGCTTCCTCGACCTCGGCAAGGAGAAGGACAGGGACGCGGCCGGATACCTCATAGACATGCTGACCGAGTTCGCCCGGACCGAGAGCCTCTATAAACTGCACGACTCCGAAGGTAAAAAGATCCAGACGATAGTAGAAATTCTGCTCGAAAGCAAAAACACACAAGCCGACAACTCCGGGTATGAGAGGGAAGTGAGGAAGTACGTGGGGGATTTCGCGCTGTTCATGAGCGGCATATTCAGGGACCATGTGAACAGGGGCTCGTACCTCCGCTACTATCTGAACGAGGGGATGAAGTCCTACTTCGTCGTATCACAGCTCGACCTCGAGAGGGGAGAAGGGAACCCCATCATGTTCAGCAAGCTGTCGAGGGAGTTCGAATTCTATTCGGGCGCGCTCGATTATATGAGGAGGGTCTATTTCGGCCCTGAACACCAGGACCCTTACAGGAGCTTCGCCGCCCAGCTCTCCAGGATCAGGCACTGAGGCTTTTCGTACATATACCCTCATCCGCGCGCCTGGAATATCGCCGTCGATCATCTTCTGAAATACGGGATAATTTCACCGGATATCGCATTCATAGACGCTTCTCTGTCCGGGCTGAAGTCCCTGAGAATGAAGTGATCGACGCCCGTGCCGGCATACTCTTCCAGTCTCCCTATTACGTCCCTAACCGAGCCCGCAGCTACGAAATCGAATACGATTTCGCGTGAATAATATTTATCGCCCATCTCCCTGAACCGCCTGAGCATCCCGGCGTCGTTCGGCATGATTTTCGTGTATTCGAGCCCCTTGTATTCGTCGTCGATCTTGATGTCGTATCCGGCCTGCGCGAGGAGCTCGGGCCATATCAGCGCGTGCTTGATAGGCTCGAGCGGTTTGTAGGCCTCGTCCTTGCTCCCCGCAATGGAAGTGAATATATAGAGCGTCTTCTCGGGGCCCGCCGAACCGTCCTCCCTCTCCCGCGCCCCTTCCCCGACCGCGCGCGCTTTCTCGGCGAAGAGCCTGGGCGGCATGGCGTTCGTCACCCATCCGTCACCGTATTTTCCCGCGATCCCGAGGGCCCTCGGGCCCGTGGCGGCAACGTATATCGGGACCCGCTTGTCATTCACGGGCTCTATCCTGAGCACCGCGTCCTTGAGCTTGTATATTTCCCCGTCGAAATCCACGGGCTCCCCGCTCCAGAGAGAGCGCATAATCTTGATAGATTCCTCGACGCGGGTGAGCGGCCTGTCCCACGCTATGCCGTAGGGGTCGAGGTTCATCTTTTCCCCGTACCCGACACAGACGAAAATCCTTCCGTTCGAAATCCTGTCCACGGTCGCAAGCCTGTGAGCGAATACCGCGGGGTGCATTCTGTGAGCGTCGCCGACCGTGCCCATTTTTATTTTCCCGGTTTTCATGGCCGCGGCGGTCACCACGGACCAGACCTCCGGGGTTATTCTATCGGCCATGAATACGATATGGTCAGGGAACCAGAGCGTGTCAAACCCGGCGTCCTCGGCGGTTTTCGCGAACCTTATCAATCCCTCGACCGTCTCCCCGGGCACGGGCGCCGTTATTCCGAATTTGATTTTTTCAGCCACTGTTGGAGCCCCCACTTTTCTACACATAAAGCTCAGGAATTATACACAAAATTATTTTAAACTATTATCTTGATTTTTGTAGAACCAGGAGTTATTATTTCCTACCCTAAATACACCACAACATCGAATTCCCCCCAAAACGAGCGGGAAAGAGGCGGAGGTAGAAAGATAATGGACAGACTTGAGAAAGACGAGAAGGAACATGCAAGCAAGCATGTGGATATAGAATCGAAGCGTTTTTTCTTCGACGTGAAAGAAAATCACAAGGGTAAATATCTGAGAATTACTGAGCTCAGCGGCGGCAGGTCCTGCATCGTAATCCCGCTCGGCGGAATCAACCTCTTCAAAGAGAGGCTGGGAGAAGTGATTCAGGAAGCCGAGAAGCTCATCGACACTAACGGCAGCATGTAGTCCCCTCGGTTAGTAATATCCGCAAGGGAACTTGCCCGTATCCGCGTACAATTGAAATATGATATTTCCGGCCGGTCGAGTGGAGGGGGGATATTTTGTGCCTGTTCGTTATGCTACAAGGTTTGGGACCTGTGTTCTAGCCGCCGAATTCCGGGACCGATTCCCCGCTCAGCATTTCGTCGTAGGTCTCCCTCTTCCTGACTATTCGGAACTCGCCGCCTTTGACGAGTACTTCGGGAATCGGGTTTCTAGTCCGCAGCGTCCAGTCTTTCCGCGAGTACATGAAGGCCTCTCCGGTCTATTTTCCCTACCTCGTTTCGGGGCAAACTATCGACGAATGTCCAGTAGTCGGGGACTTTGTAGGCGGCCAGCCTTTCCGATGCGTATGACTTTAATGCCGCCTCGTCAGGGGCGTCTTCCAGGCCCGGCTTCAGTTCTATAAAAGCATGTATCAACTGGCCGTAGTGTTTGTCGGGCACTCCGACCACTCCGCTCAAGGTAACATCCGTATGGTCGTCCAGCACCTCCTCGACTTCGCCGGGCGACACGTTGGAGCCGCCCTTAATGATAAGCTCCTTGATGCGGCCTAGATAGTAGTAGTATCCCGATTCACCCCTCTTTCCTATGTCCCCAGTCAAAAGGTATCCATCCCGCAGCGCCAGCGATGTGTTTTCTTCGTCTTTCCAGTACCCGGACATGGTGCTGTCGCTCCTTATCAGGATTTCCCCCGCTTCTCCAATACCCGCTTCGCTGCCGTCGTGATCGACAAGGCGTATTTCAACGCCGTCTCTGGGCACGCCGAACGATCCGCGTTTGATCGGCAAGCGGGGAGGAGTGAAACAGACGCCTTCGCATTCAGTGAGCCCGTATAACTGATTGAGCTCAAGGCCGGTTACCGCCCTGAAGCGCTCGTACAGGTCGTTGGATATATAGTCCCCTCCGCATTCAATTTCTTTGAAACAGCTGAAATCGATATTTCCCGACTTCGGATGGTCCAGCACATCAATCAGTTGTGCAGGGAGTAAAAGAGTGCGTGTAGGGCGGTATGTCTCGACGTACCGGAGGAAAAGCGCAGGGTCAGGCCCCTCCATGATAACTACCGACCCGCCGGCATACAACAGCGGAAAACATACTCCGCCTGACCCGCCGAGATGACATACCGCGGTCACGACGAGCCCGATATCGTCCGCCGTGAGCTCCTGCGTAACGCCGCGGCTCTCACAAAGATTGAAAAGCGCTTTATGAGTATACGTTACGCCTTTGGGCTTGCTGGTGCTCCCCGACGTATAAAGAATCATTGCCGTATCGTCATTATTCACATGAGGCCGCTCCTCATTCACAGACGAGCTGCGAATGACGCTTTCCCACGAACGAACGCCGCCGCCCGTAAAATCACCGATTGTAAACATATTTTTAACGGACGGCGTGCTGCTCCCCATTCCTTCAACTCTCGGATAGAGTCTGCAGTCGGCTATCAAAACCCCGGCCGTGCAGTGGTTTACGGCATATTCGACCTCATCCCTCACATAACGGTTATTGAGCGGAACGGCGATAGCGCCTATTTTAAAACATGCGAAGTAAAGCCCTATCAACTCGGCGCAGTTATGCATAAATAACGCGACCCTGTCTCCCTTGCAGATACCCATGCCGAGAAGCGCATCGGCCGAGTCATTCGCATATCTGTCCAAGTCCGCGTACGTATACGAATCCCCCCGGAAGAATACCGCCGTTTTCTCGGGGTTTGATTTTAAAGGACTTTCATATAAGCGGCTTAATATCATTCAAGCCCCGTTCGTGATCGCAGATCAAAAGTCGGGGACCGTCTCCCCGCTCAGCATCTCGTCGTAGGTCTCCCTTTTCCTCACAACGCGGAACTCGCCGCCTTTGACGAGTACTTCAGGCACGCGGGGACGAGTGTTGTAATTGGAAGACATAGCGAACCCGTATGCTCCCGCGCTCATGACCGCAAGCAGGTCGCCGCTCTTTACAATTGGGAACTTTCTGTCCTTCGCTAAGAAGTCGCCCGACTCGCAGACAGGCCCGACTACATCCACTTTCTCTTTGGCCTTGGCGGGCCCGCTCACAGTCAGTATCTCGTGATAGGACTCGTAGAACGCGGGGCGTATTAGGTCGTTCATAGCGGCATCTACAATGACGAACTTCTTTGCCGTCCCTTCCTTGAGGTAAAGGACCTTCGTCGCGAGCATACCGGCGTTGCCTGCGAGCGACCTCCCCGGCTCGAGCACGAGCTTATACGGCTTACCGCCGATGAGTCCGGTAATAACTTCTGCATACTCCTTCGGATGGGGCGGTATCTCGTCCGTCTTGTAGCTTATGCCGAGGCCGCCTCCGATGTCGATGTATTCTATACCGATGCCTCTATCTATGAGAGCGTCCGCCAGATTCACGAGCTTCGTTAACGAATCGACAAAGGGGGTGAGATCGAAAATCTGGGAGCCGATGTGAGCGTCTATAGCGGTGACACGGATACCGTCCATCGTGCTCGCCTCATTATAGACTTCGACCGCCTTGCCTATCTCGATACCGAATTTGCTTTTTTTAAAGCCGGTAGATATATAGGGGTGCGTCTTCGGGTCTATGTCCGGGTTCACGCGGAGCGCAACGGGCGCTTTCCTGCCGAGCTCTTTCCCCACCTCGTTCAGCAGGCGGAGCTCCTCGACCGATTCCACGTTAAAAAAAAGTATCCCCGCCTCGATCGCTGCCCTCATCTCCTCCTCGGTCTTGCCTACGCCCGAGAATACCACTTTCGACGGGTCGCCCCCGGCGCGCTTCACCCTGACGAGCTCGCCCAGGGAAACGATGTCGAACCCCGCCCCGAGCCCGGCGAACGCGTTCAGTATGGCGAGATTTGAATTCGCCTTCACCGAATAGCAGATGAGCGTATCGATCCCTGAAAAGGCGTCCTTGTAGCCGAGGAACGCGTCCCTCAGCACCGCGTAGCTGTATATATAGCAAGGGGTTCCGGCGGCCCCGGCGATCTTACTTACGGGGACGTCTTCGACGTAGAGCTCACCGTCTCTGTATTGATAGGAATGGTGCATTGTCCGAATTCTCCTTGGAGCAAACTGGGAAAAATTTACACAAACTAATTCAAATGAAAACAGGGATGATTAAAGCCGGAATCCATCCGGAATCAGCAGCCAACCTCGCCCTTCTACAATTTCCCCTTCAAATAATCTTCCACGAAATCGAGTCTGTCGTTCCCCCAGAACATCTTTTCCCCTATGAATATGGTGGGAGCCCCGAACGCCCCCCGCGCAGCGGCTGTCGATGTCTCATACCTTAGCCTGTCTTTTATATCTTGTTCGACTATTCGTAAAATAAACCATTCGGGGTCGAGCCCGACACCGGCGACAGCCTTTTTCAACACATCGTCCTTGCTGATATCCCAACCCTCGGTCCAGTATAGCCTGAACAGCTCATGGTTATACTCCGCTAACTTCCCCTTTTCGGCGGCTGCGAAAGCCCCCCTCATTGCCTTTACGCTGTTCAGTGGAAATATTGCGGGGAATTTGAACTCGGCGCCGTAGTGTTTCGCCGAATCATGCGTGTCCTGTTTTATGTAAGCGAATTTGTTGCCGATCTCAATTGCCGGCTTCACGCCCGTATCGTTGAAAAGACCGCCCAGTAAAAAGGGCTTCCATTCGAGCTCGGCGCCGTTGTCCTTGCAAATTTTCTCTATCCTGGTTGAGGCTATATATGTATAAGGACTGCTGAAATCGTAGTAGAATTCCACCTTCTTTCCCATTCCTCGTCTCCGGCACGCGTTAGTGTAGATGGGATTATATGAAATATGGGGTTTAATATCAAGCCTGCGCGAATCCGTTCGGGTTCCGCATCATACGCCTCATTTTCGATTGACCGAACCCGCTCCTGTGATAAACTCAGATATATAATTATAACCAGTTAAAATGACGAGCAATTTTTCATTCAACGGACTCAGGGTCACGGCGTTTGAAAGCCGGAGGGCTAAGGAGATTGAAAAGCTGATCCTCTATCACGGAGGGGTGCCTAGGGTAGCGCCTTCAATGAGGGAAGTCCCCCTGTCGGAGTCAGGCGACGCCCTAAAATTCGCCGGCAACCTTATCCATGGCAAATTCGACGTTGTAATCTTCATGACCGGGGTCGGCACGCGCTCGCTCGCGGAGGCCGTTTCGAAAAAATACCCGCTCGATGAATTCACGAAAGCCCTGGCTGAAACGAAAGTAGTCGCGCGCGGACCCAAGCCCGTAGCCGCCCTAAGGGAGCTCGGGCTTACACCCGACATCACGGTCCCAGAGCCCAACACATGGCGTGACGTGCTCACGATTCTCGACAGCGAGCTCGAGGTCGGCGGCAAAAACTTAGCCGTCCAGGAGTACGGTATCCCGAACGAAGAGTTCATAGAGGAGCTCAAGAAGAGGGGCGCTTACGTAACAGCCGTGCCTGTATACAAATGGGCCCTCCCCGAAGATACCAGACCGCTCCGCGAGGCAATCAAATCGATAACCGCTATGAATGAAGACATTTCGCTCTTCACGAGCTCCCAGCAGATTTATCATCTTTTCGATGTAGCGGCTGAAGAAGGCCTCGCCGAACGCCTGAGAGAGGGCTTCAAGGAGGTTGCCATAGGCTCCATAGGACCGACCACGACTGAGGCGCTCGCGAGGTTCGGACTCGCGGCCGATTATGAGCCTGACAGCCCGAAGATGGGGAACCTGATACGCGAGATGGCGAGGAGCGGCGGCGAGCTCCTCAGGAAGAAGAGGACAGCCCACAAAAACGGCGTGGACACCAACAGCTGGCGCCGCGTTCGGATGATCTGGAACGGGGACAAGGCTGAAACGAGAAAGAGCATTACAGACAACTCTGCGTTCATGAAGGCGTGCCGGAGGGAGAAGACCGGTTTCACACCGGTATGGCTCATGCGCCAGGCCGGGAGGTTCATGCGGGAATACAGGGAGCTCCGGGCGAAGGTGTCGTTCATAGACCTCTGCAAAACACCCGAGCTTGCGGCCGAAGTTACTCTGAGCGCCGTAGACAGGCTCGGCGTCGACGCGGCCATAATATTCTCGGACATACTGCTCATCATCGAGCCCCTCGGAATAGAGCTCGAATTTTCTAAAGGGGAAGGGCCCAGAATCTTAAGGCCGCTCCGCTCGGGAAACGCCCTAGACCGCCTGCGGGATTTCGAGCCCGAGGCCATGGGCTTCGTATACGAAGCGGTCGGAATCACGCGCCGGGCGCTCGACCCGGAAAAGGCGCTCATCGGGTTCGCGGGCGCGCCCTTCACTGTGGCGTCCTACTTGATAGAAGGAGGGGGCTCGCGGAATTACGAGAACACGAAGCAGCTCATGTACAGGGACCCCGGGGCGTGGCACACGATCATGGAAAAACTGACGGACGCAACCGGGAAATACCTCAACAGACAGATAGCATCGGGCGCCGACGCCGTTCAGCTTTTCGACAGCTGGGTCGGCTGCTTGTCGCCTGACGATTACAGTGAATACGTATTGCCTCACATGAAGAAGCTCATAGGCTCGATCGAGAAAGGAGTCCCAGTGATAAATTTCGGCACTGGAACGTCGTCGCTCCTCGAGATGATGAAGGAATGCGGCAGCTCCGTAATAGGTTTTGACTGGAGGGTCGACCTGGCAGATGCATGGAAGAGGATCGGATACGATGTAGCGGTGCAGGGGAACCTCGACCCCGTAGTCCTTTATGCGGGTCACGCGGAGATAAGGAAGAAGGCCGAGGAAATCCTCGATAAGACTTCAGGAAGGCCCGGGCATATATTCAACCTCGGCCACGGCATTCTTCCCCGGACGCCTGTCGATAACGTGCTCGCGCTCGTGGACGCCGTCCACGAATACTCGTCAGGGAAATAATACAATTTCGGAAATAAAGGAAGATCGATAACGATGCGGAACAAGTTCGACGCCATACTGCTGATAGGATACGGCGGTCCCGAAAAACCCGAAGATATTCGCCTGTTCTTGGACATTGTGGCAATGGGACGCCGGATACCGAGAGAAAGGCTTGAGGAAGTCGCTCACCACTACGAGCTCATCGGAGGAAAATCTCCGTTCAACGAACTTACGTTCAAACAGGCAAAGGCCCTCGAAAACAAACTTTCCGAAGAGGGTCACAGAATTCCCATATATGTCGGGATGAGGAACTGGGATCCGTTCCTGGGAGACACAATCAAGGAAATGGCCCAGAACGGAGTCAAAAAGGCTCTGGGGATGATAATGTCGGCGCACCAGTGCGAAGCGAGCTGGGAACGATACATTTTGAATGTAAGAGAGGGTCAGTTTGAATCCGCGACCGATATAGAGTTTGAATTCTCAGCACCTTTATATGACCATCCGCTTTTTATCGAGGCGTGCGCGGACCTGATCGAAGAATGCTTCGAGCAGATACCGCCCGACGAGAGAGAGGATACGATGATCCTTTTCTCGGCGCACAGTATTCCGGTTCCTATGGCGGAGAAGGCCCCCTATGTCGGACAGCTCCTGGTCACAGCATCGCTGATCGCCGAAAGACTCGGTCACGACAAATGGAGGCTCGTATATCAGAGCAGGAGCGGCCGCCCCCGGGACCCGTGGCTCGAGCCCGACGTATGCGATGTCATACGGGAGATAGCAAAAGAAGGTGTACGGTACACGATAGTTCAGCCGATAGGGTTCCTCTGCGACCACGTGGAGGTGCTGTTCGATATAGGGATCGAGGCGAAGGAAGCGGCGGACGAGGCGGGGATAAAACTCATCCGCGCCCAAACCGTGAACGACGACCCCAAATTCATCGAGGCCATGGCCGACGCGGTAGAAAAAATAATCAGATGATCCGGCAGACGCGCCGCACGTAACATAGATAAATTTACATCGCTTGAGAAAAAATTATGCCCGTCTATGAATTCGTTACAGTATGGAGAGTGAAGGCCCCGCTCAATAAGGTATGGAACGAAATTTACTATTCGGAGAAGTGGCCCGAATGGTGGAGGGGCGTCGAAGAGGTCGCTGAGCTTAAGAAGGGAGACGAACTCGGCGTCGGCAGCGTCCGCCGCTACACGTGGAAGAGCATGCTCCCCTACAGGCTCAGGTTCGATATTGAGACCGTGCGCGTCGAGCCTATGACCGCTATAGAAGGGATCGCGCACGGAGAGCTGTCCGGCCGCGGGGTCTGGAATATAAAAGTCGAGGGCGATCACGTCACTGCCCGGTATGACTGGCGAGTGGACACGACAAAAGCCTGGATGAACCTCATAGCGCCTCTCGCGAGGCCGCTCTTCAAGTGGAACCACGATATAGTGATGAGCTGGGGCGCAGCAGGACTGGCCGGGAGGCTTGGCGCAGTCGTAATTGAAGAAAAAGAGAGCCGAGAGTATAATCACCTGCCCCTCGTATGAACACCTTGCAGAAAGAAATCACGCTCTCCCCCAAAAGGCGCGGGTTCCATCTCGTCACACGCGAGATAGCCGGGCATCTTAGGGAGCTATCCGGATACTCGGCCGGCATCGCGCATATATTCATATGCCACACCTCCGCTTCACTTACGATAAACGAAAACGCGTCCCCTGAAGTGAGGGAGGATTTCGAAAGCCATTTCAATGAACTCGTACCCGAAGGAGCCCCTTACTACGAGCACGCGCTAGAGGGCCCGGACGATATGCCGGCCCATATAAAGGCGTCTATACTCGGGAGCTCCGTGACGGTCCCTGTTAAGGACGGCAGGCTCAACCTCGGCACCTGGCAGGGTATCTACCTATGCGAGCACCGAAACCACGGCGGGCCGAGGAAGTTGATCGTAACGATTATAGGGGAAAGGAAGTAAAATGAGGCGCTTCAAGAGCCGAACGAATCCGTAAGCTGAGATCATCTCCTGCCGATAAAAAAACCGGCGATAAAACCGAGAGCCAGGAGCGCGGCATACTTTTTCCCGTCGCAGCAGGGAATGAAACGTGTGTCCTCATCGGTCACCTCGATAACCCCGACGGGCTTCGTCCGGACCCCGGCCCCCGCGCCGCCGCCCTCTCTGTCGGCACCCTCTTTCTTATCCTTCCCTGTCTCCCCGAACCCCCCGCCGAAACCGTAGATGACCTTGGCTACCGGGATAATCGTCTTCCCCTGTGCCTCTATAGGGTCTCCGTAAACGGCTTTGACAGCCGCAGTACCATAGAGCCGCTCCGTAATGGAATCAAAAAACTCTTTCAATCTCATACTTAAATCATAACACCATAATCAAGATATATCTTCGGCGTCCGCCGAATGTGACAGATTGACGGGATTGACCTATACACCTTGCGTGAAGGGGGCGAAATTGTTGTTATCCAACCGTCAGGACAGTATAGTTAATAGCGCATTATCGATATGCGAACGAGAAAAAAACACGTTCCGGAGTATAACTATGGCTGAAATTGCACGGAGTAAGACCAGAGTCAAAGGTTTCGGGAACGATGAGATGGACTTCCAGCTCATCCGGCAATTGGGCTCCGCGTCGTTCGGAGGGGCGTCCGTCGGCGAATGCCTCTCCGCCGCCGCGCGGATAAAGGACGGAGACCCCGGGAGCTGGGTGGACGAATTCGCGAAGCTCGCCCAGTGGCAGCAGAAGGACGCCCACAAACGCGCGTCGAAGGGACACACTACCAGCGCGCGCGACCAGTTTTTAAAAGCGTGTAATTCTTACCGCGCGGCTGAGTATTACACGAGCCCGCTCGACCCCGGGCACAGGGAGCTCGGGATAAAATCCCGCGACTGTTTCATCGAAGCAATGAAATACGTCTGGCATACGTTCGAGGAAGAGATGCTGACCTATAAAAACATCGAGCTTCCCGTATACATCATGACGCCCGGCCCCGAAGCTCAGAAGAGGAAAACCCTTCTCATCGTGAGCGGCTTCGACGGCACGCTCGAAGAGGAATACCTGATGCGCGGGTACCCCGCTCTCGAGAGGGGATACAACGTCATACACTTTGCGGGACCCGGACAGATGGACCTTTACCGGTTTTTTACGAACACGCATTTCGAGCCCGATTTCGAGAACGTCACGAAGACCGTAATAGACTTTATTATCGACAGGCCGGAGGTAGACCCGGTAAGGCTCGCACTCATGGGAATAAGCGTAGGCGGATACTTCTCGACCCGCTCCGCGGCATACGAACCGAGGATAAAGGCCCTGATCCCGAATTCTCCCATATTGGACCTGCACGACTACCTGAGCGCCTTTATCGGATACGACCCCGCCGAAATACCGGACGACCAGAATTTCAGGCTTGAGGATATACCCAATATACCCGACGAAGTTTTTCCACCCGAAGACAAATCCAGGACGACGAACCTGATCGTTCGCTTCGGACAGCCGTCGTTCAGGGACACTTTCATTTATCTCAGGGAATTCGCCGTGGGCGACGCGATAAAGAACATCAAATGCCCCTGCCTCGCGCTCGTAGGCTCGGGCGAAGGCGGAGAGCCCGAGAAGCAATTCAACGAGTTCGCCGAAAAAGCCCCGGGGCCCGTAACGAAATACCAGTTCACGGAATTCGAAGGGGCGGACACGCACTGTCAGGTAGGGAACCCCTCTTACGCAGCCGCGGTAGCTCTCGACTGGCTCGACGAGGTATTCGATTGACCGCGGATTATATATAACTTCTCGAGGGTAATGTATAATAACGAGAGCAATGTATAATAAAAGGTAGGAACATGAATAACGTGTATAAGGCAGTAATAAAACAAGACGGGGATTGGTGGATTGGATGGATAGAAGAAATCCCCGGCATCAACTGCCAGGAACCCACACGCGAAGAGTTATTGGAAAGTCTGAAAATAACGCTCGAGGAAGCGTTGGAATTTAATAGACGAGACGCTATCGCAGCAGCAGGAGATAAATATCAGGAAGAGCAAATTCCTCTATGAAGCGGGATCAGTTAGTCCGCTATATGCGAAAAAACGACTGTATACTGCTTTAGAGAAGGCGGACAACATTCCTGGTGGTTCAACCCCGCGCTAAATAAAAGATCAGCTGTTCCAAGACACACGGAAATAAGTGACATTCTTGCAAAGAAAATCTGCAAAGACATTGGAATTCCGCCTATTAAATAGAAAGGTCCAACCAGGAGTCGTTGAATTCACACCATGCAAGAGAGTGAGTGTATTCTATATATCTCCGGACATACTCCTATGAAAAAGATCAAGCTCACTTCACATAATTATCACATTATTTTAACTATAATCCTCACATTATCGAGTTTCCACTCCTCAGCTGTCACACGTGCCCAAGCCGGAGCGGAGGAGAACATGGCCGAGGTCATCAAGCTCGGCAAATGGACGGAGGGCGGGCTTACGGAAATCATGACCGAGTCCTCGAAACTCGGGGGCGCGGGCGCACGGATCAATTTTATATCGGAGAAATTTCTGGGCACGCCGTATGTGGGCTCGACACTCACCGGGGACGTCAACACTCCCGAGGTCTTTACGGTCGACCTCGAGGGTATGGACTGCTTTACGTATATAGATTACGTCGAGGCGATGAGCCTGTCGAGCTCATTCCCGGAATTCAAAGACACGCTCAGGAAGTTAAGGTACCGCGACGGCGTGGTAGCTTTCCGGAACAGGAATCACTTTTTCTCCGACTGGCCTCTTAGTAATGACGTATATATCGAGGACGTGACCTCCGTTGTCGGCGGATCGAAGGCAGTCGAAGTCTCCAAGAACCTGAACCTTAAAAGCGACGGCACGTATTACCTGCCGGGCATCCCCGCGATAAACAGGACTATCTATTTTATCCCGTCGGACGCGCTCGGTCCCTCAGTTATGAGCAGGCTCAGCACCGGAGACTTCGTCGGCATCTACACCGATAAGGACGGGCTCGACGTCTCGCATACCGGGATCATAATCAAAAAGGACGGCAAAGTTTTTCTGAGACACGCTTCCTCAAAGGAATCGAACAAGAGGGTCGTCGATGAGGACCTGAGCGAATACATGGAGAATAAACCGGGGCTTGTCGTATACAGGCCTCTCAAATAGCAGAATACGGATGATACTCGAACGCCTGAGACCGGAACTCGATACGCCTGATAAAATCCAGGCCGCATACTCGATATTCTCTTCGTGGCTGGTCTCGAATTTTTTATTCTTCTTCGTAATCTTCTATGCAATCTATATATCCAGCCGTCTGGGGTCAAACGTGGGCTCCCTCACGTTCCTGATCGTCATCATAATCACCATCTCATTTCTATATGCTTCGAGGAAATTATCACGGGGTCTTCTGAGAAACAGGTCGGTTAGAGTAAACCACATCGTCTTCTACGTACTCTGCGCCGTGAATATCGGCCTCTTGACGTGGATCTTGCTCAGGGCGTTTTCATAAATCCTGAACGATAGCGGAACCGGGGCATGAGCGTATTCGTTAGAAATGAAGTGCAGTCGACCGGAGAATATGGAGAATATATTGAAGCCCGAAGATTTCGTATTGGAAGCGACAGATTATTATTACAAGGGCGAATTCGACCGCGCGATAGATGCGCTCGATAAAGCGATAGAGCTTAAGCCCGATTTTGCGGAAGCCTGGTACAACAAGGGAATAACGTTTTCCGTTATGGGCCGGGCGGAAGAGGAAATAAGGGCTTACGATCGCGCGTTAGCAATAAATCCGCGCTACGCCGAGGCCTGGAACAACAAAGCCTCCTCTCTTGGAAGGCTCGGCAGATACAAGGAGGCGCTCGAAGCGGCCGCGAAGGCGGTAGAGTTGAATCCGGGTTTCCCGGTCGCATGGTGCAATAAGGGAGCCGCCCTGAGCGCGCTCGGAAAGGACCTCGAGGCTATCGAGGCATACGACAGGGCCATATCGATTCAGGGGAATTACGTCGAAGCGTGGTACAACAAGGCGGTTTCACTTCAGAATCTGGACAAGCCGAAAGGCGCACTCAAGGCCTACGACAGGACGCTCGAGCTTAACCCCGATTACCCGGACGCGCTGTATAACCGGGCGGGACTTCTCCTGAATTTGGGGGAACGCGAAAAAGCCGCGTCCGACCTCAAAAGAGCCCTGAAGCTCGAACCGACGCTCGGGGAAAGGGCCCTGGCCGATGAGGAGCTGAAGGCTCTTCTCCCTTAACCGAAACTGTTATTTTCAATAAAAAATGCTAATCTTATAATTCCCTCACAATATAGATAGGAGGCATATTATGGCCCTTAACGCAAAAGAGCTGACAGACCTTTCGAAGGAAAGCATGAAAGCCAGGCTCAACGCAGATAAAATCCTCGATTTTGTCGACGTAATCAATAAAAACTCGGAAGAGCTCGAAGGCGATACGGTTCAGGCTACCGAAGCCATAAAGGAGCTGGCAGAGAAGATAGGCCCGTATATAGACGAAATTAAAAACCAGATTGAAACACAGCTCGACAAGATCGAGGTCGACCCGGAAGAAGCCAAAGACGCGGCCGAGAAGCTCTTCCTCTATCACGGAACCATACATCAGGTGATATCATGGGCGGACGTCCAGAAGAACGCGCACAAGCCAAACTCTTACTGGTGGCGCTACTGGGTGGACGTGCTCGAGAACGTCATGCAGCTCGAAACGGCGAAGCAGGCGAGCGGGAAGGAATAACGCTCCATACACCCACGTCATACCAACCTGTCGGCATAAAGTTATTGCAGTGAACGTTGAATGGGACATGCCGAATGCGTTATAGCCTATTTAGAACACTTAATCCACATATCATTTGATTTCTATCTCTTTATCTCGAACGAAATATTTCCAAGCCCTCCGTATCGCGCTTCGTAGCGTCCCGGATTCGCGGGCACGACCTTACCCAGTGCGCCCGTTATGAGTATATTCCCTTTCTCGATTTTCCAGCCGTTCCCGATCACCGAATTCACGAGCCAGAGGAGCGCCTCCCGCTGACCGCCCATTGCGTCCGATCCCCTGCCCTGATAGAGCGTCTCTCCGTCCGAGACGAGTTCGACTGTAAGACCGTCCGGATCGTCATTGGCGAGCGGTTTTTCCGCGCTGGCGATGAAGGCGGCCGACCCCACATTCGCGGCGACGATGTCCTCCGCCTTTAATTTTTTCATATCCGCGAAACCAGTTTCAGGAACCTCAACCACGGGCATTACAGCGCTTATATGGTCCATTAACAGGCCGGGGTCGGTAAGCTTCTCCTCGATAGGCTTCCCGACTACAAAGCCTATCTCGGTCTCGATCACCGGACTCCGCAATTTCGAGCCGTCGATAGAAGGTGAATTCATGTACATTCCCGACGAAAACAAAACTCCCGAAACAGGAGTGCTCACGCCGAACTTCTCCTGCGCCCCTCTCGACGTGAGTCCCGCCTTATAACCGGCGGCCTTGTCATTGCCGAGCTTTAGACGGACGTATTCGGTTTGAATCTTATACGCCTGCTCGAGCGTGAGCCCGGGGTTTGCCAGGGTCAGAAGCGGTATGGGCTCTTTCTCTCGCTCGGCCTCAAAAATTATTTCAGCTTCTTTTTTCGCGACTGACGCCGAGATAAACAGGAACAAAAAGGCGAACGCGACCAATCCAGTGAGTCTGTTATTAATTCTCATTCCGGGAATAGAAATCCTCCGCAAGCTTATGCACTTCCTCGGCGCAGCCCCACGATAGCGTAAACCCCGCGCCGCCGTGCCCGTAGTCGTGTATTACAGTCCCTCCCCCGGACAATTCTTCGAGCTCCAGCCTTACCTCCGTCCTCCCCGGACGGAGCCCGACTCTGTGGCCGAGAATCTCTGCATCCGCTAACGAGGGTTCGATCGCAATGCACTTCGACAGAATTTTGTCAGAGGTGGCAGGATCAATATTCAGATCCCAATTATTCTCTTCCGCTGTCCCTCCGAGAATGCAGTCATCGTTCCGGGGCACGATGTAGATAGGTGCGAGCTTCCCGGATTCGACGCTTATGATACGCTTGTAGCCCATATTCTTCACGATGACTATCTGCCCGCGGATCGGAAACGTACTCCCGTCATGACATAATTTCCCGGCGCCGAGTCCGGTGCAATTAATGAGTAACGGCACGTCTCCCGAGATTTCTTCGAGGGAAGAGGCTTCCCCGGCGAGCTTGTCCAACACCCCTCCCGATCCGGTAAATCTGTTCAGGAGATACCGCATGTAGACCGGGGTCTCTATTCGCGGCACTTCTATGACGAACCCGTCGACGTAGCCCGGAGGAAGCTCTCCCGGCTCAGCCCTTCGGAAAGCGCGTACAGCGGATTTCCAGAACGGCTCGTCGACTTTCTGATCGAATATCTTGAGCAGAGGCGACATCGAGATGCCGCTCCCGGGGATAAGGCTCAGGTCGACGAACCTAGCGTACGAAAATGCCGCCCAGCCGAGCACCCTGTCCTGCGGCGCGACTTTATAGGGGTACCAGTACGCGGGCGCGACGTTCGATGTGGTGTCGGGCGGAAGCGTGTGAGCGAGAATCCTGACGCTGAACCCTTCCTCCAATAGCCTGAGCCCGCACGTGAGACCCGACACGCCGGCACCCAGTATCATCGCGCTTCTCTCTCTCATATACGGCTACGCTCCTGTTCTCGCACGCCTCACCATCTCCACGATCACCTCCCTCGCCTCTTCCTTGCTGCGAGCCTCCCTTACAAAACCGATCCGTCTGCTGAACACCTCCGAGCCCGCTCTGAGCCGTACATGGAACCCGAGCCTGTCGATAGACGTCATCGAGGCTTCCTCCGCGCCGCCTCCGGTAAACACCTTCGCGAGCAATATGAGCGCGTCACGGTGGTCCTCGTTCATATGCCTGATTATCGCCTGAGAGTCGTCTGCCAGCGGGTCTACCCCGGCCCCGTAATAATCGTCCGCGGTCACCCACCCCATCGCGCCGAAGCCGCCTACGAAATATATATCGGCTATATCCATGCGGTAGAAAAAGAAATCGTCGAAATCGACCCAGTAACCCGCGTTCCTGTAGCGTGAGAGATAAAGCTCCCTCGCCTCGCCCCGCTCGCCCTCGTGGACCTTCGACACCCCGCCGATCAGCGTAACGCGCGATGCGTCGAGCGGGTCTCCCTCCGAATCCGTCTGCGATATAAACAGGCTCGCGCGCGGGTCGCGCTCGAGGTTTTGAGTATGCACCGCCATTGTGCTGATAAGGAATATAGGACACCCTTTGCCGTCGAGTCCATACGGCATCAGCGAGCCGAATGGCGAGCCCGTGTGCTTCTTGGAATTAGTCGAGAGCGTCCCTACTCTGTTCCTGTAAACGAGGGTCCTCACACGCTCGGCATAAGAAGGCTCGGGCACGGGCTCCCGGATTTCCATTGACGAAGTCCATCCGTGCAGTCTCGAAGTGGTCTTGGACATTTGGATTCTCTCCCGAAGGTTTCATTTTGTAAATAAACTTCAAACTGCGCTATACAGCCTGCTCTCTCAAGAGCATTCTAAATTATACATCACCGCTCCGGCGTTTTTACCGTGACGACGCGATACCCCCGTTCTCAGAAGTATTCTTATTATCGATTATAATATCGACCCATGGTCAAGTTCATAGACGAAGCGAAGATATACGTGAAGTCGGGCGCGGGAGGCAGGGGCTGCGTCAGTTTCAGGAGGGAAAAGTACGTCCCGCACGGAGGCCCGAACGGCGGCGACGGCGGGAATGGGGGCGATGTCTTTCTGATGACGAACGTAAATATGTCGTCCCTCCTCGACCACAGGTACAAGCAGCACTACAAGGCGAAAAGGGGCGAGCACGGAAAGGGAAAGGACATGCACGGGAAGAACGCCGATACCCTTTACATCCCCGTACCGGTGGGAACGATCGTCAGGGACTTCGATACGAGTGAAGTTCTGGGGGACCTTACCGAAAAGGACGAAACGCTGCTCGTCGCGAAGGGCGGCAGGGGCGGGAAAGGGAATGCCCGGTTTGCGACATCGACGAACCAGGCGCCCAGGATAGCCGAGCCCGGAGGTGAAGGTGAAGAGAGGACATTGCTCCTCGAACTGAAACTCTTAGCTGACGTGGGGATAATAGGGTTTCCGAACGCCGGGAAATCCACGCTCATTTCCAGGATATCGGCCGCACGGCCGAAGGTCGCGGATTACCCCTTCACGACGCTCGTGCCGAACCTCGGGGTGGTCAGCTACGGGGATGGAAAAACGTTCGTCGTCGCGGATATACCGGGCATTATTGAAGGCGCTCATGAGGGGGCGGGGCTCGGCATCCAGTTCCTGAGGCACGTCGAGCGCACGAAGCTCTTGATTCACCTGCTCGACCTTTCACCGGCCACCGGGAGGGACCCG
>Ga0187892_10004064_pt1 | contig 25301 bp, 23 predicted proteins | sample MA1701073metaG_FD_139345 | JGI IMG/M metagenome (GOLD analysis project Ga0187892, IMG submission 139345) | Bio-ooze microbial communities from a basaltic lava cave in the Kipuka Kanohina Cave System on the Island of Hawaii, USA - MA170107-3 metaG ... | reverse complement strand
GGCGGGGGGGGGGGGGGGGGGGGGGGGGGGGGGGGGGGGGGGGGGGGGGGGGGGGGGGGGGGGGGGGGGGGGGGGGGGGGGGGGGCTACATTAGCCCCACCGCTCGCACTTTTGGAGAACCTTCATGTCTCGTCGCATCCGCCTCCTGGTCCTCGGCTCTGTCTCCATTTGGCTGTCCGCCATCGCCACCCCGATCCAGCTCCCGGGCCAGGTGCGCGTTGCCTCGCCCGATGGTCGCACCCAGGTCACCGTGCTGATCCAGGACGGCCGGCTCTACTACCAGGTGGAGCGGGACGGGCGCTCGCTGCTGCTGCGCTCCCTGCTGGGATTCGAATTCCGGGGCGCGACGCCCCTGCGCGACGGCCTGCAGATCGTCGACACCGCCCGGGCCAGCTTCGACTCGACCTGGACCCAGCCGTGGGGGGAAGTGTCCCGCGTCCGGGATCACCACAACGAGTTGAAGGTCACGGTCGCCGAAGCGGCCGCCGCCAACCGCCGTTTCAGCGTCGCCTTCCGGGCGTTCAATGACGGGGTGGCCTTCCGCTACGAGCTGCCGGCGCAACCGGGGCTGGGCGACTTCGAGATCCAGGAGGAGTTGACGGAGTTCTCCATGGCGGATGACGCGCGCGCGTGGTGGATCCCGTCCAACCGCCCGCGCCTGGACCGTTCCGAGATCCTGTACGCGTCCTCGCCGGTGAGCGTGATGGACAGCGTGCAGACGCCCGTCACGATGGAGACCAGGGACGGCAGGACGTTTCTGGTGCTTCACGAGGCGAATCTCGTGGATTACGCCCGCATGAATCTGTCCGGGGGGCGCTTGGAGAACCGCACCCTGCGCGCCGCGCTGGCCCCGATGGCGGACGGGGTCAAGGTGCGCGGCCGGACGCCGTTCGTGACCCCGTGGCGCACCATACAGGTGGCCGACCACGCGACCGAGCTGGCCCCCTCGGTGCTGGGGCTGAACCTGAATCCCCCCAGCGCGATCGCGAACACCGCCTGGATCAAGCCGATGAAGTACATCGGGATCTGGTGGGGCATGCACATCAACACGATGACCTGGAGCTCGGGGCCCAAACACGGCGCCACGACCGAGAACACGCGGCGCTACATCGATTTCGCGGCGGCCAACAACATCGGCGGAGTGCTCGTCGAAGGCTGGAACGTGGGCTGGGACGGCGACTGGATTCAAAACCGCAACGCGTTCTCATTCACGGCGGCCTATCCCGACTACGATCTGCCGGCCCTGGCCGCCTACGCACGGCAGAAAGGCGTGCGGCTCATCGTGCACAACGAGACGTCGGGCGGCGTGCAAAACTACGAGCGGCAGATGGACAGCGCGTTCGCGCTGTACCGCTCGCTTGGTCTCGACGCGATCAAGTCGGGATACGTGACCGATTTGACCAGCGAAGGCCACTCGCACCACTCGCAGTTCATGGTGCAGCACTACCGCCGCGTCATCGAGGCCGCCGCGAAGTACGGGATCGCCCTGGACGTGCACGAGCCGATCCACGACACCGGCGAGCGCCGGACCTACCCCAACATGATGAGCCGGGAGGGCGCGCGCGGGCAGGAGTACAACGCCTGGGGCGGGGAAGGCGGCAATCCCCCGGAGCACGAGACGATCCTGTTCTTCACGCGGCTGCTCGCCGGGCCGATGGATTTCACGCCGGGCGTCTTCGATATCCTGATCGAGCGCGGCACGGGCCGGCCGCGCCGCCTCGAGGAGTCGCGGGTGCGCACGACGCTCGCCAAGCAGCTAGCCTTGTACGTCGTGCTCTACTCCCCGCTACAGATGGCCGCGGACCTTCCGGAGAACTACGCAGGGCAGCCCGCGTTTCAATTCATCCGCGACGTCGCCGTCGATTGGGACACGACGCGCGTGCTCGAAGGGAAGATCGGCGACTACGTCATCGTCGCGCGCCGCGAGCGCGACGGGCCGAGCTGGTTCGTGGGCGCGATCACGGACGAGGAAGCGCGCACGTTCGAGGTGCCGCTCACGTTCCTGACGCCGGGCCGGCGCTACGTCGCGGAGATCTATGCCGACGGGCCGGGAGCGAACTGGTCGTCGCATCCGCTGCCGGTCGCGATCTCCCGGCGCGTCGTCACGGCCGCCTCCCGGCTGCACCTGGCGCTCGCGCCCGGAGGCGGGCAGGCGATCCGGATCCGGCCGGCCCGGTAACGTGCGGCGGGTGGCCGCGGTGCTGGTGCTGGCGGCCGCATGCCGCCGGCCGGCCCCCGCGCCGCCCCCGGCGTTGTTCGAGCGCCTGGCGCCGGAGTCGACGGGTGTGGGGTTCGTCAACCGCCTGCCCGAGGACACCGCGTTCAACATCCTCAACTACCTCTACTACTACAACGGGGGCGGGGTGGCGGCCGGCGACGTCGACGGCGACGGGCTGCCCGATCTCTATTTCACCGCGAACCTGGGCCCCAACCGACTCTATCTGAACAAGGGAAACTTCCGATTCGAGGACGTTACCGAGAGAGCCGGCGTCGCGGACGCGACCGGATGGAAGACCGGGGTGACCATGGCCGACGTCAACGGCGACGGGCGGCTCGACCTCTACGTCTCGGCCGTCAACTATCTCTCGATGCCCGGCCGCAACGTGCTCTACGTCAACAACGGCGACGGGACGTTTCGCGACCGCACGCGTGAGGCCGGGCTCGAGTACGCCGGCTATTCGACCCAGGCGCTCTTCTTCGATTACGACGCCGACGGCGACCTGGACCTCTATCTCCTGAATCATTCCACCCATACCGAACGCACCGCCCCCTCCGGCGGGTCCAAGGGGCTCGATCGCCTGTACCGCAATGACCGCGGCCGCTTTGTCGATGTGAGCCGGTCGGCCGGCATCCGGGACGATCTCGACGGCTACGGCCTCGGCGTGGTGGCGAGCGACCTCGATGCCGACGGCTGCCCCGACCTCTATGTCGCCAACGACTTCCAGGGGGACGACCGCCTCTATTTCAATCGGTGCGACGGCACCTTCGTGGAGTCGACCGCCGGCGCCATGGGGCACACCAGCCGTTTCTCCATGGGCGTCGATGCGGCCGACTTCAACAATGACGGCCGGCCGGACCTCATCGTCCTCGACATGCTCCCGGATCGGGAGGACATCCTCAAGACCAGCGCCTCGACCGAGAGCTTCACCCTGTTCCACCTGCGGCTCCAGGCCGGATACCATCCCCAGTACGCACGCAACACGCTCCAGCTGAATCGCGGGCGGCGCCGGTTCTCGGACATCGGTTTTCTGGCCGGGGTCGCGGCCACCGACTGGAGCTGGTCCCCCCTGTTCGCGGACTTCGACAACGACGGTCTCAAGGATTTGTTCATCACGAACGGCGTGTATCGCCGGCCCAACGACCTGGACTACATCGAATACGTGGGCAATCGGGCCGTGCAGGCCTCGCTCGCGCGCGGGATCACGCGGGACAACCTGACGTTGTTGTCCCGCATGCCCCGGGTGCCGTCGTTCAACTTCGCCTTTCGCAATACCGGCGATCTGACCTTCACCGACGTGTCTCGTTCCTGGGGTCTCACCACGCCGGGGTTCTCGAACGGGGCCGCTTACGTGGATCTGGACAACGACGGGGCGCTCGACCTGGTCGTGAGCACCATCAACGGGCCCCCGTCCATCTACCGAAACCGCGCGCGCGCGTCGAATCAGCGCCATTACCTGCGCGTGGCACTCGAGGGGTCCGGCGCGAATACCGCCGGGATTGGCGCGAAGGTCGAGATCGTGCACCAGGGCCGGCGCCAGATGGTCGAGCAGATGCCCACGCGGGGCTTCCAATCGGCCGTGGATCCTCGGCTGCATTTCGGCCTGGGGGCCGACACGGTGATCGACTCGCTCACCGTGATCTGGCCGGACGGGCGCTTTCAGGTGTTGTCGGGCGTCGCCGTGGATGGAACCCTCACCCTGTCGCAGCGGCAGGCGTCGGGCCGGTACCACTCTCAGCGGGCGCGTCGCCCGGCCGGGGCATCGCGGCCCCTGTTCGCGGACGTCTCGACCCGGGTGCCCATCGACTACAGGCACGAGGAGAACACGTTCTTCGACTATGACCGCCAGCCGCTCATGCCGCACCTGCTCTCGACCGAGGGCCCGGCCCTCGCCGTGGGCGACGTCGACCGGGATGGGCTGGACGACGTGTTCGTCGGCGGCGCCAAGTGGCAGGCCGGACGACTGTACCTCCAGCGGCGCGACGGCTCGTTCCGCGCGAGCGATCAACCCGCCCTCCGCGCCGACAGCCTGAACGAAGACGTGGACGCCGTTTTCATCGACGCGGACGGGGATGGGCACCTGGACCTGTACGTCGTCAGCGGCGGGAATGAATTCTGGGGACGCGAGGCGGCGCGACAGGACCGGCTCTACCGGAACGATGGACGGGGACGGTTGCGCCGGGATGTGGACGCCCTCCCGGAGTTCCACCACAACGGCTCCGCCGTCGTCCCGGGCGACTTCAACCGTGACGGGCACGTCGATCTCTTCGTGGGCAGCCGGGTCGTTTCCCGCGCCTACGGCACCGCGCCGCGGAGCTACCTGCTTCGCAACGATGGCCGGGGTCGATTCGTCGATGTCACCGAGGAGCTGGCCGCCCCGCTCGCGTACGCGGGGATGGTGTCCGCCGCCGCCTGGCTCGACTACGACCGCGACGGCCGGCTCGATCTCATCGTCGTGGGTGAGTGGATGCCGGTGCGGGTCTTCCACCAGGAGCCCGACGGCCGCTTCGCGGATCGCACGGCGGCCGCCGGGTTCGCCGGGACGACCGGGTGGTGGAACAGCCTGACCGTCGCCGATCTCAACGGCGACGGCCGGCAGGACCTGGTGCTGGGCAACCTCGGCCTCAATTCCTACATCCGGGCCTCGGCCAGCGAGCCCGCCCGGCTCTATGTGCGCGACTTCTTTCAGCGCGGCACCGTCGCGCAGTTCCTGACTTTCTATAAACGCGGCGTGAGCTATCCCGTGGCCGGTCGCGACGAGGTGGTGCGGGCGTTCCCCAACCTGCGGAGGCGATACCCGAGCCATGCCGCGTTCGGCGCCAGCCGACTGGAAGACATCCTCCCCGCCTCGGAGCTGCGCGGCGCCGACGTATTCGAGGCGCGCGGCTTCGCGAGCGTCGTGGCGATCGACCAGGGCAACGGGATATTCACGGTCGAGCCACTGCCCATCGAAGCCCAGTTCGCCCCCATCCACGCGTCCCTGGCGGCGGACTTCGATCAGGACGGCCGCCCTGACCTCCTCGTTGCCGGAAACCTCTTCGGCGCGCTCCCCATCCATGGCCGCTACGATGCCAGCTGCGGCCTCCTGCTTCGCGGGTCGGGAGCGGCCTCGGGCCGGTTTGTGGCCGTCGATCTCGAGGCCTCGGGTGTCGTCATCGACGGGCAGGTGCGAGGGATCGCGTGGCTGCGGCGGGCAAACGGCGAACGCGTGATCGTCGTCGCGAAAAACGGCGACCGGCTCCAGTTCCTCCAGCCGCGCTTCTAGAGGAGATAGCCCCGCTGCATGAGCGCGCGTCCCGAGGCGGCGTAGCCTTCGGGACCCGGCAGATGGAACCCGAGGGAGTCGGCGAGCCGGTCGTAGATGTTGAAGAGCACGCACACCTGGATCGCGTCTTCGATCGCCTGATCGCCGAGACCGGCCGCGCGAAGCGGGGCGAGGTCGGCGGGACCCACGTCATCGGGCGACACGGTGAGCTTCTCCAGGAAGCCGAGCATCGCCTTGGGCCCGGCGTCGAGCGGCGCGGTACGCCAATCCGCCAGCGCCGCTTCCACCAGTTTCTCGTCCCCATAGGCCAGCGACGCGACCGCGCCGTGGGCCCCCGTTCAGAAGACGCACTGGTTCCAGCGGGACGTCAGCGCGGCGAACAGCTCCCGCTCGGCCACGCTCCAGGGCGATGGTCCGCGCATCACCGCCTGCGTCCAGGCGCGCATCGGCCCACCGAAGAACTCCGGCCGGTACAGGAGCGTCTTGACGACATCGGGGACGCGGCGCCGGCCCAGCACCCGGATGATGATGAGTTTCAGGCGCTCCCGCAGCCGGTGCCCGTGATCGACCCGGCGCAGGCGCATCAGTGCGGCTCGCGGCCGCGCAGCGCGGCCAGCCCGCGCTCGAGCCGCGCCAGGGCGGCGCCGACCGCGGCCGCGACGGTCACCTCGAACAACGCGTCGTCTGAATGGCCCTGGCGTTGCAGGGCGGCGACGTCGTCGTCAGTGACGCGGTAGGCGTGACGGGCCACGGTATCCACGTAGCCCTCCAGCGGGGCGGGCAACCCGTCCGCCGTGCGACCCGGCTGCGCGGCCCGGGCCAGGACGGCGCGGCGCAAGTCCGCCGTCGTCTGACCGGTGCCGGCCAGTACGGCCTCGACCAGCCGCTCGGTCAGGGCCGCGTAGCGTCCCGGGCGCGGGGATTCCACCGAGGGTCAGGCGGCGCGACGAACCGCGCGCGCCGTCTTTCGGGGGCGGCGGCGCTCCACCTTGGCGAGGTAGGCCTTCGCCGCCTGCAGGGCGCGCCGTTTCCCGCCGTAGGTGGCATCGCCGAAGTACTTGCTGTGGCGCGGCACGTAGCTGCCGTCGCGACGGGCGTGAAAGCCCGCGCGGACGAACCAGCCATGGGTGCGGGTCGAATCCTGGTCGATGCGGCTGATACCACGGCGACGGATGCGACGGCGTCGGGAGGAGGTGCGTTTCATGGTCATCGTTCAGTGAAAGTGAAAATGTTCTACACCGGAGCCGGACAGAAGTCGACGTGCGCGTGGCCGGTGTAACGAGTGATGCGGCGGCTAAGAAAGTGTGGCCCAAGGCGGCAGAATGTGCAAGCCGCCGGCCGGGGGGGGGGGGCCGCTCATAGTCCGTCGATACCGGCTACTGCACCGCTGTGGCCAGGTTGCCGACCGCGCCGGCAAGGGTGTGGGCCGCCTCCGTGTGCAGCTGCGTGGCGAGCTGGGTCAGCGCGTCACGGCGTGCCGGACCGGACAGTCCTTCGGCGCGGGTCAGCTCGTCGCGCACGGCGGCGATGCGGGTCGCGGCCAGGCCGTTGGACCGCGCCAGCTGGTCGAGGTAGGCCCGCGCCAGCGCGAAGGTCGCCGGCCACACGATCTTGGGCTGGTCCTGGGTATTGAAGTACTCCACCCGGACCGACTTCGCCGCATCAATCTCATTCTGTGAGATGAATGCGCTGGGAGTCAGGTCGAAGACATCCAGCCCGCGGGAGATTTCGGAGCTGTAGATGTAGCCGTTGTACCAGTAGGCCGACCACGAACCGCCGCTCGCCATCTTGGTCGAATCCACGGGGCCGCGGTCGTGAAACGCGATTTCCTTGGGGTGGGCCGGGTCCGTCCAATCGAAGACGGAGATGCCGCCCTGGTACCAGGCTTGCACCATCACGTCGCGCCCGGGGATCGGGATCAGCGACCCATTGTGCGCGACACAGTTCTCGAACTGCGTCTGCGGCGCCAGCATCTTGTAGTAGCTCTGAAACGTCATCTGGTTGTCGGCCAGGGTGAAGATCGCGTCGGCGCCCCACTCCGGCCGGTCGGTGGCACGGCACTTGGGACCGCCGCCGCCGCCCCATTCGTCGGTGAACAGCAGCTTGGTGCCGTCGTTGTTAAACGTGGCCGAATGCCAGTAGGAGAAGTTGGAATCCGAGACGGCGCCGATCCGGCGCGGATTGGCGACATCGCGGATGTCGAGCAGCAGGCCGTACCCGCCACACGCCCCACCGGCCAACCCGATCGCGGGATACACGGTGATATCGTGGCACTGGCTCGGCCCGCGGCGCGCCGCGGCCGACCCGGGCGCCTGGGCACCGACCATCTTGTCCACGATGCTCTGCAGCGAGCCGCGCAGGGCCGTGCTGTCGGCCGCCGTCGGGGCCCCGGTGCCCTGGCGGGCCTTGACGATGCTGTCGAGCATCGGGTTGATGAACTGCGGCGGCAGCACGTACTCCATGCCGAACACGTTGGCCGTATACCCGCCCTTGGCGCGCCAGGCCGCCGCCGCTTCGCGCGCGGCGGCGATGTCTTCGGGAGCCTCGCCGTGCACGGGGGGAGCCGTCAGCGAGTCAAAGATGCGGGGTGAGCTCACGATCGCCGCCTGCTGCGGGGCCGCGAGCGGCACCTTGATGACCTCGATCCGGAACAACGCGCTGTTCGGGTTCGAGTCGGGCAGCTCCTTCACGCATCCCGGCAGCTCGTTGGGCGAGCGCACCGGGGCCGAGCCGGAGACGTAGATGTAGACGTTGGCGCTGTCCCGCGGATCGGTCACCACGGTGTGCGTATGCGATCCCCGGCAGGTCTGCACGTTCGCGATGTACTTGGGGTCGGCGATGTCGGTGATGTCGAAGATGCGGATGCCGCGCAGCCGGTCGGCGCTGACCGAGTCGCGCACGCCTTGCGTGCCGCAGTCCAGCCGGCCGCCCATGCCTTCTCCCGACACGAACAGCAGGTTCTTGAAGACCGACACGTCGCTCTGCGAGGCGGGGCAGAGATACCCGATCTTCAGGGTCGGTTGGGCCGGGTTGGAAATGTCCCAGACCTGAAAGCCGTTGTAGTTGCCCTGAATCGCGTATTGCTGGGTGAACGACAGGTCGGAGTTGGTGACGCCATTGAACTGCTCCGACGACGGCGTGTTCGAGACCAGCCGCAGATTCCAGGCGGCTTCGCCAGCGTCCGTCGCGCCCGCCCGCAGGCCGACGCGCGGGTCCCGATTGGGGGTCACGGCCGACGCGCTCTGCCCGCCCCCGGAGTAGGAGGACGACGAACACGCCGCGAACGACAGCGCGGTCAGGGCCAGCGTGAGAGGTCGAAGGGGACGGCGGACCGAAAGCGAAGAGCCCATGGCGCGATCCTGTGAAAGGGTCATTGGCTGGGAAAGCCGGTGAACAGCAGTGTGGCGAGCATCCGATGCATGCGCTCGATCTCGGTCGTTTGATCGGCGAAGATGTTGGCGGCCATCCGGTAGACGTTGTCCTCTTCGCCGGCGCCCGGCGAGGCGAACAGAGTATTGACCATGGTGATGGCGCCCTCGTGATGCTGGATCATGAACCGCAAAAACAACCGGTCGAATTCTGGCCCGCGGGCCTGATCGAGCTGGGCGAGCTGCTCGTCGGTCAACATGCCGGGCATCATCGCGTGCGCCGGATCGGGAACCGGCTGGTTCCGGTCCGCGAGCCAGCGGCTCATCAGCGCGATTTCGTCTCGCTGCCCGACGTCGATGCGCTCGCACAGCGCCCGGATCGAGGGATTGGCCTCATGGGTGGGCGCCCAGCCCGCCATGAGGATCGCCTGCGCGTGATGCAGGATCATGCCGGACATGAAGTGCACGTCGGCGGGCGTGTAGGGCGCCTGGCCCGTATCGGGGCCCGGCCCGCCGTGCGCGTGCCCGCCCGCGTAGGGGGGCGGGGGCGGGGGCGGGGGAGTGGACGGGTCGGTCGGGACCTGGCCTGCTGCGCGAGCGGCGAATCCGAGAGTACCGATCAGCAGAACGACAAACAGACGTTGGCTCATGGGTTGCGCTCTCATTGTACACTCAATGCCGAAAAGTAACACCCGCCGCCACGGTGCTCGCATCCTTGAGACACTCCACCCGATTCGATGGGTGTCCCGGCCGCGCGGGCCCCGGCGCCGGATTACTGCCGCGTGATGGTGAGCGTTCCTACCGGCACTACCGATCCGTTGACCACGAAATGCGGCGTCATCCCCCGGGAGGCCGGTTGCTTCGGATTCGCATCCCGGTCGGAGGCCTTGTACGTGGTGCCGTCGTCCCCCCCGGAGTCCCACGCAATCAAGTCGACGGTCGTGGCCGCCACCCACTGCCCGTTCTCCATCAGGGGCACACTGGCGACCCCGGTGAACCAGTCGGGGCTCGGTGCCACCATCATCACCAGCGAGACCATGGGATGCTGGGAATCGACGTGAATCGTGGCGACCAGCGAGTCGCTGAAATCGCGCAACGGACCAGATTCCACCAGTACGCCGGCGGTGCCCGCCGCGATGGCGGCCCTGATCTCGTCGTCCAGGGGATTGTGCTTGCCTTCTTCCGACAGGCGCTCGAGGCCGGGCGTGGGTGGCGTCCCTTCGGCGAACACGGTATAGCCGGCGTTATGGGAGGCGCCGATCAGCCCGGAGAAGTGCGGCCCCGTCAGGGCCCCCGCCGTGGCGTACTCGAACGGATGCGTGGCCGCCGTCCACGTGCTCTTCACGACGATCCGGTAGTCGGCTCCCTCCCCACCCATGCTGCTGCCGGCCTGCTGCGCCGGCTGCTCTCCCTTTCTGCATCCACTCAACGCCGCGGCGATGCCCAGCACGAGCCCCGCCACCGATCCCTGTTTCATTGCTCCTCCATATGAAGGGGGAACACCAGCACGCCCTGTTCGCGGGCCGCCACGAGCAGACTGCTCGCCGCGAGCGCCACGCCGGCCGGTCGCGTGCCCGCCGGCAGCGCCAGGCGATGGACGATGCGTCCCCGCGGCCCCGCCAGATCGAGCACGACAAGCGCCGGCTCGGAACCGGCCACCGCGACTACGGCCGTCGAGCCCCGCGCGTCCACATTCACCGCTGCCCCCCCGACCTCGAGCAGGTCCGCGAGCCTGGGCGCGTGCGCCGTCACCGCATTGATGACGGCGACGCCACGCTCGTGGGCGACGAGCACGAGCGTGTCATCCGCGATAGCCGCCTCGATGGGGAAGTTCGCCGGCTTGGCGCCTCCCCGGGTAAAGCCGGCGCCTTCCAGAGGCAGCACAGCCAGCGTGTCCAACCGGCCGGCACCCGAGTCGAAGCGGACCACGTCGAGCCCGAAATAGGGGCCGCGGTAGTGGGTGGAAACGTACATGAGATGGCCGTGCGGAGCGACGAGGACGTCGGGCTGCCCCCGTCCCAGATCCGTGGTCGCGACGGGTCCGGTCAAAGCGCCGCCGCCGTCGTAGCGCCACGCGGTCAGCAGGGACGTCCCGCCCGAGACCACGCACAGCCCGGCGCCCGCCGAGACTCCCGAGAACGGGCCCACGGGTACGTCATGGGCCGGCGCCACGAACCGAGGGTGCAACGGATCGTCGAGGGCGAACGCACCGAGGTGTCCGGGTCCCCGGGCGTCGAGCACGAACAGGAACCCGTCCGCCACCGCCACATCGTCGACACTCTCGAACCCTGGCGGTGGCGCCAGCGTCGCGAGGCGCCGGCCCGATCGCGCATCGATGATGGCGAGCCCGTCCTCGGCGAGTGTGGCGTACGCGAGCGAATCGAGGATGGCCAGGTTGGCCGCCTCGCCGCGGGCCACCGTCTGGTAGGTGAGGGCGTTCTTCGCCGTCGCGATCCAGTTGCAGCCGCTCACGGCCGAAGCCAAGAGGATCAGGAATACGCCGCGCAAGGAATCTCCTCGGATGTGTCGCCGGGGGGGGCGGGGGGGGCCGGTTACATCGTCAGCGGCAACGCCTGCAGGCCCCGCAACAGCAGGCTCTTTCTCCACCGGAGCGGTTGCGCCGGCCGGCTCAGGCGCAGATCAGGTGCGCGGCGAAACAGGGTCGTGAGGGCGATGCGACCCTCGAGGCGCGCCAGCGGGGCGCCCAGGCAGAAATGGGGCCCCAGCCCGAAGGCGAGGTGCCGGTTGGGCTCGCGGGTGACGTCGAGCAGATCCGGTTTCGGAAACTGGGCGTCGTCGTGATTGGCCGAGCCGAGGACGAGCGCGACCAGCTCGCCCGGTGGGATCGTCACGGACCGGATCGTGATCGCCTCGCGCGCCAGTCGCGCCGAAGCGATCTCGAGCGGACTCGCGTAGCGCAACAGCTCTTCGATCGCCCGCCCAGCCTGGTCGGCGCCCTGCTGCAGCCGGTCCCGCTGCTCGGGATGCTGGAGCAGTGCCAGGGCGCCGCTCGCGATCAGGTTCGTGGTGGTTTCGAATCCCGCGATCAAGAGCAGGATCACCATGGCCAGCAGCTCGTCCTCCCGGAGCCTGTCGCCCGCCTCCTCGACCTGAACCAATGCCGTCACGAGGTCGTCGCGCGGGTCGGCGCGGCGCAGGGCGAACAAGCGCCGCAAGTATCGCAGCAGGGACCACACCGTGGGGATCGATCGTGCGAGATCGGCGCCGCTGGACACCGCGACGAGGCTCCCCGACCAGGCCCGGAAGCGCGCCCGATCCGCCGGGGGGATCCCGAGCAGCTCGGCGATGACGGTGATCGGCAACGGGAGCGCGTAGCCGCGCACCAGCTCGATCTTCCCCCCCACCCGGACCAACGTGGTTTCGAGCAGCTCGTCGCACAACCGCTCGATCCGGTCCTGCAATCGGTCGATCAGCCGCGAAGTGAACGCCCGGTGCACGAGAGCGCGCAGACGCGTGTGCTGGGGCGGATCGCGGTTCAGCATGTTCGAGGTGATGGTCCGCGCGAAACGCAGCAACAGCCACGGCATGCGCGGCGACCAGTCGTTGGCGAGCCGCTCGTCTCTGAGCAGCGCCAGCACGTCGTCGTACCGCGTCACGAGCCAGACCGTCCCGAACAGCGGCAACCGGACCCGGTACAGCGGCGCGTCGGCCCGCAGGCGCGCGTAGAACGGGTAGGGGTTGGCCTTGAAGCGCGGGCTGGCGAGGTCGGGCACCGCGACGCGGCTCACGCGAGCGACTTGCGAAAGCAGCGGATCTGGATCGTCTCCTGAAACCCCAGGGCGCGGTGCGCGGCGGCGCTGACGGTATTGTCGATGTGGGCGTCGGAGGCGAACTCACGGCATCCCTGCGCACGGGCCCAGCGTTCCGCTGCCTCCACGAGGGCGCGTCCAACGCCCCGGCGTCTCGCGTCGGGGACGACGTACCATCCTTCGAGGTAGGCGACGCGATCGGTCGCGCAATCTTCGGCGTAGGGGCGAATCGACAGCTCGGCGAACCCGAGCGTGGCGCTCGCCTCGTCATGCGCCAGCAGCACCTCGAGCGGCATGCGGAGCCGGCCCGCGAAGTACTGTTCGATCTCCCGGGCGTGTTCGGCGGCCTCCCCTTCGGGCCACAGCGCCTGCCGCAGGCGGAGCCAGGCGGGTGCGTCGTCGGGCGTGGCGGAACGAACCTGAGTCGTCACCCGCCGGCGATGGCCCCCACGACCATGTAGGGCTCGTCGCCGTTCACCACGGCGTCGGGAAGCGGCGTATCCGGCCGTTCGTGGGAGAGATCCCGCGAGCACGCGAAGAAGCGCAGAAAGGGCCGGCGCTCGAGCGTCGCATGGTCGCGGATGGTGCCCTTCAAGGTTGGGTGGCGCGCTTCGAGGGCGTCGAGGACCGACCGCTGCGTCACCGGGCCGTCGATGCGCAGGGCCACTTCACCGTCCACCTGGGCCAGCGTGCGGAGGTGCTGCGGCAGGGTGACCCGGATCACGACAGCGTCTGCACCTCGACCGACATCACGCCCGGGAGGTTCTGGGCGATGGCCGTCCAGCGGTCGCCCGAATCGGCGGAGGCGTAGACCTGACCGCCGGAGGTCCCGAAGTACACGCCGCAGGGATCGAGCGCGTCCACCGCCATCGCGTCGCGCAGCACGTTGACGTAGCAGTCTTGTTGTGGGAGGCCGGTGGTGAGCGCTTCCCACTCGTTGCCTCCGGTCCGGCTCCGGTAGACGCGCAGCTTGGCATCGGGCGGATAATGCTCGGAGTCGCTCTTGATCGGGACCACGTAGATGGTCTCGGGCTCGTGCGCGTGCACGTCGATGGGGAATCCGAAATCGGTGGGGAGATTGCCCGAAACCTCGGTCCACGAGGCGCCGCCGTCGTCCGAGCGCATGACGTCCCAGTGCTTCTGCATGAATAGCACCTTGGGACGCGACGGGTGCATGGCGATGCGGTGGACGCAGAACCCCACGTCGGCAGTCGCGTCGGGTAGCTCGGTGGTCGACTTGAGCCCGCGGTTCGCCGGCCTCCAGCTCTGGCCACCGTCCGCGGTTTGAAACACCCCCGCGGCCGAAATGGCGACGGAAACGCGTCCCGGGTCCAGTTTGTCGAGGATGATGGTGTGCAGGCACATCCCGCCGGCCCCCGGCTGCCACAGGTGGCCTTTGGCTTCGCGCAATCCGGGCAGCTCCCGCCAGCTCTTGCCGCCGTCGGTCGAGCGGAACAGTCCGGCATCTTCCACCCCGGCGTACACCGTGTCCGGGTCCGTCGGCGACGGCTCGAAATGCCACACCCGCTTGAACTCCCAGGGATGCTGCGTGCCGTCGTACCATTGGTGGGTGCCGGGGGTGCCGTCGTAGGCGAAGGTGTTGTCCACGGCCTCCCAGCTTTGGCCGCCGTCGTTCGATCGTTGCACGACCTGGCCGAACCAGCCGCTCGATTGGGACGCGTAGACCCGGTTCGGGTCGACGGGCGAGCCCTTCACGTGGTAGATCTCCCAGCCCCCGAAGTGGGGACCGCTGATCTGCCACTTGGTCCGCTTGCCGTCGGCCGTCAGGACGAAGGCACCCTTGCGGGTGCCGACGAGGACTCGAACACGGCCCATGCACTACTCCTTGTGTGATCCTACCGAAACGCGAACCCGACGGTCCATAAGGTAATCGCGCGGCGAGCTGGTCAGCGGCGTAACCGCCCGCGCCGTCATACCCCCGCGCACGTGTCCGTCTCCAGGCGCCAGGCGTCGCTAGCGGCGCGCCCCCGCGGCCAGATAGTCCAGCACCAGCGTGCTCATGAGGCGCATGCCGATCGGCACCGCGTCGCTCGCCGCGTAGAACGTCGGCGTGTGGTGACCGCCGGAGACTTTCCCCGCGGGGACGACCCCCAGCTGAAAGTAGAACCCGGGAACGACGTTGGCGAAGTACGAGAAGTCCTCGGCCCCGGTCTCGGGGGGGACGCGCCGGATGTTGTCCCGGCCGACGAGGCGGGCGAGACTCGGCACCAGCTGATCGGTGAGGGCGGGGTCGTTCACCGTCACCGGATGCGAACGGTCGAATTCCAGCGTATAGGTCGCATGCGCCGCGCTCGTGATGCCGGCGAAGATGTCCCGCATGCGCTGCTCGATCGTGTCCTGGACGGTCGTATCGAACGACCGAATCGTGCCGCCGAGCTCGACGTCGGCGGGAATGATGTTGTGACGGTCCCCACCCCGGATGATGGCCGTCGTCACGACGCTCGGCGTCATGGGCGAGAGGACGCGCGAGCGAATCGTCTGCAACGCCACGACGATCTGCGCGGCGGTCACCACCGGATCGATGGACAGGTGGGGTGCCGCGCCGTGCGCGGCCCGCCCGCGGACGGTCGCCTGCCATCGCGTCGACGCGGCAAAGGCCGGCCCGGGCGTGTAGGTGACCTTGCCCAGCCGCTCGTCGTCGCCTTCTTCGTCCGGTGGACTGCCGTTGGTGTGAAACGCCAGGATCGCGCTGGGGCGCAGTGTGGCGAACACGCCTTCCTCGACCATGAGCCTGGCGCCACCCCGTTCCCCGGGCGGCACGCCCTCCTCGGCCGGCTGGAAGATGAACATCACGGTGCCGGCCATCCTGTCGCGGAGGCCCGCCAGGACCGACGCGGTGCCGAGCGCCGCGGCGACGTGGACATCGTGCCCGCAGGCGTGCGACACGCCCACGTCCCGCCCCAGGTAGTTCCCGCGGGCCGCGGATCGAAACGGCAAGTCCGTGGTTTCGGTGACCGGGAGCGCGTCCATGTCGGCGCGGACGGCCACCACCGGACCGGGGCGCCCGCCCTTCAGGATGCCCACCACACCCGTGTGTGCGACGCCGGTGCGGACGTCGATGCCGAGGCCGCGCAGGTGGGTCGCGACCAGCGCGGCGGTTTGGACTTCGCGATTGGAGAGCTCGGGGTTTTGATGGATCTGCTCGCGCTGGCGAATGGCCTCGGGCGCGAGTCGCTCGACGAGTCGCGCGACGGCCGAGTCGGCGGCCTGGGCTGCGGCCGTTCGGTGGGCCAGGACTGCCGTTGCGGCAAGGAGCAGGAGCTTCCCGACGGACACGGGCATGACACCTCCGAGTGTGGAGCGGCCGCTAAGAGTATTGTCGAGAAGGTACTGGCATCATATCGTTAGTCCATGCCTCGAAACATCGCCGTATTGCTTGGCGTGTCGCTCGTCTGCGTCACCGCCTGCACGAAGACCGATGACGAACGCGCGAGCGTCGACACACCCCCGCTGGTCAATCGACTGGCGAGCAGCTCTGGCGCGAGTGCGGTGCAAGACCCGAGCATCGTGGTCAATGGTCAGGTCCTATCGGCGGAAACAGTGCGGCAGTTGAAGCAGATCTACCCGGTGGTTATCCCGCCGGGGCGGTATTGGTATGACGCGATATCGGGTGCCTGGGGGCGCGAGGGTGAGCCCATCGCCGGTCAGATGATGCCCGGGTTGACGCTCGGCGGGTCGCTCCAGGCAAACGCGTCGCGCGGGACGTCGGGCGTGTTCATCAACGGTCGGCAAATCACCGCAGGCGAGAAGACTTACATCGAAATCCTGTGCCAGACGCCTGTGGCGCCGGCGCGCTATTGGATCATGGCGAACGGGATCGGCGGTTACGAAGGCGGTCCGGCGGTTTTCAACCTGGCCCGATGTCCGGGGATCGCGCAGCAGAGCAGCGGACCCCGCTCCATGTCCAGGACGTTCTGCGACCCCAACGGGGCCTGCACCTCGACCGGCATCCTCGGCAGCATCACCACCGCTCCGCAGTAGCCCGGTTCCTTACCGCGGCTCGGTCACCGCAAGCGACCGGACCGTGACCGTGCTGCCGAAGCAGGGGCCGATCGCGAGCGGTGCCTCGATGGCGCCGAACTGCCCCTCTCCCTCGAAGCGCGTCTCGCCGTCCACCAGCACCCGCATGGTGTCGCGCCCGATCTCCCACACGATGTCGTGCCACTGGTCCACGGTAATGAACCCCTGGTCTTCGAGGCCGCATTGCCGCCCCGTATCGGGGAAGTGCACCCGCAGCTGCCGAATCGAGCATTCCCAGTTGAGGATGATCTCCCCCAGGTGCCAGTACAGCCGGAGATTCGTGGAATCGGTCTTGGCCGTCGCCCGCAGCACGAACGGGGGACGATAGGTCCGCGGCGTGAGCGCGGCAGCGTTCATGTGGTTGCGGCTCGCACCGGTGAGGCGCACACCGTCGGCGGTGCGCTCGATGACACAACCGAAGAAGGGAATGAGCGAGCCGAGCAGGTCGTCGCCGGCCGCGGTGGTCACGTTCAAGGCCGGACCATCACGGCCCAGGCCGGCGTTCGGGGCGTCGATTGGTGTTGTCGATGTCGCCCGCGATGAGCCAGGGCCCGACGGGCGCGCGCCGCAGAGCGAGAATGAACTTCCCGGTATCCTGCCAATCCGGGTCTCTCGAGTACCCGTAGGCGCCGATGATGTAGCCGATCGTGTCGTCGACGGCGAACCCCAGCGCGCGGAGTCGAAGTGGGCCGCCCACGGCCTGCTGATAGGCGGCGCGAATGGCCGGTCGGCCGCGCACCGCCGGCTCCCCGTTGGAAAGCACGAACCCGTCTTCGGCGAAGAGCAAGGACACGGCAGCGGCATCGCCGGCCTGCCACGCGCGCTCATAGTCGCGCAACACGCGCTCGAGCTCGGTGGGGAGCGTGACGGAGGGAAGCTGGCCGCGGAGGACCGCCGGAGCCGCGATCAGCGAGGCGCAGACGAGCAGGAATCGGGAGGGTGTCATGGGCAGCCCTTGTCGAACACGATGCGCCAGCGACCGTCGGGGTCGCGCCGGAAGGAGGCGAACGCCTGGATGTCCCGCGCGGCCATCGAGTGCGCGAATGAGCTCTCGGCCACGAACACCTCCCGCTGCAGCGCCGACGGCGTCTGGGCGCGCGCCATGACGGTCCCGCCGCACAGGAGCCCCACGATCACGGACGCACGACGAGACAACATGCCCCCTCCCCGGTCGTCGAGTATCAATCCGGCCGCTTCCGTAGCTGCTCGATCTTTTCCCGCTCGCGCAGCAAGCGATGCTCGGTTGCATCGAGACGCTCTTCGACTTCCAGCAGGCGGCGGGTCAGGTTCTCGAGTCGGGCTGCGTCCCAGGGCCCACAGCAGGACGTTCAGCATCGTGGTGCTCGCACCGGATAGCCATCCAGGTACGAGGTCACGGGCCGAGGTCAGCGATGCGCTGCTCTACGGCGGCGCGCAGCGGGTCGCGCGCGCTGGCCCGCGCGAGAAACGCCCGATAGGCCTCCAGCGCCGCTTCGCGAATGCCCTGGCGCTCCGCGACGAACGCCAGCAGGTAATGCGGAGTCGCGTAGGACGGTTCGAGGTCGGCGGCGCGGCGCAGGTGCACCACCGCCTCCTCCAGCCGGCCGGCCTGCGCGAGCAACAGCCCCAGGGCCGCCCGTGGCGGCGCTTCCGCCGCGCCACCTCCACTGCGAGGTCCCATTCGGAGAGCGCGTTCGCGGTATCGGCCTCAACCAGGTCGAGGGCTCCCAACCGGACGTGCGCCGGTGCGTAAGACAGGTTTTCCGTCAACGCTCGCCCGTACGCCTCGCGCGCGGCCGCCGGGTCGCCTGCCGCTTCATGAATCATCCCGATCGCGTGCTCGAACTGTTCCCGGGACACGTACACCGGCATGAGGCTGGCCGTGTCCAGCTGCCGCAGCTCGCTCAGGGCCGTGTGCAGCTCGGCGAGCGCGCTGTCGTACGCCGCGATCGCGTAGAAGATGCGGGCGCGCTCCGTATGGATGACGGCCTTCACCGGGGATTGTGACAGCAATCGCCGATACACGTCGAGCGCTTCCCCAAAGCTGCCTCGGCTGGCTGCGACCGCGGCCCGAAGGAAGAGGTTCGTTCCCGTCTTGAGATACCGCTCTACGTAGAACCGCAGCTCCTCTTCCTCGCCCGGATCGAGTCGTCGGGATGCGGCCATTCTCCGGTCCCGCTTATAGCGCGCGAGGAAGTACCCGGTGTACATCTGCTCGTCGAGGTGGCGGCGATAGAACGGGTTCAGCTGCTGGGCATGGTACGCCAACGAATCCAGCTGCCGGAACTCCCGGGAGTCGACCACTTGCTCGACCCCCTCGAGATACCCCATCAGGAGGTGGTCCTGGGCCAGGAGGCCGGCCACCCGGCGCGCATAGAACGTCTCGGGCCAGCTGGGGTCGAGCCGCGACGCCCAGTAGAACGCGGCCGCCGCGGTCCAGGGATCACGATTCAGGACCGTTACCCCGTGGTCGTAGTAGGCGCGCGCGCTATTCGTGTCGGCGCCGGGCGGGAGCCGCGGCCGGGTTGGGGGATTCCGGAATTGAGCGACGGCCGTGGGCACGGGAACGCCGCCGAGCAGCAGCACGCTGGCGAGCACTCCGGCCGTGCCGTGCATGCGTCAGGGAGCGGTGAGGCTGGCCGTGTGGCTCTTTCGGCCCGTGGTACTGAACGCCGCAACGCGAACGGTTCCGCGGAGCGGAATCGGGCCACGGACCTCCGGACTGCGCGCGGTCGGCTCGGTGCCGTCGGTCGTGTATCGTAACGTGAATCCCGGCAGCTCCACGCTGCAGCGCACCATCCCGCCGGCGACGCCGAGTCCGGGAGTCGGAATCCGGTAGGTGAGGCCCGGGGTTTCCCGATCGAGGCGCGGCAACTCGCGCTTGCCGACCACGTTGACGAAGCGGGCCCAGGCGTCGCGGAACAGGGCGTCGGCCCTCGCCGGGTCACGCTCCCGGGCCCAGTCGGGGTCGGGCGCCCACGCTCGCTCGGCGAGCCCGAACAGCTTCGGCAGCAACATGTAGTCGAGCCGGCCGTCGCCCCCCAGCGTCTCCGACCACAGGTTGCCCTGGATCCCCACGATGTGGTCCCGGCCGTAATCGGTGAGGCGGTCCTTCCCGACGAACACGGCGGGGTCCAGCGGGTTGCCGCGCCGATCGAGGCGCACGTTGCGATAATAGTCGAGCGGGATGAACTCGAACGGCTTGCGCAGGTCGACGTACCCGCCCCAGTCGAGCCCCGGCTCCTCGGGGTTCTGGTTCCATGCGAGATCGAAGTAGTAGTTGGTCACCGGGCTCAGCACGACCTCGTAGCCGCCATTGGCGAGGCGGTACGCGAGGTCCTCGGCGCCCCAGCCGGGAACGTTGTTCCACACGTAAGCGCGCCAGCCGCGCTCGGCGAACCCGGGATTGACGATCACGGCCGACTGCCCGTCGCGCCGGGTCTTGCGCACGGCGATCTCTTCCCAGCCCGAGGGCAGCAGGTTGTGGGTCTTGAGGATCTGCTCCACCCGGCCGTAGAAGACGAACCACAGATCGTCGACACTCGCCAGGCCGTGGGCCTGCAGATAGGCCTGCACGGCCGGCGACCCTTCCCAGGCGCCGTTCGGGACCTCATCGCCACCCATATGGATGTGGCGCAGCGGCACGCCGGCCTCGCGGTGCATCGCCACGAGATCGCCGACGACGCGCTCGATGAACCGGTAGGTCGATTCGAGCACCGGGTTCATCACGTTGTCGTGGTAGTTCTGCGCGGACGTGTAGACCGAGCGGTCTTCCGGGTCGCTGAGCAGGTACTGACTGTCGCCGGCGCGGGAGCGGGCTTCCATCGCCTTGATCGCGGCCCGCGCGTGCCCCGGCATCTCGAGCTCCGGGATCACCTCGATGTGCCGCGCCGCCGCGTAGCGCAGGATCGCGATGTAGTCGGCGCGCGAGAGAAACCCGCTGCCCCAGGGTCGGTCCACGGCCGCACCGGAGCCATAGGCAGGCGGCAGCCACTGTCCGGAGTCGAGCGTGTGGCTGCGGCGGGCCCCGAGCGCGGTGAGCTCGGGGAGACTCGGGATCTCGAGCCGCCAGGCCTCGTCTTCGGTGAGGTGAAAATGAAAGACGTTGAGCTTGTAACGGGCCAGCAGGTCGAGCGTGCGCAGCACGTCGGCCTTCAGATGGAAGTTGCGGGCGACGTCGAGCATGAACCCGCGGTAGCCGAAACGTGGGGCGTCCACGACGCGAATCGCCGGCAGGACCAGACCGCGGAGCGGAGGGAGTGGCGGCGGCATCAGGGTGCGCAGCGACTGCAACCCGTAGAAGACCCCGGCGGGCGAAGCGCCGACGATCCGGATTCCCGACGGCTCTACGTCCAACTCGTAGGCCTCCGGCGAGGACTGGCCCTGGACGGTCCCTACCTCGAGCCGCAGCCGAGGCCCTCCGCGCATGCGGGTTCCGCCCAAATAGGGTCGCAAGTACTCCTGCGCGAAGCTCGCCTCGTTGCGGAGCGCGTCGGACGCTTCGACCACCGGCATGCCGGTGAGATGGAGCACTCCCGTTCCCCTCGTCACCGCCACGGGGGTGGGGAACACGGGCGGCAGCTCGCTCGCGGCGACATCCCGGCTTGCGGAGTCGAGCGCGAACTGGGCCTGCGGCGTCACGACCCGTGGGTCGCGGCCCGCGCCTTGGGGCGCGCGCTGAAACGGGACGGCGACGTACTCCGTCACGGGATGCCCCGTTTCCTTCGCGGCGTCGAAGACGATGTAGGGACCCGCCGGCGCGAAGCTCCGATTGATGAGGAGATGCGTCCGATACTCGATTCGGACGCTGGCCCCGGGGGCGAGGCCCGCAAAGCCGGCGCTGGGCACGATCCGGTGCAGGTCGCCGAGCACATCCTCGATCGCGAACCCGCCCGCCACACTCCCGGGTTGCGCCGAGTGGAGCGCGCTGAAGTAGATCGCCCAGCCGCTGGCGGCGAGGGGCTTCGTGTCGCGGTTGGTGAGGGTAAAGGCTACCTGGGAGCTGCCGTTGTCGCCCTGGAACGCGTCCGCGACGTGCTCCCAGCGCAGCTGCAGGGAGGTCTGACCGGCGACTGTGCCGGTCGTGAGGGCCAGCACGACCGTAGGCAGGAGCTGGCGTAATGGGTGGCGCATAAGGGACATTACAGCCGCTCCCACACTTCCTCAATCACGTCGCCGCTGGTTTCCTTCCCGCCATGATACCAGCGGTTCCCCTCGATGCGGACGGTGAAGGATTGTCGCTTGCCGAGCAGCGGCCGGATGCCCTCGCCCATTCCGTACTCAGGCGTCTCGTCGTAACGGTTGCCGTCGAGTGCGTAGCTGCCGCCACCGGCCTGGGTAATGCTGCCGTCGCGATCGTAATGGACCCAGATGAAGTGCGTCGCGGTGACGTGCTTGAGGATCGTGGTCCCCGCCGGAAAATCGATCGTGACCCCTCCCGACTTGGCCGTGACGAGCTTCCAGGTGCCGGCCAAGGCCGGGGCTGCGCGGCGGCGTGTCCCGCGTCCGAAACCAACGACAGCACCAGTAGCATGCGCGTCCAGTACACGGAAGTTCTCCTCGTTAGAGTCCCACATCGCGAACCATCACGAAGCACACGCGGCCGCTCTGGCTAGGGCGGATCCCACACCGCCACGCCGACTCGGGAGTCGGCGGTCCCGTAATACAGGAACCAGCGTCCCCGAAACGGCACGAACCCTTCCATGAACGTCGTGCCTTCGGCGTACTGGCCGGTCCGCTCGTAGCTCTCCGTCGGGGTGATGAGCGGCGCATCCGAGCGCGCGATCAGCCGGACGGGATTGCGAACGTCGAACAACGCCTGGCCTCCGGTATACACGCGGGCCGGCAAACCAGGATCGCCGAACGAGCCGCTGTTTCCGGCGTTGTAGAGCACGAGGATGCCCTGGGGCAGAATGATGGCGGGAGGGCCCGCCTCGACCAGCCAGGAATCGAAATACCCCGGACGTGGAGACAGGACTCTCACGGGCCGGCCGTCCGAGTCTTCCAGGGGCGTCCAGTCGAGCAGGTTGTCGGAGGTCGCGATCATGACGTCGGGGACGCCGAAGTACATCCAGTACTTTCCGTTCACACGGGTCGCGATGACCCGATCGCCTTCGACGCGGCTGAGAATGGCTCCCGACTTGGTCTCGCGTTCCAGGTACGTGCCGCCGCCGGCGCGGGCGAAGGCGGGCCCGTGCTTGGTCCAGGAAACGAGATCGCGCGATGTCGCGATGGCGAGACGGGGGATGGCACGGTTCCACTGCGTGTAGGTGAGGACGTAAGTGCCGCTCTCGGTTTCGACGAGCCGGGGATCCTCGACGCCGCCGGGCCATTCGTTCTGCTGCTGCGCATCGGCGTCGGGATACAACACCGGGGCGTCGCGGCGCGTGAAGCGGAGTCCATCGCGACTCTCGGCCAGGCCGAGGCGCGAGGTGTGCCCGCCGATCTGGCGCTCGCCGCTCGCGTCCTCGGCGCGATACAGCAGGAACACCGTGCCGTTCCGCACGACGGCCGCCGGATTGAACGTGGCGTACTCCTCCCAGGCCACCACGCTGTCGGTGATGGGAGAGCGGAAGCGGGAGCTCGCGTCCGGCGCGATGACGGGGTTCACTTCGGCCGGCTTGACGAACGGGCCGACCATCCACGTCGCCGGGACGAGCGGGCCGAAACTCTCTCCCGTGGAATGGTGGGAGAGCAGCCGCCAGCGTCCCGCGCGGCGGATGTAGACGCGAGCGTAGCGAACCGTGTATTCCCGCCATTTGGGATCGGTGGACGCCTGGCGCACGTGGATGCGCCCGGTCGTGAGCGCCACGTCGCCGTGGACTTCGACGTCCAGCGAATCCAGGTCGCGCGCGAAAACGGGCGTCGTGCGCGCGCGCAGGGCGGCCAGCCGTGGCCCACGGGTCTCCAGCTGCCCGGTGGAATGCTTGAAGCGGAACGATGGCGCGTAGATGCTGTCCAGGTAGGCGACCTCACCGCGCTGCGTTGCTTGTTCAACGCGGTACTCCAGGGCGGCGATCGCGGCGCTGTCACGGCTGGCCGCCGGCGCTTGCGCCGAACCCTGGGCCGAGGCGATGGCCAGGGCCAGCAGGGAGCTATGGCAGCGCGTACGCCACATAGGCATCACCGGACTGCGTCCCCAACTTTCCACCCCCGGCGGCGATCACGACGTACTGCTTCCCCCGGACCGCAAAGGTGCTGGGCGTAGCGTATCCGGCCACCGGCAACGTCGTTTCCCAGAGCAGCTGTCCCGTTGCCTTGTCGAATGCGCGAAACCTGGCGTCCATCGTGGCTGCAATGAACACGAGTCCGCCGGCCGTGACGATAGGCCCGCCGTACTGCTCGGTTCCGGTATTGGTGGTGTCTCCCTCCGCGGCCAGCGCCGGATGCCGGCCCAGCGGAATCCTCCAGCGGGTCTCGCCGGTATTGAGATCGATTGCGCTCAAGGTGCCCCACGGAGGCCGGATCGCGGGAAACCCGGCCGAATCCCTCCACCGCTCGTAGCCCACGAACTCGAACGGCGCGCTCGCTCGGGGTCGATCCGTCGCCGCGACGGGCAGCGCCGTGGGTCGAACACCCAGGAGATAGGCGATCACCGCGCGCCGCTCCGTCGCCGGCAGACTCGCGAAAGAGGGCATGAAGCCGCGGCCCCAATCGACGACTTGGCTCAGCTGCTCCGCCGGGAGTCGGGCTCCGATGTCGATGAGCGACGGCGCGCGCTCGCGGCCGCGGCGGTCGGCGCCGTGACACCCCGCGCACGTCAGGGCGTACACCGCGGCGCCGGTTCGCGGCACCTGGCTCGGCGGAGGCAGCGTGGCCGCGTCGCGCACGCCATCGAAGCCAGGCAGAACGATGCTGCCTTCGCGGCTGGGTGGAGTGAAAAGATGGCCGTGGCGCAGGGTCAGAAAGCGCGGCAGGGCGGCCGGGCGGAGGTCCGCCGCGCCGATCGTCTGGCGCGCGAACGGGTCTGGCTTCAGCGGAACGGGCTGCGTCGGCCAGGTCGCTTCGCCCGGCAGGTCGGAGGCCGGCGCCGGGCGCTCCTCCACCGGAAAGAGCGGCGTGCCCGAGTCCCGGTCGAACAGGAACACGAACCCGCTCTTGGTGATTTGCGCGACCGCATCGATGCGGCGTCCTCCGTGCATCACGGTGACGAGGTTCGGGGCCGCGGGAAGGTCGCGATCCCACACGTCGTGGTGCACCGTCTGGAAGTGCCACCGGCGTTCGCCCGACCCGGCATCCAGGGCGACGAGCGAGTTGGCGAACAGGTTCGCGCCGATGCGGTCGCCGCCGTAGAAGTCGGGTGTGGCCGATCCGGTCGGGACATAGACCGTGCCGCGCCGCTCGTCTACGGTCATCCCCGGCCAGGAGTTGGCGCCGCCCGCCGTCTTCCAGGCGTCCGGCGGCCACGTGTCGTAGCCGAATTCGCCGGGGCGGGGAATCGTGTGGAACGTCCAGCGAATCGCTCCGGTGCGCACGTCGTAGGCGCGCACGTCGCCCGGCGCCGAGCCTTCCTCTTCGCCGACACGCGTGCCCTGGATCAGCAGGTCCCGGTAGACGGCGCCGGGACTCGTCGCGACGAGGTAGGCTCCGGAGACGTCGCGTCCCAGGCCCGCCGCCAGGTCTACGACGCCGGAGTCGCCGAACGATGGGATCGGCTGTCC
>Ga0187892_10004063_pt1 | contig 25308 bp, 20 predicted proteins | sample MA1701073metaG_FD_139345 | JGI IMG/M metagenome (GOLD analysis project Ga0187892, IMG submission 139345) | Bio-ooze microbial communities from a basaltic lava cave in the Kipuka Kanohina Cave System on the Island of Hawaii, USA - MA170107-3 metaG ... | reverse complement strand
CCGGAGCGCGCTCGTGAATCTCGGCGGCGCGCCCGTCCGCGAGTCGCTCCTCCAGCCGGTGGTCGCGGCGCACGCGGCGCTCCGGAGCGGAGGCGGGTTCGGCGGCGGCGGCTTCGGGGGGGGCGGCTACCCCTCCACGACCATGGGGATGATGTCCTGGTTCCGCCAGGTCCTCCTCGACGCCCGCCGGCACCGCCAGCTCTGGGTCCAGTACCGCGCGCAGCCCGGCACGCGCCGGCCGCCGCAGGACGCGACGCTGGACGCGCTGCTGCCGGTCCTGGACGGCGCGATCCCCCTGGTCTTCGACGCGAGCTCGGAGACCGACATCCGCCGCGTGATCGGGCTCTGCAAGGAGTTCGGCATCCGCCCCGTGATCTCGGGCGGCGCCGAGGCCTGGAAGGTCGCGCCGCTCCTCAAGCAGGAAGGCGTGACCGTGATCCTCACGCTCGACTTCGGGCGCGAGCCGGCCGATCCGCACGCGAAGCCGGAGACGCCGGCGCGCGGCGCCGGGCCGGGCGGGGGGCGGCGCCCCCGCGGGCGCCGCCGCGCGGAGGGCGAGGCCGCGCCCGCCGCCGAGACCGCCGAGCGCGCGCAGCCCGAGGCACCGAAGCCCGAAGAGGAGAAGAAGCCCGAGGAGCCCGCCGCGCCCGCGCAGGTCCAGGAGCCCGCGCGTCCGGCCGACCCCGCGCGGCCCGAGGAGCCGGCCCGGCCCGGCGAGCCCCGCCCCGAGGTGCGGCCGGCGGCTCCGGGCACCGCCGGCGCCGAAGAGGACGACGAGGCGCCGCTCCGCGTGCGCGAGGACCGGCGCGCGCGGTGGATCGAACGGGTGAAGAACGCCTCGGCGCTGGCTCAGGCCGGCGTGCCGATCGTGTTCGGCACCGGCGGGCGCTCGCCGGCCGACTTCATGACCGGCCTACGGCAGGCGATCGAGCAGGGGCTCCCGCGCGACGTGGCGCTCCGGGCGCTGACCACCGACGCCGCGCGGCTCGTCGGGATGGAGGGGCAGCTCGGCACGCTGGAGGTCGGGCGCGCCGCCAACCTCGTGGCGCTGACCGGCGACCTCGGCGCCGCGCAGACCCGCGTGCGCGCCGTGTTCGTGGACGGGCGGAAGTTCGACGTGCAGGCGGCGGCGGCGGGGCGCGAGGGAGGCCCGCCCGCGGCCGGCCTCGACGTGACCGGCACCTGGACCGTGAGCCTCGAGAGTCCGATGGGCGCGCGCGAGGCCACGCTCGAGCTGAAACAGGACGGCGCGAAGGTGACCGGCACCTACAAGAGCGAGATGGGCGAGATGAAGCTCGAGGAGGGCTCGCTCGCCGGGCGGACGCTCACGCTCCCGCTCCGGATCTCGCTCGGGGAGCGCTCGATCTCGATGGACCTGGAGGGCCAGGTCTCCGCCGACGGGCGGAGCATCGCCGGCACGGCGTCCGGGCGGTTCGGGACGTTCGACTGGAAGGCCACGCGGCAGGGAGGCCCGAGATGAACGCCAAGGCAAGCATCCTGATCCTGTTCGTCGTCGGTCTCCTGGGCGCCGCGCGGGCCGCCGAGAAGGAGCTCCCCTCCGAACTGGACGCGGACCGGAAGCCGGTCACGCGGACCGGCGGGACCGTGCTGCTCCGGAACGGGAACCTGCTCCCGGCGGTCGGCGAGCCGATCCCGGGCGGCTCGATCCTGATCCGGGACGGGAGGATCGTCGCCGTGGGCCGCGACGTGGCGGCGCCGGACGGCGTGAAGGTGATCGACCTGGGCGGGAAGTGGGTGATCCCCGGGATCATCGACTGCCACTCGCACATGGCGATCTCGGGCGGCGTGAACGAGGGCACGGTCTCGATCTCGGCCGACGTGCGGATCCGGGACGTGATCGACCCGACCGACCTGACGATCTATCGCGCGCTCGCGGGCGGCACGACGTCGGCGCACCTGCTCCACGGCAGCGCCAACGCGATCGGCGGGCAGGACGCGGTGATCAAGCTCAAGTGGGGCCGCACCGCGGACGAGCTCGCCTTCCCCGGCGCTCCGCGCGGGATCAAGTTCGCGCTGGGCGAGAACCCCAAGCGCTCGAACTCGCGCGGGCTCACCGAGGGTCCGGGACGGTTCCCGGGCACGCGCATGGGCGTCGAGGCGACCATCCGCCGCGGCTTCCTCGAGGCGCGCGAGTACATCAAGGAGTGGGAGGAGTACGGCCGCCGCTCCGCGAGCGGCGCCGCCGGCCCGGCGCCGCGCCGGGACCTCCGGCTCGAGACGCTCGCCGGCATCCTCAAGGGCGAGGTGCGGGTCCATTCGCACTGCTACCGGGCCGACGAGATCCTGATGCTGCTCGACCTCGCGAAGGAGTTCGGCTTCCGGGTCGCGACCTTCCAGCACGTGCTCGAGGGCTACAAGGTCGCGCCGGAGATCGCGGCGGCCGGCTCGGGCGCGTCCACCTTCTCCGACTGGTGGGCCTTCAAGGTCGAGGCCTACGACGCGATCCCCTACAACGCGGCGCTGATGAAGGACGCGGGCGTGTGCGTGAGCCTGAACTCGGACAGCGGCGAGCTCGTGCGCCGGCTCTACCTCGAGGCATCCAAGGCCGTGAAGTACGGCGGCGTGCCCGAGATGGAGGCGCTCCGCATGGTGACGCTGAACGCCGCGAAGCAGCTCGGCATCGACGGGCGCGTCGGCAGCCTCGAGCCGGGCAAGGACGCCGATCTCGCGGTCTTCTCCGAGCACCCGTTCAGCGTCTACACGCGCTGCGAGCTGACGCTCGTGGACGGCGAGGTGGAGTTCGAGCGGCGGGACGCCTGGAAGGACTTCGACCCGGCGCCGCCGCCGGCGCGGGAGCCGGAGCCGGTGGGGGCGAACCTACGCCCGCAGCAGTATCGAACGGGCGCGGAACCCTCGGCGTCCGGCCCGGTGATCGCGATCCGCGGCGGCACCGTCGTGCCGGTCTCGCGGCCGCCGATCCAGAACGGGACCGTGCTGCTCTCCGGCTCGCGGATCGTGGCGGTCGGCTCCGACGTGACCGTGCCGCCGGACGCGCGGGTCGTGGACGCGAGCGGGCTCTTCGTCTATCCGGGGATGATCGATCCGGAGACGACGCTCGGGGTGAATGAGATCGGGTCGGTCCAGTCGACGCTGGACGCGTCCGAGATGGGGAACATCCAGCCGGACCTCCGGATCAACCTCGCGGTGAACCCGGCGAGCGAGCACATCCCGGTCGCGCGCGTGAACGGGATCACGTCGGCGGTCGTGGCGCCGCAGGGCGGGCTGATCCCCGGCCAGGCGTCGCTGATGGCGATGGACGGGTGGACCTGGAAAGAGATGACGATCCGCGACTCGTCCGCGCTCTACGTCTCGTATCCGGGCGGTCGCCGCGGCCGCGCGCGCTTCGGCGGCGGCCAGCGGCCGGGGCGGGAGCAGCCGGGGGTGACGCCGGGCGCGCCGGGGACACCTCCGGGCACGACGCCCGGCCGGCGGGGCCAGCGGCCTCCGGAGGAGGAGGCGGCGGACGAGGAGGAGGTGGCGTGCTGCGAGTCGGACGACCGGTCCGGCATGTTCCTCCAGGACGAGGCGCCGGCGCAGGCGCCCGCGGCGCCGGGCGCGGCGGGCGGCGGGTCGGGCGCCGAGAGCGCGGAGCTGAAGCAGTTGCGCGAGACCTTCGAGAAGGCGCTCGCGTACGGGCGCGTGCGGGACGAGGCGAAGGCGCGCGGCGTGCGCGGCCCCGACTACGACCCGCGGCTCGAGGCGCTGGTCCCGTTCGCGCGCGGCGAGCGGCCGATCGTGCTGACCGTGAGCGACGCGCGCTCGATCCGGGAGGCGGTGGCGTTCGGCGAGAAGATGAAGTGGAAGGTGATCCTCTCTGGGTGCGCCGAGGGGTGGAAGGTGGCGAAGCTGCTTGCGGACAAGAAGGTGCCCTGTCTGGTCGGGCCGGTGCTGGCGGCGCCGCGGCAGCAGCACGACCCCTATGACGCGGCGTTCCACAACGCGGCGGTGCTCTGGAAGGCGGGGGTCAAGTTCGCGTTCCGGACGAGCGACTCGTCGAACGTGCGGAACCTGCCGTATCACGCCGGCATGGCGGCGGCCTACGGCCTCCCGCGCGAGGAGGCGCTCCGCGCGGTGACGCTCTCGCCGGCGGAGATCCTCGGGGTCGCGGGCGAGGTCGGGAGCCTGGACGCCGGCAAGCGGGCGGACGTGGTGGTGGCGGACGGCGACCTCCTCGAGATCCGCACGCACGTGAAGCACCTCTTCATCGGGGGGCGCGAGGTGCCGCTCGACACGAAGCACACGCGGCTCTACGAGACCTACAAGAAGCGCCTCGCCGCGCCGGCCCCCTCGCCGGCGAGCGCGGTGCCCTCGGCCCCGACGGGCGCGCCGCCGTCGGGTTCGGGGTCCGAGCGATAGGAAAAGGGGTCAGGACCCGCGGCGGGTCCTGACCCCTTGCGCTTCCTTGAACTACCGAGAGCACGAGCCGCCGGCGCCGCTCCGGCCGTTCGTCCGCTGCTTCTGGACGCTCGACGATCCTGAGCCGCGGGGCGACCGGCCGGCGGAGCCGGTGGTGCCGGACGGATCGATGGAGCTGGTCTTCCATCTCGGCGATCCGTTCCGCCGGCCGGGCGCGGGCGTGCAGCCGCGCGCGCTGGTCGCGGGGCAGATCACCGGTCCGCTTTTCCTCCAGCCGACCGGGCGCGTGCGGGTCCTGGGCGTCCGCTTTCACCCGGCGGGCGCGGCGGCGTTCGTGCGCGAGCCGCTCGACCGGGTCGCCGGGCGCACTCCCGGGCTCGAGGACTTCTGGGGACGCGAGGCCGGGGACCTCCTCGACCGGCTCGCCGCGGCGCGCGACCGGCAGTCCCGCCTCGCCCGGCTCGGGGCCGCGCTCCTCGGCCGGCTCGACGGCCTGAGGGCGCCGCCGTGGGTGGAAGGCGCGGTGCGCGCGATCGAGGCGCGGCGCGGCCTGATCGGGATCGAGGAGCTGGCGGGCGCGGCGGGCGTGAGCCGGCGCACGCTCGAACGCGGCTTCCGCGCCCACGTGGGAGCCGGTCCCAAGCTCCTCTGCCGCATCGCCCGCTTCCAGCGTGCGCTCCGCCTGCTCGGCGTCGCGCCGGCCGGCGGCGGAGCCGCGGTCGCGCTCGAGTGCGGCTACGCGGACCAGGCCCACCTCGTCCGCGAGTTCCACGCGCTCGCCGGCGCCCCTCCCGGCCGCTTCCTCGGCGGCGAGCACCGCCTCGCCGAGCTGATCGCGGGCGCGGGCGGGTAGGGACGCGAAATCGTCCGGTGTTGGACCGTCGATCACCGGACGCGTCGTTTCACGGTCAGTACCGGAGGCGGCCCCTCCGCAGCCACCGCCACCGTCGCGTGGAAGCTCTCGTAGCCGGCCGCCTCGACGGTGACGGGCAGCGGACCTGATGGGGCGGGGCGGAGGGCGAAGCGCCCCTCTCCATCCGTCCGAGCGGTGACGAGAACGGCCGCCTCCGGCCGTTCTCCGCGCACGACGATCCAGGGCGCGGGGGCTCCCGATTCATCGACCACGCGACCCGTCAGGGTGTGCCCGGGGTCCAGCCGGATCGAACCCAGGTCGATCCGCTCCCCCGGGGCTCCCCTCGATGCGGCGAAGGATGGGAAGGAAGTCCTGGAACTTCAGCAGAAGCCCGACCGGGCCCGTGGGGACATCAGGGCCCTCGAAGCGTTGCTGCTCGTCCAGGGACACGCCGTAGCCTTCGCGGCGCGCGGAGCCGGCGCGCTGGTAGTGGAGCCACCCGCTGACCGGGCCGTCGACTCCGTAGGGCGGGAGGACCCGCGCTGACACCGTGCAGGCGCGCGCACACACCAACCGGACCCCCTCGGCGGGCGCGGCGACGGCCGGGACCCGGGCCTCCTCTCGGTCACCGCGAGCACGAGGTCCAGCTCCTCGTCCTTCCCCTCGCGCGCGTCGAAGGAACGTCGGACGGGGACGTAGCCCTCCGCTTCCGCCTCGAGCACATGGCTCTCGGGCAACAGAAAAGGCCAACGGAAGATCCCCGGCTCCGCGGTCGAGAGCGGACCGGGTCTCCCGTTTCCAATCGTGAGGTTGACCCGCGCATCGGAGATGGGTGAGCCGGTCGCCGACAGGACGCGGACCACCAGCAGACTCAGTCTGCGGAGCCGGAGCTCGAGCGTCAGCTCCGGGAGCCGTGGAGTTCGACAGACGAGCTCCGAGGGCGCAAACCCGCCCGCCTGCGCCTGGATGCTCCAAGGCTGATCCAGGGTGAGGTCCTGGATCCGGAAGCCGCCCTGCTCATCGCAGGATGCCTGGAGCGGTCGGAAGACCTGGCCGTCCGGGGTACGCACTTCGTGGAGTTCGCAGCCTCAGGCCACTCTCGGGCCGTCCGCACGGCTGCATTCACCGAGGTTCGGCAAAGCCTCGAGCTGATCGTCGACCTCTGGCCGGCAGCGACCCTCCAGGGCGCTCTCGTGCAGAGCGCGGTCGATGGCCGGCCCATTGCGGGAACCGTGGTGGGTGCGCGTCAGGACCATCCGTTGCGCCGGAACGGGCGGCATCATATCGCGCCGCGGCGCCGGGGCCCCCTCTCCCTCGCGGACGCGCCGCCCGGCCGCTTCCTCGGGGGGGAGAACCGTCTCGCGGAGCTCTTCGCGGGCGCGGGAGGGTAGGGACAGACTCAGGGCGCGACGGGCCGACTCGCTTTCCGCTCCGGGACCGGCGTTGCTCCGGTTACGCGGCACGGCTATCTTCGCCTCCATGTCCGGAGACGAACCGGTGGTCGCCACGGGTGATCCGGTGGCCGACCTGATTCTTGCTGGCCGGGCCGACACCGTGGACGAGGCGGAGGAGCTCTACCTCGACGAGCATCTCGACGAAGTCGTCACCCTGGTCGCGAGCGAGCTGAGCGACGAAGCGTTCCGCGCGCACCCCCTGATCGTCCTCCTCCTCGCCCGGGGCAGCCGCCCCTGGGAGGACTCGCTCCGGTGAGCGGCGAGGAGCGGCTCGCGGCGCTCCATGAGGAACTCCGGACTCTCGGTCTCACCAGCCTCGTCATGGGAGGCCACGCCGCGCGGTTCCACGGAATCGAGCGCAACACGGTCGACTTCGACCTCCACCTCGCCCTGGACGCCGCGGCCTGGGCGCAGCTCCCCGAGACGCTCTCCCGGTCCCGGCTACGGGCCGGCGGGCTGACCGAGGGTCCGAGCTGGCGCGTGGCGGACTTCCGCCGGTTCGTCATCGGACGGCTGCCCGACGGTCGGGAGGAGCGGCTGGAGATCTGGCGTCGCAACCACCTGCTCGCGCCCTTTCCCGAGCTCTGGGCTCGACGGTCCGAGGGGGCCTACGGCGGGCGGGTCCTCCCCTTCCTCGGCCTCGACGACCTGATCCGGAGCAAGGAGACGGAGCGCGAGGACGACTGGAGGGACGTGGCGCTCCTCGAGGAGATCGCGGACGAGCGCCGGCTGGTGGCGGCCCGGGACGAGGCGACGACCGCCGCGGCTCTCTCCGCCCTGCGGAGCCGGCGTGGGTTCGAGCGCGCGTTCGCGGCGGGCCTCTACGGCCAGCCCGCCATGCTCGCGCGGGCCTGGGCGATGGCCGCACACCCCCTGGCGGTCGCCTATCTGGCTCCGTTCCGGGTGGGACCACCCCGCCCCGCGGCCTGGTCGGCGCGCATCAACGAGCTGATCGCCGGTGCCCTGACCCGCGTGACACCCGGTGCGACCCGGCACCTCGCTCTCGTGGAGGCGCTGCGCCGCCTCTACCGGGCCGAGGCCATGGCCGCCGACCGGCTCGACAAGGAACGGTCGTCGGCGGCTCGCTGAACGTCGTCGGCGCGCTCGCTGCCCGCCTGTCGCTTTCGTTCAAGACGCGCGCCGCGGCCGGGGCCATACTCGTCGCTCCATTCGAAAGGAGGCCGACATGAGCGTGATCGCGATCGCCCTGGGCGCGCTCCTCTGCGCGCAGCCCGCGAAGGCACCGAACGGGGGCGTGGCCGACCTCGGCTGGCTCGCCGGCACCTGGCGCGGCGGCGCCGGGCAGAGCACCTGGGAGAGCTGCTACAGCTCCGCCGAGGGGGGCGAGGTGGTCAGCGCGTCGAAGGAGATCCGCGGCGGCAGGGTCGTCACGTGCGACTTCGAGCGGTTCTGGGACAAGAAGGGGACCGTGGTGCTCTCGCCGTTCCCGCACGGCCGCAAGAGCCCGCACGACTTCCCGGCGGTCGAGCTGGACCCGAAGGCGCAGAAGGCGGTCTTCGAGAACGCCGCGAACGATTTCCCGCGGAAATTCACCTACCACCGCGCCGCGCCCGACCGGCTGGTGATCACGCTCGAGGGGGAGGGAAAGGGCGGGCCGATGCAGATGAGGCTGGAGCTGAAGCGCGTCGAGCCGCCCAAGCGCTGATCCGGCGCGGCCAGGGCCCCGAAGGGAAACGGCGTTCCCGCGTATCCTCCTCCATTCCGACGCGGAGGGAGGAGGCTCGCATGCGCAAGGTCCCAGGGCTGGTGCTGGCGGTTCTCGGAATCGCCTGGGCGGCGGAGGAGGAGGAGCCTCCGACCGACGCCCGGGTCCAGGCCATGATCGCCGCGCACCAGGAGACCGTGCGTCGCCTCGGGGACAGCGCGCTGCTCCGGGAACGCGCGGGCATCGTATCCCCCCCCCGGCGCCCCCGTTGCAAGGTAGACTCGGACCCCGCAGTCCGTCCGCAACCTCTCCGGCGCGGCACGGTTTCAAGAGAGCCGAACGGCCTCGATGGGAGACCTTCATCATGAGACACCTCGCCCCCGCTTCCGCGCTCGTCCTGGCCCTCCTTGCGACGGCGCCGGCCCGCGCCCAGAACTGCAACGGGACCTCGACGGGCCTCGTGCCGCTCGTCGAGCTCGGCTCGGGGCTCCACCAGGGCTTCCCGGGCGGCCTGTTCCCCGGTGGCGGCGTGCTCCGCCCCGCCGCCCACGACGCGGACGGGCTCCGCATCGCCCGCACCGTGACTCCGCTCGACGGCGCCGGGAACCCGAGCGCCGAGGGGCGGATCGTGCTGCTCTCGATCGGGATGTCGAACTGCACGCAGGAGTTCTCGACCTGGGTCCCGATCGCCAACGCCGACCCGCAGAAGAACCCGCGTGTGCAGCTCGTGGACGGCGCGCAGGGCGGGCAGACGGCGGCGACCATCGCGAACCCGAACGCGAACTTCTGGACGGTCGTGCAGCAGCGCCTCACCACCGCGGGCGCCACCGTGAACCAGGTCCAGGCGGTCTGGCTCAAGGAGGCCAACGCCCAGCCGACCCAGCCCTTCCCCTCGCACACGCAGATCATGCTTCCGCAGCTCGTTCAGATCTGCCAGAACCTGAAGACGAAGTACCCCAACTGCCGGCTCGTGTTCGTCTCGGGCCGCACCTACGGCGGCTACGCGACCACGACGCTGAACCCGGAGCCCTACGCCTACGAGACCAGCTTCGCCTTCCAGTGGCTGGTCCGCGACCAGATCGGCGGCGACCCGGCGCTCAACTACGACCCGGGCCGCGGGCCGGTCGTGGCGCCCTACGCGACCTGGGGGCCCTACCTCTGGGCCGACGGCCTCACGCCCCGCTGCGACGGGCTGATCTGGCGGTGCCAGGACTTCGCGAGCGACGGGACGCACCCGGCGCCGGGCGCGGGTCTCGGGCGGGCCAAGGTGGCCCAGCTCCTCAACGGGTTCTTTCGGACGAACGGGCTGGCCCGTCCCTGGTACCTCGCGGCCGGCAGCGGCTCGACCTGCACGGCGGCCGCCGCGGCGGCGGAGTGCTACGGGCGCGGGCTCGCGGGGACCGGGGGCATCGTCCCGCTCCTCGCGGCCAGCACGCCGCCGGCGCTCCCGTCGGCGGGGCCCTTCGCGGTGCAGCTCACCGGCGCGGCACCCGGCGCGCCGGGAGTCTTCGTCGCCGGGAGCGCGCGGTTCGACGTGGGACAGGCGCCGCTCCTGGGCGGCTGGCTGCTCGTGCAGCCCACGCTCGCCTGGCCGGCGCTGACCGACGGGCTCGGACGCGCGTCGCTCGCCTTCGGGCCGCTCCCGGCGCTGGCCGCCGCGTGCGGCGCGGTCCTCCACTTCCAGGCGGGGGTCGTGGACGCGGGGGCGGTGCAGGGGGTCTCGCTCACGCCGGGCCTGGCGGTGCGTCTGGGGAGCTGAGCGGGGCCCCCGGGCCGACCTTCCCGGCGCCGCGATAGAATGGCGCGCGTCATGTCCAGCCCCAGCTCCCGGATCGAGCGCCGCGCGCTGCCACCACGCGACGTGCTTCAGGAACGCCTTCGCGCTGCGCTGGAGCCGAGGCCCGGAATCCGTCTCGCCTTCCTCTTCGGATCGACGGCACGCGGAGAGGCTGGACCTCTGTCCGATGCGGACGTCGCGGTGCTCTTGGATCGGAGACCAGGACTCGAGGACCTGGCGCTGCTGGCCACGGACCTTGAGGCGGCCGCTGGTACCTCCAAGATCGACCTTGTGATCCTCAACGAGGCGCCCCCGCTGCTGCGACACAGGGTCGTGCGAGATGGAATCCCGCTGCTGGTGCGCGATGAGAGCGAAGCCCTCCGGTTCCGCGTCGAGGCCATCCGGGATCACCTGGACTTCGAACCGATGCGGCGGGTGCAGCAACGGTACCTGGAAGCTTCCTTGGTGCAACGCACCGAGGAGCGGGGGTGACGGCCGACCGGGCGGGGGTCGAGCGCCATCTGCGGGAGCTTCGCAGGCTGGTCGTTCTGCTGCGTCGTCATTCCGGCGTTCGGCCGGAAGAGCTGGCGCAGGACCTGGAAAGGGCGCTCATGATCGAACGAGCGCTTCACCTTGCGATCCAGAACGTGCTCAACGTAGGGAACCACCTACTGGCCGCGCGCGGTCAGGTCGTGCCGGACACCTATGAGCAGATCCTCGTGGGGCTGGGACGCGTGGGCATCATTCCGGCCGACTTCGCCGAGCGCATCCGCCGGATGGCGGGACTCCGCAACGTGCTCGTTCACGCGTACCTCGACGTGGACCCGGTCCGACTCGTCGACGCTCTGAGCCGCATCGATGACTTCGAGGCCTTCGCGCGTCACGTGCTCACGGAGCTGGGCCGCTCGAGCGGCTGAAGCAGCCGCAATACCTGGCGCTCGTGCAGGCGCGACAGCAGCGCCACCGCGAGGACCGCGCCGACGAGCGCGAGCGACATGTCCGCCTGCGTATCCCAAGGGTCCCCCTGGGTGCCGAGGAACGCGTCCGCGCCCTGGCCGAGAACGACCGCCGCGAGCCACTCGAACAGCTCCCAGGCCGCGCTGATCGCGACGCAGACGCACACGACCAGGAACGCGAGCCACCCGCCCCGGAGCGGCGTCATGCGCCGCAGCCCCTCGCGGGCCAGGATGGCCGGCACGAACCCCTGTACGAAATGGCCGAGACGGTCATAGGGGTTCCGCGCGAGACCGAAGGCGCCGCGGGCCCACTCCCCGAGCGGCACCCGCTCGTAGGTCCAGTGACCGCCGACCATGAGCACCAGCGCGTGCAGGAAGATCAGGCGATAGGCCAGCGGGGTCAGCGGGAACCGCCGCCGCGTCGCGACCAGAAGCGGAGCCGCCACCAGGACCGGCGCGTTCTCGAGCAGCCACGTGACCCGGTCGGCCTTCGGCGCCGCGCCCAGCGCGACGAAGACCGCCGCGACGATCCCGAGGAGGAGCGCGGGTTCGTGCCTCACCGCGCGGGCGCGTGGTTGGGGTTCGGCGCCATGAGGGCCGATGATCGGCGGGGCGTGCGGCCCCTTCAAGGGCCGACGAGGCGCGCCCACTCCGCGGCCGCGGCGCTGGCCCCGCCGCGGGCCTCGAGCAGGTAGGCGAGCGCGAGGCGCGCGCCCACGTCCTTCCCGTCGCGCCGGAGCGCCTCCTCCGAGGCCGCGATCTCGGCGTCGAGACGGCCCGCGCCGGCCGCGAGCCGCGAGTAACGCCGGCCCGCCCACCAGTCGCGGAACCACGCGAGGTCGCGCGGCCCCTGGATGGCGTGGCAGGCGCCGCACTGCGGAGAGCGGCCCGCCCAGCGCACGAGGCGGCCATAGGCCTCCGCCGCGCCGCGCTCGTCGCCGGTCCCCTCGAGCGCGCGCGCCCGGGCGCGCAGGTGATGGCGCGCGGCGTCCTGGTCGAGCGGCGGCTCGGGAAGCCGTGCCAGCTCCTCGAGCGCGCGCTTCCCCTCGGCCCGCGCCTCCGCGTCGAGCCCCGACTCGCGGAGCAGCACGGCGAGCTGGGCGCGCACGTGCGCCGGCTCCTCGCGGAGCGGGCCGCCGGGCGCGGCCGCGGCGCCGAGCGCGGAGCGCAGGTCGGTGACGAAGTCGGTGAGGAGCAGCCGCCGGCCGAGCGCGCGGACGGCGGGATCGCCGGTCGTGGCGACGACGCGCCGCACGACCGGCTCCACGTAGCGTCCCTGCGCACGCAACCAGTCGAACCCGCGCTCCCGCCGCGTCGCGTCGGGCGCGGCGAGGTCCGCCACGGCGGCGGCGGCCGCGCGCTCGCGCTCCGGCGTGAGCGCCTCGAGGCGGCCCACGATGACGCGGACCAGCTCCTTCGGCTCGGGAGCGATCTGCATCGGCATCGCCGCGTCCACCCAGGGCCGGGGAAGCACGAAGAGGACGCGCACCCCCTCGGTCTGGAACCAGCTCTCGCGCCAGGTCTCCGCCAGCGCGCGCGCCTCCTTGGCGTAGAGGCCGCACTCCGTGAAGCGCGCGGCCAGCTCGCCCGCGAGCCTCTCGGCGAACTCGGGGAGCGGACGCGCGTCGGCCAGCGCGGGGACCGCGGCGCGCTCCGGCTTGCCGCGCTCGACCTGCGGGACATGACGGAAGGCCCCGCGGTCCCCCTCGACCCGGAGCACGAAGACCGCGCGCGCCGGCTCGGGCGCGTCCCAGACGAGCGTGTCGCCCTCGAGCCGCATCGGGAGCGCGCCGCGGCCGAGGCCGCGATAGAAGAGGAAGCGCTCGGCCTCCTCGGGGGGCGCGTCGCCGCCGCGGGTGCGGTCGAGCGTCTTCACGAAGGCGGCGTCCACCTCGCGCGCGTGGCGCCAGAGGGAGCCGGCGGCGAGCGGGGGGAGCGCGGGCTCGTCCCTCCCGGGCGGCAGGACCTCGGCCTCCCATTGGAGGCTCCCGTCGCGCGGCTCGGGGGGCGTGCCGTGCTGCACGAGCTGGGGGCGGACGACGCGGGCCTGCGGATACCACTGGGTCCAGAAACCGCGGGGGAAGCCGACCGTGACCCAGACGTGCTGGCGGGTGCCCGTGTAGAAGTAGATGACCGGCGTCTCCCCCTTCATCTGCATGTTGGGCAGCCGGAGCTGGTCGCGCCCGCGCGCGTGCACGAACGGGGGGAGCGCGTGCTCCTCGTGGTACATGCCGTCCAGCACGACGCCGTCGGAGCCCTGCATGGTGAGGAGCGTCCCCCACTCGTGGACGACGAGGTCGGAGTCGGAGCCCAGGAGGAAGGCGAGGAGGAGCGGCAGCGTCTTCATGGAGGGTGGGACGGCCGGGCGGGGCGGAAGTTCTGGAAAAAGGGGTCAGAAGTTCTGGAAAAAGGGGTCAGGCACCTTTTCCGCCGCGGAAAAGGTGCCTGACCCCTTTTCTCCTTAGAATGCCCGCCGCATGAGAGTCGCGGTCCTCCTGCTGCTGGCCGCCCCGCTCGCCGCCGAGGACCTCCGGCCGGCCTCCTGGGTCCTCGCCCGCGAGGGACCCGCCGCACTCGAGCGGGTCGGGGGGCAGCGGGTGCTCCGCGTGCAGGGGACCCCGCGCGAGATGGGGCTCCAGCACGGACGCCTGCTGGACCGCGAGGTCGCGACGACGGTCCGCGCCTACCTCGACGAGTGGGCCATCGCCAAGGCGGGCGAGACCCGAGCCTCGCTCCGCCGCATCTGGGAGGCCCACCGCCCGCACGTGCCGGCCCGCTACCTCGAGGAGCTCGGCGGGCTCGCCGAGGGGAGCGGCGTGGCGCTCGCCGAGCTGGAGCTCCTGCACGCGATCCCGACCCGCTTCCACTGCTCGGGCGCCGCCGCCTTCGGCGCGGCCACGGTGGACGGCCGCCTCTATCACACGCGGAGCCTGGACTACGCGCTCGACATCGGCGCGTCGGTCGCCGCCCAGGAGAACGCGCTGCTCCTCGTCCATCGACCTTCCGATGCGCCGGCGACCGCGACGCTCGCCTGGGCCGGCTTCGTCGGATGCGTGTCCGGGATGAACGACGCCGGGATCAGCGTGGGGGAGATGGGGAGCGAGAGCGACGACGAGACGTGGGACGGGCTCCCGATGATCTTCCTCGTGCGCGAGGCGCTGCGCGAGCGGTCGCTCGGGGACGCGCTCCGCGCGTTCCGCGAGGCGCCCCGGACCTGCGGGTTCAACTTCATCGTCGCGGACGGGCGCACGCGAGCGGCCGCGGCGGTCGAGATGAACCGGAGCCGGGTCGCGGTCTTCCGCGCGGGCCACCCCGCCGAGGACGTGGCGCCGCACGAGGCGCTCCCCGAGGCCGTGCGGCGCACCAACCACTTCGTGGACCCCGCGCTCGCGGCCACCCAGCGGAAGGACTACGACCCGCGCCGCGGCGCGCCCGGCTCGTGGGACGGCTACCAGAAGATCACGGAGTTCCTGAAGCGCGAGCGCGGCCGGCTCGACCCATCCGCGATGGTGCGCCTCCTCCGGACCTACCCGCCCGGCCATCCGTGCCTGCACCAGGCCGTCTTCGCGCCGTCCGAGGACGCGCTCTGGGTCTCGCACGCCGCCGATCCGCGGCGCGTGAAGCGCGCGGGCGCGCAGAACGGGGACTTCTACCGCTACGACCTCGCCGCGCTGGTCCGCGGCGCGCCCGCCGGGCGCGGCCTCCGGATCGAGCGGGGCCCGCGCTGGGCTGGGCCACCGGGCGGATAGCCGGACGGCTACTTCAGGACCGACAGCAGATTGCTGTAGTCGTCCGTCCAGAGGCGGGGCGGGCGGGCGCCCGCGCCCGGGATCCGCCCCGCGGCGCGGAGGCGCGGGCGCGCCAGCAGCTCCCGGTTGAAAGTGACCAGGATCCAGCGCGCGTCCAGGATCCCCCGCGCCTCGTCGGCGGCGCTCACGATCTCCCAGGCCGGCATCCCCATCCGGTCCGCGAGACCTCCGATCAGGGGGCCGAGGTCCAGGTGCCGCGTGGTCACGTGCAGCGCGAGCACCCCGCCCGGCGCGAGCCGGCGGCGGTAGAGGTCGAACGCCTCGACGGTCAGCAGGTGCGCCGGGATCGCGTCGCTCGAGAAGGCGTCGAGCACGAACACCTCGAACCGCTGGTCCGCCTCGCGCTCGAGCGACAGCCGGGCGTCGCCGGGGACCAGCTCGATCCGCGCGGGCGAGTCGCCGAGGAACGTGAACTCGCGCCGGGCCACCTCGATCACCAGCGGGTCGAGCTCGTAGAAGCGATAGAGGTCGCCGGGCCGTCCCCAGGCCGCGAGCACGCCGGCCCCGAGGCCGATGATCCCGACGCGGCGCGGCGGCTCCCCCGCCAGCTCCTCGAGCAGGAGGCCGATCCCGCTCGAAGCGCCGAAGTAGGTGGTCGGCACGCGGCGCCGTTCCGGGTCCTGGAACTGCTGTCCGTGGCGGGTCCCGCCGTGGGTGAGGTAGCGCACGGTCCCCTCGCCGTCCGGCGCGCGCAGGTCCTCGATGCGCATGGTCCCGTGGAAGCTCCGCAGCTCCCGGAGCCCCGGCCGGGTCCGGGTCAGGAGGCGCGTGCCGAAGGCCACGGCGATCACGCCCACGACGAGCACGAGCCCGACCTGGCTCGGGTGCCAGGCGGGCCCGCTGCCGGTCCGGCGGCGGACCGGCTTCGTCGCGGTGAAGGCCACGGCCAGCGCGCCGGTCGCGAGCAGCCCGACGTACAGCTCGTCGTAGCCCCGGAAGAGGAGCGGCGCGAGCAGGCTCACGAAGGCGCCGCCGAGCGCGCCTCCGAGCGCGACCATCAGATAGAAGGCCGTCAGGTGGCGCGCGGCGGGACGGCGCGCCGCCAGCTCGCCGTGGCAGAACAGGCAGCACACGAAGAGGCCGATCGAGAAGACCGGGACCGCGTAGAGGATGCCGACCCGCGGGCCGAGGGCGAGAGCCTGGGCCATCACGACCAGCGCCAGGATCAGGACCGGGAGACACCACGACCGGGCGTACCAGCGATCGCTTTCGAAGCAGAGGATGAACGAGAGCAGGTAGAGGGCGAGCGGGAGCACCCAGAGGAGCGGGACGACCGCGACCTCCTGGCACATCTGGTTGGTGACCGCGAGGAGGAGCGTGACCGCGCAGGCGGGGAGCGCGAGCCAGAGCAGGCGCTGGCGCACGCTCGGGGCGAGCGCCACGGGCCCGGGAACGGGATCGGGGACGGCGGCGGGGAGCGGCGGCGCGCGCCAGAGGCTGCGGGCGCAGAGCGCGCCGAGCAGCACGAAGCCGACGAAGGCCCAGGACCAGGCGTGCTGCTGCGCGCGGGTCGTGAACCAGGGCTCGATCGCGACCGGATAGCCGAGCAGCGCGAGCATGGAGCCCGCGTTCGAGAGCGCGTAGAGCCGGTAGGGCGCCGGGCCGCCGCCCGGGGCGAGCGCGGCCCAGTGCTGGAGCAGGGGGGAGCTCACGCACAGGAGCAGGCCCGGCAGCCCGACGGAGCGGCCGAGCAGCGTCAGGATCTCGAGCACCGGCGGCGTCGATCCGGCGGCGGGGCCGCCGGCCGGCGGGACGATCGGGAGGGCGGGCAGCGCGAGCAGGAGGAGCGCGAGGTGGAGCGCGGCCTGCGCGCGGGGGCGGAGGAGGCGCGAGGAGGCGTGGGCTCCGGCGTAGCCCACGAGGAGCAGCGCCTGGAAGAAAAGGAGGCACGTGGTCCAGACGGCGGGCGCGCCGCCGAACCGGGGGAGGATCGCCTTCGCGATCACCGGCTGCACGAGGAAGAGCAGGAAGGCGCCGAGGAAGATCGCGCCCGGGATCGCGCCACCCGCTCGGCCGCCCATCATGACCGGCGCGATCATACGGGGGGATCGGCGGGGTCTGCGAGCGGGCTCTGTCCCTTGACCCCTTCTTCCAGGCCCCGTATCGTCCGCGCCCATCCTGGTCCTGACTTGAGGGAGGTCCCTTGTTCCAGAAGCATCCGCCGGCGCTGAAGTTCCTCTTCTTCACCGAGCTGTGGGAGCGGTTCGGCTTCTACCTGATGATCGGGATCTTCTTCTTCTACATGACCGACAAGACCACGGGCGGGCTCGGCTTCAGCGACTCGAAGGCCTTCACGATCTCGGGGACCTACACGGCGCTCGTCTATCTCACGCCGTTCTTCGGCGGCATCGTCGCGGACCGCCTGCTCGGCTATCGGAAGTCGGTGCTGATCGGCGGGACGCTGATGGCGGCCGGCTACCTCGGGCTCGCGCTCCCGGGAACGACCGCCTTCTACGTGGCGCTCGGGCTGATCGTGCTCGGGAACGGTTTCTTCAAGCCGAACATCAGCACGATGGTGGGGCGACTCTACCCCGAGGGGAGCCCGCTCAAGGACTCGGGCTACAACATCTTCTACATGGGGATCAACATCGGGGCCTTCTTCTGCAACTTCGTCGCGGCCTATCTCCGCAACACCTACGAGAGCCCGACCGGTCGCGGCTGGGCCCTGGCCTTCTCGGCGGCGGGCATCGGGATGCTCATCGGGCTCGTGACCTTCCTCGCCGGGCAGAAGACGCTCCGCGGCGTTCAGGACCGCGGCGAGGGCGGCGCGGTCGATTCCCGCGACCTGGGCGTGCTCGTCGGGCTGCTGGTCCTGGCGGGGTTGTGCGGAGCGCTGGGGTACTGGCTTGGCGGCGACCTCTGGGCCTTCCTGCTCGCGGCGCTCCCGCTGGTCGCCTACTTCCTGAACCTCTGGCTGTTCCGGTCGCGGCCGGAGGAGCGCGGGCCGATCGGGGCGCTGCTCTCGATCTTCGTGGTCGCGATCGTGTTCTGGGCCATCTACTACCAGAACCAGTCGTCGCTGAGCGCGTGGGCGGAGCGGAACACCTGGCGCGAGGCCGGCTCGCTGACGCCGGCGCTCAAGCTCTTCTCGCTGCACCAGGACGCGACCATCGGGACCACGATCAAGGACCCGGACGCCGAGGCGTCCTACTGGAAGAACGTCCCAGTCGCCCAGCGCCCGGCGCCCGGCCAGGAGGTCGCGCTCTACTCGCCCGAGCTGTTCCAGTCGGTGAACCCGCTGTTCATCGTGGTGCTGACGCCCCTGGTGCTGGGCTTCTTCTCCTGGCTGGCGCGCCGGAAGAAGGAGCCCTCGACGCCGGCGAAGCTCTCCTGGGGGATGGTGGTCACGGCGCTGTCGGCGCTGGTGATGGTCGCCGCCGTGGCGGTCGCCCAGGGCGGCGCGGCCAAGGCCTCGGCGTGGTGGCTGATCGGGACCTACTTCGTGGTCACGGTGGCGGAGCTCTGCCTGAGCCCGATGGGGCTCGCGCTCACCTCGAAGCTCGCGCCCAAGCGCTTCACGGCGCTCCTCATGGGCGGCTGGTTCCTCTCGACTTCGTTCGGCGGCAAGCTCTCGGGCGTGATCGCGGACGCGACCACGAAGTACTCGCTGAGCGCGGTCTGGTGGATGAACTGCGCGATGGCGCTCGCGGCCGCGGGCGGGATCGCCCTCCTGGTCCCCTGGATCCGACGCGTGATGCAGGAGCAGGAAGCCCGCCGCGCGTGAGAAGAACGGTGGGTGGCGCCGGTTTTCAGGAAATGGTGTCACTCTTCATTTCCGCGGCGGAAATGAAGAGTGACACCATTTCCGCGGCGGAAATGAAGAGTGGCACCATTTCGGTCAGCTCCGCGCGAAGAACTCGACGAGGCGCTCCTCGCGCGCGGTGAACGCGCGGCCGGCCAGCGCCAGGGAGATGCCGTAGAGCGCCGCCGCGTAGCCGAGGCTCCCGACGATCAGCACCGCCTCCAGCCCCGGGCCCAGGTTCGCGAGCACGTAGCGCGCCAGCGCTACCGGGGAGAGGAGCAGCAGCGTCGCCATCATCGTGAGCGAGCGATAGAACGCCCGCGCGCACCCCTCGTGCTCGACCGTGCGGCTCCGCCGCTGGCCCGGGATCACGAGTCGCTGCGGCGTGTAGACCGAGACCAGGCTCCCCGCGCCCACCAGCACCACGAAGGCCGCCGCGTGATACGCGAGGTCCCGCGGCAGCCGCGCGGCGTTCCCGAACACCCGCGTCACCACGATCAGGACCGCGACGTTCACCGGGAGGAACACCGCCGCGTAGCACACGTGCTTCCCGAACAGGATCCGCAGGCGCTGGACCGGCAGCAGCGCCAGCGCCCGCAGCGCCAGCCCGTCCGTCCCGAGCAGGTTGAGCAGGAAGATCAGCTCGTAGAAGAGGAGCGCGCCCCCGAGCACGTCGGGGAGATGGGGCGCCGGCCCGCCGCGCCGCATCGCCAGCGCCGGGCCGATCACCACCGGGAAGAGCCAGAAGAGGTTCGTGAGGAGCTGCGTCCGGATCAGCGGATCGCGACGGAGCACGGTCAGCTCCTTCCGCGCGATCGCGGCCACGTCGGCGCCGAAGAGCCGTCCGACCCGCGCCACGGCCCCCCTGAGGAACGGCCGCGGCGCTCCGGCCTTCCGCCGCGGCGCGCGCGCGAAGACCGGCTTGCTGAAGGCCAGCCGGTTCTCGATCTTGCCCCCGAGCACCACCAGCGCCGCGGTCACGCCGATGAACGCGACGGCGGCGGTCATCGCGCCCGGGCCGTCCGCCAGCCAGGCTCGCGCGAACCACCCGCTCGGGAACGGGAGCAGAAAGCGCGAGAAGACCCGCTCCCGAGCCGCCGCGACGACGAGCTGCAGCGCGTTCTGGAACTGCTCCAGCTGCATGAGCTGGAAGAAGGCGTAGAAGCCGCCGCCGATCAGCACCGAGAGGAGCACCGCCAGGTCGCGCCACCGCCGGCTGGTCAGGAACTCGAGGAACGTGAGCCGGATCAGGCGGCTCAGGAACACGAGGTGCGCGAGGAAGACCAGGAGGAGGGCGGAGCGCCAGGCGGCGAGCGGGAGGGGCGCGGGCCACCCGAGCGTGAGCCCGGCCCAGATGCCGATCCCGAAGAGCGGGGTGAACCCGATCACCGAGGCGGCGCAGGAGCCCCAGAAGAGCGTGCGCGGCCGGATGGGGTAGGGCGCGAGCCGCTGGGGGTCGTAGAGGTCGGAGAGCGAGCAGAGGTAGAGCCAGCCGGCGTAGATCAGCATGAACCCCAGCGCGATGAACTCGCCGGTCAGGTCCGGCCAGTTGCGGCGCGAGGTATGGACCCACGCGAAGACCATCGCGCCCACGCCGACCGCGGCGATGGTCGAGAACACGAACCCGATCACGAAGCTGACCCGGCGCGCGGGCGTGGCCCGCCAGAGGTACTTCCACCGGAGCCAGAGGAGGAGCCGGAAATGGCTCATGACCGACGCGCGCTACCTCCGGACCCAGTCGAGGTCGCCCGTGCGCGTCTCCCGGCCGAGCAGCTTCACGAAGCTCTCCTGGAGCGACGCGTCCGGGCCGAGCCCCGCCTGCATCCCCAGCTCAGGGACGGAGCCCAGCGCGAGCAGGCGCCCCTGGTCGATGATGCCCACTCGCGTGCAGAGCTTCTCGACCACCTCCAGCACGTGCGACGTGTAGAAGACCGTGACCCCGCGCGAGACGAGGTCGAGCAGCACCTTCTGGAGCGCGCTGGTCGAGAGCGCGTCGATCCCGTTGAAGGGCTCGTCCAGGAAGAGGACCTCGGGCCCGTGCACGAGCGCGCAGGCGAGCGCGACCTTCTTCCGCATCCCCATCGAGTAGTCGATCACGAGCTTCTCGCGGTCGGCCGGATCGAGGTCCACGAGGTCGAGCAGCACGCCGGCCCGCCGCCGCACCTCGGCCTCGGGGAGGCCGTACATGAGCCCGCTGAAGTTCACCAGCTCCCAGCCGGTCAGCCGATCGAAGGTCTCGACCGTGTCCGGGAGCACGCCGATCCGGGCCTTGACCCCGAGCGGATCGTGCACGACGTCGTGCCCGGCTACCCAGGCGCTCCCGCCGGTCGGCTTCATGAGCCCGCAGAGCATGCGGATCGTCGTGGTCTTGCCGGCGCCGTTGGGGCCGAGGAAGCCGAAGAACTCGCCGCGCGCGACCGTGAGGCTCACCCGGTCCACGGCGCGCTTCCCCTCGAAGAGCTTGGTCAGCTCATGGACGGCGATCGCGGGCGCGTCGTTCATCAGAGCCTCGGGACCGCGAGACCGCCTGGCAGCTCCGGCCGCTCACGCTCCAACTCCTCGCGCCAGGGTCGCACCTCGCGGAGGAGCCTCTCCACGTCCACGCCCTCACGCGTGGGCAGGAACTTCACGAGCTTCTCCTCGGCGCGCCGGAGGAGCGTGCGCATCCCGTTCCAGTTCCGGTTCCCGAGGTGGTGGAAGGCCGCGGCGACCTGGATGAGGCCCTGCCAGAAGATCCGCTCCTCGCTGGAGTCCGCCTGCCAGATGTCCTCCCAGGCCTCGTGCGCCTCCCAGAACTCGCCGGCGTTGAAGAGCGCGACGCCGCGGCGCAGGTTCTCCGGGACGTTCACGGGGGGCCGTTCCGCCTCCATGGCGGAACAGGTTAGCGTCTCCTTGGATGCGATGCAGCGGTCGAAAGGGTCGGACCCGAGGCGGCTCCTGACCCCTTTTCGGGTCGGCGCCGGCGTGGCAGGCTGGGCCGGCATGGAACTGGACCTGGACCACGCGCAGGCGGTCTTGGCCCGGACTCCCACGGTGCTCGATGCACTCCTCCGAGGGCTCCCCGATCCCTGGATCCGGAACCACGAGGGGCCGGGCACCTGGAGCCCGTTCGACGTGGTCGGGCATCTGATCCACGGCGAGCGGACCGACTGGATCCCGCGCGCGCGGATCATCCTCGAGGCGGGGAAGTCGCGGCCGTTCGAGCCCTTCGACCGGGTCGCGATGTTCGAGGCGTCGCGGGGGAAGGCGCTCGCCGAGCTGCTCGACGCGTTCGCGGCGCTCCGGCGGCAAAACCTCGCCACGCTGCGCGGTTGGCGGCTCACTCCGGAGCAGCTCCGGCTCACGGGCCGCCACCCCGAGCTGGGATCGGTGACGCTGGGGCAGCTCCTGGCCACCTGGGTGGCGCACGACCTCGGGCACCTCGTGCAGGTCTCGCGCGTGATGGCGCGGAACTACGCCGGCGAGGTCGGCCCGTGGCGCGCCTACCTGAAGGTCGTGCAGTGAAGAAAAGGGGTCAGGAGCCCTTCTCGCCCTCCCGGAGATCACGGAGCGCCGCGCCGGGCGCCACCCCGCTGATCCGGGACCACGGCTACTTCCCGAGCGCGGTTGGCACCCACGTCCCGTAGCCGATGATGAGCTGCGGCACGTAGGTGATCACGAGCACGACCACGAGCAGCACGAGCAGGAACGGGAAGGTGTTGCGGGTGATCGTGGCCAGGGGCTTCTCGAACCGGTAGCTGGAGAGGAAGAGGTTCATCCCGATGGGGGGCATCAGGAAGCCCAGCTCCATGTTCGCCAGGAAGATCATGCCGAGGTGGAGCGGGTCCACGCCGAAGGCCTGGGCCACCGGCTGGATCAGCGGCACCACGACCACGATGGCCGCGTAGATCTCCATCACGCCGCCGACCACCAGCAGGAACAGGTTGAGCACGAGCAGGAAGATCCACTGGTTCGGGATGTGCGCGCGCGCCCATTCGGCCGCCTGCACCGGGACCTCGGCCATCACCAGGTAGTTGGTGAGACCCATCGAGACGCCCAGGATGATGAGCACGCCCCCGACCATCGTGACGCACTGGACCAGCGCGCGCGGCAGATCGCGGACGAGGCTCAGCTCCCGGTGGATCACGACCTCGATCACCAGGGCATAGACCGCCGTGATCGCCGCCGCCTCGGTGAAGCTCCAGAACCCCGCGAAGAGGCACAGCATCGTCGGGAGCGGGAGCAGCAGCTCCCACTTCGTACCCCAGAGCGCCGCCAGCGCCTCGCGGAGCCGGAAGGGCGGGCGCGGCGCCCGGGCCGCGAGCCCCTCGCGGAGTCCGAGCACGCAGGTCGCGATCACGAGCAGCAGGCCGGGCACGATCCCGGCCTTGAACAGGGACGGGATCGCGATCTGGGCCGCGACGCCGTAGAGGATCACCGGCAGGCTCGGCGGGAACAGGAGCCCGAGCGAACCGGTCGAGGTGAGGAGCCCGATCGAGAAGCGCTCCCGGTAGCCGCTCTGGATCAGCATCGGGAGCATCACGCCCCCCAGGGCCAGGATCGTGACCCCCGACGCGCCCGTGAAGGCGGTGAAGAAGGCGCAGGCGAGCGTCGTGGCCACCGCGAGTCCGCCCGGCATCCAGCCGACGAACGCCTGGAAGAGCCGCATGAGCCGCCGGCTCGCGCCCCCCTCGGCGAGCAGGAACCCGGCCAGCGTGTAGAGCGGCACCATCGGGATCTCGGGGGAGCCGACGATGCGTGCGGTCTCCTGCGGGATCGCCGAGACCGGGTCGCCCCCCGCGAAGAGGAGGAGGAGCGCGGCGCCCGCGAGCACGATGAAGATGGGCGCGCCCAGGAGCGCGGCCAGGATCACGGTCCCGAGACCGGGCCAGAGAAGCGATGAGACGTGCGCGGCCAGCGGGAAGCCGAGGGCCCAGGCGGCCGGGACCCCGAGCAGCGCCACCGCCCGCTCGCGCCAGCCGCCCGCCTGCCCCACGAAGCGGAGCAGCATCAGCCCGAAGGCCACGGGGAGGATCGCGATCACGACCCACGTGGGAAGCCAGCCCCCCAGCCGGCTCAGCGACTCGCGCTCGACCTGGAGGAACAGCCAGCTTCCCCACGTGAGCCCGCTCAGGACGGCGACCGAGACCACCGACGTGAGCACCCGCGCGGCCGGCCGGAACCTCGGTGGGACGAGCTGCGGCCCGGCGGCGAGGTTCACGTGACGGCGTTCGCGCGTCACGACCAGCGCGCCCAGGAAGGCGACCCAGAGCGTCAGGTTCTGGACGTAGCCGGAGGAGCCGGGGATGCCGGCGCCGAAGAGCCGGCGCGAGAGCAGCTCGAGCACCGGGAGGGCGGCCATGATGAAGAGCGCCGCGCCGGTGATGAAGTCCTCGATCCGGCGCGCGACGCGGGCCGCGCGACCCGGCGCGCTATCCGCCACCGGGAGGCTTCGCCTTGTTGGAGGCGCGGTACTCGTCGCGCAGGCGCTCGACCTCGGCCGCGGCCTCCGCGGGGACGATCGGGCCCACGATCTTCGGGTAGGCGTCGCGGGCGGCCTTCTCCCAGGAGGTCAGGGCGTCGGGCGGGACGTGATGGACCTGGAGGCCGTGCTTCTTCATGACGTCCACGGCCTGGTCCGAGAGCTTCTTGATTCCGCGCTGGAGCTTCTCGCCGGACTGGCGGGCGCTCGCCTGGAGCTTCTCGCGCAGGTCGGCGGGGAGCTCCTGCCACTTCTTCTTCACGACCACGATCGCGCCCATGAGAGGCGCCCACCGGAGGTCGCTCATGTTCTTCGCCAGCCCGAACCACTGGAACGAGAGCGCGATCAGCGGCGTGGTGGCGAAGGAGGTGATGAGCCCGGACTTGAGCCCGGTGAGGATCTCGGTGGTGGGGAGCGACACCGGCGAGAAGCCGGCGTTCTTCCAGACCTCGAAGTAGGTGGTGTCCCCCGACCGGGTCCAGAGCTTCTGCTTCTTCAGGTCCTCGATCCGCACCACCGGGTCCTGGCTGAAGAACTGCACCCAGCCGGCGTCGCCCCAGAGGAGGACCACGAACCCCTTCTCCTCGAACTGCGCCTCCAGCTTCGCCTTCATGCGGTCGCGCACGTAGACCAGCTCCTCCCCGGTCTGGAGCATCATCGGGAGCTGGAGCGCCATGACGTCGCGTGAGATGTCCGAGAGCCCGTCGCCGGTGAGCGCGGCTGCCTGGAGCTGGCCGAGGCGCAGCTTCCGGATCATGTCCGGCTCGTCGCCCAGGATCCCGCCGGGGAAGAGCTTGAGCTGGACCTTCCCGTCCGAGACCTTCTTCCATTCGTCCCCGAGGTTCTTGAGCTCCTCGACCCAGGTCGAGTTCTCGGGCGCGAGCGTCCCGAGCTTGAGCACCTGGGCCCGGATCGGGCCACCCACGAGCGCCGCCGCCGCCACGGTCGCGAATGCGACGCGTCTCATCGTTTCTCCGCCTCTTCTCCCGCGTCCACGAAGAGATCGGGGATGCGGGTTTTCAGCCATTCCGCCCGGCGCCGCGCGATGTGGTTCGCGAGGCGCAGCTCCGGCTCGCGGTCCGGGTCCACGGCCAATGCCAGGTCGAGGAGCCGCCGGAAACCGGCGAGGTCCTGCTCGCGCACGGCCACCGTCTCGGCCAGCGCGAGGTGCACCGAGGCGCGGAGCCCGCCCGAGAGCGCCAGCGCCCGCTGG
>Ga0187892_10004062_pt1 | contig 25314 bp, 31 predicted proteins | sample MA1701073metaG_FD_139345 | JGI IMG/M metagenome (GOLD analysis project Ga0187892, IMG submission 139345) | Bio-ooze microbial communities from a basaltic lava cave in the Kipuka Kanohina Cave System on the Island of Hawaii, USA - MA170107-3 metaG ... | reverse complement strand
TTACCGGCAGGTCTGGAACTTTCTCGAAGGAAAATGCGATGACAAGGAGATGCGTGACGCCGGCGTCGCCGCAACGCGCCAACTGGCCAAGCGCCAGTTGACCTGGCTGCGCAGCCTTCCCGGCCTCGAGCCCGCCGAGCAGCTCGAGCAGGCGCTCTATTCGGGCTGAATCCCGGCGTCGCGAATCGCCTTGCCCCAGATGTCGAGCTGCTCCTTGACGTAGGCGGCGAATTCCTCGGTCGACGAGCCCCTGGGGTCGAAGGCCTGCTTGGCGAGCTGCTCGCGCACGTCGGCGCGCTTGAGGATCACGTTGAGCTCCTTGTTCAAGCGCCCGACGACGTCCTTCGGCATCTTGGCCGGGCCGACATGCCGGCCCAGGGCACGATCGGGAACTTCGCGAATCCCGCCTCGACGATCGAGGGCACGTGCGGGAACAGCGCGCTGCGCCCGGGCAGCGTGGTGACGAGGGCGCGCACCTTGCCCGTCTCCGGCGCCGGCAAGACGACCGCTGCTCGCGGCGCGGCTCGGCTGCGAGTTCATCGACGGCGACGACTGGCATCCGCCCGCGAACGCCGCCAAGATGGCCGCCGGCACGCCGCTCACGGACGAGGACCGCCGGCCCTGGCTCGAGCGCCTGAACTCGGAACTGCGTGCGCGCGAGGCGCGCGGTGCGGGTGCAGTGCTCGCCTGCTCGGCGCTGAAGGAAGCCTGCCGCGCCGTGCTCGGCCGCGGCCTGGCCGACTGCCGCATCGTCTTCCTCGACGGCGGCTACGCGCTGATCCGCGAGCGCATCGAGCGCAGGAGCCACCGCTACATGCCGGCCGCGCTGCTCGAGAGCCAGTTCGCGGCGCTCGAGGCGCCTGCGCGTGCCATCCGCGTGGATGTCGCGCAGGCGCCCGGGCGTTGCGTCGATGCCGCGCTGGCCGGCCTCGGGAAGCAGCGCGCGCCTAGCTGCCGAGGTGCACCTGGAACTTGGCGCCGTCGGAGAAGGTGCAGGTGCCCGCACCCTGGCGCGGGTGGTTCATCTGGTACTCGCAGCTCATCGAGGTGCCCCGGTTGCCGAAGGCGCTCGCCACGCCGCGGCGCTGGTCGTTCGACACGCGCGTCGCCTCGCCGCTGAGCGTCTCGCCGTTGTAGTTGAGCTGGAACTGGCCCTTGCCGGTCATCATGTTGGTGACGGTGCCGGTCAGCACGCCGATGCGCGCGGCCGCCTCGTTCGCCGGATAGAGCCGCGCATGCAACAGTTGCGGCATGGGCTGGCCCGGGACGAAGCCCGGATGCGCCCCCGCCGGCACGCCCGCGGGCGGCAGCGGGTAGTGGTAGTACTGCACGTTCCCCTGCGGGTCCACCACCGGGACCACGTAGCAGCCCGTGAGCGCGAGCGCCGGGACGGCGAGCGCGGCTGCGACTCTCTTCTTCAGTTTCATGACGCCTCCTTTCGCGGCTTCGGGCGGAATGGACCGCCTGCGGGGCCATGATCGAAAGGCGCCCGGCAGCAGGCGCATACGGGTCGGTTACAGATTGATTAAAGATGCTGCTGCGGCGCGGCAAGCGCCTGATCAGGCGAGCTTCTCGTAGAGGGCGCGGGTCTCGGCAGAAGGCTCTACGTTGAGCGCGGCAAGCGCCTTGCGGCAGCGGTTGAACGCCTCGATCGCCTCGGCGCGCCGCTCCAGGCGCTGGTAGCAGACCATGAGATGCCGGTAGAAGCCCTCCGCGACCGGATCGGCCTCGAGGCATTTCTCATAGCAGGCGAGCGCCCGGTCCCATTGGCCGGCCTCCTCCCAGAAGCGGCCGATCCCGGTCATCGCGCGCACGAAGCGAGCAGGCCGAAGACGCGCTTCCTGGGCAGGACGCCGCCCAGGCTCGGGCGGGTCGTTTTGCCCAGCGAGGCGCGCTTGGGCTTCATCGCGGGTGATTCTAGTCCCGCGAGCGGCGGCGGGCGTGAACCCCCGCCCTACATCATTAGCGGCACCATCAGCAGCGCGACGATGTTGATGATCTTGATGAGTGGGTTCACGGCCGGGCCGGCGGTGTCCTTGTACGGGTCGCCCACGGTGTCGCCGGTGACCGCGGCCTTGTGCGCGTCCGAGCCCTTGCCGCCGTGATTGCCGTCCTCGATGTACTTCTTGGCGTTGTCCCAGGCGCCGCCGCCGGTGCACATCGAGATCGCGACGAACAGGCCCGTGACGATGGTGCCCATCAGCACGCCGCCAAGCGCCTCGGGGCCGAGGATCACTCCGACCAGGATCGGCACGAGCACCGGGAGGAGCGAGGGGATCATCATCTCCCTGATCGCTGCGAGCGTGAGCATGTCCACCGCAGTGCCGTACTCGGGCTTCGCCGTGCCTCGCATGATCCCGGGGATTTCCTTGAACTGGCGGCGCACCTCCAGCACCACCGCGCCCGCGGCGCGGCCCACCGCCTCCATTGCCATGGCGCCGAAGAGGAACGGGACCATCCCGCCGACGAACAGGCCGATGATCACCATGTGGTTGGAAAGGTCGAACGAGAGCGCCTTGCCCGCTGCCTCGAGCGCGTGCGTGTAGTCGGCGAACAGCACCAGCGCGGCGAGGCCCGCCGAGCCGATCGCGTAGCCCTTGGTGACCGCCTTAGTGGTGTTGCCCACGGCGTCGAGCGGATCGGTGATGTCGCGCACCGATTCGGGCAGATCGGCCATCTGGGCGATCCCGCCGGCGTTGTCGGTGATCGGGCCGTAGGCGTCCAGCGCGACGATGATCCCGGCCATCGAGAGCATCGCAGTCGCGGCGATTGCGATGCCGTACAGGCCGGCCAGGAAGTAGGAGCAGAAGATCGCGACGCACACCGCGATCACCGGCCAGGCGGTGGACTTCATCGAGACGCCCAGCCCGGCGATGATGTTGGTGGCGTGGCCGGTGGTCGAGGCCTCGGCGACGTGCCGCACCGGCTTGAACTGGGTGCCGGTGTAGTACTCGGTGACCCAAACGAGAAAGCCGGTCAACGCCATGCCGACTACCGCGGTGCCCCAGAGGTGCCAGACCGAGATCATTCTCTTCTGCCCGCCGACATCGAATGCCACGTTGGCGACGATATCGCCCATCAGCCAGTGCGTGACCGGCCAGATCGCGATGAGCGCGACGCCGCCGGCCCACGCGAGTCCCTTGTAGAGCGCCGGCATCACGTTGCGCTCGCCGGGCGTCGCCTTGACGAACAGGGTGCCGAGCCATGAAGCGAAGATCGCGACGCCGCCGATCGCGAGGGGATAGACGACCGCGTTCGCGCTGCTGGTCTTCACCATGAGCGCACCGAGCAGCATGGTGGCGATGATGGTCACCGCATAGGTCTCGAAAAGGTCGGCCGCCATGCCGGCGCAGTCGCCGACGTTGTCGCCGACGTTGTCCGCGATCACCGCGGGGTTGCGCGGGTCGTCCTCGGGAATGCCCGCTTCGACTTTTCCGACCAGGTCGGCGCCGACGTCCGCGCCCTTGGTGAAGATGCCGCCGCCAAGCCGCGCGAAGATCGAGATGAGGGATCCGCCGAAGCCGAGGCCCACGAGCGGATGAATGATGCGGCTGAGGTCGCTCTTGTCGATAGCATTCGCATAGAGCAGCCAGAAATAGCCCGCGACGCCGGCGAGGCCCAGTCCGACCACCAGAAAACCGGTTATCGCGCCCCCCCGGAAAGCGATGTTGAGCGCCTCGTTGATCCCGGTGCGCGCGGCCTCCGCCGTGCGCACGTTGGCGCGCACCGAGATGTTCATGCCGATGACGCCGCAGGCGCCGGAAAGCAGTGCGCCGATGACGAACCCGGCCGCCGAGTAGCCATCGAGGAATATCCAGATCAGCACCGCGAGCACGGCGCCGACGTACGAAATCGTCTTGTACTGGCGCCAAAGGTAGGCGATCGCGCCTTCGCGCACCGCGGCCGCGATCTCGCGCATGCGCTCGTTGCCGTCGGGCTGCTGCAGGATCCACTGGATCGAGACTGCGCCGTAGAGGATGGCGAACGCGGCGCAGCCGAGCGCGAAGATCAGTCCTCCGGACATGCTGATTCCCCCTGGAAAGGTCGAAATCCTATCAGGTCAGCGCGGCGATCGCGCGCGCGCGGATCTCGTCCACGCTGCCCAGGCCCGAGATCCTGCGCATCCGCGGCGCGCCCGGCGCGCGCGCCTCCGCCCAGCGCTGGTAGAACTCGACCAGCGGGCGCGTTTGCGCCTGGTACACCTCGAGGCGCTTGCGAACGGTCTGCTCGCGGTCGTCCTCGCGCTGGATGAGCGGCTCGCCGGTGACGTCGTCCCTGCCCTCGACCTTCGGCGGATTGAACTTCACGTGGTAGGTGCGGCCCGAGGCGAGGTGCACGCGCCGGCCGCTCATGCGCGTGATGATCTCCTCGGCGGGCACGTCGATCTCGAGCACGAAATCGAGCGGCACGCGCGCGGCGCGCAGCGCCTCGGCCTGCGGGATGGTGCGGGGGAAGCCGTCGAACAGGTAGCCGCGCGCGCAGTCGGGCTGAGCGAGCCGCGCCTTCACCAAGCCGACGATGATGCCGTCGGAGACGAGCTGTCCCGCGTCCATCACCCTTTTCGCGGCGAGCCCGAGCGGCGTGCCCGCCTTGACCGCCGCGCGCAGCATGTCGCCGGTCGAGATCTGCGGGATGCCGAACTGCTGCGTGATGAAAGCGGACTGCGTGCCCTTGCCGGCGCCCGGGGGCCCGAGCAGGATCAGGCGCACCGATTCCTCCCTCGATTGTTATGCCAGCATTCTACGCACCGCCTCGAGGTCCTGCGGCGTGTCGACGCCGGGCGGGACCTCGGCCGTGCTCACCGCGACACCGATGCGGAATCCGTGCCACAGCGCGCGCAGCTGCTCGAGCGCCTCGATGCGCTCGAGGGGCGCCGGCGCGAGCGCAGCGAAGCGCACGAGGAACTGCGCCCGATAGCCGTAGATGCCGACGTGGCGGTAGGCCGCCGGCGGGCCATCCGCCGCGTCCGCGCGAGCCGCGCCGCGCTCGCGCCGCGAGGGAATCGGCGCGCGGCTGAAATAGAGCGCGTAGCCGCGCTCATCGAGCACCACTTTCACCACGTTGGGGTTGGCGAACTCCTGCGCATCGCGGATCGGATGGCAGGCGGTCGTCATGCTGGCCTCGGGCAGGCGCTCGAAAAGCCGCGCCACCTCGCCGATCAGCGCCGGCGCGATCAGCGGCTCATCGCCCTGGACGTTGACCACGATCTCCTCGGGCGCGAGCCGGAGCGCGGCGGCGGCCTCCGCGATGCGGTCGGTGCCGGAGGCGTGGTCGGCGCGCGTCATGCGCGCCTCGAACCCGTGCGCGCGCACCGCCTCGGCGATGCGCGCGTCGTCCGTCGCAACGCACACCGCTGCCGCGCCGCTCGCCGCGGCGCGCTCGCACACGCGCACCACCATCGGCTTTCCGCCCAGCTCGGCGAGCGCCTTGCCCGGGAACCGGCTCGAGGCGAAGCGCGCCGGGATGAGGACGCGGAAGCTCAGCTCACTTCCTCCTCCGGCGGCAGCTTCCTCGCCTCCTCCTCCAGCATCACCGGGATGCCGTCCCGGATCGGAAAGCCGAGGCGGTCGGCCTTGCAGACCAGCTCGGCGGCGTCCTTGCGATGCGCGAGCGGCCCCTTGCACAGCGGACAGACGAGGATCTCGAGCAGCTTGGGATCGAGCGAGCTCATGTCGCGCCTTTCGCGGCGAGCGCCTGCAGCAGCCAGTCGCCGAACGCCGGATCGAGGATCGTGCGCACCGGGAACACCCAGTGGTGCGGCTTGACGAGGCCCTTGCATTTTACCGCGTCCTTCTCGGTCATCACGACCGGGGCGTCGTCGCCGAACGCCAGGTCCTCGGCGCGGAACGGGTGATGGTCGCGGAACGGGTGCGGCACGATCTTGATGCCGAAGCGCGCGAGCTGCAGGAAGAAGCGGTTCGGATCGCCGATCCCGGCGACGGCATGGACTTTCTGGCCGGCGAACGATTTCGCGGGCCGCACGTCGCGCGCATCCGTCAGCCGCACCAGCTGCTCGCCCTCGAGCCGCATGGCGTAGCCCTCGACACGGTCGGCGCCGTGCGCGACCACCGCATCGACCGAGCGCAGGCGCGACACCGGCTCGCGCAGCGGGCCCGCCGGCAGCAGGAAGCCGTTGCCGAACCCGCGCGCGTCCACCACGCAGATCTCGATGTCGCGCGCGAGCGCGTAATGCTGCAACCCGTCGTCGAGCAGGATCAGATCGCACTCCGGATGCTGCTCGCGCAGCGCGCGGCAGGCGGCGGCGCGCTGCGGCGCGACCCAGACCGGGCAGCCGCTGCGGCGCGCCAGCAGCATCGGCTCGTCGCCCACTTCCGCGGGGTCCGAGGCGATCGTCGCCTCGCGCGGCGCCTGCGCCGAGCCGCCGTAGCCGCGCGAAACGATCCCGGGCTTCCTGCCCTTCGACTTGAGGAACTCGGCGATCCAGAGCACGAGCGGCGTTTTGCCGCTGCCGCCCGCGACCAGGTTCCCGACCACGATCACCGGCAGTCCGGCGCGATAGGTGCGGGCGAGACGCAGCTGGTAGGCGAGCCGGCGCGCGAGCGCCACGCAGCCGAACGCGAGGCTCGCCGGCCACAGCAGCCACGCCAGGGCGCCGCGGCGGGTCCAGTGCCTCACTACCTGGTGGATTGCGTCGTGAACGTAATCTGCGACAGGCCGGCGAGGCGCGAGGCCTCCATCACCCGGATCACCGCCTGGTGCGTGGCGCTGGCGTCGGCGCTGATGACCACGACCGGCTCGCGCACCCCGGCGCCCGCCCGGCGCAGCTCGCCCGCGAGCTGCTCGATGCTCGCGAAGATCACCGGGGCGCGGTTGACGACGTACTGCCCCTGCGCATTGACCAGCACGCTGATCTCGTTCGGGCGCTCGAGCTGGCGCTCGGCGTCCGCCGTGGGCAGGTTGATCTGCAGCTCGGTGTACTTGGAGTACGTCGTGGTGATCATGAGGAAGATCAGGATCACCATCATGACGTCGATCAGCGGAACCAGGTTGATCTCCGGTTCCTCCTTGTACTTGCCGCGCTGGAAGTTCATGCGCGGCGGCTAGTGCGCCAGCTTCGGCGGCTGCGACTGCGCCCAGTCCATGCGCTCGCCGTGCACCGTGTCCACGAGCTTGGAGGCCGCCTGCTCCATCACCACCACGTAGCCGTCGACCTTGTTTTTGAAATGCCGGTAGAAGATCAGCGCGGGGATCGAGATCGCGATGCCGAAAGCGGTGTTGTAGAGCGCGATCGAGATGCCGTGCGCCAGCTGCTGCGGGTTGGTGCCGGTCGGCGATTGCGAGCCGAAGATCTCGATCATGCCGATCACGGTCCCGAACAGGCCGAGCAGCGGCGCGGCAGTGGCAATGGTGCCCAGGGTCGTGAGGAAGCGCTGCAGGTCGTGGGCCACCGAGCGGCCCGTCTCCTCGATCGCGTCCTTCATCACGTAGCGCGAGCCCTTGACGTTGCGCAGCCCCGCGGCCAGCACGGCGCCCAGCGGCGAGTCCTTGGCGAGCTTGTCCAGGATGTCGTCGTTGATGCCCTGGCGCTTGTAGACCGAGAGCACCTGCTCGAGCAGGGTCGCCGGCACGATCTTCTGGTCGCGCAGCGTGACCGAGCGCTCGATGATCAAGGCCACCGCGATGACCGAGGCGAGCAGCAGCGGCCAGATGGGCCAACCCGCCGCTCTAATGATGTCGAACAATCAGCGATCCGTTTCTCGGGCTGCGCGCACTTTAGCTAAACCCTTGCGGCGCTGCAAGTTTTTGCCCTGCGCGAGCCATCGCCTCGGCGCGCGCGCAACGGCGCGGTTGATCCGCCCGATGGGGCGCGAATTGGCGCCGACGGAATTGCGCCAAGCGTCCAATCGCCGGATATCCACAAAACTTGTGGATAAGTGTGTGGATTTCCGCTGAACGGGCGCGCTCATCAGCCTAGCGACGCGAACCCAGTCGGCATTGATTAAATTTTCATCAGGTCTTTCCGCAGCCGAAACAACGTGTTGCAGATAAGAATCGGCCTCCGCGGCGGCATGTGCGGAAGGCGCGGGCGAATCGGGCGTGAATGTGGATTAATGTCTTTTCGCAGGTCGCCATGGATCCCGGGCTTTTGCGGGGTAATGCCCCCGTAATCAGCGTCTCGCAGCTGGTGCGCAGCGCGCGCGATGCGCTCGAGCGCCGCTTCGCCCTGCAATGGGTCGCCGGCGAGATTTCGGGCCTCAAGCCGGCCCCGTCGGGACATCTGTATTTCGTGTTGAAGGACAGCCAGTCGCAGGTCGACTGCGTCATGTTCCGCAGTCGTGCGGCGCTGCTCGAGTGGGAGCCCAGGGACGGGCTGCAGGTCGAGGCGCGCGCGCTCGTCACGCTGTACGAGCCGCGCGGCCGTTTCCAGCTCAACGTCGAGGCCATGCGCCGCGCCGGGCTCGGCCCGCTCTACGAGCGCTTCCTCAGGCTCAAGGACAGGCTCGGGCGCGAGGGGCTGTTCGACCGGGCCGCGAAACGCCCGGTCCCCACGCACCCGAGGCGGATCGGGGTCATCACGTCGCTCGCCGCTGCCGCCCTGCGCGACGTGCTGACGACGCTCGCTCGGCGCAACCCGTCCATCCCGGTCGTCGTCTACCCGGTGCCGGTGCAGGGTGAAGGCGCGGCGCAAAGGATCGCCCGCATGATCGCGACGGCGAGCGAGCGCGCGGAATGCGAGGTGCTGCTGCTGGTGCGGGGCGGCGGCTCGATCGAGGACCTGTGGCAGTTCAACGAGGAGGCGGTGGCGCGAGCGATCCGCGCCTCGCGAATCCCGGTGGTGGCGGGCGTCGGCCACGAGACCGACTTCACGATCGCCGACTTCGCCGCCGACGAGCGCGCCCCGACGCCGACCGCCGCGGCGGAGCTGGTCAGCCCGCCGCGCAGCGAGCTCCTCGCCCGCGTCGCAGAGTTCGCCGGGCGCGCCGGCCGCGAGGTGCGGCGCCGCATTGAGACCGCGATCCAGGCGCTCGATGCGCTCGCGCGCCGCCTGGTGCATCCTGCGGAGCGCTTGCGCGGCTCGCGCGAGTTGCTGGCGCAGCTCGCGCACCGTCTTGCCTCGCTCACGGCACACCGGCTCGAGCTCGCGCGCTACCGCCTGCGCGAAGCGCCGCTGCGCCTTTCAGCCGCTCTCGCCCGCAGGCTGGAAACCGGCGCCGCGCGCCTCGACACGCTGCGGGCGAGCCTCGCCGGCCTCGACCCTGCTGCGGTCCTCGGCCGCGGCTACTCGATCACGCGCAGCGCGCGGGGCGAACTGCTGCGCGACTCGGCGAGCGTCCGCGAGGGCGAGCGCGTTACCACCACGCTCGCAAAGGGGTGGGTCGAGAGCGAAGTTCGTCGCAAGGGCTGAGGGCGCCCTAGCGCGCCCTGAGCACGCGCGAGGCACGCGCCACGCTCTGCGGCTTCACCCAGAAGATCGCGCCGAAGCGGCCGCTGCCCGCGGTAACGGCGTCGAGCGCGGTGAGGTTGATGCGCGCCTTGGCCAGCCTGCCGAGGATGCTGGTGAGCGCGCCGACGCGGTCCTTGCCCTGCACCAGGAACACGGTCTTGCGCGCCGAGATCTTCAGCTTCGCCTTGCGCGCCGCCTTGAGGAACTTGCCGCGGTTCTGCGGGATGAAATCGACCTGCGCGCCGCCGCCGGCGGGAAAGCCGGTGAACGCGAGCAGGTTCACGCGCGCCGCTTTCATCGCGCTCAGGAGCGAAGCGCCCGAGCCCGGACGGTTTTTCACCTTCATCGAGTAGTAGTCCACCTTGCGGATCGAAGCCATGGTTCCTCCTCGGGGTCGGCCCGCATCCTGCGGGCCCGCGTTATCGTAACTCGGCTCGGGGTACATGCGATAATTTCCCGTCCCATGGGCCATCGGCTGTCGAAGATCACCACGCGCACCGGGGACTCCGGCGAGACCGGGCTGGGCGACGGCTCGCGCATCGCGAAGTCGAGCCCGCGCATCGTGGCGATCGGCGAGGTCGACGAGCTCAACTCCACCCTCGGCCTGCTGCTCGCGGAGGAGATTCCCGATCGCATGCGCGACGCGCTCGAGCGGGTGCAGCACGACCTGTTCGACCTGGGCGGGGAGATCTCGATCCCGGGCCATGCGCTGGTCTCCGCGGCGCACGTCGAGCGCCTCGAGGCGCAGCTCGCGGAGCTGAACGCCGGCCTGCCCGCGCTCAAGGAGTTCATCCTCCCGGGCGGCACGCGCGCCGCGGCGGCGGCCCACCTCGCGCGCACCGTGTGCCGCCGCGCCGAGCGCAGTCTGGTCGCGCTCGGCCACAGGGAAGCCGTGCGCGACGCGGCGCGCCAGTATCTCAACCGGCTCTCGGACCTGCTGTTCGTGCTCGGCCGCGCGCTCAACCGCGATGCCGGCCGTGGCGACGTCCTCTGGCGGCACGAGCGCCGGAAGCGCTGACATGGCCGCCGACCCCCTCGTCGAGCTGCTCGCGGCCACCGCGCGCCACGACCGCGCGGCTTTCGCCCGGCTCTACCAGCTGAGCGCGGCGAAACTGTTCGGGGTCGCGCTCCGTATAGTCAAGCGTGAGGACTGGGCCGAGGACCTGCTGCAGGAGTGCTACGTGAGGATCTGGAGCCATGCGCAGGATTACCGCGCGGGGCTGAGCGCGCCCATGACCTGGATGGCGAGCATCGTGCGCAACCGCTGCCTCGACTGGCTGCGGCGACCGAACCCCGAGGTCGCCGACCCCGACGGCAACCTGATCGAGGCCGCCGAGTCCGGCAACCCCGGGCCGCTCGAGGAACTCGAGCGCGCCACCGACGCCGCGGCCCTGGCGCGCTGCCTCGAGGGGCTCGAGGCGAAGCAGCGCCAGGCGATCGCGCTCGCGTTTTTCGATGGCCTGTCGCATTCCGAGCTCGCCCGGCACATGCGCGAGCCGCTCGGGACGGTGAAGACCTGGGTGCGCCGGGGCCTGGCGCGGCTCAAGGCCTGCCTCGAGTCGACGGGGGCTGTGCGCACGTGAACCTGCGCGCCAATCGCGACCTGCAGGAGCGCCTCGCGGCCGAGTATGCGCTCGGCACGCTGCGCGGGCGCGCCCGCGCGCGCTTTCGCGCCTGGCTGCGCGAGGATGCCGCGCTCGCGCGCGCCGTCGCGGAGTGGGAATCGCGCCTCGCGCCCATGCTCGCCGCGGTTGCACCCGTGCAGCCGCCGGCGCGCGTGTGGCGCGCGATCGAGGAGCGCCTCGGCGCGTACGGTGCCGCGCCGCGCGGGCTCTGGGAGAGCCTCGGGTTCTGGCGCAACCTGGGCCTGTTCGCGAGCGGCTCGGCGGCGGCGCTGCTGGTCGCGCTCGGCTTCGTCGCGCCCCAGCCGCCGCAGCCGGCGCCCGCCCCGGTGGTCGTGAGCGTGCAGAGCGACAAGATCCCGCCGGTCTACCTCGCCGTGCTCTCGGAGGCGAAGACCCAGCGGCCGATGCTGATCGTGCACGCCGGGCGCAGGTCAGATCAGCTCTGGGTGAAGACGCTCGATCCCGCGATCCACGTCGAGGATCGGAGCCTGGAGCTGTGGGCCGTGCCGAAGAGCGGCGCGCCGCGCTCGCTCGGCGTGATCTCGGCCGATGAGAAGCGCATGATCGGGCTCGGCGCAGTCGCCGACCAGTCGCTGGCCGAGATCCCCACGCTCGCGGTGAGCCTCGAGCCGAGGGGCGGCTCGCCCACCGGCGCACCGACCGGCCCGGTGCTCTACAGCGGCCCCTGCGTAAAATACTGGTAGATGCGCAGCAGACCGCCCGCGGTGCGGGCGCTCGTGTTCGACGTCTTCGGCACGGTCGTCGACTGGCGCGGCTCGATCATCCGCGAAGGCCGGCGGCTGGGCCGCGCCAAGGGCCTGCGCGTCGACTGGGCCGCTTTCGCCGACGCCTGGCGCGCGGGATACCGGCCCGCCATGGCGCGGGTACGCGCGCGCGCGTTGCCCTGGACCACCATCGATCGCCTGCACCGCGTCATCCTCGACGGGCTGCTCGGCCGGTTCTGCATCGGGCGCCTGCGCGAGACGGAGATCGCACGGCTCAACCTACCCTGCTCGCGCTCGCGCCGCGCGAGGTGATGATGGTAGCCGCGCACAAGGACGATCTGCGCGCCGCGCAGCGCTGCGGCCTGAGGACCGCGTTCGTCGCCCGGCCTCTCGAGCACGGCCGGCACGCGAGGCCTGACACGACGCCCGAGGCGGCGTTCGACGTCAATGCGCACGATTTTCTCGACCTCGCCGACCGGCTCGGCTGCCCATGAGCGGTCGCGCCCGCGCGCCCGACACCGCGACGCGGCATCGCGTCCTGATCGTCGACGACGAGGAGTCGACGCGCATGCTGCTCGCGCGCATCCTCACCTCCAGCCTCAAGGCCGAAGTAACGCTCGCCGGCACCTGCGAGCAGGCGCTGCGCCTCGCCGGCAACTATGCCTACGACGCGATCCTGCTCGACCTGCTGATGCCCGGCATCGGCGGCTACGAGGTGCTGAAGGAGATCCGCGGGGCCTCGCCCAACATGGCCACGCCGATCATTGTCGTGACGGTGGTGGGCGACGCGCAGATGCGCGAGCGCTGCATGGCGGCGGGCGCCAACGTCTACCTGGTGAAGCCGGTGGAGCGCGCGGCGCTCGCCGCGACGGTCAAAGCGCAGATCGCGGGACGCAGCAAACCCAAGACCACGGGGAGCTGAGCATGGCGCAGATCCGGATCGAGAACGTCGCGGCCCTGGGCAGGCCGCTCGGCCAGTACTCGCACATGGCACGCGTGCGCGGCGCGCAGGAGACCCTCTATATCGCGGGGATGCTCTCGAGCGATCGCGATGGCAACGTCGTCGGCAAGGACGACTTCGACGCCCAGTGCGCCCAGGTATTCAGGAACATCGAGGCGGCGCTCGCCGCCGCGGGCACGGGCTGGGCGAACGTGGCGCAGTTCACCACCTACCTGGTGCACTCGCAGGACATCCCGAAGTTCATGGCGTTCCGTCTGCGGGAGTTCCCGCGCATGTTCCCGGGCGGCGCCTATCCGCCGAACACGCTGCTCGTGATCGACCGCCTGGTCGGCGAGCCGTACCTCGTCGAGGTGCAGGCGATCGCCGCGCTCTAGCGGCGATCGTCCCCGCAGGCTTCTGGCGGGGACCGCTGCTAGGGGCGGTGACCGTGATCGCCGCCCCCTAGGTCTCCTCGACGAACACCTCCGAGCGCTTCCTGCGTAGCGCCGGCAGCGCGATGATCACGAGCAGGATCACCGCGGCGATGATGAATCCGGCCGAGATCGGCTTCTGGATGAAGGTCATCGGGTCGCCGCGTGACAGCAGCATCGCGCGCCTCAGGTTCTCTTCCATCAGGGGCCCGAGAATGAAGCCGAGGATCATCGGCGCCGGCTCGCACTCCAGCTTGACGCACACGTAGCCGAGCAACCCGAAGATCGACATCAGGAAGACGTCGAACGGGTTGTTCGAGAGGCTGAAGACGCCGATCGCCATGAACAGCAGGATCGAAGGGTAGAGCAGCCGGTAGGGCACGGTGAGCAGCTTGATCCACATGCCGATGAGCGGCAGGTTCAGGATCACGAGCATCAGGTTCCCGACCCACATCGAGGCGATCATTCCCCAGAACAGCTGCGGCCGCTCGTTCATCACCTGCGGACCCGGGGCGATGCCCTGGATCATCATGGCACCGATCATCAGCGCCATCACCGCGTTCGAGGGGATGCCCAGGGTGAGGAGCGGAATGAACGAGGTCTGCGCCCCGGCGTTGTTCGCCGATTCGGGCGCCGCGACGCCCTCGATCGCGCCCTTGCCGAACTCGTGCGAGTAGCGCGAGACCTTCTTCTCCAGCGTGTAGGCGCCGAAGGAGGCGAGCAGCGCGCCGCCGCCCGGCAGGATGCCGAGCGCCGAGCCGAGGAAAGTGCCGCGCAAGGTCGGCGCCCAGAGGCGTTTCCAGTCTTCCTTCGTCGGCCACAGGTGCTCCACTTTCTTGGTGAAGACCTCGCGCGCGCCCGTCTGCTCCAGGTTGCCGACGATCTCGGCGATGCCGAACATCCCCATCGCGACGGTGACGAAGCCGATGCCGTCGGCGAGCTCCGAGATGCCGAAGGCGAAGCGCAGCACGCCGGAATTGACGTCGGTCCCTACCAGCCCCAGCAGCAGGCCCAGGATCACCATCGCGATCGCCTTGAGCAGCGAGCCGTGCGCCAGCACCACCGCCGCCACCAGACCGAGCACCATGAGGGAGAAGTACTCGGCGGGGCCGAACTTGAGCGCCACCTCGGCGAGCGGCGGCGCGAACAGCGCAACCACGAGCGTCGAGACGCAGCCGGCGAAGAACGAGGCGAGCGCCGCGGTCGCGAGCGCCGGACCGGCGCGGCCCTGGCGCGCCATCTGGTAGCCGTCGAGGCACGTCACCACCGAGGACGACTCTCCCGGGAGGTTCACCAGGATCGCGGTGGTCGAGCCGCCGTACTGGGCTCCGTAGTAGATCCCCGCGAGCATGATGAGCGCCGCGATCGGCGACAGGTTGAAGGTGATCGGCAGCAGCATCGCGATGGTCGCGACCGGCCCGACCCCGGGCAGCACGCCGATCAGCGTGCCGAGCAGCACGCCGATCAGGCACATGAGGACGTTGAACGGCGAGAGCGCGACCTGGAAGCCGAGCAGCAGGTTCGAGAAGACTTCCATCGCCCCCTCTACTCCATGAATTCCGGCCAGATCGGAAACGGCAGCGTCAGGCCCTTCACGAACACCAGCACCGAGAAGATGACGAGGACGACAGTGAGGATCGTGACCTCCTTCCATTTGAACTCGTGGCCGCCGAACGCGCCGATGAAGATGAGCAGCGCCGACGCGAGCACCAGCCCGAGGGGTTTCAGCAGGTAGGCGAACGCGAGGCACGAGGCCATGATGAAGAGCAGCGGCCGGAAGTGGAACGTGGGCACTTCCGGCCCTTCCTCGACGAAGGCGTCGATCAGCACCAGCACGCCGAGCAGCGCGAGCAGGCCGCCGAGCACGCTGGGGAAATAGCCCGGTCCCATGCGCACCGCGCTGCCCATCTGATAGTTCATCTGCGCCCAGACGACGAAGAACATGCCGAACGCGATGAACATCAGTCCGGCCCAGAAATCCTTCTGCGACTTGATCTTCATGCGCCTCCTCCAGCTCTTTTTCCTGTCACCGGCATTGCACCGGACGGGCGGAGCTCCTTCCCGCGGAAAGTGTAGCATGGGGCCCAACATGCGACGCCAGCCGGACCCGATGGCCGCGCGCGCTTTCGGCGCGCTGCTCTGCGCGGTCGTTCTTGTCGCGGCCGGGTGCGGCGAGCAGGCGAAGCTGCCGCGCCTCGCGCCCGATGCGGTGGTGCTCGCGTTCGGCGACAGCCTCACGTTCGGCACCGGCGCGAGCGAGGCGGAGAGCTATCCGGCGCAGCTCGAGCAACTGATCGCGCGGCGCGTGGTGCGCGCCGGCGTGCCCGGAGAGGTGAGCGCGGCAGGGCTCGAGCGCCTGCCGGCGGCGCTCGACGAGCACCAGCCGAAGCTGCTCGTGCTGTGCCACGGCGGCAACGATTTCCTGCGCCGGCAGCCGAAGAAGCAGGCTGCCGAGAACGTGCGCGCCATGATCCGTCTCGCCAAGGCGCGCGGCGTCGACGTGTTGCTGATGGGCACGCCGGAGCCGGGCCTTACCGTGACGCCGCCCGAGTTCTACGCCGAGATCGCGAAGGAGTTCCGCATCCCCTACGAGGGCGAGGTCGTCGGCCGGATCCTCAAGAGCGAGGCCCTCAAGTCCGACCCGATCCACCCGAACGCGCAGGGCTACCGGCTGATGGCCGAGCGCCTCGCCGAGCTCCTCAAGAAGGCCGGAGCGGTCTGAGACCGGCGCAACCGCGCCACGTCCGCCGGGCGGTCCACGTCCCAGAGCGTGCGCAGCTCGATCGCGCGCCAGCCGAGTCGCGCGATCGCGCGCCGCGTCTGCTCGAGAACACGGGGGCCTCCCCAGTCGATCCCGGCGAAGAGCGCTGCCCGCACGCGCCGCAGCCCGACGAGCGCGTAGCCGCCGTCCTCGGCCGGCGCGAGCACGATGTCGGCACCGGCCAGCAGCGCGCACAGCGCCGCGCGCAGATCGGCCGGGCGCAGCGCGGGGCAGTCCGAGCCAATGAGAATCGCCGCGCCGGCCTTGTGCAGCACGCGCTCGAAGGCGCGGCGCATGCGTGCGCCGAGGTCGCCGCCGCCCTGCACCCGCAGGCGCAGGTCGTAGCGCCGCGCGAGCGCGGCGAAAAAGGGGTGCCGCACCCGCGGCGCACAGTGGAGCTCCACCACGCCGCAGCGCGCCGCGAGCGCCGTGCGCAGCGCGCGCTCGACGAGGTACGCATGCAGGCGCGCGGCGCCCGCCTCGCCGAGCAGCGGCGCGAGGCGCGTCTTCACCCGGCCCGGCACCGGCGCCCGGGCGAACACGACTACGGTCGCTTCAGGCGCCGTTCGCGTAGCGTCGCGCAAGCTCATCCGGCGCCGCGCCGCGGAAGTAGCCGAGCCGCAGGCGCCACATGAGAAGGACGGTGCGCAGCACACCGCGCCGCTCCCAGCGCCTGCCCGAAGTGACGGCTTTCGCCGCCAGGCAGGCCGGGCGCGAGAGCCGCTTCAGCCGCGCGCTCAGCGCGATGTCCTCCATGAGCGGAATGTCCGGGAAGCCGCCCGCCGCGGTAAACGCCTCGCGCCGCACGAAGATCGCCTGGTCGCCGGTCGCAATGCCCGAGAGCCGCGAGCGCCAGTTCATGCACAAGGCGACCAGCCCGAGGAGCGGCGAGCGTCCGTCGATGCGGACGTCGAACCGGCCCCAGCTGCGCGCAGCAAGCGCCGCGAGCACTGCGCGATCGGCGTGCGCCGGCAGGCGCGTGTCGGCGTGCAGGAAGAGGAGCGCTTCGCCGGCGGCGAGCGCGGCGCCCGCGTTCATCTGCCGGGCGCGGCCGCGCGGCGCGGCGACGCAGCGGTCGGCGAGCGGCGCGGCTGCCGCCGTCGTGCCGTCGGCGCTGCCCCCGTCCACCACGATGACCTCGTGCCCGCGCGCGCGCAGGGGCTGCAGCGCCTCGAGCGTGCGCACGATGCCCTGTGCCTCGTTCAGCGCCGGGATGATGATCGAGAGCCCGGGTTTGCCCTCACCTTTCAATCCCCGCTCCTCGATCCTCATTTGCTGACGTCATTCAGCGTCCAGTCGTACTCAACGTGCGAGATCGGCGCCTTGCCCTCGGCGAGGAGTTTTTGATGCTCCGGGTCGCCGGCGAGCAGCATCGCGTAGCGCCCGAAATACTGCTCGCGCGTCAGGATCGGGGCGGTCTTGCCCTCGAAGCCCCGGTAGCCGCTTGACCAGTCCTCCTTGAACCAGCTGAAGATCATCGAGACCTCAAGGCGGCCGTTGGCGTAGCGGTTGCGGGTCTGGTCCGAGAGGAAACGCTGAGCCTGCTGCTCGAGCTGCGCTTCCAGCCGCTCCGCGACGTAGGCCTCCTCGCGCAGCATCGGGCAGCCGATCGAGGCGCAGTTCACCGCATAGTGCACCCGCGGCTCGTCGTAGGCGCCGGGCTTGCGCAGCGTATCGTGCTCGATCGCGTCGAGCGAGAACTTGCGGCCGAACAGGCTGAAGAACGGGTCCTTGAAGGGATTGCCGAACAGCTTGCCGAATTCCCAGATCGACCTGATGCCGGGATAGCGCGTCAGGATCTTCTCCACGGTGAACGCGTTGTAGGCGTTGATGAGGAAGGCCATGCGCTGCGCCTTGGTCCAGGCGCTGAACTCGGCCTCGGTGACCTTGGAGAGGCTCTCCAGGTAGGCCTTGAGCGCGGCGCGATCTTGCGCCATCCCGGCGTAGTTCGTCTGCGAGGCCTTGCCGCCCGAGATCAGCACCACGTGCTTCTTCACCAGCGCGTCCCAGGCTTTGTGCGAATGGTCGAACCCCTGGGCGAGCGCCGGGCCGGCAGCGAGCCATGCCGCGAGGACGAGAAACCGCAGCTTCATCGGAAACCTCCCTTGGACGTTTCACGCACCGGATCGAAAAAGCGGCTTGCGGCGAGCGGCAAGCCGAACCGGTGGCACAGCAGGATCAGCAGCACGCGAGCGAAGCTCCTGAGGATCCCCTGAGCGACGAACCGGCGCGCGCCGGTGAGGACAGTCAGCGGCAGCATCGCCGGGGGCCGACGCCCGCGCAGGCGCTCCGAGAGCAGCACGTCCTCCAGCACCTGCTCGGGGAACCCGCCGACGGCATCGAAGGCGGCGTGCCGCACGAACATCGCCTGGTCGCCGTACATGATGCCGGTGCGCCGGCAGCGCCAGTTGTGCAGCCGCGAAATGGCGCCCAGCAGCGCGTGCGGGCGGTCGAACGCCTGCCGAAAGCATCCGGCCTCGACCTCGCGCGGCAGTCGCCGCATCGCCTCGAGCGCGCCCGCGGGGAGCCGGGTGTCGGCGTGCAGGAACAGCAGCCATTCGCCTTGCCCGAGCCGCGCGCCGCAGTTCATCTGCACTCCGCGGCCGCGCGGCGCCCGCACCACGCGCGCCCCGGCCGCCCGCGCAAGCGCGCAGCTGCGGTCGCGGCTGCCGCCGTCGGCGAGGATCACCTCGAACGGGCCGCGCTGCGCCCGGATCGCGGCCAGCGTCCCGGGCAGCGCGTGCTCCTCGTCGAGCGCCGGAATCACGACCGAGACCAGGTCCGGCTGCGGGCGCAAGCCCGCTACCCCCTCATCCAGGTGTGCAGCTTCTCCAGTTGCCGCAAGACCCCCAGCGGCGCGTGTGCCTTCTTCCATACCCCGGCGGCGTACTTGTTGGCCTCTACGAGCGTGGGATAGATATGGATGGTGCCGAGGATCCTGTTGAGGCCGAAGCCCTGGCGCATGGCGGCGACGAACTCCGCGATCAGGTCGCCCGCGTGCTCGCCAGCGATCGTCACTCCCAGGACGCGGTCCTTGCCGGGGACCGTGAGCACCTTGACCACGCCGTGCGCCTCCTCGTCCGCGATGGCGCGGTCGAGGTCGTCAATGCCGTAGACCGAGACCTCGTAGGGAATGTTCCGCTCTTTCGCCTCGAGCTCGTTCAGGCCAACGCGCGCCACTTCGGGGTCGGTGAAGGTAGCCCACGGAATCACCGAGTAGTCCGCCCGGAACCTGCCGCCACGCAGCCACAGCAGCGGCCGGAACAGCGCGTTGACCGAGGCGTACCAGGCCTGGTGCGAGCAGACATGCGTGAACTGGTAGGGCCCGGCGACGTCGCCGCAGGCGTAGACGTTGGGGTAGATGGTCTGCAGGAACTCGTTGGTCTCGACGGTGCGGGCGCGCGTCACGGGGATGCCGAGCTCCTCGAGGCCATAGCCCCTGGTGCGCGCGACGCGGCCGACCGCGCAGAGGAGCGCGTCGAACTCGATCCGCACGTCCTTGCCGTCGGCCTCGCAGATCAGCACCTTGCTGCCGTTCCCGAGCAGGAACTGCTTCGCCTTGTGCCCGACGCGCACGTCCACGCCCTCGGCGCGAAAACGCTGCGCCACCATGTCGGAGAATTCCGGGTCCTCGCGCGGCAGGATCCGCGGCAGCATCTCGACCTGGGTGACCTTCGAGCCGAAACGCGCGAAGGCCTGGGCGAGCTCCGATCCGACCGGGCCGCCGCCCAGCACCACGAGGCGCTCGGGCAGCGCGCGGATCTGCCAGAGGTTCTCCGAGGTGTAGCAGTTCATCTTCTCGATGCCCGGAATCTGAGGAATGAAAGGCTCGGCGCCGGCCGCGATGATGATCGAACGCGTGGTCAAGGAGCGCACTGCCCCATCCGGGGTTCGTATTTCCACGGTCCACGGCGAAGCGATCTTTGCTTCGCCGTGGACACATTCAACGCCCAAACTCTCGTAGCGCTCGGCCGAATCGTGCGGCTCGATGGTCCTGATGACGCGCTGCACGCGCTCCATGACGTCGGCGAAATCGAACTCCGCGCGTGCGGACTTCAGGCCGTACTCCTGCGCGCGTCGGATCGTCGCGAGCACACGCGCCGTCTTGATGAGCGCCTTCGAGGGCACGCAGCCGGTGTTGAGGCAATCCCCGCCCATCTGGTGCTTCTCCACCAGCGTCACCTTGGCGCGCACCGTGGCGCCGATCAGGGCCGAGACCAGCCCGGCCGAGCCGGCGCCGATGACGACGAGGTTGCGGTCGAAGCGGGCGGGCTTCTTCCCCGCCCAGGGCGCGTAGACGCGCCGGGCCTTGACCGCGTCCACGACCTTCTTCGCGATCAGCGGGAAGAAGCCGAGCAGGACGAACGCCCCGATCAGCCCCGGCGACAGGATGCCCGCGGGCGACTCGATCGCGCCGAGCTGCGTGCCCGCGTTCACGTAGACGATCGTGCCGGCGAGCATGCCGAGCTGGCTCACCCAGTAGAACGTCCAGGTGCGGATCGGGGTCAGTCCCATCGCCAGGTTGATGGCGAAGAACGGGATTGCCGGGATGAGGCGCAGCGTGAAGAGGTAGAAGCCGCCTTCGCGCTCGATGCCCGAATTGATCGCGCGCAGGTGGTGGCCGAACTTCTGCTGCACCCAGTCGCGCAGCACGAAGCGCGAGGCAAGGAAGGCAAGCGTCGCCCCGATCGAGGAGGCGAAAGAAACGATCACCGTGCCCCAGAGCAGGCCGAAGATCGCGCCGCCGATGAGCGTCATCACGGCCGCCCCGGGCAGCGACAGCCCGGTCACCAGCACGTAGAGCACGAAGTACCCGGCCACGGTCTGCCAGACGCGCGTCTGGTAGTACTCGAGGATCGCGGCCTGCTGCGCCTTGATGGCCTCGAACGTGAGGTACCTGTGCCCGCCCAGCGCGAAGAACGCGACGACCAGCAGCGCGATCAGCGCGAGCACGACGAGACGCGACTTGCTCATTCCCCGATCTCCCTTGGCGCCGGCTTGGTCGCGGCCGGCGCGCGCGCCTTACGCGGCCCGGGCGGCCTGTCCCGCTGCAGCCCGCAGCGCCGCGGCCGCAGCATAGCGCGGCCCGTCCACGAGCCGCGACCAGTACGAGGCATGCGCGTCCGAGCCTGGCGGCCACGAGGCGAGGAACCGCTTCGTCCAGGCCGCGTGATCGTAGGGGATGGGGATTGCTTCGACATGAACCCGTCCGGCGCGCGCACCGTACAGGGCGCCGGTCCGCGGCCGCACCGAGATCCGCGTCGCCAGACCGCAGCGCGTGCCGGCGAAGTTCGGCATGCCCGCGGCGCCGTTGTTGGCGAGCGCCCGGCCGTCGTCGAACAGCTGCAGCACCGGCAGGCAGGTGTGGCTGGAGGCGAACACGCGCACGCCGGCCGCCGCGAACGCGGCGCGCGCCTCGGCGAGCCCCTGCGGCGTCGCCAGGCGCTCCTGGGAGAAGCCCCAGCCTGCGAGCCACTCCGCGTCGCCGTGCACGATGGCGATGCGCTCGCCCGCGACTTCCGCGGTGAGCGTCATCGGCAGCGCGGCGAGATGGTCGAGCGGGCCGCGCGCGGCGCGCGCCGCGCCGCGCAGCCGCTCCAGGATGCGGTTCGAGCGCTCCACTTCCCCGTCGCCGACCCATTCCGGGTAGGCACAGCCGCAGCCGGCACCCGCCTCGGGCCGGGCAAGCTCGGTCTCGACGTTGCCCCGGGTCGCAGCGTGCCCGAGGACTTCCTCATCGATGCGCAGGAAGTCGCGCGGCGCGACGTCGAACCAGTGAAAATCGCCGTTGAAGACGAGCGCTTTCGCGCCCGGCTCTTCCCCATATAGCGCGAGCAGCGCTTCGAGGGCCTCGCAGTTCCCGTAGAGGCCGCCCGCGACCCACAGCGTCTCGGTGCGCAGCGACGCCGGCGCGGCGAGCGCGCGGGCGCCGTAGCGGTAGGAGCCGGGGCAGGCGCGCCCGGGCGCGGCGGCCTGCGGCCGCGCCGCGCGCCGCGTCAAGCGAGCGCCCCGCCGCAGGAGGATCCCTGTCCCGCGGTGCAGCCGTAGCAGTGGTCGCGCACCGCGATCGCGTTGCCCTCGAGGTCGCGCCCGATCAGCTCGGAGAGGTGCACGCGCTTGCGTCCGTCGACGACGAGCGGCAGCCCGAGCATCTGGTTGAAGTCGCAGTCGTAGACGTAGCCCAGCCAGTCGACCGACACGAGGCTGCGGCACATGACCGTCTCGAGGTTCTCGTCGCGGTGCGCGCGATGCAGCAGCGCCATGTACCCGTTGAACTGGCCCTTGGAGATCAGCGTCGAGCCGAAGCGCTGGATCGGCATGTTGGCGAGCGTGTAGAGCCGATTGAACGCGATGCCGTAGCGCTCGCCGAGCACCCTCTTGTAATCGGCCTCGAGCGCGGCCTGCGGCGGCGGCAGTGAAGCGCCCTGAGGGTTGTAGACGAGGTTGAGCTCGAGCCCGGTCGCCGGGATGCCATAGCCGAGCGCGTTGAGGCGCAGGATCGCGCGCACGCTCTTCGCGAACACGCCCTTGCCGCGCTGCCGGTCCACGTTGTCCTCGAGGTAGCACGGCAGCGAGGCGACCACCTCGACGCGCTGCGCCGCGAGGAACTCGGCGAGACCTTCCTGGCCGGGCTCCTCCAGGATCGTCAGGTTGCAGCGGTCGATGACATGCACGCCGAGCTCGCGCGTGCGCAGCACGAGCTCGCGGAAATGCGGATTGAGCTCGGGCGCGCCGCCGGTCACGTCCAGGCAGCGCATCCCCGAGACGCCGAGGAACGCGAGCACGTCGGCGATGGTGTCGCGCGACATCAACTCGGTGCGCGTGGGGCCCGCGTTGACGTGGCAGTGCACGCAGGTCTGGTTGCACTTGTAGCCGAGGTTGACCTGCAGCGTCTCGAGCCGCGCGCGCCGGATCGCCGGGAAGCCGAAGCGCCGCATCAGGGGGAGGGTTGCGTGCATCGCCGTTTCGTCGTGGTGGCGGGTTCTCCTCGTCGGCGTGGCCGCCCCGCGCCTACAGCTACGCGCGGCGCGGCGCGCCGGATGCGCTACAGCAGGTTCGCTGCCCGGTGCGACTGCTCGTCCATCAGCTGGAGCAGCCGCCCGCTGGTCGCACGCAGGCGCTGCGACAGCATCAGCACCAGCTCCATCAGGATCTTGGCGCCGAGCATGGGCTGCTCCACGATGATGCGCGCGAGGTTCTCGCGATCGAGCACCGCGATCAGCGTCGGCTCGGCGGCGACGCAGGTGGCGAAGCGCGGCTCGCCGTCGATCATCGACATCTCGCCGAGGGTCTTGCCGGTCTCGACCACGGCGATCACCTGGGGCGTGTTCCAGCGGTCGCGCTTGACCACCTCGACCTTGCCTTCGACCAGCATCAGCATGAAGTCGCCCCCCTCGCCCTCGCGGATGATCTCGACGCCGACCGGCGCCTGGTACACGTCCATGAAATGCGCCAGCAGCCGCACCTCGGCCGGCGAGAAGTTCTCCAGCAGGTTGCACCTCGGGATCAGGGCGTGGATCTGCTGCGAGAACTTGGTCGCGTCACCCAGGTGCTCGAGGTGCGCGAGGTGCGCGAGGTGCTGCGGGCGGTCAGCCATGGGGGTCCCTGTGCGGGCGATTATGCATCATGCGATGAGCCACAGCACCGTCGCGATCCAGCCGAGAACCGAGATTCCCAGGACGGGGTCCCGGTACAGCTCCTCCACCGGATCGCCGCCGCCGCCGCGGAACCGCAGGCGGTAGAGATAGCGCAGCGTGCCGAGCAGAACCCACGGCAGCGTCAGCGCGAGCTGGCCGGTGCCGTGCACGCGCGCCGTTTCCTCGGCGAACGCATACAGGCCGTAGCTCGCGATCATGCCGGCGGCGCAAAGCGCGATCGCCTTGTCGAGGAAGCCGGCGCTGTAGGTCGCGAGGACGGCGCGATGCCCGCCGGCGTCCGCGGCGAGCCGCGCGATCTCGGCGCGGCGTTTCGCGAAGCCGAGAAACAGCGTCAGCAGCACGCCGCACGCCAGCAGCCAGCTCGACGGCGCGATCCCGATCCCCAGCGTCCCGGCGAGCAGTCGCAGCATGAAACCGGCCGCGATCACGAACACATCGAGCACCGCCACGCGCTTGAGGAAGACCGTGTAGGCGGCGAGCAGCCCGAGGTACGCGGCAACGATCAGCGCGACCTTCCAGCCGGCCCAGAAAGCGAGCGCGAGGCCGGCCGCCGCGGCCGCGGCGGCGAGCGCCTGCGCCTCGCGCGGCGAGAGCGCGCCGCGCGCCACCGGCCGGTCGCGCTTGTCCGGGTGCTCGCGGTCCTGCGGCGCGTCGCGGCTGTCGTTGAACGCGTACACCGCGCCGGAAACGAGACAGAACGCAGCGGTGGCGGCGAGCGCCGCGGCGAGCGTCTGCGGGTCGCCCCAGGCGTGTCCGAAGACGAGGCCGGCGAGCACGAAGCCGTTCTTCACCCACTGTCGCGGGCGCAGCAGCTCGATCCAGGCCAGCAGCTTCACGCGCCGAAGTAGCGCTCGAAGAAGTAGCAGCGCCCGATCGGCAGCCACGGCGGGACGCGGTAGTAGCGCTCGCGCACCGCGGTGAGGACGCGCGCGCGATAGGCGTCGTAGTCGAAGCCCCGGCCGAGTACCGCGTGCAGCGTCACGCCGCGCAGCGGCAGCGCGCGCGCCTCGACCTCGCGGAAAAACGGCCGGTAGTCCTCGAGCGGCGGCGCCTCGCGCCGCACGATCACGAGGTCGGCGCCGCGGTAGGCGCGCCAGTCGGTGAGGATGTCGTCGTGCCGCGCATGCGAGGACCCGGCGCCGAACACGGGGACCGGGCGGCCCGTGCGGTAGGCGAGCAGCGCCGCCACCGAGTAGCTGTCCGCGGCCAGGCGGTAGCGATCGAGCTGCGGCGCGAGCGCCGCGAGGACTTCGTCGGTGCGCGCGAGGAACGCGAGACGCGGCTGCAGCCGCGCCGGGCTCCAGCGCTCGGGCGGCAGCGCGGCGAGCGCGAGGACGGCGGCGACGTGCAGCAGCGCGAACGCGGCGAGGAAGCGGGCGCTCGAGGCGAGCTGCGTCCGCCCCAGGGCGAGCGCGACGCAGGCGACCAGCGCCGGCAGGAACGAGAGCCAGTGCAGGCCGATGCGCTTGACCGGAGAGAGCGCGGCAAAGACCGCGAGCGGCACGAGCCAGGCGGCGAGCAGCGCGCGCTCCGCCGGCCGGCTCCAGGCCGCGCGCAGCGCGCCGCGACCGCGCCACGCGTACCAGAGAAGCGGCGCGCCGAGGTAGGCGAGCGCGGCCGCATAGAGCGCCGGCGTTGCGAACGACCAGCCGCCATCGTCCTGGTGGCGGTTGATGGCGTTGAACATGACGTTGCACCAGCAGGCCTGGTAGTTCCACCACAGGTTCGCGAGGCCGAAGGGCAGTGCGCCGAGAAACGCCAGCCCGAG
>Ga0187892_10004061_pt1 | contig 25319 bp, 15 predicted proteins | sample MA1701073metaG_FD_139345 | JGI IMG/M metagenome (GOLD analysis project Ga0187892, IMG submission 139345) | Bio-ooze microbial communities from a basaltic lava cave in the Kipuka Kanohina Cave System on the Island of Hawaii, USA - MA170107-3 metaG ... | reverse complement strand
GCGAAGCCCTGACACCACCGGGTTCCCGAAGAACACCACGGAGGACACGGGGGACACGGAGTGTGAGCAACTCCTCTCCGTGCCCTCCGTGTTCTCCGTGGTGGCTGTTCTCCGTGGGCCCCGTGGTGCATTTTCCGAGGAAGTTCTCTTCCGTGTCCTTCCGTGGATTCCGTGCTTCCGTGGTGAACCTCCGGAGACTCCGTTCAGCAACGATGATGCCTCATGGCTGCCGCTCCGCGGCGGCGGGAACGATGACCGAGTCGAAGAGGAAGTCCCCGGGCCAGAGGTCGTGCGACTTCTCGCGACGGTCGCGGCCGAGCGACCAGAAGAGCCACGGCACGCCGTGCTCGCGCGCGGCCTTGAGCGCGGCCTCGATCGACTTGCGCTGCGCCGCCGGCTCGTCGCGCGGGCCGCCGAAGTCGCAGAGGATCCACTTCCTGCGGCAGCGCCCCGTCATCACGGACGCGGCGCGGTCGAGCGGCTCCTTCGGCGTCGGGTGGTACGCCCAGAGTCCGACGCTCGGCGTGTCGCGCACGAGGTCGGCGAACATGTCCCCCTCGAGGACGCGGCCGACGCCGCCGCTGCAGACGAGGCGGCCGGGGTCGAGCTGCCGCGCGTACGAAGCCATGTCCTCCAGCCAGTCGGGCGCATGGAACCAGAGCGGCTCGCTCTGCAGCTCCCACGCGAGGATCGCCTCGGGCGCGCTCCAGCGACGCGCCACCACGTGCTCGATGCGGCGGCGAAAGGCCGCCCGGGCGAGCGAGTCGCGGTAGAACGCCGCGCCCTTCCACTCGCGCGAGTACGCGTCGTCGCGCCGGCCGTCGTGGAGGACGACGATGACGCGCACGCCGCGCCGGGCCGCCTCGGCGACGATGAAGTCGACGCGCGCGAGCGCGAGATCGTTCCACGTGCCGAGCGCGGGCTCCAGGTCGCCGATGAAGGCGCGGAGGACGCGCAGGCGCGCGGCCGCCATGGCGTCGAGCGTCTCGCGGATCTCGCCGTTCGAGCGGGAGGCGAGGTCGTAGGCGGTCGCGCCCCCCCACGTCGGGGGGAGGGGGCCGTCGAGCCGCGGCGTCCCGGCGCAGGCCGCGAGCGCCAGGAGCGGCAGGGTGCGCATCGCGCTATTTTACGGGGGAGGGGCGCAGGACGCCACGGGCGAGCACGAGGGCCGCCTGGGCGGTCTCCGCGCCCGCGTACCCGTAGCCGCAGTCCCAGTGCCCGTCGTCGAACTGCTGCCGCATGAGGTGGTACGCGGCCTCGAGGTGCCAGTCCGCGCCGTCGATCTTCTTCGCGCCGTAGAGCGCCAGCACGCGCGAGGTCAGGTAGACGTGGTCGACCTTACGCACGTTCGAGTCGGACTCCGTCGGCGGCGGCGTGCGCCAGGTCTTGCGCGCCTGGATCCAGGCGAGCGCGCCGCGCTGGCAGCGGTCGAGCCCGCGCTTCTGCGCGTCCTTGAGGAGCCCGCGCCGGGTCAGCTCGATCTCGCAGAGCTTGAGCATCTCCGCGGCCGCGCACGTCGTGAACGCGTTGCCGGAGCCCTTGCTGTCGGGGTCCGCGATGTCGAAGCGCCAGCCGGCCGGCCTCACCTTCTTCGCGCCGTCCTTGTCGGGGAAGTCGACGCCCTCGTACGCCAGCTCGATCTCCGCGCCCTCCTCGGCCATCGTGCCGATGAGGAGGTCGAGCGCCTTCGTCCACACGTCGTTCGGCACGTCGACGCCGGCCTCGGAGGCGAGCGCGAGCCCCTCGAGCGCGTGGCGCGTCGTCAGGATGTTCGTCGACTCCTTGGGCGCGACCGGCCACGTCGACTTGGAGTCGCGCTGGGCCAGGAGCGCGTTGGCGAAGGCCCGGATCGCGTCGAGGTCGGCCTTCGGGAGCGCCTTGCGGAGGTCGGCGCGCGCCGTGCCGAGGTCGATCTCCGCGAACGCCTTGCCGGTCGGGCACGCGCGGTAGACGAACGCGGCGAGGTTGTGGGCGAGGCCGTACGGGGTCTGCGGCGGCTGGGCGCGGACCGCCTGCATCGCGCGCTGCACGGCGGGCTCGTCCGGTTTGGCGCCGGCGGCCAGGAGGGCGCGTGCCCAGAGGCCCGGCACGCTCTGGCGCGTGCGCTGTTCGAGCAGGTGCATCGAGCCCCACTCGCTCTTGCGCATCCAGTCGGCGGCCTTCTTGAGCTGCGCCTCGATCGCCTTGGCCATCTTCTCCGGATCGAGGTCGACCTCCTCCTTGAGCTCCAGCGATTCGCTCACCGTGAGGCGCTTCTCCAGGACCTTGGTGTCCTCCTTGACCGGCAGGCGCTCCTGGGCGCGCGTCTTGACGGCGGTCGTGGCGCGCACGAGCACGCCGCGCGTCAGCGAGAGGGCGAACGTGAAGTTCACCGTGCCGAGGTCGTTCTTGGTGACGACGAGCTTGCGCTCGTTGTTCGAGTTGTCCTGCTTGATCTCCCAGAGGATGAAGTCGCCCGCCACGATCGCCAGCTCCTCGTCGGTCTTCTTGTCCTTGTCGATCTTCTGGAACGTGTATTTGCCGCGCGCGCAGCACGGGCGGATCGAGCCGCCTCCGCCGCCCCAGCCCATGCCGCCCCAGCCGCGGCCGCCGCCGTCGGACGACCCGTAGGACGCCTCGTGGAAGAAGAACGCGCTGTGCTCCCACGCGTCGCCCGGCTTCACCTCGATGGCCGGCAGGTGGAAGAGCAGCGCGAGCGGGATGTCGGCGTAGCGGTCGACGAGGATGCGGTTCGTGCCGTCCTCGCGGAGCTCGGAGCCGAAGACCCAGACCGCGCGGTCGGCGATCGGCTTGCCGCCGGGGCCGAGGACGGCGTACTCCGCGACGCGCGTCTTGGGGAGGAGCCAGGCGAGCTTGCGCTTGGGCTTGTCCTGCCCCGATTCCCGATCCCCGATCCCCGATTCCGCGCCGCTCCCTGCACCCAGAAGGCAGACGAGGACCGGCAGCCACTTCGCCATATATATAGGACACATGAGAAACGAATTACGAATCACGAATCACGAATCACGGGTCGCTGTGCGGAGCCGGTCCGTGATTCGTAATTCGGTCCCCCAGGCCCCATTCGTGATTCGTACTCCGCGACCGAGTCGATGATCTCCTCGATGGTGCGGCGGGAGCGCCATCCGATCGCGCGGCGCACCTTCGAGACGTCGGGGACGCGCCGCCGCATGTCCTCGAAGCCCTCCTCGTACGCCTTGGCGTAGGGCACGAGCCTGATCTTCGCCTTCCGGTTCACGCGCTTGCGCACCAGCTCCGCGAGCGCGCGGATCGTGATCTCGCGATTGCTGCCGACGTTGAACACCTGGCCGTACGCCTTCGGCGCTCGGACGAGCTTCACGAGCGCGTCCACGACGTCGGCGACATGGCAAAAGCAGCGCGACTGCTTCCCGTCGCCGTAGACCGTGATCGGCCCGCCGGCGATCGCCTGCTGGACGAACCGCGGAACGACCATGCCGTAGCGGCCGCTCTGGCGCGGCCCGACCGTGTTGAAGAGGCGCGCGACGACGACCGGCAGGCCGCGCTCCTTGTGGTACGAGAGCGCGAGGAACTCGTCGACGAGCTTGGACGCCGCGTAGGCCCACCGCCCCTTGGTCGACGGCCCGAGCACGCAGTCGTCGTCCTCCGCGAAGGGGATGCGCGCCGACTTGCCGTAGACCTCGCTCGTGGAGGCGAGGAGCACGGGCCGCTTCTTCTTGGCGGCGTGCTTGAGGACGACCTCGGTCGCGTGGATGTTCGTCTCGATGGTGCGCACGGGGCTTTCGACGATGAGCATGACGCCGACGGCGGCGGCCATGTGGAAGACGGCGTCGCAGCGGTCGATGAGCTCGGCTGTGACGCCCTCGTTGAAGACCGAGTCGACGACGTACCGCAGTCCGCCTCCCTTGAGGGGCTCGATGTTGGCGATGGCGCCGGTGGAGAGGTCGTCGATGATGTCGACGTCGTGGCCGGAGCGGAGGAGCGCTTCGGCGAGGTGCGAGCCGATGAAGCCGGCGCCGCCGGTGATGAGGTAGCGCATGGGGAGGGGATAGAGTACCAAGCGAGTCGCGATCCGACGACGAATGAGCACGGATTCCAGATTCCGGATCCCTGACTCCGGGATCGGGCATCCGGGATCGGGGATCGCTCCGCCCCGTCCTGCGCTATCATCATGGAATGGCGGACGAGGACCCGCGGCGGACGGCCGCGCGGCGCCTGGACGAGCTGTGCGCGCAGCTCGCGTCGACGCGATGCGGCGTGCACAAGGACGTGCTCGAGGAGTGCGCGCGGCTGCGGCAGGAGCTCGAGGCGCGCGGGCTGGAACTGCGGCTGCCGGAGCTGCTGCAGCGGCGCGGGCACATCGACCCGACGCAGGCGTCGTCGCTGGTCTCGGCGATGCGCGACGAGTTCGCGCTCTGTCCGGGGTGCCTGGCGCCGCGCCCGCGGCGGAAGGACGCGCCGACGGTGTCGTGCGAGGAGTGCGCGCTCGAGTTCCCGGCCGCCGCCGCGCAGGCGCTGGGAGCCGCCTACTTCTCGGCCGCGGCGCGCCCGTCGACGGTGGTCATGCCGGGGGCGGCGGTGGGGCCGTTCGGCGACTTCGAGATCGTGCGCGAGATCGGCCGCGGCGGCATGGGCATCGTGTACGAGGCGCGGCAGGTGGCGATCGGCCGGCGCGTGGCGCTCAAGGTGCTGCCGCAGCACATGTCGCAGAATCCCGCCGACCTCGCGCGGTTCCAGCGCGAGGCCGAGGCGGCGGGGAAGCTGCAGCACCCGTCGATCGTGTCGGTGTACGCGAGCGGCTCGGTGGACGGCCTGCCGTATATCGCGATGGAGTTCGCGGAGGGGACGACGGTCGACCGGCTGATTTCGCGCGGCTCGCTGCTGCCGAAGCGCGCGGCGGAGATCGGGGCGGCGGTCGCGGAGGCGCTCGACTACGCGCACGGGAAGGGCGTGGTGCACCGCGACGTGAAGCCGTCGAACGTGCTCGTCACGGCGGATGGCGGGGTCAAGCTGATGGACTTCGGACTGGCGCGGCACGACCGCGACGTCACGCTGACGCGGCCGGGCTTCGCGATGGGGACGCCGGCGTACATGTCGCCGGAGCAGGCGACGGGGCGGCGCGACGCGGTCGGCCCGCGGTCGGACGTCTACATGCTCGGGGCGGCGCTCTACGAGTGCGCGACGGGCGTGAAGCCGTTCACGGAGGAGTCGCCGGAGGCGGTGCTGCGCGCGGTCGCGGACCGCGACCCGGTGAGGCCGCGGCAGCTGCGCCCGCGGCTGCCGGCGGACCTGGAGACGATCATCCTCAAGGCGATGGAAAAGGACGCGGGGCGGCGCTACCCGACGGCGGCGGAGATGGCGGCCGACCTCAAGGCGTTCGCGGCGGGGGAGGCGATCGCGGCGCAGCCGGTGTCGCTGGCCGGGCGCGTCGTGCGGCGTGCGGAGCGGCACCGCACCACCGCGATGCTGCTCGGGGCGACGGCGGCCGTCGTCGTCTCGCTGGCGGTGTGGGCGGTCGTGCTGCAAGTGAAGTCGTGGCGGGACGGGCGGCGGGCGGCGGAGGCGCGGCGGGAGCGCATCGACGGGTGGATGCGGGAGGCGGCGGTCGTGGCGCGCGAGGCCTTCGATCTCGACGGGCGGTGCCGCGCGCTGATCGCCGAGCTTCAGGAGGAATTCCGCGCGGTGCCGCCGGGCAGCATGAGCGCGGACGAGGAGCGCGTGAAGCAGCTCGCCGGGATCATGGCGCAGCGGCGGGAGCTGGACGAGCTGATGGAGCGTCTGGAGCAGACGTGGGGGCGGGTCCGGGAGCGCGTGTCGGCCGTCCTCGCGGAGGATTCGCGGCACGGGGACGCGCGCGCCTTCGACCGGTCGTCGTACCACGAGGTGGCGCGTGCGTACTTCCGGCTGGCGGAGCTGGACGCGGGGGCCTGGAAGGAGCGGCAGCGGCCGCGGATCGCGCAGCTCTACTCGAAAGCGGCGTTCCACGCGCGCGAGGTCCGGGATCCGGACGATGAGATGCGGGCGATCCTCGCGAAGGGGCGGGGGGACGGGGCGCTGACGGTGAGCGGGCCGCCCGGAGCGGGCCTGCTGCTGCGGGCGGTGGACGCCGACGCGCTCTTCGAGGGTCCGGAGGCGGAGATCGGGCGGACGCCGCTGCGGGACCACGCGCTGCCGATGGGGGGCTACGTGCTGCGGGTGCGCGTGCCGGGGTTCGCCGACGCCGTCTGTCCGTTCTTCATCGAGCGCGGGGAGCGCGCGTCGCTCGACGTGCGGCTGGTGCGGGCGGAGGACGTGCCGGAGGGGATGGCGTACGTGCCGGGCGGGAGGGCGTACATCGGCGACGGGTGGCTGGAGTACGTCGTGCGCGCGACCCTCCGGCCCTACTTCATCGACCGCGAGGAGGTGTCGTTCGGCGCGTACTGGAAGTTCCTGGAGTCGCTTCCGCCGGGCGAGCGGGCGGCGCGGACGCCGAAGCTGCAGGGCCTGCGCGGGGACCTGCCGCCGGACCTGGAGCGCAAGCCGGTGGTGGCGGTCTCGCTGGAGGACGCGCAGGCGTACGCGCGCTGGGCGGGGAAGCGGCTGCCGACGCGCGAGGAGTGGGAGTTCGCGGCGCGCGGGGCGGACGGGCGCGACTACCCGTGGGGCAACAAGTTCCTGGCGGCGCGGGCGCGGACGCAGGAGAGCGCGGGGGGAGGCAACGGGCTCGCGGACCTTTATGAGGACTCGGACGCGCGCAGGGGAGAGAGCCTGTTCGGATGCGTGCATATGGTGGGGAACGCGGGGGAGATCGTGCGGGTGGGTGAGCGCGAGTGGTATGTGATGGGAGGCAACGCGACGTTCTCGAGCTCGTACTGCCGGATCGGGGTGGTGTTCGGGTTCGGAGGGCCGGGGGCGACGACGGGGTTTCGCTGCGTGAGAGACGTCGTGGAGTAGAACCCAGAACCCAGAACCCAGAACCCAGTCAGAGCAGAGAATTCAGAATTCAGAAGCCAGAAGACCCCCGACGCTTACTTCCCCGGCTAGGCTGTTACACCGTTTACCGTTCGCCGTTGGACCGTTCGAGCGGTGGAACGGCTAACGATCGAGCGGAGAACGCGCGTCAGCCTCTACTCCGACGCGCTCCTAGCCAGGCCGTTGCACCGTTCACCGTTCACCGTTGGACCGTTCGAACGGAGAACGAGCGCGTCAGCCTTACTCCGACGCGCTCCTAGTGCGACGGCAGTCCGCCCGCGGCGGGATCGTTGCCGAACTGCTTGCGGTACCTGCCGTCGGAGTCCTTCGTGATCTTGGTGAAGCCGGCGTCGCGGATGCGGCCGTCCATCATCTTGCCGTCCTTGATGCGCGTGTTGACGAGTGTCGGCTGCGGGATGCGGCGCACGCGCGCGCCGCAGGTGGGGCACGCCGACAAGGGCTTTGCCTTCATCGGCTGGAGCGTCTCGAAGCCCCGGCGGCAGCACTTGCGGCCGGCGTCCGAGCGGTACACGTAGATCGGCATCAGGAGCATCTTACCAGAACCTGGAACCCGACAAGAATCCGGAATTCGGAAGCAAGTGCGTCAGCCGATTTCCTGCTAACCTCCGGAGCCGGGCCCGTCATGCTGGAGGATATTGGAGGCGTGACGTGGACCGGATCGACGCGCTCCTGCAGGCGTTCCTGGCCGGCACGGCGTCGCCCGCCGAGACGGCCGAATTGCAGGCGCTCCTCGAAGGGAGCGCGCCGGCGCGCCGTCGCCTCGTCGAACAGTCCACGCTCGACGGATATCTCCAGGACGTCTTCAAGCAGGCGACGCATCCGCCGGCCGTGCGTCGCCTCGCGCCGCTCCGCCCGCCCGCGTGGCCGTGGATCGCCGCGGCCGCGGCCGTCGTCCTCTTCGCGGTCGTCGTCGGCCTCACGCTGAAGCCCGCGCCCCGACCCGAGCCGGTCGCGCGGCAGCCCAGGCCCGTCGAGCCGCCGCGGGAGCCCGAGCGCCGACCGGAAGAGCCGAAGCGCCCCGAGGAGCCCGCGCGCGTCCCGGAGAAGCCCGAACCGCCGCCGCGGGCGCCCGAGCCGCCTCCACCGAACCCTCTGCCGCCGCCCGCCCCGGAGCCCGAGCCGCGGCCCGAACCGCCGCCGCCTCCGAAGACGGAACCCGCCGTCGCGCGCCTCATCGAGGAGCAGGGGGCACGGGACCTCGTCGCCGGCGCCGATCTCGATGTGGAGACGGAGGCCATCGTCGAGTTCCCCGACGGCACGCGCCTGACGCTCGGCGAGAAGACGTCGATCCGCGCGATCGCGCCTGACGGCCTGCGCGTCGAGACGGGCGCAATCGACGCGGACGTCGCGCGCCGCCCGAAGGACAAGCCGTTCATCTTCCGCACCGCGCACGCCGAGGCGATCATCGCGGGAACGGCGCTGCGGCTCGTCGTCACGGCGGATTCCACGCACCTCGAAGTGACGAAGGGCGCGGCGAAGCTGTCGCGCGGCGGGAAGAGCATCGACGTGAAGGCTGGCACGTTCGCCGTCGCGACCGCGAAGTCGCTCTCGCCAGCGCAGCCGATTCCGAAGGAGGAGACTCTGCTGTCGCTCGACTTCGAGGAGGCCTCCCCGCTCGTCGACCTGGGCGCCGTCGAGAAGGGCCCGGGAGGGCGCTCGTGCCTCGCCGGCGTCTCCGCGGGAGGCGTCTGCAAGCTCCGGATCGGAGACGGGGCGAAGGGCATCTTCACCGTGCGCGGCGGCGAGACGCTGAGCTTCGACTACTGGGTCGACGCGAAGGCGCACAAGGTCAACATGAGCGTGCACAACCGCACGCAGGGCCGCACGCACGAGATCACCGTCCCGAACCTCGTGCGGGGGAGGTGGGCGCAGGCGACGCTGAGGCTCGCCGACTTCGCGGGGACGCCGAGGGAGGGGGACTGGATCATCAGCCTCTACATGCAGGGCGTGAGCGACGGACCGGTGAAGTTCTACGTCGACAACGTCCGGCTCACGCGCCCGCGCAAGGAGAAGAAATGAACCACGTTGCCGTTGTGTTGATCGCTGTCGCGCTCCTGAGCGCGCCGCTCCCCGAGGGGGACACGGGCATCGCGTCGAGGCATCCCGGTGACGCCGGGATCGCGTCCGACCCGGCCGTGCTCTTCCACGACGACTTCGAAGGCGCGTCGAGCGTCGCCGACCTGCGCCTGAAGTGGGACGCGGTGTACCACGACGCGACCACGCGCATCGCGCAGGAGCCCGCGAACGTGCATGCCGGGGCGCGCGCGGTCGAGTTCAGGGTGCCGCAGCAGGGCACGGAGCTGAGCAACAAGATCGCCAAGCTGCTGGCGCCGGAGCGCGACACGGTCTTCCTGCGCTACTACTCGAAGTTCGAGGCGGGCTTCGACCAGGTCGGGTCGAGCCACAACGGAGGGTCGATATCCGCGCATTACCACGTCAACGGCCAGGCGACGCCGGGCGTTCCGGCGAACGGCACGAACAAGTTCCTGGTGGACTTCGAGAACTTCCGGTTCGATCCGGCGGAGACGTCGCCGGGCAAGCTGAACGTGTACGTCTACTGGCCGGAGCAGGCGACGAACTACGGCGACCACTTCTTTCCGTCGGGAAAGGTGGTGCCGTTCTCGAGCACGCGGTCGGGCGCGGCGACGTTCGGTCCGACATTCGTGGGCCGGCCGGACATCATCCCCGAGCTGGACCGCTGGTATTGCTTCGAGTTCATGGTGCAGGCGAACACTGTCGGCCAGCGCGACGGGAAGATCGCGTGCTGGCTGGACGGGCGGCTGATCGCGGAGTTCCCGAACCTGCGGTTCCGCGACATCGACACGCTGAAGATCGATCGCATCGGCGTCGGGCTGCACATCGGGAGCAACACGATCCGGGAGAACAGGAAGTGGTACGACGACGTCGTCATCGCCACGGCGTACATCGGGCCGATGTCGTCGGCGGCGTCGGGAGGGGGAGGGGGCGGGGGAGGAGGGTGCTCGGCGTCCGGCCGCACCGGCTCGCTCTCCGCGGCCTTTCTCGGTGTCGCGCTGCTGCTCGCTGCACGGAGGTTCAGATGATGCGTCTCGCGTTGCTCTTGCTGCTCCTCCCCGCGGCGGTGCAGGACGGCGCGCCCCTCGAGCCGCTGCCGGAGGGGGACCGGGGGATCGCGGCGAAGTACGCGGGCGATGTCGGGATCGAGAAGGACCCGGCGGTGCTTTTCCACGACGACTTCGAGGAGGCTTCGACGCCGGAGGACCTGCGCCGCAGGTGGGACAACGCGGTGCACCACACGAAGTGGATCCGGATCGCGGAGGAGGCGGCGAACGTGCACGGCGGCCGGAAGGCGCTCGAGTTCACCGTGCCGAAGCAGGACTCGATGCTCGCGAACACCGTCGCGAAGCGGCTCAAGGAGGAGCAGGACGTCGTCTTCCTGCGCTACTACTCGAAGTTCGACAGGGGGTTCGACCAGGTGGGGTCGAGCCACAACGGCGCGAGCATCTCGGCGCACTACTTCAAGGGCTCGCAGGCGACGGCGGGGCAGCCGGCCGACGGGACGAACAAGTTCCTGTGCGGGTTCGAGAACTGGCGGGCCGACGCGGACACGCCGGCGCCGGGGCACCTGAACATCTACTGCTACCATCCGGGGCAGGCGACGGGGTTCGGCGACCACTTCTTCCCGTCCGGCAAGGTGCTGCCGAACTCGAGCGCGCGGTCGGGCGCCGCGACGTTCGGCCGGGACTTCGTGGCGCGCAAGGACATCATCCCCGAGCGCGACCGGTGGACCTGCCACGAGTTCATGGTCAAGGCGAACACGGTCGGGAAGCGCGACGGGCGGATCGCGTGCTGGCTCGACGGGAGGCTGATCGCCGACTTCCCGGGGCTGCGGTTCCGCGACGTCGAGACGCTGAAGATCGACGTCGTCAAGGTGGAGCTGCACATCGGGAAGAACACGATCCGCGAGAACAAGAAGTGGTTCGACGACGTGGTCGCGGCGAAGTCGTACATCGGGCCGGTGGCGAAGAAGAGGAAGTAGGCGATGCGCATGCTGCCGCTGGCGTTCGTCCTGTGTCTCGGGTCGCTCCCCGCGCCCGCGCAGGAGGGGCCGCTCCCGCCGCTGCCGGAGGGTGACCGCGGGATTGCGGCGAAGTATCCCGGCGACGTCGGGATCGAGAAGGATCCGGCCGTGGTCCTGCACGACGACTTCGAGGACGCGTCGAACGCGGAGAGCCTGCGACGCAAGTGGGACTTCGCGGTCCATCACGACAAGCAGATCCGGATCGCGGGGGAGGCGGGGAACATCCACGGCGGGCGGAAGGCGCTGGAGTTCACGGTGCCGAAGCAGGAGCAGGAGCTGTCGAACGCGATCTCGAAGCGGGTCAAGGACGAGCAGGACGTGCTTTTCCTGCGGTACTACTCGAAGTTCGAGAAGGGGTTCGACCAGGTGGGGTCGAGTCACAACGGCTCGACCATCTCCGCGCACTACCACCAGGACGGGCGCGCGACGCCCGGGGTCCCGGCGGACGGGAAGAACAAGTTCCTGATCTGCTTCGAGAACTGGCGCGGCGAGGCGAAGACGAAGCCGCCCGGCGACCTGAACGTCTACATCTACTGGCCGGAGCAGAAGACCGGGTTCGGCGACCACTTCTTCCCGTCGGGCACGGTGATCCCGTTCTCCTACAACCGGTCGGGCGCGGCCACGTTCGGAAAGCAGTTCATCGACCGGCCGGACATCATTCCGGAGCTCGACCGCTGGTACTGCTACGAGGTGATGCTGAAGGCGAACACGGTGGGGAAGCGCGACGGGCGGGTGGCGTGCTGGCTCGACGGGAGGCTGATCGCGGACTTCCCGAACCTGCGGTTCCGCGACGTGGCGTCGCTGAAGATCGACCACTTCGGGATCGGGCTGCACATCGGGAGCAACACGATCCGCGAGAACAAGAAGTGGTACGACGATGTGGTGGCGGCGACGTCGTACATCGGGCCGATCGCGAAGCGGAAGAAGAAGTAGGAACGCTGCCCGGGATCGGAGCGGTGATCCGCGATCCCGGATCCCGGATTCCAGATGCCGACCTCAGATCGCAGCCGCTCGAAGTTCTTCTCGTCCGTCCTGCTTCGATGCGCGCAGCAGGCTGAGGAGCTTGATGAACTTGCTGCGGTGTTCGGTCGTGAGGAACTCGACCAGGCAGGATGGCCTGGTCCTCGAGCACGCGCGTGCGGTGCGCGTGGTCGAGGCGGTGGACCCGCTGCGGCTCGGCGAATCCCTTGAGCGTGAATTCCCCGGCGGGCGACGCGGACAGCTCCCCGCGCCCCAGCGCGTGCCGCGCGCAGTCGCTGAGCCAGACCTCGTCCGCGGGCGTGATCGTCTCGATCCGCGCCGCGAGGTTCACCGCGTCGCCGAAGATGTCCCCGTCGCGGTGGAGGACGTCGCCGAGCGTGATCGCGGCGCGCACGGCCACGCGGGCGTCCTCCGGCACGCCCGCCTGGGCGAGCCGGATCTCCTCCTGCAGCCCGAGGGCGGCCCCCGCCGCGGCCGCGACGCTCGGGAAGACGGCCCAGAAGGCGTCGCCCTCCCCCTTGACGATCGCTCCTCCGTGCCCGGAGAAGACGGCCGTCGCGATCTCCTTGTGCCGCGCGAGCAGCGCGCTCAGCTCGGCCGCCGTCATCCGGCCGACGCGCTCGCTGAAGGCGCGGATGTCGGTCTTGAGGATGGCGGTGGTGCGCACGTCGGGCATCGGTGGCTCTACGTCGCCCTGGCCGCGGCCGGCTTCTCCCGCGGCGGCGCGGGCGGGCGCGCGAGGTGCGGGTGGTAGTCCTGCAGCGCGCGCACTTCGAGCTTCTTCTTCGACATCGCCTCGATGCCGTTGGCGGCGGCCTGCGCGCCGGCGACCGACGTGATGACATGGATGCCGTGCGAGATGGCGAACGCGCGGATCTTCCCCTCGTCCGTCCGCGTCCCCTTGCCGCTCGGCGTGTTGATGATCAGGTCGATCTCGTTGTTGATGATCAAGTCGGTCGCGTTCGGGCGCCCCTCCTTGATCTTGAAGATCGACCGCACGTTCATGCCGTTGCGCTCCAGCACGCGCGCGGTGCCGCCCGTCGAGATGATCGTGAAGCCGAGGGACTCCAGCCGCTTGGCGACGTAGATGATGTCGCGCTTGTCGGCGTCCTTCACCGAGAGGAAGATCGTCCCCTTTGACGGCAGACGGTGGCCGGCCGCCTCCTCCGCCTTCGCGTACGCGCGTCCGAAGTCGAAGTCGATTCCCATCACCTCGCCGGTCGACTTCATCTCCGGCCCGAGGATGACGTCCACGCCGGGGAACTTCTTGAACGGGAAGACCGACTCCTTGACGCTCCAGTGGCGCGGCTCGACGTCCCCGCGCAGGCCGAAGTCGCGGAGCTTCGCGCCGACCATGACCTTCGCGGCAATGCGCGCGACCGGCACGCCGATCGCCTTGGCGACGAACGGAACGGTGCGCGAGGCGCGCGGGTTCACCTCGATGACGTACGCGTGCGCCCCCTTCACCGCGAACTGCACGTTCATCAGGCCGCACACGTTCAGCTCCCTCGCCAGCGCGACCGTCGCCTCGCGCAGCTGCGCGATCTGCGCCTCCGAGAGGGAGAACGGCGGGATCGACATCGCGCTGTCGCCCGAGTGGACGCCGGCCATCTCGATGTGCTCCATCACGCCGGCGATGAAGACGTCCTCGCCGTCGGCGATCGCGTCGACGTCCACCTCGATCGCGTCCTCGATGAACTTGTCGACGAGCACGGGGTGGTCGGGGTTGACCTGGGTCGCCTCCTGGATGAACTGCTCCAGCATCTCCTCGTCGTAGCAGATCGCCATCGCGCGTCCGCCGAGCACGTAGCTCGGCCGCACGAGCACGGGGTAGCCGATCGTGCCGGCGATCTTCCGCGCCATCTCGAAGTCGTTCGCGGTCCCGCTCGGCGGCTGCCAGAGGTTGAGCTTCCTGCAGACGTCGGCGAACCGCCCCCGGTCGCTCGCGCGATCGATCGAGTCGAGCGACGTGCCGAGGATCTTCACGCCGCCGTCCACCAGCTTCTTGGCGATGTTGAGCGGCGTCTGGCCCCCGAGCTGGACGATGGCCCCGTCCGGCTTGATCGTCTCCCAGATGTTGAGGACGTCCTCCTCGGTCACCGGCTCGAAGAAGAGCTGGTCGCTGATGTCGTAGTCGGTCGAGACGGTCTCGGGGTTCGAGTTCACCATGATGACCTCGTACCCGGCCTCGCGCAGGGCGAGCGACGCCGACACGCAGCAGTAGTCGAACTCGATCCCCTGGCCGATGCGGTTGGGGCCGCCGCCGAGGATCATGATCTTCTTCCGGTCGCTCGCGCGGTGCTCGCTCTCGCGCTCGTAGGTGGAGTAGTAGTAGGGCGTGTGCGCCTCGAACTCCGCGGCGCACGTGTCGACGAGCTTGTAGGCGGGGGTGATGCCGAGGCGCGTGCGGTGCGCGCGCACCTGCGCGGGCTCCGCCTTGAACATGAGCCCGAGCTGGCGGTCGGAGAACCCGAGGCGCTTCGCCGCGCGGAGCGTCTCCGCCGGCAGCGCCGCGAGCGACTTGTGCTTCGTCAGCTCGTCCTCGAACGCGACGATCTGCCGGAGCTCCTCGACGAACCACGGGTCGATCTTCGAGAGGGAGGCGATTTCCGCGGGCGGCATCCCCGCCTTGAACGCGTAGCGGATGTAGAAGAGGCGGTCGACGTTCGGCGTGACGAGCTTCTCGCGGATCCGCTCGATCGGCGGCGGCTTGCCGGCGAGCCAGAGGTCCTTGCGGTCCCAGCCGAGGCCCTGCCGGTCCTCTTCCAGCGAGCGCAGCGACTTCTGGAGCGCCTCCTTGAACGTGCGGCCGATCGACATCGTCTCGCCGACGCTCTTCATCTGCACGGTGAGCGTGGGGTCGGCCTCGGGGAACTTCTCGAAGGCCCAGCGCGGCGTCTTGACGACGACGTAGTCGATCGTCGGCTCGAAGCAGGCCGGGGTCTTGCGGGTGATGTCGTTCGAGATCTCGTCGAGGGTGTAGCCGACGGCGAGGCGCGTGGCGATCTTGGCGATCGGGAACCCGGTCGCCTTGGAGGCGAGGGCGGACGAGCGGGAGACGCGGGGATTCATCTCGATGACGACCATGCGGCCGTCCTGCGGGTTGATCGCGAACTGGATGTTGCAGCCGCCGCACTCGATGCCGATCTCGCGGATGATGCGGATCGACGCGTTGCGCATCGCCTGGTATTCGCGGTCGGTGAGCGTCTGGGCGGGGGCGACGGTGATGGAGTCGCCGGTGTGGACGCCCATGGGATCGAAGTTCTCGATGGAGCAGACGATGACGCAGTTGTCTTTGCGGTCGCGCATCACCTCCATCTCGTACTCCTTCCAGCCGGCCACCGATTCCTCGACGAGGACGGTGTGGTTCATCGACTGGTCGAGCCCGAACTGGACGATGCGCTCGAACTCCTCGACGTTGTAGGCGATGCCGCCGCCGGTGCCGCCGAGGGTGAAGCTGGGGCGGATGACGAGGGGGAGGCCGAGCTTTTCGCGGATGGCGTGGGCGTCCGCCATGGAGGCGACGTATCCGGATTGCGGGAGCTGCATGCCGATCTTCTGCATGCAGCGCTTGAAGAGCTCGCGGTCCTCGGCCTTCTCGATGGCCTCGCCGGTGGCGCCGATCATCTCGACGGCGTGCTTGCGGAGGACGCCGCGCTTGTGGAGGGCGACGGCGGTGTTAAGGCCGGTCTGGCCGCCGAGGGTGGGGAGGAGCGCGTCGGGCTTCTCGCGCTCGATCACCTTCTCGATCACCTCGGGGGTGACCGGCTCGATGTAGGTGCGGTCCGCCATCTCGGGGTCGGTCATGATGGTGGCGGGGTTGGAGTTGACGAGGACGACGGTGTAGCCCTCCTCGCGCAGCGCCTTGCAGGCCTGCGTGCCGGAGTAGTCGAACTCGCACGCCTGGCCGATGACGATGGGGCCCGAGCCGATCAGCAGGATCTTGTGAAGGTCGTCTCGGCGAGGCATCGAAGTCGGGTAGGTTTTAGCAACGACGGCGATGCAAGTCAAAGAGCAGCATCGTCGGCGAACGGAGTCCCCGGTGGATTCACCACGGAACAGCCCATGAGACTGCGGTCTCTCCACGGCGCATGAAAACGCAGGCGAAGCCCTGACACCACCGGGTTCCCGAAGAACACCACGGAGGACACCCTCCGGCGACGCCGCACACCAACGGTGTTGCTGCTTGCCGTGGCTTCGTGGCGTGCGACCCGGACTCACCGGCCCCGCTTGCGTCGCGCGTCCGCCAGCATCGCGCCGTGCTCCGCCTCGAGCTTCGAGTCGAGGACGATCGCGCGTTCCAGGTCCTGCACGGCCTCGGCCCAGCGCTCGCGGTTGTAATGGCAGGCGCCGCGGCGGGCGAGCACGGCGGCGTCGACCTGGAGGTCGATCGCGCGGTCGAAATCCCGCACGGCGTCGTCCCACGAGCGGAGCTGCATGTAGATCGCGCCGCGGTCGGCGTAGCCCTGGAAATAGGCGCTGTTGATGCGGACCGCCTCGCTGAGGTCGTCGATCGCCTTCTGCGTCTCGTTCCGCTTCAGGTGGATGGCGGCGCGGCGGCCGTATCCCGCGGCCGACTTGCGCCGGAGCTTGAGGTGGACGTTCACATCGGCCAGGGCGCCCTCGAGCTCGTCCGTGCGCAGGCGCAGCAGCGAGCGGGCGAGGTAGACGGCCGGCAGGGTCGGGTCGTGGTCGATCGCGCGGGCGTAGCTCTCGAGCGCGGGCGCGGTGTGCGGGTCGGTGGCGGCGTCGGCGCCGATCTGGACGTGATGCGCGACCCCCTCGACGTGCCGCGCGTGAGCGCAGCGGGGATCGATGGCGAGGGCGCGGGCGCAGGACGCGGCGGCGCCGCCCCAGTCCTGCCGGCCGAGCAGGCTGACGCCGCGCACGACCCACGCGTGGGCGTCTTCGGGCACGCGCTTGAGGTGGGCGTCGACGGCGGCGACGGCCTCGTCGTGCCTGCCGGCCAGCTGGAGCCAGCGCCCGCGCCACAGCGCGAACTCGGCGGCGTCGGGCGCGGCGTCGAGCGCCTCGATCGCCCGTCCGTCCTCGCGGCGCAGGAACGCCAGCGCCGCGTCGCGCAGGGCGCGCTCGCCCCGCGACAGGCCGCCGTCGGGCATCTTCTCGAGCACCGCGGCGGCCTCGCGGGGCCACACGTCGGAGGCCAGCTCCTCGGCCATGCCGATCTGGACCCCGCCGCGCGGCTGGGGCTGAGGCGTCAGGCAGCCCGACTCCGCCTCCCACCGCTGGAGGTGGACGAGGCCCAGCTCCAGGAGCGCGGCGGGCAGGTCGCGGACGCGCGCGAGGCAGCGCTCGGCGCCGTCGAGGTCGGAGCGCAGGCGCAGCGCGCGCCCTTCGAGCAGGTCGAGGTCGGGCAGGTCGCCCAGGTCGGCGCGGGCCTGGCGCGCCGCGGCCACGCAGTCACCGAGCTTGCCGGCGCCGAACGTCCGGCGCGCCTCCGCCATCTTCGACTCGCCGCGGGCCTTCTTCGCCGCGGGGTCGAGCTCCCGCGGGGCGGGGGGCACGGCGGGCCCGCCGGGCAGGGCGGTGAAGACGAGCGCGACGGCGACGGCCGCCATGAAGAGAAAGAGCGCGGCGGCCCGGGCGCGGCGGGGAGGCGGCGGAGGCGGGAGCTTCGGGACGCGCGACGTCTTGTGGGGCGCGTTGCGCGGCGCGTACCCCTCGAGCCACCGGTCGAGATCCTCGCCGAACTGGGCCGCGGTCTGGTACCGCTTCTCGGGCGACAGCTCGAGGCAGCGCAGGATGACGTCGCAGAGCGCGGGATCGAGATCGGCGCGGCGCTTGCGCGGATGGACCGGCACGCCGCCCCACGGCTGCCCGGCGTCGAACGGCTCCGCGCCGCGCGTCGAGAGGAAGTAGAGCACGGCGCCGAGCGCGTAGATGTCCGAGGACGCGCTCCCCGCGGCGCCCTGGCCGAGCTCGGGCGCCTGGTAGGGCGAGGGCATGCGGATCTGCTTGCTGTCGCCGCCGAAGTAGCCCTGGGAGAGCGTGAAACCGACGACCCAGACCTGCTTGTCCTCGATGCGGATGCTCGACGGCCGGATGTCGCGGTGGATGATGCCCCCGGCGTGGGCGTGGCCGATGGCGCGGGCGGCGTCGCGGACGATCTCCGCGGCGCGGCGTGGCTGGAGCGACGGGGCCATCTCCCCGGCGGTCGTGCCCTCGACGCAGCGGGCGGCGATGAAGTAGATGTTGTCGGCCTCGCCGACCTCGTAGATCGGCACGATGTTGGGGTGCGTGAGGCGCGCCAGCGCGCGGGCCTCCTGCCAGAAGCGGTCGACCACCTGCTGTTCCGGGTCGCGGCCGCCGGGGTTGAGCACGCGCAGGACGGCCCATCGCTTGAGCGAGTTGTCCCACGCCTTGTAGAGCCGGCTGTCGCCGCTCGAAGAGAGCGAGTGGCGGATGACGTACTTGCCGATGCCGAAGAGCGGCGACTTGCGGACGTGCGTCGAGCCGTACGTCTCGAGGATGACCTTGTACTGGTCGCCGCGGAGGCGGCCATCGCGGACGAGGAGCGCCTCGATCTCGCCGTCGGGGGAGGCGTCGGCCTCCGCCATGATGGCGGCGCGCAGGTCGGCCGCGACGTAGCCCATCCGCTCGGCCTGATCCAGGAGCTGGACGAGGCGCGCCCGATCCATCGCGAGGATTATAGCACGCGGTATAATGCGGATTGCACATGCCGCTCGAAGAGGAGGCGCTCTTCGGAAAGCTGCTCGTGACGCAGGGAATCTGCACCGAGGAGCAGGTGCGGGAGTGTCTGGCCCTGCTCCAGCTCGAGCTTCAGGGAGACGCGCTGCCGCGGCCGAGCCTCGGGGACATCCTCCGCAAGTGCGGGTACCTGACGCCGAAAGGGCCGGTCGCGCTCGGCGACTCGCAGCTGGACGACCTGCCGGCGGACGCGCGGACGGCGGCGCAGGACCGGAAGAACTTCGCCGGCAAGTACCTCTGCGTCACGCAGCTCGGCAGCGGCGGGATGGGCGAGGTCTGGAAGGCGTGGGAGATCGCCGTGCGCCGCTGGGTCGCGCTCAAGGTGCTGAAGGCGGAGATGGCCGACGAGGCGGCGCGGTTCCGGCGCGAGGCCGAGACGGTCGCGGGGCTGAGCCACCCGAACATCGCGGCCGTGTACGAGGTCGGCACGCACGAGGGGCGGCCGTACATCGCCATGCAGTTCGTGCAGGGCGAGACGCTCGCCACGTTCGCGCGGGACGACCGGCGGCTGCTCGTCGAGCTCGTCCACGACGCGGCGATCGCGGTGCACTACGCGCACGAGAAGAGCGTCATCCACCGCGACCTGAAGCCGCAGAACCTGATGGTCGAGGGGAAGCGCCCGGCCGCGCCGCGCGCGCCGGGGCAGGGCGGGCACGGGCTGCGCATCTACGTCATGGACTTCGGCCTCGCCAAGCAGATGTCGATCGCCTCGACGCACTCGGGGTCCGATACGATCGTCGGGACGCCGTCGTACATGTCGCCCGAGCAGGCGATGGCGCAGAGCAGCCGGGTGAGCGCGCGCAGCGACGTCTACTCGCTGGGCGCGACGCTGTACGAGCTGCTGCTCGGGCGGCCGCCGTTCCGCGACTCGCGGCTCTACGACCTCATCAAGAAGATCGTGGAGCTGCCGCCCGAGCCGCCGCGCTCGATCGTCCCGGACCTGGACGAGGATCTCGAGGCGGTCGTGCTGCGCTGCCTGGAGAAGGACCCGGCGCGGAGGTACCGCACGGCGCTGGAGCTGGCGGCGGACCTGCGGCGGTGGCTGGACGGGGTGCCGATCCTGGCGCGGCCGATCGCGATGGTGCCGATCCCGCAGCCCCCGCCGAGGCCGGCGGGCGTGCACATCGCGGTGATCGCGGCGGCGCTGGCGGTGCTCTTCCTGGCGGCGCTCGGCATCCGCTCGGCGCTGCAGGGGATGCCGGAGCGGACGGCGCAGGAGCGGGAGATCGACGAGATCCTGGCGGACATCGAGTCGATGCCGTCGCGCGACCCGGATTTCGAGCGGTACGCCGCCGGACTGGAGTCGCTGGGCAGGGCGCAGCGGCTGGCGCGGGAGCGGGCGCCGGCGAAGGGGGAGGCGGCGGCGGGGGCGGAGAGGAAGTACCGCGCCGCCTACGAGGCGGAGGGAAAGCAGCGGGCCGAGATGCTGCTGCGGGCGGCGGCGGAGTTCGCGAAGGCGGGGGAGCATCGCGAGGCCGCGAGGCACCTGGAGCGCTTCCCGCGGTCGCTGCGGCAGTCGGGGGCCTGGCCGCCGGTCGAGGAGGAGATCCGGCGCCTCCTGAGCGCCGTCGCCGGGCGGCCGGTGCAGTCGGGGCGCGGCATCACGTCGTGCCCGTCCGCCCCGGCCCCCGCGAAGGGCCGCTGGATCGACATCGCGCCGAGCGACTGCTTCCGGCCCGCCGCGCCGGACGAGAGCGACGACAACTGGCGGCATGCGGACGGGACGCTCGGGGGGCAGAGCTCGCCGGCGAGCGGCGGCAAGGCGGAGCGGCGCGACTTTCTCGTGCTGACGTACGACGCGATCGCCGACTTCGAGCTGGAGTTCGACGCGAAGGTGGAAGGGAAGGCGTTGTGGGCGGGCGGGCGCGTGAAGATCGCCGGGGCATCGGCGTCGGGGGTGTTCGTGCGGATCGACCCGTGCGCGGACTGGACGAGAGTGCGGCTGACGCTGTCGGGGCGGACCCTCACGGCCACGGTGGGGGATCGGGCAGCGGAGGCGAAGGCGGACGCGGGCACACCGGCCGCGGGGCGGATCGTGTTCGCGCTGGGGGAGGAGACGAAGGCGGAAGTGCGCCGGGTGAAGGTCATGGTGCGGTAGGGGGCGAATCTCGAATCACGAATCTCGAATCTCGGTGACGCTTCGTCGACGGTGCAGCTCCGGAATTCGAGATTCGATATTCGAGATTCGGCCTAATTCTCCTTCGCCTGCTTCCGCGCCTGGTCGAGGAACTGTTTGAGCTGCGCCTCGAGGGCCTTGTCGAGCGTGACCGCCTTCTCCAGGTCCTTGAGCGCGTCGCCCGGCCGGCCGAGCTGCAGGAGACAGATTCCGCGGCGCCCGTAGCCCGCCGCGTAGTTGGACTGGAGCTTGATGGTCATCGAGTAGTCGTCGGCGGCCTGCGCCCAGCGCCGCATCGACATGTAGATGCCGCCGCGGTTGCTGTAGCCCCAGAAGTAGTTCGGGTCGCAGCCGATCGCGGTCGTGTAGTCCTCGACGGCGCGCTCCGGGTCCTGCCGCTGCGAGTGGATGGAGGCGCGGCGGTTGTAGCCGATCGACGCGCGCGGCTTGCGCTTGATGTAGGCGGTGAGGTCCTGGAGCGCCGCTTCCGTCTGACCGTCGTGCATCAGCAGCAGCGAGCGCGTGAGGTAGGTCAGGCTGAAGTCGGGGTCGGCCTCGAGCGCGCGCGTGTAGGCGTCGTAGGCCGGCCGCCAGTTCGGGTGGTCCTTGCCGCGGCCGTGCGCGCGGACGTGGTGGACGAGGCCGTGGACGTAGTGGGCGTGCGGGCAGCGGGCGTCGAGGCTGGCGGCGCGCTTGATGTCCTTCTCCGCGTCGTCGAACCGGTCGAGCTGGAGCAGGCAGAGCGAGCGCGAGATCCACCCGTGCGGGTCCTCGCCGTAGCGCGCGAGGTACGTGTCGAAGCACGGGATGGCGTCGGCGGTGCGGCCGGCGAAGGCGAGGATGCGGCCGCGCCATGCGACGGCGTCGAGGTTGTCGGGCAGCGCGGCGAACTGCTGGTGGGCCTCGTTCACGTCGCTGGCGACGAGCGCGGCGCCGCCGCGCACGAGGGGCGCCTCGGCGGGCGTGAGCGGCTCCAGCTGGAGCGCATCGAACGCCTGTCGCGCAAGGCGGTTCCAGGGGGCGCCCTCTTCGCGGAGGTCGCCGGTCGGCGTGAGCGAGAGGGGCGGGCCGTGCTGCTGGAGGAAGGGCGTGAGGAAGCCGGCCTCCGAGTGGTGGCGGGCGAGGTAGAGGAGCGCGCGTTCGATGCGGGCCTCGCGCAGCGCGGGAGCCAGCTCGACGGCGCGGTTGAGCGCGGTCTCGGCGGCGGGGAAGTCGGCGCGCAGGCGTCGCGCCCGCCCTTCGATGAGGTACGCGCGGGGGTCCTCGCCCAGGCCCGCCCGGGCGTCGCGCGCGGCGGCGGCGGCGTCGGCGAGCCGGCCCTCTTCGAGCGCCTTCCCGGCCTCGCGGAGCTTCTCCTCGCCGCGCTCCTTCGCCGCCTTCGTGTCGGTCGTCGGCGGAGGCGGGGGCTGCGCGGTGCCGTCCTTCTTCGGCGCGGGATCCGGCGGCGGCTTCGGCATGGCGACCATCACGATGATGACGGCCAGCAGGAGGAGCGCGGCGGCGGCGACGCCCGCCCCGATCGCCCACGCGGCCGGCCGCTTCTCGGGCGGCTTGGGGCGGACCGCGGTATTGACCGGGCGTTTCGCGATCGCTGCCTGGGTGGCGCCGCCGCGGAGCCAGCGGTCGAGGTCGTCCGCCAGCGCGGCGGCGGTGATGTATCGAGCGGCGGGGTCCTTCTGCAGGCAGCGGTCGACGATCGCGCAGAGGCCGGGATCGGCCTCGGGGCGGCGCGAGTTGAGGGGGACGGGAGCGGCCTGCACGACCTTCTCCATGACCTCCTGCATGTGATCGCCCGTGAAGGGGGTCTGCCCGCGCGCGGCGAGCGAGTAGAGCGTGGCGCCGAGCGCGTAGACGTCGGTGCGCGAGTCGATCCGCAGCCCCTGGGCCTGCTCGGGCGACATGTAATGCGGCGTGCCGAGGGTCATGCCGAGCTTCGTCAGGCCGACGGACCCGTCGCTGAAGAAGTCCTTGGAGGTGCCGAAGTCGACGACCCAGACGTGGTTCCCCTCGAGCAGCACGTTGGCCGGCTTCATGTCGCGGTGGACGATCTCGTGCTTGTGCGCGTGGTCGAGGGCGCGAGCGGCGTCGCGGACGATCTCGGCGGCGCGGCGCGGCTCCAGCCCCGCGGCGAGGTCCGCGGCGGTCTTTCCCTCGATGTACTTGATGGCGAGGAAGAAGATGCCGGAGTCCTCGCCGATCTCGAAGATCGGGATGATGTTCGGGTGCTGGAGGCGGGCGATCGCGCGCGCCTCGCGCCAGAAGCGCTCGAGGAGCGTCTTGTCCGGGGCGCGGCCGCCGGGGTTGAGCACTTTGACGGCGACCCAGCGCTTGAGCGACTCGTCCCAGCCCTTGTAGACCGCGCTGGTGCCGCCCTGCCCCAGCATGGCGGTGAGGGTGTACTTGCCGAGCTGCTTGAGGGGGCTGCGCTTGCGGTGCGTGGAGGGCGGGTCCTCGAGGATCTTCCCGTACTGCTCGACGCTGAGGCGGCCTTCGCGGACGAAGACGTCGCGCGAGTTGGCGTTGGGGTCCCTGGTGACGTCGGCGAGGATCGCCTCGCGGGTTTCGGGCGAGATGAACCCGGCGCGCTCGGCGCGCTCGATGAGCTGAAAAAGGCGTGCTCGCTCCATGCCCCAGCCCATTATACCGTTCGACCGCTCGACCGTTCCACCGCTCGACCGTTCCACCGCTCGACCGTTCCACCGCTCGACCGTTTCACCGTTCACCGTTCGCCTGCCCGCCGAAGCCTCTCCAGCGATGCGGCTGGGGGCCGACGGCGAAGGAGGGACCGCTCAACAGGGGCGTCATCGTGATGGCATTCTCTGACTCTTGCTGCCCCCAAGCCCCCTTACTGCCCCCGGACCCTCTTACTCCCCTAGGCCCACAGCCAGCGCCACACCTCGCCGACCGTCGGCCGCTTGCCGTAGAGGAGGAGGCCGAGCCGGTAGAGCTTCGCCGAGACGCGGATCGAGAGCACGGTGGACCCGAGGAGCACGAGGATCGCCAGCGCCACCTCCCACCACGGCGTGCCCGACGGGTCGATCGAGTAGCGCAGCATCATCGTCATCGGCGTGGTGAGCGGGATGTAGGTGAAGACGCGCGCCAGCGTCGACTGCGGCGTCGTGAGGATGCTCATCCAGATGAAGGCCGGGCTGACGATCGTGATCGTCAGCACCGACGTGAACTGCGTCGCCTCGCGCTGGTTCGTCCCGAGCGAGCCGATGCCGAGGAGAAGGCTGCCGTACATGAGGTAGCCGAGGAGGTAGAAGAGGGCGCAGAAGAGGAAGAGCGCCGGGTTGATGGCGAAGCCGACGGCCAGCGAGAGCGCGGTGGAGATGCCCATGACGCTCCAGATGGCCACCTGCAGGAGGCCGACGCTGCCGAGGCCGAGGAGCTTGCCGGTGAGGAGCTGCTCCGGCGTGACGGACGAGATGACCATCTCCATCACGCGGTTCTCCTTCTCGTCGGCGAGGCCCTGGATCAGGTAGCCGCCGGAGACGGTGATCGAGATGAAGAGGAGGAAGAAGAAGCCGATGCCGGCGCCCATCCGGATCAGGTAGTCGCGCGGCCGCTCCTCGCGCGAGACGCCGGTGGCGGTCGGCGTGAGGAAGGTCGGGACGACGTTCGCGACGGGATGGCGCGCCCGCTCGACGCGCTGCTTGTCCTCCTCGCGCAGCACGCACGCGACGAGGTAGTCGGTGAACTCGCGCGAGACGATGTCGTCGTCGAGGGTGAAGAGCGACGGCGGGATGGTGGAGTAGACGTCGAGGCGGCCCTCCTTGAGGTACTCGGGCGGGACGACGATGAGGATCTGGACGCCGTCGGCGGCCATGCGGTCGCGCCCCTCGACGCGGGAGGCGTAGCGCTTCCACTCCGGGCGGGCGTCCTTCGTGAGGAGGCCGCTCTCGTCGGCGAACCCGATCTTCGCCCTCTGCACGCGGCCGCGCACCTCGGTGACGCTCTCGGTCTGGAGCAGCATGCTGAGGCCCATGACCGCGAGGAAGAAAAGGGGGAGGCCGAAGGTGACGAGGAGGAAGCTCCACCGCTTGACGGTCGTGACGAACTCGTGGCGGGCGACGACGAGGGCCTTGTTCATGCGGGTTTTCCCCGCACGGCGCGGATGAAGACTTCGTCCATGGTCGGGAGCGCGCGCTGGAAGTGGCGGATCGACGCGCCGTCGCGCACGAGGGCGCCGACGAACTGCTCGGGGGGGACGCGCAGCCAGACGCGGCCGCCGTCGACGCGTTCGACCTCGGGGCGCCCCTCGAGCTTCGCGTCGGTGTCGATGATCACGGCGTTGTCGGCGAAGCTCTCGCGCATCTCGCGGATCGTGCCGGAGAGGACGGCGCGGCCCTCGTTGATGAGGAAGGCGCGGGTGCAGAGCGCCTCGACCTGGTCGAGGAGGTGGGTCGAGAGGACGATCGCGGCGCCGCGGGCGGCGGTCTCCTTCATGAGGTCGATGACGAGCTGGCGGTTGAGCGGGTCGAG